>Ga0209607_1003452_pt1 | contig 12115 bp, 16 predicted proteins | sample AD_UKC117_MetaG_FD_184413 | JGI IMG/M metagenome (GOLD analysis project Ga0209607, IMG submission 184413) | Active sludge microbial communities of municipal wastewater-treating anaerobic digesters from Hong Kong - AD_UKC117_MetaG (SPAdes)... | ecosystem: Engineered > Bioreactor > Anaerobic >... | reverse complement strand
GCGCGTTCCCTTAACAGGGCATCGGGGTTGGCGCGCACGGGCGCGCGCAGTGCCTCTTTGTCCAGCTTGCGCTGTCGTGGCACACCTTTCTGTTGCGGCTGCAAATCCTTGCGGGCCAGCCAATCCCTGACACACCATGGGCTGACCTCAAAACGCCGGGCTGCCTCGCGCTGGCCTCCGCCGTTCCGCACAAAACCCACCACTTTCTTCCGCAGATCGACACTGTAGGTCATGGTGTACAGTGAACCTCTGTATTCTCAAGAATTGTTATGGAAATTATACGGAATTACTATATATGTTGCAGCTCCTCCAAACCCATTTCATGCGTTAGTCCTGGTCAGGGCATCCCCGGCCTTGTCGTCGATCCGATAGTCCACCGGTACATGGCGATCACCATCGCTCCATAACAAGGTGACCCGATTGATCCCTTCCCACCGCATGGTGTTTGCCCGACCCATGTCGCCGCACCAACTCGATTTTCTTGGCATACGGTTTATCCAGAGTCGAGTCATCGACCACCAACACACCCCGCTGTCGCCCGACCTGCGGAGCTGCTTCTCGCCACAGCGTCGCCGCATCTGGCTCCAGTCGATGCAACAATCGGGTAAAGGCATCATGCGCCGGCGGGTCGACCGCCTCTGGTTGCACCCGCGCCGCTTCCGTCGCGCTGCACACCGTCGGCGTCGCCATCAGAAAATTGATGTACGCCTCGTCGTCAACTTTAGGTCGGGTCATGATTACTTTTGTACACAATCCGCAGGCAACTGCGTAACTTCTATCCATTTGAAAAACAGTTCGATCAGCCAGCGACAGCGGTAGAGCTGCGCGATGGTGAGCGCCGGAAGGGTAAAGTTGTTGATGAGAAAGACGAAGAGCTTGTCGTGCTCGGCATCGTGGAACTTCACGTGTTGCAACCGGATCGGATCGCTTGTGGCCGTCTTGAGGCCGGTCAGAACGATGGTCTGGTCTGGTCGCAGCGCAGGCCCGTGGCTTTGTCGATGGCGTGGGAGTAGACGCGCAGGTTCGACTTGGCTCGGATCACGAAGAACGCCAACGCCAGATGCAGCCGGTACAGCCGGGCGAAATCGACGTAGCCGCGATCCATGACATAGAAGCACCCTGCCTCGAAGGCGAGGCGGTCGAGCATGTTGACGTCGTGCGACTTGCCCTCGGAGATGTGGATAAAGCTCGGGATGCCGCCACGCAGATCGAGCAGGGTATGGAGCTTGACCGCAGCCTTGTGCTTGCGGAGCGGTGCCCAAGGAAACAGCGCCAGACACAGATCGGTGGTGGTCGAGTCCAGAGCATGGACCGTCTGCTCCAGCTCGACCCCGAATCCGTCTTTGGCGTAGAGACGCCGCGTAATCTGGATCAAGGCCAAGAAGTCGCGGTAGATACGCCAGTCCCGTTTCTCGTTGGCATCGGCCAGGGTGCTGCGCGCCACACCGCCGCGCATCCCCACGTGGCGCAGCTTCGTCGCGGAGGCACGTCGGCAGGTCTTGATGTCACGCAGGCTCTCGCGGAAGGTCAGTTGCGCGAACACCATGCACAGATACTGATCGAGGTGCGAGAAGCTCAGGGTCGGGTACTTCCCCGGATATTTCGCCACGCAGCGCCGAAAAGTGTGCAGCAGCACATGTGCCATCAATTGGGCGAACACCAGCTTTCCCGCATGCATCGGAACCCCTCCGGAAAAATTCGGAAGTCTCTCGCAAACTGAAATCGGTGACACCCATGATCGACAGAAACACGAAATATCTCAGGCTATTAGGCCGGGCTGCTCCAAAAATCTCCAGACAGTAGTGTTATTGATTATATAAAACTAACTTCCGGTTGACAAAAGTTCTATGATTGAATCACCTTAGAACAACTTTACTCTGCGGGTACAGTATTTCTCACAGCGACAAGATCATGCAAATCAATCAGACTTCCATTGCTGTCGAGAAAACTTGCACGACAGCATCCTTGGCGGACAAGCTGCGCATCGCAATGGGTCCATATTATGACTGGATCATCGTGTTCCACACCGATTCCGTCGCCCCCGAATTTGCTCAACAAGTAGTCACAACAGCTTTTCCGAACGCCGCCGTTCATGGCTGTTCATCCTCCACCGCGATATTCGGCGGCGATGGAATCATGGAAGACCCCAGCATCGGCGTTTTAGCCATCGCCGATCCTGGTGGGGCTTTCGGCACCGGTCATGCCTCGTTTGCGCAACTTGCACCAGTCGATGCGGCGCGCCGTGCCGTGGAGCAGGCGCTCACCGCCGCCGGCAGGTATGGCGCCGTACCCGATTTTATCTGGCTCAGCGCCGTGCCGGGTTGCGAAGAAGCGATTATCACCGGCATTGAGCAAGTCGTCGGTACCAGCGTACCGATCGTTGGCGGCAGTGCGGCGACAATGAACGATCTGGGTGACAACCCCAAAGCTTTTAAATGGGCTAGCCACTGCGTCGTATTCACCCGTGACGCCGTAATCGATGACGGTTTGTTGTTGAGCGTCGGGTTCGTAACCGGGCGGGTCTGTCACGGCTTCTTCGGGGGCTACCGCGCAACCGAAAAAACCGGGATTGTCACCGCAACCCAAGGGCGTGTCCTCCTGACCATCGACGAACAGCCCGCAGCCCAAGTCTACAATCAGTGGAGCGACGGTTTGATTGCTGCAGAAGTGCTCCATAACGGTGATGTGGTGACACAAACCACGATGTTCCCCATCGGGGTCACGGTGGGTCATGTGGGCACTGCTCCGCTGCATGGATTGGTGCATCCGGTGCGGGTTGAAAACGGCACGCTTCGGGTTCACACCGTGATTCCCAAAGGTAGCCGTGTAACCTTGATGGCTGGAGATCAAGATATCCTCGTCCATCGCACTGCGGAACTGGTGGAACGCACGCGGGCGCTATTCAATGTGTCGGCACCGCGAGCGATTGGTGGCTTGGTGTCCTATTGTGCTGCTTGCGCGGGGCCTTTGGCGGAGCGTGGCACCGAAATGATCGACTTGGTCCGCGATGCTTTAGGAGGGGCACCCTTCCTGGGCGGATTCTTCTTCGGCGAACAAGGGCGATTTTGGCACAATCGCAACGCCCATGCCAACCTGATGGTGTCATTGCTCTTGTTCGAGGATTTCCACACTCCGTCCCCTGCGGGCAAGAAGGTGGAATTCAGCCCTCCGGCTTTTCAGAATGACTTGGCGCTGGGCTACCAGATCGTCAAGGCTCAACTTGATGAAGTGTATAGGATCAACGCGCTATTGCGCGTTGGCCTGGCCAAACTGGCCCAAGCGCGCAGCCGTGCCGAGGTATATAAGGCGGTCGGTGACTCCCTAATTGAAGTCATCGACTTCAATGGCTTCGCCGTCCTGCGGCAAATCGAGGGAATCATGGTGTGCACCGCGTCCTCGGCAAAGCAGCTTATTGGGGCCACCTGGCGCGACGAGGATCACGAAGTACTCTACGCAACGCAGAAACCGACTTTGCTTGGAGATGCCCATAAATCTCGTTTTTGGGGTAATAACTCGCAATTTTTTCAAGCACTTCATCCCGGGTCGGCTATCCATCTGGGTTTCCACGCAGAGAACGCTCCAGTACATATTGTCCTGACACATGATGCGGTCAATGGTTTTGATTTAGCCGATCGCGACATTCTGTACGTCATGAGTCCATACATTCGTCAGGCATTTGAAAATGTCGCTTATATGAGAGAGATGGAAAGACTGGCCACCATCGATAGTCTGACCGGAATCAGTAATCGGGGGCATTTTCTGGAGCTAGCGACACTGGAACTAGCCCGGTCGAAACGCTTCGGTCATCCCAGCGGTGTGTTAATGATCGACGCCGATCACTTCAAACAGATCAACGATAGATACGGCCACAATGCCGGTGACGCTGCACTGCGGCAGTTGGCGGCGAAGGTTCGAGGCGAACTGCGGGAAGTCGATATTCTTGGACGCTTGGGGGGAGAGGAATTCGCCGTGCTCGTTATCGAAGCCGATAGGGCAAAAACCGTGCAGGTGGGCGAGCGGATCCGCGCCGCAATCGAGTCTACGCCCATCGTTCGGTATGGCTACAGTTTTTGGATGACGGTCAGTATTGGCATTGCTGTAAGCTCAACGTCGACCGCTGGGATCGAGACCCTTCTGACAGAGGCTGATCGAGCGTTGTACGCCGCCAAAAGTACCGGGCGCAATCGAGTCCTAAGCATCAGTAATGCACCAATGCCTTGGACTAGTGGTGAGCTATAAGGAAATCTGGTGTACGGGCGGGTTGAAGGAAGGCGGCGTACCCTGCTGAAATGCGATCGACGAGATCAGGTTTCAGCATGAACAAAGAGATACGCCATGAGTGAAGATAGCGCGGGGTGGTTGGGGACGCCAGGGTCAATCCAGGATTCGCTCACGGAGCTGTTGCGGCCGGGTGCCCGAGGGCTGATTGAAAAGGCCGTGGAAGCCGAATTGCAAGGGTTGCTGGATCAGTATCGATCTGGCGGGACGCCAGGCGGTGGTCCGCAACGGTCACTTGCCCGAGCGGGAGATCCTCACCGGGCTGGGACCGATGTCGGTGGGGATTCCTAAAGTCCGCGACCGCTCCGGGAGCGGGATCACGTTCAACTCGGCGCGGGTGTCCCCCTATGTCCGGAAAGCCCGACGGGTGGAAGCGGCGCTGCCGTGGTTATCCCTGCGCGGGATTTCGACCGGGGACCTGCGGGAGGCCCTGTCGGTTTTGCTGGGCGACGAGGCCCAAGGGTGGTCACCAGCGGTGGTGAGCCGCCTCAAGGCGGAATGGTCGGAGGCGTATGCCGTCTGGAACCGTCGCGACCTTTCGGATGAGCACGATGTCCACGTGTGGGCGGATGGCCTCTATTCGACGCCGCGCGGCGAAGGCGACCGTCTGTGCCTGCTGGTCCTGATCGGATCCTACCGGCCAGCGTGACCTGACGCAGTGCCGCGCGAAGGCGACCGTCTGTGCCTGCTGGTCCTGATCGGGGTCAACGAACAAGGGGAGAAGCGCCTGCTGGCGCTGTCGGATGGCTATCGGGAGTCGAAAGCGTCCTGGCTCGCCATTCTCCAAGACCTGCAAGCGCGCGGTTTGAACACCCCACCAGCGCTGGGGATTGGCGATGGCGCCCTGGGCTTTTGGGCGGCACTGGCGGAGGCGTGGCCGCAAACCCGCGGCCAACGGTGTTGGGTCCACCAGACGGCCAACGCCCTCAACGAAATGCCCAAATCCATTCAGGCCAAGGCCAAGGCGGGTCTCCATGAGTCTGGATGGCGGCGACCCAAGTCCAAGCAGAAAAGGCGTTTGACCAGTTTGCGCGGGATTTCGGCGCCAAGCACCCCAAGGCCGTGGAAAAACTGCTGAGGGATCGCGCTGCCCTGCTGGCCTTTTACGACTTTCCGACCGAGCACTGGATGCCTATTCGCACCACCCACCCGATCGCATCCTCCTTTGCCACCATCCGCCACCGTACGATTCGGACCAAGCACTGCGTATCCCGCAATACCTTGCTGGGTTTGGTGTTCCAATGGGCGCTGACGGCGGAACAGAGTTGGCGCAAGCTGGGCGGCTTCGGGCTTCTGCCCGAGGTGGTGCGAGGGGTTCGTTTCCAGGATGGCATCGCCGTCGTCGATCCACCCGGCGAAGCCGAGAACAATCAGCAGAAACTCGCCGCCTGATTCAAATCAGCCATACACCAGATTTGACTATTGCTCACCGTTCGCTGCACATACCGGATCGCATCGACTATTCGCCTCAAAGAATGCTTGCGCGGACATCCCTTTTGCTTCAGCTCCGGAAAAAGAGCTAAAATTGCCCATTCCTCGGCGCTGATGTCCGTTCCATACCCCATGCCATTTCTTCCAAAACTGAATGTAACGACGGGTATAGCTCAAATCCTCAGGCTTTGTGAACAAGCTCTCAGAACCTGCTCACAAAGCCATGAAGAGATGCGAAGCTGTCCGTGCTACGTATCAGCCCGGAATTCCGTCCCGCATACGACCCACTGTTGCGGATGGCGACCGTGCTCGGGCGCGTCGATGTCGTCGCTGCCCGCGCGCTGCTGATCGAACTGCAACTGGCCCAACCGTCGCGACTGGAAGCGGCACAGGCTTTGCGCGATATTTCCGGCGCATCGCCGTGAACGCCTTTCACCCATAATATGCTTATCGTCCCAGACCTCATTTGTTGTACTGGGATGTCTTTTATGGCGGATGCCGAGATATTTCACGGTGGCGAGGATTTCGTTTCTTCGTGGAGGGGATTGGGGGATTTCCATACCGGGAGTCACATCATGAAAAAATTCGGTACCATCTGGATGATCGTATTCATCCTGGGTTCGAGCATCACCGTCGCGCAAGACCGCGCACCCGTGCCTTTGTTGCCCGACCGTATCTCCTTCATCAGCCCACCGGGGTTGTCGGGCGTGCAGGTCGCCCAGCTCCTTGGGGATCCCAAGCAGCCGACACCCTATCTGATACGGGTCAAACTTGCCGCCGGCGCTCGGATTCCATCTCACACCCACCCCGATGCCCGCAGCAGCACGGTGCTGGCGGGAACGCTCTATGTCGGATTCGGCGAAACCTTCGTGGAATCGCAAGTCGTTGCCGTGCCGACGGGCGGGGTTTACGTGGCGCCGGCGGGTGTCCCGCATTACCTCTGGGCGAAAGACGGTGAGGTGATCTATCAGGAAGCGGGAACAGGTCCGACCGGCGTCGCCTTCGTCAAACCGTAGCCGGACCGCCGGATTTCGACACCGGGCTCTGGTGTCAAATGGTGGAATACTTCTGGGAAATCGCCATGAACCTTCCATTCAACGATCACTTCACGCCGGTTACCACCCATTACGCTCAGTTTCGCCCCACCTATCCCGAAGCGCTTTTCGACTGGCTGGCGACCATTGCCCCCTCACGGGAACTGGCTTGGGATTGCGCGGCGGGCAACGGCCAAGCCACGCTCGATCTGGCCCGATACTTCACTCGCGTGATCGCCACCGACGCCAGCCGGGCACAAATCGACGCGGCACCGCCCCATCCGAACGTCGAATACCGAGTTGCGCCCGCCGAGGCGTCGGGTTTGCCCGAAGCGACGGTGGATATGATTACGGTGGCGCAAGCCCTACATTGGTTCGAGCTGGACTGTTTCTATGCGGAAGTGCGTCGGGTTCTGAAACCCGGCGGCATCCTGGCGACGTGGAGCTATGGCGCACAGACGGTGGACGAGCCTCGCGTCGATGCCTGTGTGCAAACCTTCTATCGGGACACGGTGGGACCCTACTGGCCACCCGAACGCCGCCATGTCGAAAGCGGTTACCGGAGCCTGCCGTTCCCGTTTCGCGAAATTCCGGCGCCGGAATTCCACATGACCGCGGCCTGGACCTTGCCGGAACTGCTCGGCTACTTGCGAAGCTGGTCGGCGACGGGACGTTACCTCGCCGCGCGCGGCACGGACCCGGTGAACGATCTGGCGGTGGAACTCGCGTCGCCATGGGGCGATCCGTCGGTTCGGCGGCGGGTGACCTGGCCGCTGTCCTTGCGGGTGGGTTGGGATTGAAGGCGGCAAGACGGTGGGGAGGGAATCCCTCGTGGAAAACACCGCCTCGCGAGACCGGGATGAACGGTTTGGAGCGGTAAAAACTCAGTTTGGAACTACACTTTAGCTTATCCGGATCTTGACGATGCGGATGGCTCCGCGATCCAGGCAACCCGTCTGGGCGCTGCGCCGCCCAGACCTTTATCATGAATTTCATGATGTCGCGGGATACAGCGGAAAGTAGTTGCATGCCTCTGAACCCAAAGGAGGATATCATGGAACTGATCACCGAACGTGTCGAAGTATGGGCTGCCGGTATCGAAGATAAGCCCGGCAGTTTGGCCAATGTCCTAACCGGCTTGCGGGAAGCCGGCGCCGATCTCAACTTCATACTCGCCCGGCGAGAGCCGGATCAAGCCGGCAAGTCGGTCGTCTATGTCACTCCCTTGAATGGTGACGCCGAACTTGAAGCCGCCGCCACTCTGGGCTTCAACGTCACCACGCGAGTGCATTCGATACGGGTCGAAGGGGAGAATCAGTCTGGAATCGCCGCTGCGTTGGCCTTGAAACTCGCAGCGGCGGGTATCAACCTGCGCGGCTTTTCGGCGGCAGTGCTCGGGAGTCGTTTCGTCCTGTATGTTGGCCTGGATTCCGACGAGGATGCCGCAAAGGCCATGACCGTGCTCAAGCAAGCATAAAATGAGTTCTCTGCGGATGGCTGTCTGAAACATCCTCCGTTTCGCGCCCGGCGACACATCATCCTCTCTGCCGCCGGGTTTGCCATTCCCCGCATGCACCTGAAGCGCGAATCCGAAAATCATGCGCGATGCCGCACAGGAACAAGTAGCACCTGGCCGGATTCATGATATATTCATCATTGTTAATTGTTATTAACAATCAAGTGCATCGTCAGGAGCATGCCGACCATGGAACCTTCCTTTCCTCGACCCTTGGTGATGGTGGACACAGCGTTGTTCACCATTCTCGACGAGCGCCTGTGTCTGCTCCTGACCCAGCGCAAGGAGCCACCATTCGAGCGGAAACTCGCGCTGCCCGGTGGATTCGTGCACATCGACGAGGACGCGGATACGGAGGCGGCGGCCCGAAGAGTGGTTCGCGGCAAGATCGGCTTCGACGCGCCTTATCTCGAACAGTTATTCACGTTTTCCGGGGCCACCCGAGACCCTCGGGGCTGGTCGGTCAGTGTCGCCTACTACGCCCTGATCCCCGCTTCCCTGCTGGATCGGAGTCAAACCGCCGAAGCCTTTCCGGTGGAGGCGTTGCCGGCGTTGCCGTTCGATCACGACCGGATCGTCGCCAAAGCCATCGAGCGGCTGCGCGGCAAGGCAACCTATTCCTCCTTACCGGTCTTTCTACTGCCGGCGACATTTACCATGAACGAATTGCATCGCATCTATGAGCAGACCATCGGCGTCCGCCTCGACAAGGCATCGTTCCGCCACAAGATCCTGGAACAGGGCATCATCGATCCGATCCCAAGCCAGTTTCGGATCGGCGCGCACCGGCCGGCGCAACTCTACCGGCTGGCAAACCGCGTGCTGACCGCCTTCGAGCGCAAGATTTAGAGGCTGGGCAAATCCTGTCTGTCTATACTCGATTTGCCCCTCGGTTACCGAGCTTTCGCGCCACTTGGAAAGTGATGGACAGCACCCAGTAGCAGCCATGAACCCGAACTTGATCCCAAAAGACACCCGGCACCAGTTGGTGCGCCTACTGAACAGTGCGGCGCGTCAGCTCCGCGCGGCACGTGAAACGGCTGAACAGGCGCATCAGGTGATGGGCCACTCCCAGTTCTACGGCATGGATGGCATCAATACCGCCGCCGAACTGGAGGATGCCATCAACAGCCTACTCGATCAGATTCAAGTCTGCACCAGCGCCGCGACTCTCACCGCCGAGCGGCTGGAATATGTGGTACCGCGCGATTCTTCCAAGCAACAGTAGCGGTCAGCGGGCCAGCATCCAGGTTGGCGGGGCGGTGACATTTCCCACCGACCGCGCGGTTTTCCTCGACCGAATCGCTATCACGCCCCTGGTTCCATGAATCCGCTCGACAGTCTCGCCTTGGCCGCGCTTACGCTCTACCAGCGCCATCTATCTCCGCGCAAGGGTTATTGCTGCGCTCACCGGGCTCTACACGGCGGGCCTTCCTGTTCGGCGCTCGCCCGCCAAGCGATCACCCACGATGGGCTGTGGTCGGCCTTGAGCACGATCCGCAACCGGTTGTGGGCCTGCCGGGCGGCGGCGCAACAGTTGAGCGCCGATCGGGATCGCGACGGGAAGCGCAAGAAACGCGGCTGCGAGGCCGTGCCCGACTGCCTACCCGACGCCTGTCCCGACGCCTGTCCCGACGCCTGTCCCGACGCCTGTCCCGACGCCTGTGACGGCGGAAGTTGCCTGCCGGATGCCTGCACCCGACTTGGCGCCTGACCCGATCACGCCGCCGCTTCGTCGTCGCGCAGGCAATGCACCAAGCCCAAGGCGTTTTGGATATGGCGGGACGCTTCCAGCAACCGGTCTTCCGGTTGCGCGGCCAGGGCGGACGAAGCCAGTACCGCAGCGACGTTCACCAGAAACGAAAGGGGTTCCATCTCGGCCTCGCGGGCGTAGGCGAGAATGTGAGCGCTAGCCTCCTTGGCGCAGGTGGCAACCAGTTCGCTGGCGTGTTGTTCGTCTTGAGTCATGGGTCATTTCTCCGTTCGCGCTTGAATCCAGGCCGGCGCATATCGACCTTCTCGGTGGTTTTGCCGGATCAAGCATAGTGGAAAGGGGCGGATGGCGCTTCACGGCGGCTCAGGTACGAACCAATGCAATTAACTACAATCAATAAGTGAATTAACGGTGGATGCCGCCGGCCCACGCAGCCGTGTGGACCGGTGGGAAGAACAGGGAAGAGGTGTCGGTGCGATCGATCCCGCATCCGACTCGTGCCAGCATCGCCCGCCGGCCCCGACGACCGAGGGCGAACGGTTAAGGAGAGCAACTATGAAGCGCATTTATTTTCTGGTTCCAACGGTCGAGATCGCGAAAACCATCGTCGATGAGCTGCTGCTTGCGCGTATCGAGGAGCGCCACATCCACATTTTGGCCAAGCACGGCACGCCGCTGGAGGATCTGCCCGAAGCCTCGTTGCTGCAAAAGAGCGATTTCATTCCCGCGATGGAGCGAGGCTTAGCGGTCGGCGGCACGGTCGGCACGCTGGCCGGCCTGATCGCCGTCGCGCTGGGGCCGGTCAGTCTGGTGGTGGCGGGAGGCGGGATCGTGCTGGCCGGCGGACTGGCCGGCGCCGGCGTGGGGGCGTGGCTGAGCGGGATGGTGGGGCTGAGCGTGGACAATTCCCGGCTGAAACATTTCGAGGCGGCGATCGAGCGCGGCGAATTGCTCATGATGATCGATGTACCGCGAGACCAAGTGGCGCACATCACCGAGCTGGTGTCGACCCACCACCCGGAGGCGCACCCCGAAGGCACGGAACCGACCATCCCCGCGTTTCCATAAGGCGGGGACGAATCGCCGGCGGTCGGTGCGACGAGAAACTCAGCGCACGATGGGCGAAACGCCGATCAGCCAAAGGTGCAACCAGAGGACAAAAGCGACATAGAGCGCCAAACCACCGACCACAGCGATCAGATCATTCATCTTGGAGGGCTGCGCGCCGGGAACCGGCCGCGGCGCGCGGCGCTTCAACGAGATGCGATCCACGACCGCCCAGACCAGGAATGTCCCAAACAGCAGCACGTCGGCCAGCATGCCGTTGGCCAACAGGTGGGCAACGGCCCAGAGCTTGATGGCTGCCAGCATGGGATGCTTGGCGGTGGTCTGGATGCGTCCGGGCAGGTAGGCAGCGAGCAGCAGCGGAAAGACTGGAACCAGCAGCAACAGCGCCAGATGGCGCAACCAGGTGGGCGACCAGTAGAGAACCACCGGATCGTGGCGGGCCAGCCCATAACCCCAGACGATCAGCCCGAATCCGATCAGGGCCACCAGCGAATAGGCGGCTTGCCACGGTCCCTCCCCCAGTTTCGCCGCTTGGCGGTCCCGCCAGGGTGCGTTCATTATCGATACGGAATGCACGGCGAAGAAAATGACCAGTCCTAGTAAAAATATACTCATCCGTCCGTCCTCAATGCATGGTTCAGAGTGGCGCTGGCCGGCGATCACAATGGTCAGGCTCAATCAGCATTTTATTGTGGTTCTTCGAGGATTCATATGGAGCCTATCGGGCAGGGAATGAGAAATCCAGCCAACTTGTTGATCTAAAAAGCAGTATAGCCGACCTCCAGCATACTTGGCGGGCTGAAACTCGCCCGAGTGAGCCGATTCCACAAGAATCCTCGAAGAGTCCAATTAGACGGATTTCGCTTCGCTCTACCTGTTCCCCTTGGCCCAGTCAATTATCGTAGGGCGGATTAGGGCGGCAGCCCGTAATCCGCCTTTTGGGGATCTGAGGTAGGCTGAAAAAAGTGGACGCCAAGACTCTCTAAACTTGGAGAAGGAGGTGGGCCATGCAACGACTGCCCCGAGGGGTCTATACGAAAGAATTTCGCGAGCAAGCAGTGCGGTTAGTGCTGG
>Ga0209607_1003443_pt1 | contig 12136 bp, 10 predicted proteins | sample AD_UKC117_MetaG_FD_184413 | JGI IMG/M metagenome (GOLD analysis project Ga0209607, IMG submission 184413) | Active sludge microbial communities of municipal wastewater-treating anaerobic digesters from Hong Kong - AD_UKC117_MetaG (SPAdes)... | ecosystem: Engineered > Bioreactor > Anaerobic >... | reverse complement strand
GCGGCGCGACATCCGGTCGTAGAAGTCGCGGTTGTCCGGATTGCTCGGGTCGGTGATCAGCAGGATGTCGTCGGCCCGGCGATAGTCGACCGTATTGCGGTCCAGCTGCTCGCGCGCCCGGTGGGCAAAGATATTGGCGCGCTGCAGGTCGCCCACGGCATAGGCGGACTCGGCGGTGGCCAGCTGCGCCTCGGCACGGCGGCCCTGCTTCTCCAGCGTAATGGCAAGCTGCTGCCAGGCGAAGGCATTGTCGGGCTCGGCGATCAGGGCGTCGCGCAGGGCGGATTCAGCGGCCTGCGTGTCGCCCGGTTCGTCCCGCGCGGCCAGCGAACGGGCATAGTTGATCAGCAGCAGCGGCTGGCCCGGCTTGTACTCCAGCGACTTGCGGTGCGGCTCGACCGACTCCGCCACCCGGCCGCCCTCAAACAGGATCTGGCCCTTCAGCTCCCAGAAATAGGGATTCTCCGGCTCGTCCACGAGCAGCGAGTCGATATCGTCGAGCGCGGTCTGGATGTCGGACGCCTGCATGGCGGCAATCGACCGCGCATAGCGGGCCGGCTCGCTCGTGTCGCTGTCCGGGTATTCGCGGCGCACCTTGCCTGGCGTCTCGATGAAGCCGATCAGCTTGGCGCGCATCATCTCGTACTGGTGCATTTCTCGATCCGTAGGCGGAACATCGCGCGTGGGCGACTCGTCGGCCAGCATGCGCACGTTGCGGATACGGTCGGAGGCCAGCGGGTGCGAGCGGAAATAGGGATAGCGGCGTTCCTGCGAGATCACTTCCTGGGCGCGGAACTTCTCGAAGAACTCGACCATGCCTTCCGGCGACTCGCCGACAGCAGTCAGGTAGGCGACGCCCGCCGTGTCGGCCATGGATTCTTCCGCCCGCGTGTGGACGAAGAAGTTCAGCGCCGCGAACTGTTGCGATGACCCGATCAGGGCAGCGCCGGCTCCGCCTTCCCCGGCGGCGATGGCAAGAATGCCGAGGCCGATGGAGATCAGCGCCGGACGCGCCGCGACGCTGGCGGCGCGGCTGCGGCTCACCGTGTGGCCGCAGGCGATGTGACAGGTCTCGTGCGCGATCACGCCTTTGATCTGCAGCGGCGTGTCGGCCGCGATGATCATGCCGGTATGCAGGTGGATATTCTGCCCGTTGGCGACGAAGGCGTTGATGCTCGGATCGTTGATAATGTGCAGGCCGACATCCTGCGGGTTGAGGCCCGCCACTTCGAGGATCGGGTCGGTCCACTCGCGCAGCGTCTCCTCGATCTCGGCATCGCGGATGAAGCCCTGCGCCGAAGCCGACACAGCCACCGTCAGCGAAGCCGCAGCCATCGTCAGGTACCGCAGGAAATTACGCGCCATGCCAGGCCGCTCCATCTGTCGCCATTGCAGCAAAACTAGGCCCCTGCACCCCATCTGGCGAGGGAAAAGGCGCAGAATGACGGAAATGTCAGGTTCAGGCTGACGGGAAGATGAACGAGAGCGCCGGATCGAGCCGGATTCCGGTCTCGCTGCCTGCCTGCGGGGCATCGCAGCGCGGCACCATCGCGACCAGACGGCGGCCTCCGGCCTCCAGCACCAGCCGGTTCATCGCACCGGTCACCTGGCTCGCCAGCACTTTCGCCTTCACCGGCGAGGCGGCATCCAGAAGGATGCCTTCCGTGCGTACGACCAGTTCCGATCCTGCCGGAACCTCGGCCAGCCCGGCTGGCACCTCGCCCGCCCTCAGCCGGTTCACCGGGCCGAGGGCTGCCGCCACATCGGCGCTCGCAGGATGCAGGTAAACCTCTGCCGCCGGGCCTTCCTGCTGCAGCTTTCCGCCTTTCAGGATGGCCACATGGTCGGCCGCTTCCAGCGCCTCGACCGGGTCATGCGTCACGAGCAGGGCCGGAATGCCCGCCGCCCGCACGGCTTCCAGCGCCTCGTCCCGCACGCTGCTGCGCAGGGCCGGATCGAGGCCGGAGAACGGTTCGTCCATCAGGATCGCAGCCGGCTTCGGTGCCAGCGCCCGGGCAATCGCCACGCGCTGCTGCTCGCCGCCGGAAAGCTCATGCGGATAGGCATCGGCCCGTGATGTCAGGCCCAGCCGGGCGAGCCATGCGGCGGCCTCGACCTTCGCGGCCTCCTTGCCCAGCGGCTTCAGGCCGAAGGCCACGTTCTGCGCCGCTGTCAGGTGCGGGAAAAGGGCGAAGTCCTGGAAGATGAGGCCGATCCGTCGCTTGTCCGGCGCGAGCGTCTGGGTCATCGACGAGAGCACCCGGTCGCCGAGGCGGATCTCGCCCTCGTCCACCGCTTCGAGGCCCGCGAACAGGCGCAGCAGCGTCGACTTGCCCGCCCCGGACCCGCCGAGCAATGCCGTGATCGCACCGGGCTTCAGGTCCAGCGAAACGGAATCGACCACGCGTACGCCGTGATAGGCACGGCTCACCCCGATGGCGGACAGGCTCTCACGCATGCGTGTGCTCGCCCGGCCGCGAATGCGACAGGCGCCACGACAGGAGGATCACCGGGACAAGGCCCGCCAGCGTGATCAGCAGCGACGGAAGCGCCGCCGCAGCGAGGCGCTCATCCGTTGCATAGGCATTGGCGCGCACGGCCAGCGTGTCCCAGTTGAACGGGCGCAGCATCAGCGTCGCAGGCAGTTCCTTCAGCGATTCCACGAACAGGATCAGCGCCCCTGCGCTCGCCCCGGACAGGGCAATCGGCAGGTCCACTTCCTTCGCCCGGCGGAGTGGCGAGGCCCCCAGGCTTTCGGCGGCATAGCCAAGCGAGGCCGGCGCCCGCGCGAGCGCGGCGACCATGGGTTCTGCCCCGGCCGCTGTGAAACGGCTGGCATAGACCCAGGCCAGTGCCACGACCGGCACGATCCCCGTCAGCGTCAAGCCGAGCCCTCCCAGAACCACCAGCGCGCCCAGCGCCAGAACCGCTCCCGGAATGGCATAGGCCGACGACGCCGTCAGCCGCGCAAAGGCAGCGACAGGTCCGCGCGAACGCCCGGCCAGCGCAATCACCAGCGCCAGCACGAAGGCAAAGGCCGCGCCCGATCCGGCGAGGACCAGTGTATTCTTCAGCGCCTCACCGACCGGCGCCACGTACTCCCGCGCCTCCAGCGCCCGCCAGACAAGGCGCGACACCGGCAGCAGGAAGCCGATCGCAAAGCCGGTCAGGCAGAACAGCGCCGCGAGCCACCCCCACACGCCACCGAGCTTCGTGCGCGAGACCGTGCGCCAGCGGGTCGAGCTTTGCTGGCTGCCCGCCCGGCCCCGGCTCCACCGCTCGGCCAGAACGAGCCCGATCACCAGCATCAGCAGGATCACCGCAAGCCGCGCCGCAGCCGCGGGCTCGCCGAAACTCTTCCACGCCCGCACGATGCCGAACGTCAGCGTCGGCACGCCGAGATATTCAGCGGCGCCATAGTCGGCGGCCACTTCCATCAACGCCAGCGCAAGGCCGGCCGCAATCGCCGGGCGCGCCGCCGGCAGCACCACGCTCCGGAAGCTCCGCAGCGGCGAGGCGCCAAGGCTGCGCGCCGCTTCCAGCGCACAGATCGACTGCGAGACGAACGCCGCCCGCGCGGTCAGGTAGACATAGGGGTAAAGCCCGCTCGCCAGCACAAAGGCGAGACCGGGCATGCTGCGCATCGACGGGAACCAGTAGTCCCGCGCCGACCAGCCGGTCATCTCCCGCAGCAGCGACTGCAGCGGCCCGCCGACGCCCATCAGGTCGGCCCAGGCATAGGCGAGCACATAGCCGGGCGCCGCCAGCGGCAGGATCAGCAACCACTCGAACACCGGCCGTCCGGGGAAGTCGTGCATCGTCACCAGCCAGGCGGCCGGCACGGCAAAGACGAGCATGAAGAAGGCCGCAAGCGCCAGCGTGCCCAGCGTGCCACCCAGATAGGGCACCATCAGCGTGTCGCGGATATGTTCCCACGCTTCGCCGCCGCCCAGGATCACCGCTGCAAGCAGCACGGACACGACCGGCACGGCGATGATCACGCCCGCAAGCGCTGCAACCCCGTCACCGGGGCGCAGGTTCAGGCGGGGCGGAAACGCCCGTACCCGTGCAGGAAGAGGGAGATCCGCCAAGCGCGCCGCCTCAGTTCCAGCCGGCCTTGTCATAGATCTCCTGCGCCTCGGACTGGTGCGTGCCCAGTTCTTCCAGCGGGAAATCGCTCTTGTTGAAGTCCGGAAGCGCTTCCAGGCCTTCCGGCAGCGGCACGCCTTCGATCATCGGGAATTCCTTGGTCGCCCCGGTCAGCCAGACCTGGCCGTCCTCGGTGGCAAGCCATTCGATGAACTTCACCGCATTGTCGCGGTTCGGCGCATGCGCGGCGAGGCCGGCGCCGGTGACATTGACGTGCGTGCCGGTCGTATCCTGCTCCGGGAAGCTCAGCGCCACTTTCGCGGCAGCCGCCTGCTCGCTCGGCGAGCCTGTGGCCAAGCGGACGTAGTAATAGTGATTGGTCAGCGCGACCGAACATTCGCCGGCGGCGATCGCCTCGATCTGGGTAATGTCCCCGCCCTGCGGCGGCCGGGCAAAGTTCGCGACCACACCATCGGCCCAGGCCTGCGCCGCGTCATGGCCCATCCGGCCGATCAGCTCGCCCATCAACGAGAGATTGTACATGTTGGTCGAGGACCGCATGCAGACCTCGCCCTTGAAGCGCGGGCTGGCCAGGTCGCTGTAATGGGCCACTTCTTCCGGTTTCACGCGGGCCGGATCATAAGCAATCACGCGCACGCGGCGGGCCAGGCCGAACCAGTAACCATCTTTCTGGCGGAAATGTTCGGGAATGGCCGCCTCGAGCATCTCGTCCTGCAGGGGTTGCAGCAGCCCGGCTGCCTCGAAACGATACAGCGTGCCAACGTCGGACGAAATGACCACATCGGCCGGGCTGGCCGCGCCTTCGGCCTTCATTGTCTCCAGAAGTTCCGGCGCCCCCGATTCCCGGAAGCGGACCTTGATGCCGGTCTCGGCCTCGAACTGCTTGTACATGTCCTTGTCGGAATCGTAGTGGCGCGCCGAGTAGATGTTCAGGACACCCGCGGACGCCGGCTTGGTCCCTGATTCTGCTGCAGGTTTGCCCGTTTCCGAGGCAGGCGCCCCATTATTCCCGCACGACGCGAGAAGAACGGTGGCGGCGGCAAGCGCGAGGCGAATTCTGGTCATGTCCGGCCCTGATATCCTTTGTTTGGGCCATCAAACATAGTTGAGAATAATTCGCAACAAACGCTTGTAGCGACCTTTTGCCCATTTTTTGCACTGCAACCGAAAATCCTCCCGCTGTGGGAGAACGCGCTTCAAAATCCGCGTGGTTTACGCTTTACTAGCGTTAATCCCGGGGAACATGGGGATGGGTGGTATGACGACTGACATTGTGGTGGATCTCAGCCTGAAATCGGCCGAGGAAGTTGCTCTTCTCGCGACTGTTGTCGACGCGTTCGTGAAACAGATCATGGGCCGCAACCGTCTCGGCAATGAAGTGCCGGACATGATGGTCCGCACGGCCTTCAGCCCATCGGGCGAAGTTTCGAAGACCGTGATCTTCCAGGAACGCAAATGGGCCGACGCGTTCATGGCGTTCTGGGAAGTGCAGAAAACGCAGGCGAAAGCCGCCTGATCATTCACCTGAAGCGGCAAAGCGCTTAAGGGAGGGGCATGAGCCTCGCCCCGCAAATGCCCGTACGTCCAGCGTCCCTGTCCGCACCGCGAACCGCCATTCTCGGCGGCGGCATCATCGGCCTCGCGTGTGCATTCGAACTGGCGGTGAAGCGCGGCCTGCCTGTAACTCTCTACGATCCTGCTCCAATCGGACGCGGCGCCAGCTGGGCGGCCGCCGGCATGCTCGCCCCCGCCTTCGAAGCCGCGGCCGAGGAGGGTATCCACCCGCACCTGTTCGATCTCTGCATGGAAAGCGCGGCACTCTGGCCGGACTTCGCGCTCGATCTCGAACGCGCCGCCGGCATGGACCCCGGCTTCAATCCCGGCCCCTCTCTGGCCCTCGCCTTCGACAAGGACGAAGCAGCCGCCCTGCACCGCCTCGCCCGCGCGCTCGATGAGCGCGGCGTCTCGCACGAGGAACTCCGCCCCGCTGCCGTGCGCATGCTGGAACCCGCCATCGCACCGGACCTGATCGCCGCACTGGAAATGCCGACCGACGGCCAGGTCGACAACCGCGCCACCGTCCGTGCCCTGATCGCCGCGCTCAGCCGCTGTCCGCATGCCGATCTCCGCCAGCAAGCCGCGCCCCTGCGCAGCGAAGGCGGCCGCCTAGCGGTCGAGGGGCATGACCGCGTCGTTGCCGCAGCTGGCTGGAACACGGCCTGTATCAAGGTCGAGGAGGGCGGTAAGCTCTACAGTCTCGTGAACTGGGACACCGCGCTCGACGAGATCGACTGCTATGGCGGCCAGATGCTGTCCGTTGCGCACGGCCGGGACATGCCGCACATGACGCTGCGCTGCGGTTCCATCTATATCGCGCCGAAGGCCGACCGGGTGATCATTGGCGCCACGGTCGAGCCGGGCGTTGCCACCGACAAGCCGGACCCGGCCGCCATCGCTGCCCTGCGCGCCGCTGCCGCCCGGCTCTGCCCCTCCATCGCCCGTGGCGACGTGCTCGAAACCTGGGCCGGCATCCGCCCCGGCACGCCGGACCATGCGCCCCTCATCGGCGAAGCAGCCGCACCGGGCGTGCTTGTCGCCGCAGGCCATTACCGGAACGGTATCCTGCTCGCGCCCGTCACGGCACGGATGATCGCCGATCTGGTCACCGGCAAGACGCTCAGCGAACTGGAGCGCAGCTTCGCTCCGAACCGCACCTACGAGGCGGCCTGACCGGAAAATCCGCTCCCGGCCCTTGCCATCGCCTGCCGCACGCCTTAAGTCGGCGCCCTCGAATGCGAAAACCCCATGGAGGCCGAAATGAACAACGCACCGCTCACCGCCCTGCGTTCCAACTTCATTTCACGGCCCGTCCATGACCAGTTTTCTCACGCTCGACTCCCTCTCTCTCGTAACGCCTGATGGCACGCCGCTTTTCCGTGACCTGACGCTCTCGCTCGGCCGGGAGCGCGTCGGCCTTGTCGGCCGCAACGGCTCAGGAAAGTCGACCCTCCTCCACGCAATCATGGGCACTGTTCAGCCCGCGTCCGGCAACATTCACCTCTCCGGCAGCGTCGGCATGCTGCAGCAATCGCTGGACGAGTCACTGGATCTGTCCGGCGCGCTCGGCCTCACCGAAGCGCTTGCCTGCCTTGATCGGCTGGAACGCGGCGAGGGCAGTGTGGAGGACGCCGCCGAGGCGGACTGGACGCTACCCGCCCGCGTGGATCAGGCCCTCGCCGCCACGGGCCTGCGCGCCTTCCCGCTCACCACGCCCGTTGCGACGCTCAGCGGCGGCGAGCGCATGCGTGTCGCTCTCGCCCGGCAGATTCTGGAAGCGCCGGACCTTCTCCTTCTGGACGAACCAACCAACAATCTGGATACGGACGGCCGCCGCGCCGTGATGGACCTCATCCGCACCCGGCCGGGCGGCCTCCTCATCGCCAGCCATGACCGCGACCTGCTCGAACAGGTCGACCGGATCGTGGACCTCTCACCCGTCGGCATTACCGTCTTCACCGGCGGCTGGAGCGAATTTGCTACTGCCCGTGCCGCCGCCCGCGATGCAGCCGAAGCCGACCTCACCCGTGCCGGCGACGAACTGAAGCGCACCCGCAAGGCTGTCCAGCAGGCAAGGGAACGGCAGGACCGGCGCGACAAGGCCGGCCGCGCCGCCCGCGCGAAGGGCGACGCCCCGAAAATACTGCTCGACTCGAAGCAGGATCGGGCTGAAGCGACCCGAGGCAAAGGCTCTGCCCTCGCCGCCCGGCAGATGAGCGAAAGCGAGGACACGCTCGCCGCCGCCCGCGCCCGCGTCGAAATTCTCGCCCCCATCTCGATGGACCTGCCCGCGTGCGGCCTGCCCTCCGGCCGCCGCCTGATCGACTTCAAGGACGTATCGGTCGCCTTCGGCCCTCGCCGTCTGTTCGGCCCGCTCGACTTCCAGCTGAACGGTCCGGAACGTGTGTCCATCTCCGGCCCGAACGGATCCGGCAAGTCCACCTTCCTTCGCCTCGTCACCGGAAGCCTCGTGCCCACGTCCGGTAGTGCGGCGTGCCTCACAGAGAACTTCGCCTTGCTCGACCAGCATGTCAGCCTTCTGTCTGCGGACGAATCAATTCTCGACAACATGCACCGGCTGAATCCCGGCCTTTCCACGAATGACGCCCACGCCGCGCTCGCCCGTTTCGGCTTCCGCAACACCGACGCCCTGCAGGTCGCCCGCACGCTCAGCGGCGGGGAGAAACTGCGCGCCGGCCTCGCCTGCGTCTTCGCCCGCGTCACGCCGCCGGACCTCCTCATCCTCGACGAACCCACCAACCACCTGGACCTCCGCACCGTAGAAGCCCTCGAAACGGCCCTCGCCACCTGGGACGGCGCCCTCCTCCTCGTCAGCCACGACAAGGCCTTCCTGAACGCCGTAGGCGTCACCCGCACCCTCGCCCTTCCGGACTGACAGGCCGGACGGACGCGGCACTTGACTCTCGGGTTTTGCAAGTTATCTTGTATTGCAAGATTACATGCGATACACACATGGCTCGAGACGCAAAACGCACCGGAAACCGGCGCACGCAGATGAACAAGGGTGTGGTGGAGCTCGCCCTCCTCGCCATCCTGCAGGAACGCGCCCATTACGGGCTCGAACTTCTCGACCGGATGAACGGCGAGGCCGGCCTCGAGGTGGCGGACGGCACGATCTACCCGCTGCTGCATCGCATGGAGACGGGCGGTTTCATAACCTCGGAATGGGTGATCGAAGCGGACCAGGCCCGTCCCCGGAAATATTACGCCCTGACACCACAGGGCCGCATGGAACTCAAGGCCATGGCCGCGGAATGGCGCGACCTCAGCAAGCGGATCAATGCCCTGGTTGGAAAGGACTAAGGCGATGACACAGAAGGAAGATCCCCGGCTCTCCGCCTATGCCCGCGAACTGCGCTGGGCTCTGTCGGTGCTGCCTGACGCCGATCGCGACAGCATTGTCGACGAAATGCGCAGTCACGTGCTCGACCGAGTGGACGCAGGCGCCAGCGTCGAAGATGCACTCGCCTCGCTCGGCCCTGCCGACGATTATGCAAGCGCCTTCCGCGACGCCTATACGGTGGCCACTTCTCTGTCGTCCGGACGGACACCGCACCTTGTCGGCGCTCTCATTCGTAATGTCGCCAACAGCGCATCGGCGGCTGTCGCCGGCATCATCATCCTCGCGGCCTGGATGTTCACCCTGATGATCGGAAACATAGCGATTCTCAAGATCGGCGATCCTGCACATGTCGGCCTCTGGAAAAGCGACCACTTCTTTTTCATCGGTATCATAGATGATCCGTCTACGGGACAGGAACTGCTCGGCCCATGGCTCCTGCCCATCGCGCTCGCCAGCCTTGTGATCTCGCTCCTCCTCACGCGCTGGCTTGCAGTCTGGGCACTCAAGCGGATCGCGCCCAGGCGCTGACCCACGCTCTCATCCTCACCCCTGAAAGGAGTTCGCTCATGCTGATGAGCGTTCGCACACTCACCGCATTCATCGCCAGCCTTCTGCTCGCGACCTGGGCAATCCAGATCGCAGGCCTCGTTTTGGTCGGAGACCCGGACAACCCGGCCATGATGCCCTACCTGATCGGATCGATGTTCATGCCGGCGATCTGGTCGCTCGGCTATCTGATCCTGTTCAATCGCAAGGCCTGGCGTTTCGTGCGGTTCTGGCCGGGCAACCCGCTCTGGTTGGTCCTCGGCGCGCTGGTCCCAGCCTTTATTGCGTTTGCCGTTCTTGCCATCTGCGAAATCGCCGGTTGGGGCAGCTCCTCCTATTTCACCTTCTCCGCGGCGGGCGCCGATATCCTGAAAGGCCCGTGGAAGCTCGGCGCTGGCGAGCAGGACTGGACCCGCTTTACCCTCAACATGACAGCGACCGCGCTGTTCTTCGCGGCCTTTAATTCGATCGTTGCCATCGGGGAGGAATTCGGCTGGCGCGGCCACCTGGAGCATCACATGATTGCTCGCCTCGGCACGGTCCGCGGGGTCGCCCTGCTCGGCTTCATCTGGGCCATGTGGCACCTGCCGATGAACCTTGCGGGCTACAATTACGGCCCGTCTCCGATTCTCGGCGCGCTGGTCCTCTTCCCGCTTCAGCTGATCGCCATGTCGTTCATCATGGCCTGGATCACCCTGCGGGCCCGCAGTTTCTGGCCTGCCGTCCTCCTGCACGGATCAGGCAATGGCATCGAGGAGGGCGTCGTCTCCAGCATTGCGCTGCAGGCGGGCGTGGACCCGATGACGGCGAGCTACCTGCAGCTTGGCGTAACGATTCTGCTCGGCCTTCTCTGCCTCGCCGCAATGATGCCCCGGCGTGACTCTGGACGTGCCGCCCCGGTCGGAATAAGTCTCCCGCCAGATTGAGGAGACCGCCCATGCACCAGATCGCCCCGATGAGCGAAGACCAGATGGCCATCAAGGCCGCCGTCGAGAAAACGCTGGAGCCGTTCAACGACGAGTACTGGGGCAAGGTGGACGAGACCGGCAACTGGCCGGAAGAGTTCTGCGATGCCATGGCGGCCGGCGGCTGGATGGGCATCGCCTTCCCGGAAGAATATGGCGGCGCGGGCCTCGGCCTCACCGAGGCGGCCATCATGATGCAGACCGTGACTCGCACCGGCGCGGGCTTCTCCGGCGCCTCTGCCATCCACCTCAACATCTTCGGGCCGAAGCCGCTGGAGAAGTTCGGCAATCCGGAGCTGAAGCGCGAGAACCTGCCGAAGATCATCTCCGGCCAGGAGAAGATGTGCTTCGCCGTGACCGAGCCGAACTCCGGCCTCGACACGTCCAGCCTCGAAACGAAGGCCGAGCGCACCAACAATGGTTATGTCATCAATGGCCGCAAGATCTGGACGACGGGCGCCCAACGCGCCGACAAGATCCTGATCATCGCCCGCACGACCCCGAAGGACCAGTGCTCCAAGCCGCACCTCGGCCTCTCGCTCTTCTACACCGACCTCAACCGCAACCGGATCGAAGCGAACCCGATCCCGAAAATGGGTCGCAAGGCGGTGGAGTGTAACACGCTCTTCATCGACAATCTCGAAGTGCCGAAGGAACACCTGATCGGTGAAGAAGGCGCGGGCTTCAAATACCTGCTGCAGGGCCTGAACCCGGAACGCGTGCTGTTCGCGGTGGAATCGATCGGCCTCGGCTTTTCCGCGCTGGAGCGCGCTGCACGCTACGCCAATGAACGCGTCGTGTTCGGACGACCCATCGGCCAGAACCAGGGCATCCAGCATCCGCTGGCGAAATCCTGGGCGGAACTCTCCGCCGCCGAACTCCTCGCCTACAAGGCCGCCGGTCTCTACGACAAGGGCCAGGAATGCGGCGCCGAAGCGAACGCCTCGAAATATCTTGGCACCGAAGCCGGCTTCCGCGCCTGTGAGACTGCCGTGCTCACCCATGGCGGCATGGGCTATGCGAAGGAATACCATGTCGAGCGCATGATGCGCGAAGCCATGCTCGCCCGCATCGCCCCCGTCAGCCGCGAGATGATCCTCAACTTCATCGCCGAACGCGTGCTGGGCCTGCCGAAGAGTTACTGAGCATGCCAGGCCATGTCCGCTACGACCGTCAGACGCTCGTGGCGGATTTGGACGGACACGAGCCGCTCAGGTTCGTCTTCTTCTGGGGCCACCGCACGTCCCGGCCGGGCGAGGTGACCAAGGCCTGCTTCAGCCAGTGGTGGCCTTCCGCTTTCCACTCGGACGGCACACAATACCTGACGGCTGAACACTGGATGATGGCCGAAAAGGCGCGGCTGTTCGGAGATGAGGAGACACGCGACAAGGTCCTCGCCGCTCCATCGCCCGGGGCCGCCAAGGCACTTGGCCGGGAGATCGCGTCTTTCGATCAGGGAACCTGGGACGCCGCCAAATACGACATCGTCGTTGCCGGGAACCTCCTGAAGTTCAGCCAGAACCCCGACCTCGGCGCATTCCTGGCGGGCACCGGAACGCGGATCCTCGTCGAGGCAAGCCCGGTCGATCCGGTC
>Ga0209607_1003440_pt1 | contig 12139 bp, 10 predicted proteins | sample AD_UKC117_MetaG_FD_184413 | JGI IMG/M metagenome (GOLD analysis project Ga0209607, IMG submission 184413) | Active sludge microbial communities of municipal wastewater-treating anaerobic digesters from Hong Kong - AD_UKC117_MetaG (SPAdes)... | ecosystem: Engineered > Bioreactor > Anaerobic >... | reverse complement strand
GCTTAGGCAATGGTTGCTTTCATTCAGGCATTAATCAACTTGTTGGCGGCCCTGGCCGGTTCCATCCAACGTTATCCCGATAACTCGCAAATCGATCAATGTGTGCCGGTGGCCGCGGATTTGACAAGCCTCTACGATGCGAACCGCGCCCAGTTGGAACAACATATTGCCGGATATCTGGCTGCCGTACGCGCCCGCTGGGCGCGGGCAGAGGCTCAGGGACTGATCCAATACCTGCAAAACTCAGAATCGATGCAGGCTCAGATGGCCAGCCAGGACGTCAAGTGGATCGATGGGCTGCGGGGAAAGCGATTCAGCAAATATTATGATCGTCTCTGGTTTGGCCAACTCCCTGTGACTCTCGCCATAGACCTGGTGCAGCAGGCAGAAGCCACGGCGCTGCAAAATATCACTGTAGACAAACCAACCTTGCTGGAAAGCGTTTATCAACTGCGCCGGCTAGATGATCTGCTGATCCGTATCCTGGCGGCAAAAACAGCGGCAGACCTGACCGGCTGCACATTGGCTGAAGTATTAACCCTATACCGAACCGAGGGCAATCTGGGTGTGCCCCGAGACGCCGAGAGTATAGATCAGTTGATTCCGCCTCGAGAACCAGACCACTATGAAGGCACAAAGCTCAATTATTATGACCTGCCAAACAGTCCCAATTTCTCTTCGTTGGTGTATGTATGGGGATCGAATCAATTAGGAACTGAAGACATTGCTATTAATGCCGCGATTACAGACTGGATGATTCACATCGCGGGGCTGGACATTATCAATCAGGTCAATTTTGGGGAGTGGTCAGCGCGGAACTGGTCGGCACAGACAGGCACACCGGTCACTCCCGACTCTCGGCGAGCGATGATTGACGAACTGCGAACCAAAATGAGGGTGGAAGCCGTATATCGAGATGCTGCCGGCAATCTACAGGTCATCAACGGTATTCCTGTGCCTTACGATGGATTTGTGCGGGTTCTACCGACTGATACGGAATTTTTGATTTCACGAATTTTGGCCGAAGCTGTTCTCTTCTTGCGTTTTGGCGGTCGCCCGCGGTATCTAAACGGCACGGTTGACGATCCGCCTGGATTTCCGGCTGATTGGATCGCGCCGCCCCGGCTGACCTACGCTCTTTACAATTTGCAGGTGGGCACACCCAACAAATCCCCCAAAGAGGCGTTTGTCATGTCGGCGCTTATTTATGCCAGCAGCACAACAGGAGCAAAATATCAGGCGCTGCGGAGCGAAATCAGTGCCGATGCGGGGTTCAAGGAGCGGTTACAAAAGGATATTGGTCCTGATGTCCGGCATGCCGCCTTCATTACGCAGGAGATGGTAGACGCCTATTTTCCTGAAATACAATCCTGGCTCTTTGACGCGGCTAAAGGCAAGCGCCGTGTCGAGCTGCTGAGTAATTTTATCGAGACGGCCGATCGGAAGGTCTGGATCTCCTGGGATAAATCGGGCATTAACAGTTATCGGGGAAATGCCAACCGTTATCATCTACTTTATGTCTACTATCACCTGTTGACCGGAGTCGAGCCACCTTTTTAACCTGGGTCGCCAGACTGTGGCGGAGGTTTGGCCTTGGAATAGGGCCTTGAAACTGTGTTGTGACCACCCGGAAAATCCTTCTGGACGCGGGGGCTGCATGATGAGAAGATTAACGGCCGTTATGAATTCTCGCCACGGGATCGCTCTCGATGATTAAAAAAGCGCGGGTTTCCGCGCGGCACACCGCCGCCTGCGATGGCAGTTGACGCAACGCACCACACATGACAATCTGCTACCCAATCGCTACCCTTCTAGGTTACCTGGAAGAATCTAAGGGAAAATAAAAGTCCCAAACCGCTAGATTTGGGACTTTTCGGGTGATTACCCCTGTATATTTTGGTGGGTCATAGAGGATTCGAACCTCTGACCAATGGATTAAAAGTCCACTGCTCTGCCAGCTGAGCTAATGACCCAAGGCGGAGCAGATTATAGCCCTTGGGGTACACACATGCAAGCAAGAAATCTCGTAAGTCCTCAGTCATAGAATATCTGGATAGAAATTGGCTGGTTGCCACACCCATACCGGTGGTCTATAATTCAGCATCATCAAGAAGGTTAAGCAATTATGGCCGTAGCAGAATCTGGCTCACCTACTCCACAAACTATTCCAGAAAGAAGATCCGAAACTGAACTTCGTCAGCCGACTGAAACGATCATACGTGAAATCATTGAAACACTGCTCCTGACTTTTTTCATCTTTTGGTTGGTAAACAGCCTGGTTGGGCGGTATCGTATTGATGGCAGCAGCATGAATCCAACCTTACAAGATGGTCAATATCTCATCATCAACAACATCAGCTACTACCTGAATAAACCACAACACGGCGATGTCATCGTCTTTCATCATCCTAAAAGCGACCTGAACCTGATCAAACGCGTGATAGGCCTCCCAGGCGACAGAATTGAAATTAGCAATCAACAGGTAAAGGTCAATGGCGTAGTTTTGGATGAACCTTATATCGAAGAAGAGCCGCAATATTCTTACAGTGGCGTTGTGCCAGATGGTGAATATTTTGTGCTAGGTGACAACCGCAATAATTCCAGCGATTCGCATTCCTGGTCGTTTTTGCCAGAGGGAAACATTGTTGGTAAAGCCCTGGTCATTTACTGGCCACCTAGCGACTGGGAAGCCGTGCCCCATTATGGATTCCAAAACGACAATTGAAGCCGCCGTTCAATCCTGTGAGCAATGCCGCATTGGGCATTGTTTGCCAACAAAAGCCCCTTACGTCTATTGGATAAAGAAGCAGGTGCTGGTTTTGCCCAATGCGCCGGCTTATTGCTGCGACATTTGTGGGCAACTCCAATATGATGCCAGTTTTTTGACCATGCTGGAAATGTTGTTGCAGGAATTGGAATTTGGCCTGGCGCCGGAGAGGCCAGCCCAACCCGCCATACAAAGTGAACCCTCAGTTCCCTGGCCTCCTGCGCGAAGTCGCTAGATTTTTCCGCCCCTTTGACTTTGCTGTGCAGATAACTTGCAGTCTGGCATCGAAGGCAAGTCATTCTGCCGAGTTGTTGATCTCGTTTGACGATGCCTCCACCCAGGACAAATGTTGCCAACAGAAAAAATGACCCCAGCTACCGCAGAAAAAAGAGCGCAGTTTACCGAATTTATCCAGCAAGTGTTGGCGCCGGAAACGGCCGTGCGCGGCGTCGTTGGCATTGGCAGTCTGGCATCCGGCCATATGCGGCCCAACTCAGACATCGATGCCATCATTTTTTTGGATCCCTTTGACCTGTACATCGTCCCGGCAGAAGCGATCTGGCAGCCGGCAGAAGACACGTTTTACAGCATTTTCGACGAGGTCCATCAGCCGGGCGGCTTACAGCTAGATTTTTACCGGCTGCCCTTCAAACAATGGGCCGACCCGGCCTTTGCCTGGCCGGAGGCGCGCCGCGCCGAGCTCAGCCGCGGCTGGATAGCCTACGATCCAACCGGCGACGTGGCCCGGCTGATCGCGCAAAAAACGGCTTATCCCGATGACTTGCGTCTGCAGCGCCTGGATGAAGCGATTGTCTGGCTGGATCAACTGCTAGGGGACAATACCCCAGAAACCGTGTGGCAGGCCCTGGGACCGGCCATCGCCCACGATCGTCTGCAAGCCGCGTATCGCAATCTGGTGCAGGCCTTGTTTGCCTATAACCGCCAGTGGCTCATCTGGCGCAATCGGGAAATGAATGACCTGCTCAACCTGCAGTGGCTGCCGGCTGGTTTTGCGACAGACGTCGTAACGGCCGTCACCCCACCCGATTCCTCCCACGACGGCTATCACCAACGAGCCGACACCCTGCGCCGGTTCAACACCGAATTGCTCAACCAGCTCATCGCCAACGGCGACTATTCCCACGCCCCCGTAGACCAGGCTTTCATGCGTCTGCACGAGGAACCAGGGCGTTCCTGGAACATCGAAGAGTGGAATAAATTTCGAAACACCCGAAAATTGTAAATTTTTGTTATCATTGGAGGATGAGAACCATCATTTGCCACAAAGGAGTCATCTATGGGTAGCACGCACTTCGGTCGTAATCAGCTAATCAGCGTCGATTTGTTTACCGATGCTTATCGTGTTACCGGGCGTGTCCTGGTGGGCACCGGTGGTATTCACGCTGAATTGGCCAGCCCCAATTCCGATTTCCTCGAACTTCAGGATGCTTACATTTCCCGGATTCACCAGCCAGGTGAAATCATTTCTCATTACAAGGTAGCTGCTTTTCGCAAAGACAACATCAACTTTATCGTTCTACAAGACCGCCGGGAAGGGATCCCAGTGGGCACGCAGCACGGCCGTTCCATCTTTACCCGCGGCCGTTCCCTCAGCATCTTTCTTACCGTGCCCTCCTTCGAAATCGCTGGCGAGATTATGCACGATGGCAAAATTGCCCCCAGAGAAATTTTGGTCCAAACCATTGGCCGGTTTCTCCTGGTATTTTCGGCAAAAGCCTCCGCATCCCTTTATCCCGACATCTCATACAGCGGTGACCTTATCCTGATTCACAAAGACAGAATTGGCATCTTCTGCCTGGGGAGTTAACGCTCCCCGTGATTTACATAAGGCGACAACTATGCTATGATGAGCCTGTCGCCCAAAACAATCCATCAATTATCACCCGAAAGGAGTTTGGCTGGTGGCGCGGATTTATGTAATAGATGATGATGAGCAGTTATTACGCATGGTTGGGCTGATGCTAGACCGAGGCGGCCACACAACCACGCTGCTCAGCGACCCCATTGACGGCCTGGAACAAGTAAAACAAGGCAAACCCGATTTACTTGTCCTCGATGTGATGATGCCCGACATGAGCGGCCACGACATCGCCCGCCAGATCCGGGCTTTCAAAGGCCTGGAAGCGCTGCCCATCCTCATCCTTACTGCCCGCTCCCAAGAAGTAGATCGCACCACCGCCCTTAGAAGCGGCGCCGACGATTACCTGAGCAAGCCGGTCACCTCCCAGGAATTGATCGAACGCGTTGACAACCTGCTGCACAAACGCGAAAGTCGCACCAAGCCCGAACAGGGAATTTTGATCGCCATGTTTGGGATGCGCGGCGGTGTCGGGCAGACCACGTTAGCCGTCAATCTGGCCAGCGCATTGCGCCGCCTCTCGCAAGAAGAGGTGTGCCTCATTGATTTGTCGCCTGCCGGCGGCCAGGCCGCCATGCACCTGCGCCTGCAAGCCCGGAATACCTGGGCAGACCTGCCAACAGCGAATGAATTGGATTGGACGGTGTTCAAAGAAAAATTGACCATCCACCCCTCAGGATTGCGCCTGCTGGCGGCTCCGGCGGTTCCGCAATCGGCGACCGAGCCGTCACCGGAATTAACGGAAACCTTTCTCTCGCTATTGCAAAGTAAAATGACGTTTACCGTGGTGGATATGCCCCGAGTCTTCAGCCCGACGTTTACGGCCGTTCTCGATTCAGCCGATATTGCGCTGCATGTGCTGGCAGCCGACGTAGTTTCCGTGCAAACGGCCGTGCAGGTCGACCGCCTCCTCAACAAAACCGGCATCAACTTTCGCCAAAAAAGCTACGTGCTGAATCACGTACAACCCGAGGCCGAACTCCCCCAATCAACCGTAGAACGCGGTCTGAACGCCCGCGTCGCCTCCAAAATCAATTTCGACCCCAACCAGTCCCGCGCCCTGGCTCAGGGCGTCCCCCTCACCCTCACCTCAGCCAAATCCCCCCTACCCACTATGATGAACCGCATGGCCGAAGTCATCTGGCAGCGCGTTGCCAACGCCGCCAAAAAATAACCAGCCGTTATTCCAACGCCGCGTCAACCAAAATAAAATCTAGCACGGCCTGCGCTGTGACCTTGTTGGGTGCGCGCACCACCACAGTTTCCTGCTGCTCCTGAAATTCCGCCGGATAAAAACAGGCCGCTTCAGCCCGGCCATCCCAGCAGCGCACGTTGCTGTTTCCCACTTGCTCCAGGCCCGGCGCACCCAACAGGCTGGTGAGATAAACGTCATAATTGCTGGCAAAAACCTGGGCGTCTTCTGGCGAATCCCAGGCAGCGCGCCAGGCCAGCGCCAGCGCCTCGCCACCCGGCGCGCTGTAGATGGCGTACCGGTCGCCGGCCCAGCCTGCGGCGGTGGACACGGCCGTTGCCGGCTCCATCCCCTGGCTCAAATACTGCCCAATCAGCCATTCCCCCAACACACCTTCATCAGACAACATCCAGCCGGGCGGCAAAACGGCCGTCAGGGCAGGCAAGGCCACAAATTGAGGCGCTTTCCCCTCCTGGTAGGCTGCAACATGCAAGATTTGCTGTGTGGAGACGGGCATCTGCTGCCAGGCAGCATCCACCGCCTGGAAATCCCCGTTCGATCCGGCTAGCTCTCGGACAAAAGCTAGCCCTTCGACAACGGGAAAGAACTGCTGCTCATTGATGATTTCTGGGGCTGTGCCGGGCATAATCGCCAATTGTTCGTCCAGGCTGGCCTGCAAATCAGCTTGCAGCTCGGGGCTGGCCTGGGCAATATACAGCTCCTGGGCCAGCCGGATTTGCCCTTCGGCTACGGCGCACAGGGCGGCGCGCGCGTCTTGATTGGCCACGGCCGTTTCCCTGGCAGCCAGATCATACATATCTAGCTGCTGCTGGCGCACCAGCGCCCGAATAGCAGCCAGCCGCGTTTGGGCTGAATCCAATGGATTATCTGGCTGGGGCACGGCCGTTAACTGGCAGTATTCCCCCAGCCGGCTCACGTCGGCCGGTCCGTCTGGCAGTGGAAAATCAAACGCTTGCAAAAAAAGCTGGTTGGCCGTCAGATCACGGCCGTTGCCCTCAACGACTTGTTGTTGGCCATTATCCGCGCCCGAGCCGGCCGGCGCGCCGATTATCGCGGCGACGGTTTGTTGGAAAGCGGCCGTTTCGGCGGCCAGGTCTTGAATTTGCACCGTCACGCTGACCACCTGGCTGGATATTTGCGCCTGATTAACGGCCGTAACCGCCACCGCAAAGTCGCCCTCTACCGCCGGCAGCCACTCGGTTTCCACCAATTGCAGCGTTTCCCCGGCCAGCGTGTTTGTGACAACCTCGCCGTCATGGGCCATCAAAACCGCCGCCAATCCGGTCTCATCCGCCGCTGCAGCCACAATGGTCAACGGCTCGCCCAGTTGGGCCACGCTGCCGCCCGCCGGTTCGACAATGGTCACCCGGGGCGGGCTTGGCGTGATCACCGGCTGGCTTTCCAACATCATCGCCTGCGTAAACACCCGTGTCAGGAGTAAATCATTCTCTTCTTGTTGGGCGATCAGGTCCTTTTCAGCCAGTTGGTGATTGGCGATGGCCGTGTCGCGCTCGACGGCGACGGCCGTTCCTGTCGCCTGCACGGCCGTCAGGCTGTCATCCTTCTGCCGCAGCTCATCTTCCAGCCCTACAATCCGCGTCGACCGCGCCTCGGCCTGCTGCGCTTGCTCGGCCAGCGGCCCCCAGCCGCGGTACAAAAACCAGAACAGAGCCATCAGCACCAGGACGAGCATAAACAGCGCCAGCACGAGACCACGTAAGAAAGTAAAGGAGGATTTCATAGATGCATCTCTTTAAGTTGTCCTTGTATCGCAGCCGGTCGCAGTGGTTAACAATCTAGCAAGTAAACATTGCTGGCAAGTAACAACGGATACCAGAATGCTACACGAGGACCATCGGCGGGTCAAGGTAGCTGCCAGCGCGGCAAAAATTGGCCGGCAGCCCGCCATCCGCCCGCCCGATGACGGGCGCGGTGACGTTAATGGTCCATGAGAGCCGCCGACGGCCGTCAGACGCCAACTCCTGCTGCTTCTCTGGGAAAACGGCCGTTAGCCACAGCGAAATGGCAACTCGATAGCTTTTGACAGCAAAGCAAAGCTATAAATAGCGCGACTTTTCCTGAAGGAACAGGTTAATCATCATAGAGTCAAATTCACTCCCGCAGCCAACAAGCCTGCGGGAGTATTGTGCAGGAAGGCGATGACATCAGCGCAGGCTCAACACCTGGAATAAAAATCTTCCACAGCCTCTGCGTCTTTGCGTTAAATTTTTTCGAGGAGATATTTGTGACTAAAAAATCGTCCCGTTTACCAGGCTTCTACAAGAAAACGCTGGCCGAACGCGCCGCCGAAGTGGCCCATTGGGCCAACCTGACCGAGGAAGAGCTGGCCACCATTACCACCGAAAACTTGCAGCCGGAACAGGCCGAATTGATGATCGAAAACGTCATCGGCACCTACGCCCTACCCTTCGGCATCGCCGCTAACTTCCAGATCAACGGCCGTGACTACCTCATCCCCATGGTCGTAGAAGAACCCAGCGTGGTCGCCGCTATCAGCCATTCGGCCAAGCTAATCCGCGCCGGTGGCGGCTTCACCGCCTCCGCCAGCGAGCCGGTCATGATTGGCCAGATTCAGGTGCTGGACATTCAAGATATGGACGCGGCCATCGCCGCTCTGGAAGCCCACAAAGCTGAGCTGTTAGAACAGGCCAACTGCTGCGACAAGTTGATGGTTAGCCTCGGCGGCGGCGCGCGTGATCTGGTATTTCGCCCCTTCCCGGATACGCCGGTCGGCCCCATGCTCATCGTCCACCTGCACTACGACTGCCGCGACGCAATGGGGGCCAATGCGGTGAACACGGCCGTTGAAAACCTCTCACCCATGATCGCCGACATCACCGGCGGACGGCCCAACCTGCGCATCCTCTCCAACCTGGCCGACCAGCGCACCGCCACCGCCAGCGGCGTCATCCCCGCCGCTGCCCTGGAACGGAACGGCTACACCGGCTCCGAAGTTGCCCGCCTGATCGAAGAGGCCAACGCCTTCGCCGTCGTCGACCCCTACCGCGCCGCCACGCACAACAAAGGCATCATGAACGGCATCGACGCCGTGGTCATCGCCACGGGCAATGATTGGCGGGCGATTGAGGCCGGCGCGCATTCGTTTGCGGCACGCAACGGCCGTTACCAGGCCCTCACTGACTGGCACGTCACCCCAAACGGCGACCTCTACGGCGAAATCACCCTGCCCATGGCCGTCGGCATCGTCGGCGGGGCCACCAAAGTGCATCCCGCTGCCAAAACCGCCATGAAAATTCTGGGCGCGCAATCCGCGCCAGAACTGGCCATGGTCCTGGCCTGTGTCGGCCTGGCGCAAAATCTGGCGGCCATCAACGCCCTGGCCACCGTGGGCATCCAGCAAGGCCACATGCGCCTCCATGCCCGCCAGGTAGCCATCGCCGCCGGCGCTACCACCGACCAGGTGCAAACCATCGCCGACCAACTGGTCACCGAAAAGAAAATCAACATCCTCCGCGCCCAAGAACTGCTCGCGGAACTGAAACAAGCATGAGGAAGTGAATAGGTGTTCAAGTGTTTAAGTGTCCGGGTATTTAAGTTCACATAAACACTTGGACACCTGAACACCTATTCACCTAAACACATAAATTCGAGGAATTATGAACGCATATAACCCCACAAATGGACTGATGAAACCCGACCGACCGGTGGGCATTGTCGGGTACGGGGCCTACGTGCCTCGCTATCGGATTCCCGCCGCCGAGATTTCACGCATGTGGACCGGCGGCACGGGCGGCGTGCCCATCAAAGAAAAGGCCGTCAATGGCCTGGACGAAGACGTCGCCACCATGTCGATTGAGGCCGCGCGCAACGCCATGCTGCGCGCCCAAATCAATCCCCAGGAGATTCGCGCTGTCTGGGTGGGCAGCGAAAGCCACCCCTACGCCGTCAAACCTACCAGCACCATCGTCGCCGAAGCCATCGGCGCGGTGCCCAACACGCAGGCCGCCGACTGGGAATTCGCCTGCAAGGCGGGCACGGAAGCAATGCAGGCGGCTATCGCCTTCGTCGGCTCCGGCATGGCCCGCTATGCCTTGAGCATCGGCATGGACACGGCTCAGGGACGGCCGGGCGATGCGCTGGAGTACACGGCCGCTGCCGGCGGCGCCGCCGTGCTCATCGGCCCGGCGGCCGAATCGTTGGCGCTGATTGATGGCTCTTACTCTTTCGTCACCGATACGCCGGACTTCTGGCGGCGCGCCCACGCCGACTACCCGTCGCATGGCGACCGCTTTACCGGCGAGCCGGCCTATTTCAAGCATGTGTTGGGCGCGGCGGAGGCGTTGATGACGGCCGTTAACCGCACCTCCGCCGATTACCGCTGGGCCGTCTTCCACCAGCCCAACGCCAAATTCCCGGAACGGGCCGCGCAGGCCCTGGGCTTCGCGCCAGAGCAGTTCAAAACCGGCCTGCTCAGCCCGCGCATCGGCAACACCTACTCCGGCTCCACCATGATCGGCCTGACGGCCATCCTGGACGTGGCCGAACCTGGCGACCGGATCCTCATGGTTAGCTACGGTTCCGGCGCCGGCTCCGACGCCTTCGACCTACAAGTAACCGAAAACCTATTGGAAGCTCGCGGTCGGGCCATCTCCACCGAAGGCTACATTGCCCGTCGCACAGAGATTGACTATGCGACATACACACGCTATCGGGACAAACTCAAACTTTAAATTAACGATTAACGATTTGCGATTTACGATTCAATCGCAAATCGTAAATCGCAAATCAAAAATCACTATGAACGTATCAATTATTGGCCTTGGACAAACTGAAGTTAAAGAAATGTGGGAGACCTCCATCCGCCATCTGGCGTGGTACGCCATTGAGGCGGCGCTGGACGATGCCCACGTCAGCAAAGTAGACGCCCTCTTCGTGGGCAACATGCTCTCCGGCGAATTGAGCCAGCAAAACCATCTGGGCGCGCTGGTGGCCGACTTCGCCGGGATGCGCGGCATTGAGGCTGTGACGGTGGAAGCGGCCGACGCTTCCGGCGGCATGGCCCTGCGGCAGGCCATCCTGGCCGTCAAAAGCGGACTGGTGGAAACGGCGTTGGCTGTGGGCGTGGAAAAAATGACCGACCAGACCGGTTCGGCGGTTACCGCAGCCATGGCGTATGGCCTGGACGCTGATTACGAGGCAATGCAAGGGCTGACGCTGGCCGGCATGGGCGCGCTGCTTATGCGCCGCTACATGTTCGAGCATGGCGTAACGGTAGGCGACTTCGCCGGGTTCAGCGTCAACGCGCACGCCAACGGCGCAGCCAATCCGCTGGCGATGTTCCGCAATCGCATCAAGCCGGAGCGTTTTGCCACTGCGCCGGTAGTGGCCGACCCGGTGAACCTGTTCGACATGGCCCCGGCCGCCGACGGCGCGGCAGCGGTGATTGTGACCAGCCGCGAGAAAGCCATGGACATGGTGCCGCAGCCGGTGGAAATCATCGGATCGGCGGTGGCGACAGACACCATCGCCCTGCACGACCGCCGCGACCTGTTGCGGCTGCGCGCGGCGGAAATCAGTGCGCAAAAGGCACTGGCCCAGGCCGGCCTCTCGCCCGAAGACATGAATTTGTTTGAGCTGCACGACTCATTTACGGTGCTGGCGGCTTTGTCTTTGGAGGCAGCCGGGTTTGCAGCCCGCGGTGAAGGTTGGAAACTGGCACGCGATGGCGAGATTGGGCGCAACGGCCGTATCCCCATCAGCACCTTCGGCGGCCTGAAAGCACGCGGCAATCCCATGGGCGCGACGGGCATTTACCAGATCGTCGAAGTAACGCGGCAGCTGCGCGGCCAGGCCGGCGACAACCAGATCGAAGGGGCCAGGGTTGGCATGGCGCAAAACCTGGGCACCAATGGGGCCACGGCCGTAACCCATATTTTGCGCGCCGCCGAATAAAGGCGGACATTTCCCTTGCAATTCATGGGCAAAATATGAATTTTTCCTCAGAAAACGGCCGTGTGATAGTTTTTGACAGTGTTTTGCCTATATCCTGGCAGTGAATGGGAGTTATTCCGTGGATAATTTTCTGTGGATGCCGCGGCGCTGACCGCGGCGGTTTTTGAACTTAAATTTATTTTTCGACATCTTCGCGATGAGTCGGAGGCAATAAAATGGAAGTATCACGTCATTGGCGTTTACAAGCACAACGATATCAACTGGTTGGCGAAACTTGCGATTCTTGCGGCGTTAAGCTGTTCCCCCCGCGTGACGTTTGCCTGGAATGTGAAGCGCCCGCTCAGGA
>Ga0209607_1003438_pt1 | contig 12141 bp, 9 predicted proteins | sample AD_UKC117_MetaG_FD_184413 | JGI IMG/M metagenome (GOLD analysis project Ga0209607, IMG submission 184413) | Active sludge microbial communities of municipal wastewater-treating anaerobic digesters from Hong Kong - AD_UKC117_MetaG (SPAdes)... | ecosystem: Engineered > Bioreactor > Anaerobic >... | reverse complement strand
TCCGCGGTTGGCGCAAGATCGCCGCGGCGGTGGTCCGGTGGCCGGGGCCCATCCTGGTCGGGACGGTGGCACTGGCGCTGGTCGGCCTGTTGACTCTGCCCGGATACCGGACCAACTACAACGACCGCAACTACCTGCCGCCGGACACCTCGGCCAACGAGGGGTACGCCGCGGCCGACCGGCACTTCTCCCAGGCCCGGATGAACCCCGAGGTGCTGATGATCGAGAGCGACCACGACCTGCGCAACTCGGCGGACTTCCTCGTCATCAACAAGATCGCCAAGGCCATCTTCGCCGTCGAGGGCATCTCCCGGGTGCAGGCCATCACCCGCCCGGAGGGCACCCCGATCGAGCACACCTCGATCCCGTTTCTGATCGGCATGCAGGGCACCACCCAGAAGCTCACGCAGAAGTACAACGAGGACCTCACGGCCAAGATGCTCGCCCAGGCCGACGATATGCAGACCACCATCGACCAGATGCAGCGTATGCAGAACCTCACCCAGCAGATGTCCGACGTCACCCACAACATGGTCGTACAGATGCGCAGCATGGTTGGCGACATGAAGGACCTGCGGGACAGCATCGCCAACTTCGACGATTTCTTCCGGCCGATCCGCAACTACTTCTACTGGGAACCGCACTGTTATGACATCCCGGTCTGCTTCGCGCTGCGCTCGGTGTTCGACAGCATCGACGGCATCGACACCCTGACCGACGCGATCCAGATCCTGCTCCCGCAGATGGAACGACTCGACGCGCTGATGCCGCAACTGGTGGCGATGATGCCCGAGATGGTGGCCACCATGGAGAACATGAAGGCCATGGTGCTGGGCATGTACTCCACCCAGAAAGGCATGCAGGACCAGATGGCGGCCATGCAGGCCGATTCGGCCGCGATGGGCGAAGCATTCGACGCATCCCGCAACGACGACTCGTTCTATCTACCCCCGGAGGTGTTCGAGAACGCGGATTTCCAGCGCGGTATGGAGCAGTTCATCTCCCCCAACGGGCATGCCGTCCGGTTCATCATCTCCCATGAAGGCGACCCGATGTCCGCCGAGGGCATCGCCCGCATCGACAAGATCAAGAAGGCCGCCAAAGAGGCCATCAAGGGCACTCCGCTGGAAGGGTCGACGATCTACCTCGGCGGCACCGCCTCGATGTTCAAGGATCTGTCCGTCGGCAACACCTATGATCTGATGATCGCCGGAATCGCCGCGATGGCACTGATTTTCGCCATCATGTTGATCATCACCCGCAGTGTGGTCGCCTCCGCGGTGATCGTCGGCACCGTGCTGCTCTCGCTGGGCGCGTCATTCGGTCTCTCGGTGCTGATCTGGCAGCACATCCTCGGTACCGAACTGCACTGGATGGTGCTGGCGATGGCCGTCATCATCCTGCTGGCCGTCGGCGCCGACTACAACCTGCTGCTGGTGGCGCGACTCAAGGAGGAACTGCCCGCGGGGATCAACACCGGCATCATCCGCGCGATGGGCGGCAGCGGATCGGTTGTGACCGCCGCGGGCCTGGTGTTCGCCTTCACCATGATGTCGTTCGGGATCAGCGATCTGAAGGTGCTCGCGCAGGTCGGCACCACGATCGGGATGGGCCTGCTGTTCGACACCCTGGTGGTCCGGGCCTTCATGACCCCGTCCATCGCCGCCCTGCTGGGCCGGTGGTTCTGGTGGCCGCAGAACGTCCGTCCCCGGCCGGTACCGGCGCCCTGGCCCTCCCCCGAACAGCGGGAACCGGTTACCGCAACGTGAATATCGTCCGGTGCCATGGCTTTTCGGCCACGCCGGTGACGTCGCTCATGACGTGCTTGATGGTCAGGTACTCCTCGAAGGAGTAGTCCGACATGTCCTTGCCGAAACCCGAGGCACCCAGTCCGCCGTGCGGCATCTCGCTGATGATCGGGATGTGGTCATTGATCCAGACGCAGCCGGCCTTGATCTCCCGGGATGCCCGCTGCGCCCGGTAGACGTCACGGGTCCAGGCCGAGGCGGCCAGACCGTAGTCGGTGTCGTTGGCCTGGCGCAGAGCGTCGTCATCGCCGGTGTGGCGGCGCACGGTGAGAACCGGGCCGAAGATCTCCTCGCGGTAGGCCTCGGAGTCCTCGGCGACGTCGGCCAGCAGCGTCGGCAGATAGAACGCGCCGGGACCCTCAGGCGCCTGGCCGCCGGTGACCACCCGCGCCCCCTGGGCCGGGGCCCGCTCGACCATGCCGGCCACCTTCTGCCGGTGCGCCGCCGAGATGAGCGGACCCATATCGGTGTCTGGATCCTGCGGGTCGCCGACGACGACCTTTCCCATCAGGTCGGCCACCCCCGCCACGAAATCGTCGTAGAGCCGGTCGGCCACGATGGCCCGGGTGGCAGCTGTGCAGTCCTGCCCGGAGTTGATCAGCGCGCCGGCCACCGCGCCGTGCACGGCGGCGTCGAGGTCGGCATCGGAGAAGACCACGAACGGCGCCTTCCCGCCGAGTTCGAGCTGGGTGCGGTGCCCGTGCACGGCGGCCGCCGCCATCACCTTCCGGCCCACCCCGGTGGACCCGGTAAAGGTCACGACGTCGAGGTCCGGATGCCCGGCCAGCGCCTGGCCGACATCGGCACCCGCGCCGGTGACGACATTGAGCACCCCGTCGGGCAGACCCGCCTGTGATGCCAGCCGGGCCAGCGTCAGAGTGGTCAGCGGCGTCAGCTCCGCGGGTTTGATGACCACCGAACAGCCCGCGGCCAGTGCCGGGATCACCTTCCAGACGGCCATCTGCAGCGGGTAGTTCCACGGCGTGATGGTGCCGACGACACCCACCGCCTCCCGGCGGATCGAGGAGGTGTGATCGCCGGAGTACTCGGCGGTGGCCTTGCCCTCGAGGTGACGCGCCGCACCGGCGAAGAAGGCGATGTTGTCGATACTGCCGGGAACGTCGAATTCGGTTGCCAACCGCACCGGCTTGCCGGTCTGGGAGACCTCCTCGGCGACGAGGTCACCGGCATGGGCCTCGAGCAGTTCGGCAAGTTTGAACAGCACTGCGGAACGCTCCGCGGGGGTCGCGCCCGACCAGCCCGGCAGCGCCGCACGCGCCGCGGCGACGGCGAGGTCGACGTCCGGGGGCGTGGCCAGCGCCAGTTCGGCGACGACCTCGCCGGTGGCCGGGTTAACCACCCGATGCCGGTCACCCCCGGTGGTGACTGGCGCCCCATCGATCCAGCTACTCGCGATCACAGGTCAATGCTACGCATTTCGTTGCTTACGTTGCCCACTACAACGGATTCCGTGCACAATCACCACATGCGTGATTCGCGCCCGTCCGGCCCGGTCCAACTGGACGAGATGTCCAAGGCCATCATCGAGAAGCTTCAGCAGGACGGCCGGCGCTCCTATGCCGGCATCGGCAAGGCCGTCGGTCTTTCGGAGGCCGCAGTGCGCCAGCGCGTGCAGCGGCTCATCGACGCCGGTGTGATGCAGATCGTCGCGGTCACCGACCCGATGCAACTGGGCTTCTCCCGCCAGGCGATGATCGGGGTCCGCTGCCAGGGCGATGCCACCAAGGTCGCCGACCGGATCGCCAAGCTCAAGGCAGTTGACTACGTGGTGCTCACCGCCGGGAACTTCGACGCCATCGTCGAAGTGGTCTGCGCCGACGACGCCGAGTTGCTGAAGCTGCTCAACACCGAGATCCGCGCCGTCCCCGGGGTGACCTCGACCGAGACCCTCGTCTACCTGAAACTCGTCAAACAGCAATACAACTGGGGCACAAGATGACATCAGGGACGTCCGGAGAGCTATCCCGGAAGGCAGACCGGCACCTATGGGGCCACTTCGCCCGACACGGCGAGGGCAACAGCCCGCCGATCATCACCCGCGGCGAGGGCGTCCACATCTGGGACAGCAACGGCAAGCGGTACATCGACGGACTGTCGGGTCTGTTCACCTGCCAGGTCGGACACGGCCGCGCCGAACTCGCGCAGGCCGCCGCCGAACAGGCCCGGACACTGGAGTTCTTCCCACTCTGGTCCTACGCCACCCCGACCGCCATCGAACTGGCCGAAAGACTGGCCGGCTTCGCCCCCGGAGACCTCAACCGGGTGTTCTTCACCACCGGCGGCGGTGAGGCCGTCGAAAGTGCGTGGAAGCTGGCGAAGCAGTACTTCAAGCTGACCGGCAGACCCGGAAAATACAAGGTGATCTCGCGCTCGATCGCCTACCACGGCACCCCGCACGGGGCGCTCGCGATCACCGGCCTGCCCACCTTCAAAGTGCCCTTCGAGCCGATCACCCCCGGCGGTTTCCGGGTGCCGAACACCAACTGGTACCGGGCACCGGAGGGCCACAACACCGATATCAAGGAGTTCGGCCAGTGGGCGGCCAACCGGATCGCCGAAGCCATCGAGTTCGAGGGCCCCGACTCGGTGGCGGCGGTGTTCCTCGAACCGGTGCAGAACGCCGGCGGCTGCTTCCCTCCCCCGCCGGGGTACTTCGAACGGGTCCGCGAGATCTGTGACGCCTACGACGTGCTGATGGTCTCCGACGAAACCATCTGCGCCTTCGGCCGGATCGGTTCGATGTTCGCCTGCAGGGATTTCAATTACACCCCCGACATCATCACCTGCGCCAAGGGAATGAGCTCCGGCTACTCCCCCATCGGCGCGATGATCGCATCCGACCGGCTCTTCGAGCCCTTCAACGACGGCGTCACCGCCTTCGCCCACGGCTACACCTTCGGCGGGCACCCGGTGTCCGCGGCCGTCGCGCTGGCCAATCTCGACATCTTCGAACGCGAAGGCCTCAACGAGCATGTGAAGAACACCGCGCCGGCCTTCCGGGCGACCCTGGAGCGCCTGCACGACCTGCCGATCGTCGGCGACGTGCGCGGCGAGGGCTTCTTCTACGGGATCGAACTGGTCAAGGACAAGGCCACCAAGGAGATCCTCGACGACGAACTCTCCGAGTGGCTGTTGCGCAGCTTCCTGTCCACCGAACTGTTCGAAGCCGGGCTGTACTGCCGCGCCGATGATCGCGGCGACTCGGTGATCCAGTTGGCGCCCCCTCTGATCAGCGATCAGGCGGTGTTCGACGAGATCGAGCAGATCCTCCGGACCGTGCTCACCAGGGCCTGGGACCACCTACAGACCCGCGGCGATGCCTGGCGCTGACAAGCCGGCCAGGCCGGCGATCGACCCGGTTCGCTGGCAGCCGCCGCCGACAGCGCCGCTGCCGGAGTTCGGGGCGGTCGAGTTGACCGTAGTCGCGCTCCCCGGCGATGCGCCGGAGGACATCGTTGTCGACGACGACGGGATGATCTGGACCGGACTGGCCGACGGCCGCATCGTGCGGATCGACCCCGACGGTCGAGTGCGCGTGGTCGGCGACACCGGGGGCCGCCCGCTCGGCCTGGCGGTCGCCCGCGACGACCGGTTGCTGATCTGCGACAGCCCACGCGGCTTACTGGCGATGGACGTCGACACCGGCCGCATCGAGGTGCTGGTGGACTGCGTCGACGGCCGAAAGCTGACCTTCTGCTCCAACGTCGTCGAACTCGACGACGGCACAATCTATTTCACCCAGTCCACCGCGAAGTTCAGCTACGCGAACTTCAAGGCGGCGATCTTCGAGGCCCGGGGTGACGGCGGACTTTTCCGCCGGGACCCGGGCGGGGCGGTCACCCAGGTTCTGGACAACCTGTACTTCGCCAACGGCCTGACCCTGACCGCCGACGGTTCCGCGTTGGTGTTCGCCGAGACCCAGGCACGGCGGCTGTCCAAGTACTGGCTGAGCGGCCCCGCGGCCGACACGGTCACTCCGCTGGCGGTTCATCTGCCCGGCATGCCCGACAACATATCGACCGGATCAGACGGCCGGATCTGGTGTGCGATGGTCACGCCGGCCAACGCCGCGGCGGACTGGCTGGCGCCGCGCGCACCGCTGCTGCGGAAGGCGCTGTGGCGCCTGCCCGAGCGGCTGCAGCCGCAGATCGAGCCGGTGGTGTGGGCGGTGGCCTTCGACCCCGACGACGGCGCCGCCGTGGCCGGGTTGCAGATGACCCGCTCGGACTTCGGCGTCGTCACCGGCCTGGTCGAACACCGAGGTGAGCTGTGGATGAGCAGTATCGGCTTCCCCGCGGTTGCGCATTGCCCCCTTCCGAGCTAGCACCGCCTATCTAACAATTGCATCAATAGCCACACGAGTCACAGCGCGGCTCCCCGGTTTCGGGCCCGGGATCGCCTAACCTGCCAACCCATGGCGACGTTGACGACGGTGCGGCGCGCAGCCGCCATCGCGGCGGCGCTGGTGATGACGGGTACTCCCGCGCTGGCCCTGGCCGAGCCGATGCCGGCCCAGGATCCCAATGCCTGCCCGTACCGGGTGAGCACCCCTCCCGCGGTGGACTCCTCGGAGGTGCCCAAGGCCGGGGATCCCCCGCAACCGCTGCCCGTTCCGGCCACGCCGGTCGGCGGCGAGGCGCTGAGCGGATGCGGGGTGATCGTCGCCGCCGGCACCCCGCCGCTGCCCGAGGACGTCTCGGCCGAGGCATGGCTGGTCGCCGACCTGGACTCCGGCGAGGTCATCGCGGCCCGCGACCCACACGGCCGGCATCGACCGGCGAGCATCGTCAAGGTGCTGACGGCCATGGTGGCCATCAACGAACTCCCGCTGAACCGGATCGTCGACGGCACCCAGGAGGACGCCAACTCCGAGGGCACCCGGGTCGGCATCGAACCCGGCGGCCGGTACACCATCAACGACCTGTTGCACGGCCTGCTGATGTACTCCGGCAACGACGCCGCCCACGCGCTGGCCGTGCAACTCGGCGGCATGGACGTGGCGCTGCAGAAGATCAACACGCTGGCGGCCAAGCTCGGAGCGCGTGACACCCGAGTGGCCACCCCGTCCGGACTCGACGGACCGGGAATGAGCACCTCGGCCTATGACATGGGCCTGTTCTACCGGTACGCGTTCTCCAACCCGATCTTCGCCGACATCGTCAACACCCGCGAGTATCAGTTCCCCGACGACAACGGCAAGCCGCCCTACCCGATCGAGAACGACAACAAACTGCTGCTCAACTACCCCGGCGCGCTCGGCGGCAAGACCGGCTATACCGACGACGCGCGCCAGACCTTCGTGGGCGCGGCCAACCACGACGGCCGGCGTCTGGTGACTGTGCTCCTGCGCGGCACCCGGCAGCCGATCGCCCCCTGGGAGCAGGCCGCCCATCTGCTGGACTACGGGTTCGCCACTCCGCCGGGCACCATGATCGGCAACCTGATCGAGCCCGACCCCTCCCTGTTGCCGCCGAAACCCGATGCCGTCCCCGTGGCCGCGCCGATCCTGCCGGTCGAGGCCATGCCGATCCGGGTCGGCGTCGCGGTGGTCGGCACGATCATCATCTTCGGCCTGATCATGGCTGCCCGTTCGCTGAATCAGCGGGTTCAGGCTCGCTGACACCGTCGGTTGCCGCCCACGCGGTGGAGAAGAGCACCAGCCGCGCCGTGATGTAGGCGAACACCATCAGGCCCACCACCGGGCCGAAGGCCGCCCCTGCCGGACCGTGCATCACAGTCTTGAGATAGATCGAGCCCAGTTGCTTGAACGCCTCGAAGCCGACCGCAGCGATCAGCCCGGCCCGCAAACACCGGCGCACCGGCACCGGCAGGCGGGGCAACCGGGCGATGATCCAGGTGAACAGCGCCCAGGCGACCAGCACCGAAACCACCAGCGAACCAACCCGGACCAGACCGGTCAGCCGCAACGCCGGATCGGCAAGCGCGGTCAGCCCGATGGTGAGCAGGCTGGCGACGAACGCCGAACCCAGCGAACCCAGGTCGGACAGTTTCGTCTTGACGAAACCCATCGGCACGACGGTTTGGTCCCACATCCGGCTCAGCGCCTCCCGCAGCCGCTGCATCCACAACAGACCGACGTAGACCGCCGTCCCCAACCCGATCAGGCCGACCGAGGTGCGTGATGCGATGGCCGAATCCATCAGGGTAAGAATCTGATTGGCGAAGTCGGCGGGCACAGCCGCCTTGACCTTGCTGTCGATCTCGGCCAGCAGACTGGGTCGGCTGGCCAGTATGAAACCGACGACGGCGAAAGCCATCATCAGCAACGGGAACAACGCGAAGATGGTGAAGTAGGTGATTCCGGCGGCGTAAATGTCGCCCTCGGCCCGCTCGTAGTGGCGTTGGACCGCGACGAGCCGGTCCCACGCCTTCTTCAGCGCCGCCTTGTTCAACAGGGCAAGAATCCCAATCGTTCGTAGACCCGGCCGAGGGTGCCTGCCGAGACCTCCCGCGCCCGCTGGGCCCCCTTGGCCAGGATGTCCTGCAACTCCGCCGGGTCGGCGAGCAGTTCGTCCACGCGCTGCTGGATCGGGGTGACGTAAGCGATCACGGCCTCGGCGGTGTCGGACTTCAGGTCGCCGTAGCCGCGGCCGGCGTACCCGCTGACCAAGGCGTCGACGGGGGTCCCGGTGACGGCGGACTGGATGGACAGCAGGTTGGAGACCCCGGGTTTGGTCTCGGGGTCGAAACGGATCTCCCGCTCGCTGTCGGTGACCGCCGATCGGATCTTCTTGGCCGAGCGCTTGGGGTCGTCGAGCAGATTGATCAGGCCGGCATCGGTGGCCGCCGACTTGCTCATCTTGGCGGTGGGCTCGGCGAGGTCGTAGATCTTGGCGGTTTCCCGGGCGATCAGCACATCCGGCACCACCAGGGTGTCCGGGAACCGGGAGTTGAAGCGCTGCGCGACATCGCGGGCCAGTTCGAGGTGCTGACGCTGGTCCTCCCCGACCGGGACCAGGTTGGTGTCGTAGAGCAGCACGTCGGCGGCCTGCAACACGGGGTAGGTGAACAGGCCCACCGTGGTGGAGTCCGCCCCCTGCTTGAGCGACTTGTCCTTGAACTGGGTCATCCGCGACGCCTGCCCGAAGCCGGTGAAACAGCCCAGCACCCAGGCCAGTTCGGTGTGCGCCGGCACGTGGCTCTGCACGAAAATCGTCGAGCGGGCCGGGTCGACGCCCAGCGCCAAGTACTGCGCCGCGGTTACCAGGGTGCGCCGGCGCAGTACGGCGGGGTCCTGCGGGACGGTGATGGCGTGCAGGTCGACGACGCAGAAGTAGGTCTCGTAGTCGTCCTGAAGCCCCTCCCACTGCCGCACCGCGCCCAGCGCATTGCCCAGATGCAGGGAATCAGACGTCGGCTGGACACCGGAGAAAACGACACGGGATTGCTCGCTCATGATGGAACAATCCTGTCATGCGGAAAATCCTCGCGACGGCCGCTGCGGTGTTGACCGCGACGACCCTGCTCGCCGGCTGTTCGGGCGGCCCGGGAGCGGGCGATAAGCGCCCACCGGGGGCCGCGGTGGTGGTGGTCTCCGGCGGTGATGCGACCAGTCCGTTCACCACGCCGGACGCCGCCTGCGCAACCGGCCTTGCGGCCGGCAACACCAACACCGCGATCCGCGAGTTCCTGCTGGACAAGGGCTACACCGTCTACACCTCACCGGCGATGGCCGGCCGCGGGCAGGTCGTCGATCAGACCGGCTTCGGCGCGTTCGGGGTCTGCCCGGTGACCCTCCCGGAGAACATGACGGTCAATTCCACCGGCAGCATCGACACCGCCGGGGAACATCTGGCCCGTTTCGTCAACTGGCTGAACAAGGAGAAAGGCGTCACCGAAGTCGATCTGGTGGCCCACTCGATGGGCGGGCTGTACTCGCGAGCGGCCATCCGGGTGCTGGCCACCACCGACAGCCCGGTGAAGGTCCGGTCGCTGACCACCATCGGCACACCCTGGCAGGGCTCCTACCTGTCCGACTACGCCAACGACCTCATACCGATCACCGAATGCAAGGGCGACAAGTTCTGCGAGAACGGGATGAAGGACTTCAAGGCCCTCGTGCGCAAACAGATGTCCGGCTCCGGGCGGGAAGTCAACAAGGCGTTCCTGATGGGCTCGGGCGGCTGGAACGAGTTCCAGTCAGGTGTGCTGGACAAGATCCCGGTGGTATTGATCGCGGGCAACCGGTTCAAGCTGCCCGGCCCCGCCAATCCGGGGGTGTGGCCCAACGACGGGCTGGTGGCCGAGCAGAGCGCGCTGGCCAAGAACATCGGGGATCCGATACTTCCGCACCGGCGCTGCCACACATTCGACGACACCCACAGCATCTACGTCTCCGACCAGGTCGGTCTCAAATGGGATACGGCGCTGACCTGGGACCCGCAAGTCCTCGACGTCGTGCATCAGTCCATTCAGGAAGCGCCCAAGGCACTGGACGGCGCCAACCGCGAGGGCTGCCCGGCGGCCTAGGTCGGAGCGCCGACCGGCATCAGCACCCGGACCGCCGCCTCGACCACCGCATCGAGGTCGTCGCCCAGGCTTCCGGACAGCCACTGCTGGGCTAGCTCTGCCATCGCTCCGGCGTACATCGCGGCGCCGACGAGGTCCGTGGTGCGGGTCGAGGCCGGCGCCGCGCCTTCTTCGTCGAGAACCGACTTGCGCAGCAGTTCCTGGGTGGCCGCGCGACGTTCCGCGAGCACGGGATTGGTCCGGGCCTCGGTGAACAGGATCTTGCCTCGCCGCGGATCCGCTGAGCTGAAGTCGAGGACCGCACGGATGCCCGCCCTCAGGCGGGTCCGGTCGTCGGGCAGCCCGGCCATCGCCTCACCCAGCGCTCCCATGAGTCCGGCCACCACCACGTCATAGGCCGCACCCAGCAGCTCGTCGGTGTCGGCGAAACCCTCGTAAAAGTAACGGGTGTGCAGCCCGCTCTGACGGCAGACCGACCGGACCGTGACCACGGCTTCGCCGTTCTCGCCGAACAATTCGAAGGCGGCCCGGATGAGCAACGCATTGCGCACGGCCTGGCGATCGGCCTGGGATAGCCCGGCCCACCTCGAGGTACGCGACACTTGACGAGGATATCCACGCGATTTGTGGTATTCATTGGATACACCCGTATCCAACTCTTGCGGTCGGGTTGTCGAAGGGAAGTGTCATGGATCCTGCAGCCCGGGGCGCACGACGGAGCGCGGCAGCGTTTGCGATCGGATTGGGTCTGGCCGTCGCGGCGAGCCCCGGGATCGCTTCGGCGGAGGACACCGACTCCCCCTCCCCGGATCCGCGACCGTCGCAGACCGCCCCCAAGCGGAACGCCGCACCAAGAACGGCGGAGCCGCAACAGGCGGGGATTTCGGCTCGTGAACCCAGGGGCCGGCAGCGGTCGGCCGCCATCGGCAACGGCCGAGCGACCGCGGCCAAGGCCTCGACGCCGCAGGCCAAGAACTCAGTGCCGGAACCCGCCTCGGCCGACGTCCCGGCGCCTGCGCCGGCGCCGCCGGCCGCGACGGTCGCGGCGGTGGCATCCACAGCCGCGGCCGTGCCCGCGGCCGTGCCCGCGGCCGTGGCCGTTCCGGCCGTTCCGGCCGTATCGGCGACAACGGCCGTATCGAACATTTCCGCCGCGTTGCGCCGGGTGGCGCTGGCGCCGGTGCCGAAGCCGGCCGCGGTCATGACGGCGGCCTCGCCGGTGCCGTTGGCCTCCTCTGCGGCGGCCCAGACGGCCGCGGTAAGCGCCGCGGCAACGACCCCGTTGGACTTCCTGGCCGCCGCACTGGCGGCGATCAGCCAGGAGATCAGCCGACTGTTCTTCAACCGCACGCCCACCGCCAGGCCCGAGCAATACGGGGTGAGCACGTCAGGCGTTGCGACGGGGACGATCGGGGGTTGGGATCCCGATGGAGATCGGCTCAGCTATTCGGTCACCACAGCCCCGGCCGACGGCACCGTCGTCATCGACACCACGGGCACCTTCACCTACACCGCGGGTGCGGAACTCGCCGGCACCGGCGGGACGGACACCTTCTCGGTTCAGGTGCGCGACACAGGATTCCACCTCAACTTCTGGACTCCGACCACGATTTCGGTACCGGTGACCGTGACGATTGCCGCGCCTGCCCCGGCACCGGTGGACCCCGACCCCACACCCGTCGACCCGGACCCCACACCGGTGGACCCCGACCCCACACCTGTCGATCCCGACCCCACGCCCGTCGACCCCGACCCCACACCGGTGGACCCCGACCCCACACCCGTCGACCCGGACCCCACACCTGTCGATCCGGACCCCACA
>Ga0209607_1003437_pt1 | contig 12142 bp, 10 predicted proteins | sample AD_UKC117_MetaG_FD_184413 | JGI IMG/M metagenome (GOLD analysis project Ga0209607, IMG submission 184413) | Active sludge microbial communities of municipal wastewater-treating anaerobic digesters from Hong Kong - AD_UKC117_MetaG (SPAdes)... | ecosystem: Engineered > Bioreactor > Anaerobic >... | reverse complement strand
ACTTCGCCCGAAGGCTCAAAACACTCAAGGGACTTACACCCTATGAATATGTCTGCAAAATATGGACAAATGAACCAGAACGATTTAACGTTGATCCATTCCTCCATAATGTGGGACTAAACATCTAGCGGTGCTCGACCGGCGACTTCCAAATATCGGATCTCGGTGACGATGCCATTCACGACAATGATCTCAGCTTTGGATTCGCGTCCCTGACATTTCCCATGCACATGGACTGGTTCGTGTTCATTGGCGTAGAACATCAATCAGCCCGGCGGCGCTTGAGGCACAACGAATCGCTTAACCGAGTGTCCACGATTAGCGGGCAGGATCAGCAGATCAGCAGCACCAACTGCTACACCTTCTGGTGTAAGTCCATCCAAATCCACCCAGTTAACGGGGTTATTCCCGACATAGGTGTAAAGATTGGCATCCCCACCGGCAAAGCGGATTGGATCCTTGGCGGTCCAGCGTCCGGTTTAAGGATCATAATCCCGCGCCCCGAAGCCACCCCCCGGTGTCCCGGTCGTAGAGGCCACCGGAAAAGCCGAAGGCATCACGGGCGCGCAGGCACCTCAGACGACCACCTCACACCTCTCTATTACAAGGACGGTTCGGGAGATTTTTGATTCTGCTAGAATCTCTAGTTATGGACGTTTCCTGGATTCTCGATGATCTCAACGACCCCCAGCGTGCGGCAGTTACCGCTCCACTGGGGCCTTTGCGCGTATTGGCAGGCGCTGGCAGCGGCAAGACCCGGGTGTTGACCCGGCGCATCGCCTGGTTGCTGGCGGTGGAAAATGCCTCGTCCTGGTCAATCCTCGCAGTCACCTTTACTAATAAAGCCGCTGCCGAAATGCGCAGCCGGGTGGAAGCCATGCTGGACCAGCCACTCGGCGGGCTGTGGGTCGGCACCTTTCACGGCATCGCCCATCGCCTGTTGCGCCAGCATTGGCAGGAAGCCCGGTTGCCGCGCGCTTTCCAAATTCTCGACAGCGACGACCAGACCCGGTTGCTGAAACGGGTACTGCGTGACCTGAATGTGGATGAGAAAAAATGGCCGCCGCTGGCTGCCGCTGGCTTCATCAATCGATGCAAGGACGAGATGCAGCGGCCGGCAAATATGCTTGATGATGGGACACCCGCCCAACGCCAGAACCAGCGCATCTATGCCACCTACCAACAGGAATGCGAACGCAGCGGGCTGGTGGATTTTGGCGAACTACTATTGCGCGCCTATGAACTATGGCGTGATCATCCCAACCTGCTGGCCCATTACCAAGAGCGGTTTCAGCATGTCCTGGTCGACGAATTTCAGGACACTAACACCATTCAGTACCAATGGGTGCGGCTACTCAGCGGCAACCCATGCGATGTGTTCATCGTTGGCGACGATGATCAATGCGTCTACGGATGGCGGGGATCGAAAGTCGAGAACATTCAAAAATTTTCCGATGACTTCCCCGGCGCGCAGACGATTCGCCTGGAGCAAAACTACCGGTCCACCAGCGTCATCCTCAAAGCTGCCAATGCGTTGATTGCCAATAACACCGGACGGCTGGGCAAGAATCTGTGGACCGATGCTGGTGACGGCGATCCGGTTCAAATCTATGCCGCTTTCAACGAAACAGATGAAGCCCGGTTCGTGGTCGAGCGCATCCGGCAATGGGTGGAAACCGGCGGTCAGCGCCGTGAAACCGCCATTCTCTACCGCTCTAACGCCCAGTCGCGCATTTTCGAAGAAATACTGGTTGGTGCTGCCATGCCCTACCGGATTTACGGCGGCCTGCGCTTTTTCGAACGCGCCGAAATCAAGGATGCCCTGGCCTATCTGCGTCTGGCTGCCAATCGCGATGATGATCCTTCCTTCGAGCGGGTGGTGAATACCCCGCCACGCGGCATTGGCGGGCGGACCCTTGATCTGCTGCGGGATACAGCGCGCGCCGAGAGTTGCTCCCTATGGCAGGCTACATCACGCCTGCTGGGAGGGAAGGCGCTCAGTAGCCGGGCCGCGCACGCCGTGCGGCGCTTTCTGGATCTGGTCGAAGCACTGGACCGTGACAGTCAGGGCCAGCCCTTGCCGGAACGGGTCAGCCATGTCATCGCGTACAGCGGTTTGCAGGCGATGTACGCAGAGGATAAGGCTGACAAGGGCGAGATGCGTGTGGAAAACCTGGACGAGTTGATCAACGTCAGTGCTCGCTTTATTGCCCATAGCGACCCGGTCATCACCGGCACCGATCCAGCAGAACCGGACTGGCTGAATACCTTCCTCGCCCATGCTGCCCTGGAATCCGGTGAACGGCAGGCAGGGGCCGGCGAGGATTGCGTGCAATTGATGACCCTGCACATGGCCAAGGGGCTAGAATTCTCGCTGGTGTTCCTGGTCGGCTGGGAAGAAGGACTGTTCCCCCATAACCGCTCGGCCGCACAGGAACGCCAGTTAGAGGAAGAGCGGCGACTGGCCTACGTCGGCATCACCCGCGCCCGGCAACGAGTGTATCTCTGCCATGCGGAGCAACGCCGCTGGTATGGCAAGGAAACCCGGCAAAGTCCATCCCGCTTCGTGCAAGAAGTGCCCGAAGCGCTAACCCAGGATGTGCGTGCCCGCGCCAACGCCAAACTACGGCCCAAGGCACCGCCGGTTCTCTCACCGGCAGCGGCAATGGCCGCGGGTGGCTTGCAACTGCGCCAGCGGGTGCACCATGCCAAATTTGGTGAAGGCGTCGTACTGGCCATTGAAGGCGAAGGCTACCATACCCGGGCGCAGATTCATTTTCCTGCTGCTGGTGGTCCCAAATGGCTGGTGGTCGCCTACACCAAGCTGGACCGGTTGTGAGCCGGACGGACTTTTCCGCCGCCACAGCCCGGACGTTCGCGCATGGCGGCGGTGAACCGCATTCCCAACCCTCCTCCCAGCCGCGCCCGCTGGAACACCGGTTAAGCCTCAAGGAAGTATTGGACGAACTGGTTGCGGATGGCCTGGTGGATACCGCCGAAGTGGAACGATCCGGTCTCAGCATCAAAACGGACCACGGTCAACTGCATCCGCTGGTGGTGATTGCCAATAAGAAATTGCATCAGCTTCACCCCCCGCACCAAGCCCTGAGCCTGGAACTGCTGACCGGGTGGCTTGCGGGCAAAGCTGGATTACCGTATCTACGGATTGACCCGCTTAAGCTGGACATTGCGGCCGTTGAACGTCTGCTGCCGTTCGTCTCTTACGAGTATGCAGCCCGTTATCAAATTCTACCGGTCGCCGTCAATGATGACCGCGTCGTTTTCGCCACTGCTGAACCTTGGTTAACGGAATGGCAAAACGTCCTGCGTCAAATCTTGCGCCGGGACATCGAACGGGTCATTACCAATCCGCTGGACATTAATCGTTACCAGCTAGAGTTTTACGGTGTATCGCGTTCAGTGCGCGGTGCGATGAAGGGCGCTCTGGAACCCGTTTCGGGAATTCTCAATTTCGAGCAATTACTGGAACTGGGCCGGCGCGGTGAGTTAAGTGCTGACGAGCGGCCCATCGTCCAGATCGTTGACTGGCTATTGCAATATGCCTTTTCCCAGCGCGCCAGCGATATTCATATGGAACCGCGCCGCGAACAAGGACAGATCCGGTTCCGCATCGATGGCGCGCTGCATTCGATCTATCAGTTGCCGCCAGCGGTGATGAGCGCTGTCACCAGCCGGATCAAAATTCTAGGCCGCATGGATGTCGCCGAGAAGCGTCGGCCTCAAGATGGCCGGATCAAGACCCGCACCCCGGCCGGGCGGGAGATCGAACTACGCTTATCGACCATGCCGACAGCCTTCGGCGAAAAATGTGTGTTGCGTATCTTTGACCCGGATACTGCTGCCAAAGATTTCGCCCATCTGGGCTTTGCGCCAGACGAGGAAGCGATCTGGCGATCCATGATTGCTCAACCGCATGGCATCGTGCTAGTCACGGGCCCGACCGGCTCCGGCAAGACAACAACGCTCTACACGACGCTCCGCCATCTGGCGACGCCAGAGGTCAATGTCTGCACGGTCGAAGATCCGATTGAGATGATTATGCCAGACCTCAATCAAATGCAGGTGCAGCCAACCATCGATCTCAGCTTCGCCCAGGGGATCCGCACCTTGTTGCGCCAGGACCCCGACATCATCATGGTGGGCGAAATTCGCGACCTGGAAACCGCGCAGATGGCAGTACAGGCAGCGCTAACTGGCCATTTAGTCTTATCGACCTTGCATACCAACGATGCCGTTTCAGCGATCACCCGCCTGCTTGATTTAGGCATACCGCCTTATCTCATTCAGAATGTGCTGATCGGTATCATGGCGCAGCGGTTGGTGCGCACCCTCTGTCCACACTGCAAGGAACCCGGCCAGATCGACGATGCATTGTGGGAGGCACTGGTTCATCCATTACGATTACCTAAACCAGAAGCCATCAATAAACCACACGGCTGCCTGGAATGCCGCAACACCGGCTATCTGGGCCGGGTTGGTCTCTATGAACTGCTGGCGGTCACCCCCGGATTGCGCCGGCTTTTTCAAGCCGAAATCAATGAGGACGCTTTGCGGTGCGCAGCTTTTGAAAAGGGAATGCGCCCCTTGCGAGTCAGCGCTGCCTTGCAGATCGCCGCCGGTCTAACCACTGTTGAGGAAGTGATGCAAATTCTGCCGCCACTGGACCACCCTTGAATGGCATTCAATGTTGTTATTTTGATGTATTCCAATACTTTTGACTAATTTGTTGTGTATAACATACAATACCCCTGTTTTTTTAAGTAGTTTAACTTTTCAATCCAATAATATCGCTAAAATAAGATCTTAAGGAGCAGATAATGTCTTCGAAGATGCTCAGGAGTGCCGTAGCAGTGGCTTTAGCTAGCGGCCTGTTTGCAGGAACCGTTCAGGCTTACGAGACGGGCGATTGGATCGGCCGGGCGGGTGTATGGGGGGTGTTTCCTAAATCAGATAACTTGAACAATGTCTTGGGTACTGGCGCTACTCTCAATGCAGACGACGGCTACAGTCTGGGTTTCAACATCACCTACATGGTGAACCCGAACATCGGCATTGAGTTAATTGGCGCCCTGCCATTCAAGCACGACATCGAACTCTCAGGTGCGGGCAAGGTTGCCAGCGCTTACCAATTGCCTCCCACGCTCCTTGTGCAATATCACTTCATGCCGGCCAGCAGCATTCGTCCATACGCAGGCATTGGATTGAATTACACCCTCTTTTGGAATGAAAAGACCACAGGTGCTTTATCCGGTAATAGCTTGAGTTTGGACTCTTCCTGGGGGGTAGCAGGGGAATTGGGCATTGACATTGATGTAGCTCCTAATTGGTTCGTAAATACGACAGTCAGCTATATGAACATCGAGACCGATGCCAAGCTCAACGGTGTTGGTATCGGCACTGTCGAAATCAACCCTTGGGTAGTAGGCATCAATGTCGGAACGCGCTTTTAGCCGATAGCATCCTACGCCTGGTTTCGCCTTCAGACACAGTTTATGGCGGGTAGAAGTCATTTTCTCCCGCCATTTTTTACGCGCCTCAAGCCTTCTCGGGGTAGCCCAGCGCCTTCAGAGCCGCACTCAGTTCCGCCTGAATATCCTCCACTGCCTCCACCGTGACCCGGCCGGCGGGCACATCCACCTGCACCTCCCGTACTTGCGGATTTTTGCCAAGCCCATCGCGAATAGCGCTCGCGCAGCCCTGGCACTTGACATTCTGAACATCAATTTCAATTTTCATGTCACCCAGCCCTATACCAATTCTCGTAAAGTATTTACCTATTTCTTTACATCCGAACGCCGGTTCATAAACAGCAGCCGCTCGAACAGATGCACGTCCTGCTCATTCTTCAATAACGCCCCATACAATGGCGGGATCAATTTCCGCTGGTCGCCGCGCAACGCTTCAGGCGGGATGTCCTCGGATACCAGCAGCTTAATCCAGTCCAGCAGTTCCGAAGTGGATGGCCGCTTCCTCAAACCCGGCACTTCGCGAATCTCGAAAAACGCCTCCAATGCCTCTCTCAGCAACCGCTTCTTCAAATCCGGGTAATGCACTTGCACAATCTGCTCCATGGTCTCCTTGTCCGGGAAGCGGATATAGTGAAAAAAGCAGCGGCGCAGGAAAGCGTCCGGCAATTCCTTTTCATTATTGCTGGTGATAATGATGATCGGGCGATGGCGGGCCTTGACAATCTGCTGTGTTTCGTAGACATAGAACTCCATGCGGTCGAGTTCCCGCAGCAAATCATTGGGAAACTCGATGTCAGCCTTGTCAATCTCATCGATCAGCAATACCGGCTGCACGCCGGCGGTGAACGCTTCCCACAGCTTGCCCTTGACGATGTAGTTGCCGATGTCATGCACGCGCGCTTCGCCCAATTGAGAGTCACGCAGGCGGGAAACAGCGTCATATTCATACAATCCCTGCTGGGCCTTGACAGTGGATTTGATATGCCACTGGATGAATGGACGGCTCAGGGCAAGGGCGACTTCCTCGGCCAACTGGGTCTTACCGGTACCTGGTTCGCCCTTTACGAGCAGCGGTCGTCCCAGGGTCACGGCGGCATTGACCGCCGTCATCAGATCGTCCGTCACAACGTAGCGTTCAGTGCCATGAAAACGGCCTTCGGTCATGCAGGGTCTCCTTAGAAATAGGGGCAGCGACAAAAACTTATATTACTGTTCATTATAAAAAAATACTTTATTATTCTTTATGTTCAGATTGTTGCTTCTGCTATGGTTAATCATGGACAGTCTTCATAGCAGGTAAGTTTAACAGGCCGATACACAGTCGCCGCATTCTACGAACACTGTTCCATGAATCTCTCAACGCAATAAGCTTCATAGACCCTATCAACCACACCTGACAAAGTGCGGCGCTCATACCACCTTGGCTGGAGGATTTTACCGATGAAAGCACACAACATCCTGGAAACGATAGGCAATACCCCTCACGTCCGCATCAACCGGCTATTTGCCGACCGCAAGGTCGAAGTCTGGATGAAACTGGAGCGCGCCAACCCTGGCGGCAGCATCAAAGACCGCATTGGGCTGGCGATGATTGAGGATGCCGAACAACGTGGCCTGCTCAAACCGGGTACGGTGATTGTTGAACCCACATCAGGTAACACCGGCATCGGTTTGGCGATGGCCGCCGCCACCAAAGGCTATAAATTAATTTTGACCATGCCAGAATCGATGTCGCTGGAACGGCGGCGCTATCTGGCGGCGCTGGGCGCTGAGCTGGTACTGACCCCCAAAGAGAAAGGAATGCCGGGGGCGATTGAGAAGGCGCAGGATCTGCTGGAAAGTATGCCGAATGCCTGGATGCCGCAGCAGTTCGAGAATTCTGCCAATGCGGAAATCCACCGCCGCACCACAGCCCAGGAAATCCTCGCCGACTTTCCGGAAGGATTCGATTACATGATCACCGGGGTCGGTACCGGTGGCCACATCACTGGTTGTGCCGAGGTGCTGAAGGAAAAATTCCCGCATTTAAAAGTACTGGCGGTTGAGCCCGCAGCCTCACCGGTATTGAGCGGCGGCCAGCGTGGCCCGCACCCGATTCAGGGCATCGGCGCTGGTTTTGTGCCTGCAATACTCAATACAGAAATCTTGGATGGCATCCTTCAGGTTGCCCATGAGGACGCCTTCAAATATGCCGTGCGTTGCGTTAAAGAGGAAGGCATTTTTATTGGTATTTCATCCGGCGCATCGCTGGCAGCGGTCGCGAGGAAATTGCCAGAAATCTCTGATGGCAGCCGGATTCTGACGTTCTGCTATGACACCGGTGAGCGTTACCTGTCGGTGGCCGGATTGTTTGATTAGGCTGCATCAAAAATAAATTGCTCTACCAAGGCAGTGGCCTGGATGACGCTATGCATCTTCCAGGCTGCTCCCCGGTCATTCATCAAATTGACAACATCAATCTCAGCCTTACTGACGGAGCAAATGCCTTTGTCATCTTCGCCATTCATCTTAATTAACGATAAACTTCCTAGGTAGCTGTATGACCGAAATTCCACAATTGGGGGAATACGATGGATATCCAGGAACAACGTCAGGGTGAGGTCATTGTGCTGGGCCCAGTGGGCCGGTTGGATAGTCTGAACTGCCGTGAGTTCGAAAGTCACCTGCTGAGTGCGCTCAATGAAAGCGGAAAGGTAGTGGTGGATTGCACCGCGCTGGCGTATATCAGCAGCGCCGGGTTGCGGGTGTTGCTGGTCGCAGCTAAACAAGCGCGTGCCACCAAGAGTCAACTGTCGCTGGCAGCACTCAAAGATAATCCGCGCGAAGTATTCGATATCAGCGGCTTTTCCGCAATTTTCTCCATCCATCCAACCGTCGAAGCGGCTATCGCCTCCTTCGGCTGATCCTCACCCCTCCAATGGCTGTTATTACGAGGGAGCGCTGCCATGCTGCGAGCTGGCCAACATCTAGGTGTCTACCGCATCGAAACGTTGCTCGGCCGTGGCGCCATGGGCATCGTTTATCGCGGTGTCCGCCTTAGTGATAACCAGCCGGTTGCTATTAAGACGGTGCATACCGATCTGTTAATGCGACCGGAACGGGAAGCCATTCTCAGCCGATTCCGTCAGGAAGCCGCTATCGGCATGCGGCTGCGTCATCCTCTGATTGTGCAAATCTATGACTGCGGGGAGCAGGATGGGGTTCTCTATTTAACCATGCAGCTAGTCGAAGGCCAGGAACTTGGACATTTGCTAGAACAGCAACCAACGCTGCCGCTGGGCATGAATCTGGCTATTGTGCTCCAGATGTTGAACGCCTTGGCTTATGCACATGGGCAAGGTGTTATTCACCGTGATATCAAACCCTCCAATATTCTGGTTCGCCGGGACTATACCATCGTTCTGACTGATTTCGGCATCGCGCATGTCCATGGCTCTGAACTGACCCATACCGGCGAGCTGCTGGGATCACCGCTGTACATGTCCCCGGAGCAGTTGCGCGGGGAAGCAGTTGATAAGCGCGCCGACCTGTTTTCAGCAGGCGTGGTGTTTTATTACTTATTGACCCATCGTAAACCATTCGCCGCTGATTCGCTGGCAACCCTGATGTACAAGGTGCTCCAGGAAGAACCGCTGCCGCCATCGGCCGTTAACCCTGAGCTACCTGCAGTATTCGATAGCGTTTTGCAACGGGCGTTAGCCAAACGTCCAGCGCAACGCTTCACGAGCGCCCTCGAATTCGCCACGGCCCTGCGCCAAGCGCGGATCGATGCGCTGGAAACCACAGTCGTCGTCTCGGCAGGCCGGCGCGTAGAACCGGCTGCTCTATCTGCCAAGGCTCACCTGGAACAGCCGACGATCGTTGTACCAACGACGGAGATATTAATCGAGCAGATCGTATCTCTGACGCAAAAGTGTCTGACAGAACGGGCGACTCGACCACGGCTCGATCAATTGGCCGAATGGTTCGATATGTGGTTTACGTTACAAAAGCGCGCGCCGTCCAGGATGGATAGCAATGCCGAACGGCAACGCTTTCAGGAATGGTGCGCCGGTGAAGTGTTGACCGCGCTCGCTGAACGGATTCACCATGATGCGCCATTGCCTGGTCAAATCTTGACCGGGGCGCGCGGTGACTGGCTGGAACTGATGGGTTTGTTTATCTCGCTCCGCAATGCGGTACATCGATTGGGCCAAGCGCCGGCCTTGGATGCGGCGCGTGACCGGATTATTCAGGAGCTAACCGGTGCAGTATTCCATTATTCAAATGAGTTAAATCGCCTGCTGTTCAGCGAAGACAACCCCCAGTTGATACGGATTTCTGCAGATTTCACACGGCTGGAGCTGTTACAACTGGCATTAGAGGAATTGGGGGCTGACGCTGAAAAACGGACCATCCAGCAAACGTTGCTGCTGTTCGCCAATCAAGTCATGAGCAAGATCAACATGCTAATCCGCCAATTTCTCGGCAATCAGGATCCATTGGCACGTTTTGAAGTCACGAGTTTACTGGTCGAAGTCGAGGAAATGATAGTGCTAGCGGAACGGCTGCTCGAATGGGGCGCGGGAACTGCCGCCGTGGAAGCGGTTGGGCCAAACGGCACAACGATGACTGAATTTCTTGAAAGCGCCCATGCATTGGGCCGGTTGCTGGCCGATGAACTGATCCAGCAATTCCAACAGGAACAAAGCCGTTCGATGAGAACCGGGGAATCCGCTTTCAGTTCGGGCCAAGCGGTTTTTTTGGGGCGCCTGCGTCAGCTAGGATTATTGTACCGGTTTGCTGCGCGTCTAGAACCCAGTGTACAAGTCCAGTCCCTGCATCAGCTGACTACCGAAGTGTATCGCTGTTTGGAGCAACTGACCGAGGGATTGCTGACAATCCTGGAAACAATGGACCCGCAGCAAGCAATTACGACAGCGGAACCGCTTTGGGTACGTCTATCGGTCATTGCCGAACTAGCCGAGCAATTTGCCTGGCAAGAATTGCAGCAGCGCGTTTTACGCGCTATCCGCCATCGGGTGATTGCGGCTTAAGAGACCGTCGAAAAACGCCTCATTGATTGCCACCTGGCAAAACACCAGCCTTTCCCTTTAAGCGGATAGGTGAAATGACGTTAGCAGACATAAAAAATCGTTCAAAGGACGGCACGCTTTAGTCTGATACCGATCGCTTTCAAGCTAAAAACAATCTATTGGATTTATCAAAGAAACAACAATGCGCCAGCAATGGCGTAGAACAACGCTGGTAGCAAATTGCCGATGTGGATCCGGCCAATTTCCAGCAAATTGATGCCAATGCCCAGAATCAGCAAACCACCGGTAGCATTGATGGCATCTAGCACCGCGGGTTGTGACAGGAAAGCCAGTTGCGCTGCCAGCAACGTGATACTGCCTTGCACCAAAAACACGGGCAGTGCCGAAAACATCACACCGATTCCAAGCGACGACGCCAATGTCACCGAAGCCACGCCATCCAGTAGTGATTTAACCAGCAACACGCTGGGATCGCCAAGCGTTCCATCCTGAATCGAGCCAACAATGGTCATTGCTCCGGTCAAGTAGAGCAGGCTAGCGGTGACGAATCCTTCAACAAAGCGGCTGGAATCGGAGCGCAGTATCCGGCGCAAGAGCTCAGCGAGCGTGTCCAGGCGTTGTTCGATGCAGAGTAATTCACCGGTCACACCGCCCAGCAGCAGACAACTAACCGCGAGCAATACATGTTGCGCCTCCAAAGCCATGCGCAGACCGATAGCGACCACCGCCAACCCCAGCGCCTGCATCAAAATCACCTTAATCCGCTCTGGCAGCCGCGTCCTTGCAGTCAAACCAACGGCGCTACCCATCACCACTGCGCCCGTGTTGACCAATGTTCCCAGCATCAGCATTCAACCTTTTGAATTAAAATAATTTTTATAAGAAAATACACTTTATATTCATTCCTGTTTTTGTAGATAAGGGGTATATTGTTTGTCGCTTTTCTGGATGTGGTTTATCAACCAATCTTTAAGAAATTTCATCAACTCCACATTGATCCTTTTACCGTGCTTAAATTTGTCATAAAGCACACCGGCCTGTTGAAGCAGCTCGGCATGAAGCGCTTGGTGTCTGGCAAGGTGCGGGTAATGTGCCGACTGCATCCGTTCCTCTTCGTAGCTAAAGTGCTTCTGGGTATATGCGACTAAACTATCTAATAAATCCTTGAGTTGGTTTTTAGTACTCTGAGTCGCCATAACATTGTGCAAGGTATTGATCATTTCGACCAGTTTCTGATGTTGCTGGTCCAACGCCGGATCGCCGACGCTTAGTGTGTCGCTCCATTCAATAAATGCCTTTTTTCCATTTCCATGTACCTTTCTGGCAGCCGGCGAATGCACAGGCAAAGAGCGGCCAGACGGGTGTATTGGATTTGCCAAGGACTCATTCTGGCGATTCAGTACCACATTCACCCCAGCCTGCTGTTCACCCAGCTTAAAGAACGTTATCAGTTGTTGCAGCTCCTGCGCTTGTTCACCCATGGATTGACAAGCGGCTGCGGTTTCTTCCACCAGGGCTGCATTCTGCTGGGTGACCTGATCCATTTGCAAAATGGCCTTGTTCACTTGCTCAATTCCCGAGGCCTGTTCGCGCGCCGCCGCTGCCATCTCCGCCACA
>Ga0209607_1003436_pt1 | contig 12143 bp, 9 predicted proteins | sample AD_UKC117_MetaG_FD_184413 | JGI IMG/M metagenome (GOLD analysis project Ga0209607, IMG submission 184413) | Active sludge microbial communities of municipal wastewater-treating anaerobic digesters from Hong Kong - AD_UKC117_MetaG (SPAdes)... | ecosystem: Engineered > Bioreactor > Anaerobic >... | reverse complement strand
CGGCGTGGGCTGCGGCGTGCTCACCGCGGTGATCCGGCTCTGGGGCGGGTATCCGGAGGGCGTGAGCTTCGCCATCCTGCTGATGAACGCGGGGACGCCGCTGATCGACCGCGGCGTGCGGCCCCGGGTCTTCGGCACGGGCCGTCGGCTGCACGGGGAGGCGGGATCGTGAGGGAGATGATCAACCTGCCCCTGCGCCTGGCCCTGATCTGCGCCGTGGCGGCCCTGGCCCTCAGCCGGGTGGACGCCCTGACGCGCGAGCCCATCGCGCGCGCGGAGGCGCAGGCGCGGCGTCAGGCCGTGGAAGCGGTGCTGCCGGCGTTCGCCACGCTGAGCGAGGACACGGTGGGCGGCGCGGACGGGCCCGCGGCGTACGTCGTGGGCGCCGACGCCGACGGCCCCACGGGCGTGGCCTTCACCGCGGTCACCGGGCTGGGGTACTCGGGTGAGATCGAGGTCATGATCGGCGTGGATCCGCAGGGCGTGGTCCGGGGCGTGCGGATCCTGCGCCACGCCGAGACGCCCGGCCTGGGCGCCAACTACGCCGCGCCGGACGTGCTGCAGGCGTTCTACGCCGGCCACGGACTGGAGGACCGCGACTGGCGCGTGACCAAGGACGGCGGCCAGGTGGATGCCATCACGGGCGCCACGGTCACCGGGCGCGCCATCTGCGACGCGCTGACCGCGGGCCTGGAACGGTTCCGCGCCGACCGCGCGGAGCTGATGGGCGCCGTCAAGGAGGCACCATGAACGCCACCACCATCCTCATGCGCGGGCTCTGGAAGGAAAACCCCGTCTTCCGTCTGCTGCTGGGGCTGTGCCCCACCCTGGCGGTCACCACCGGCGTGCTCAACGGGCTGGGCATGGGGCTGGCCAGCACCTTCGTGCTCATCTGCAGCAACGTCATGGTGTCGCTGCTGCGGAGCTTCATCCCCAAGAAGGTGCGCATCCCGGCCTACATCGTGGTCATCGCCTCCTTCGTGACGGTGGTGGACCTGGTGATGCACGCCTATCTCTTCGAGCTGCACCGGAGCCTGGGGCTGTTCATTCCGCTGATCGTTGTGAACTGCGTGATCCTGGGACGCGCGGAGGCCTTCGCCGGCCGCAACTCCGCGGGGTGGGCGCTGCTGGACGGCGTGGGCATGGGGCTGGGGTTCACCCTGGGACTGATGGTGCTGGGCGCCGTGCGCGAGCTGCTGGGCTCGGGCTCGCTGCTGGGCGTGCAGATCCTGGGCGACGCGGCGCCGCGGCTGCTGGTCATGATCCTGCCGCCGGGGGCGTTCCTGACCCTGGGCTTCCTGCTGGCCGGCATGAACGCGCTGGAGGAGAAGCGGGCCATCCGCGCCGGGGAGGCCTACGCGCCGCCGCGGGAGATGGACTGCGGCAGCTGCGTGCTCTGCCGGCTGCACGAGAACCTGGAGCAGAAGGACTAGCGGGGCAGGAACTCCAGAACGGTGTCGGTCCGGCGCGCGGGCTCCAGGGCCAGGTCGCCGCGCAACCCCGCGGTGGCGAGCACGCGCGCCGGGCCGTCGTCCGTGGCCGGCGGCAGCACCAGGATGGCCTCCACGTCGCGGTAGGTCTCGCGCAGCAGCCGCACCGCCTCGTCCGGCCCCGCCACGAAGAGCGTGGTGGAGAGGCCGTCGCAGAGCGTGGCGCTGGGATGGATCACCGTGGTGCCCAGCAGCCCCTCGGCCGGCCTGCCCGTGGCGGGGTTCATGATGTGGCCGTAGCGGCGGCCGTCGATCTCCACGAACCGCTCGTACGATCCGCTCGACGCCACCGCCCGGTGCCAGGTGGAGAACGTGGCCAGCAGGCGGTCGCGGTCCCGCGGGTCCCGCACGCCGATGGTCCACGCGTCGCGCCCCTGCGGCTTGCCCAGGGCGTAGAGGTTGCCCCCCAGGTCGATGAGGGCGGCGCTGATGCCCAGCTCCTTCAGGTTGGCCACCGCGCGGTCCACGGCGAACCCCTTGGCGATGCCCCCCAGGTCGAAGCGGCAGCGCGCGTCCTGCTTGACGATGGTGCGGTTCGCGGCGTCGAACACGTAGCGGTCCATCAACGCCCGCGCCGAGTCCACCTCCGCCTGGGAGGGCAGCCGCCCCTCGCCGCCGCGGAAGCCCCAGAGCCGCATGAGCGGGTAGGCGGTGAGGTCGAAGGCGCCGCCGCTGCCGCGGTGCAGGGCCTCGCCCACGCGCAGGCACTCGCTCAGCCACAGGCTCACCGGCAGCACCGTGTCCGCGGGCGCGGCGTTGAGGCGGCCCACCTCGCTGTCGTCGCGCCAGGAGCTCAGCCGCACCTCCACGGAGTCGAAGGTGGCCGCCACCACCTCGGCGGGCATCCGCTCGATGGTGCGGTCCCACACCTCCACGGTGGCGCGGGCGGTGGTGCCCATGGTCTCGAACTCGAAGCGGTGAACGTCGGCGGGTTCGCCGCAGCCGGCGGCCAGGGCGGCGAGCAGGAGGAGGGCGGGCAGGGCGCGGCGCATGGCGGACCTCGCGGACGGGGGATTCGATCCTCGGACGTTGGCGCGGCGGCGGGGATGCGTCAAGGCTGGTCAGCGGAACATCGGAATGAGAACATGGTATCATCCCTGTTCGCTCTTCCTCATTCCTACCCCTGGAAAGGCGCCGATATCATGATCCATCGTGCACGCATCCTCATTCTCTGGTCTCTCCTCGCCCTGCTCGTCGCCCCTGCCTCCGCTCAGAAAAGCGGGCTGGAGTTCGGGTTCCCGTCGGGACTCGGGCTGGACTCCATCGACCCCGGGGAGGTGGAGGGCTACGACTTCTCCTGGACCCGGCGTGAAGGCGAGGACCGGGGGCTGCGGCTGGGCCTGACGCTGGCGTTCGAGGAACTGGATGGCGAACGGGGGGTGGAGCAGGACGGCCTGAACGCCATGCAGACGCGGTCCGACACCAAGGAGGTGAGCCGGAGCCTCGGTCTGCGACTGCAGAAGCTCTTCCTGACCGATGACCGTCGCGGCGTCCGCGGCGTCTTCGGCGTGGGCCCCATGGCGTCCTACTCCAAGAACGAGGAGACGACCGGCAGCAGCGACGGCTCGGTGTTCAATCAGCTGTATTCCCGGACCTGGCAGGTGGGCCTGGCCTGGGACCTCGGAGTGGAGTGGGCGCTGGTCCCCCAGGTCTCCATCGGCGCGCGGTACGGTTGGATGTTCGTCTATCGGAATCAGTCCCAGGACTCGAGATCGGAGTATTTGGATTCGGAAGTGACGCGGAGGGCCTATGTGGAATCCGACGGCCTGGTCCTCGCGTCCCGCGGCTCCGGAGAGCTGGTGGCGACCATCTGGTTTTGATGTATAGTTTCGTGATATAATGATTCCCTAAATCAGCCGCCCGCACAGGAGCCGCGGGCGCAGGGGGACCCAGGAGGGGCGGGCCCACAATCCGTGGGGGACCGCCGTGTGGACGATCCGTCGCGACCTCGTCGTCGCGTTGCTCATGCTTCTGCTTCTGCCCCAGGCCCGGGCCGCCGTCGTCACGGCGGACCCGGACGTCTGGACGCCCGAGACCGCGGACCGGCTGCGCGCGGCGGTGATGACCGCCGGCGACGAGGGCCTGGATCCACGCGCCATCATGCTCATGGACCCCACCGTGCGGAGCCTCTCGCCCCAGGAGCGGGCGCGCTACGCCGCGGACACCTGGCTGCGGCTGGGCCGTGCGCTGGTGGGCTTCGGCGTGGATCCCACCACCTTCCACGAGCGTTGGCTGGCGCCCGTGCCCCAGGACCCGGCGCCGGCGCTGCTGGCCGCCCTGGAGGCGGGCGAGGACCCCGTGGACGCCGTGGAGGCCCTGCGGCCCACCGGGGCGGACTACCGGGATCTGGTTCGCGTGCTGGGCCGGCTGCGGGCCCAGCAGGCCGTCGGAGGCTGGCCGCTGCTGCCCGAGGGGCCGGTGCTCCATCCCGGCGAGCGCGGTCCCGAGGTGCGCGCCCTGCGCACGCGTCTGGCGTGGGAGGCGCCGCTGCCGCCGGTGGAGCGGGACCACGATTTCGACGAGGGCCTGGCCGCCGCCCTGCGCGCCTATCAGGCCCGCTGCGGCCTGGCGGCCGACGGCGTGCTGGGGCCCGCCACCCGCGCGGCGCTGGACGTGCCCGTGGCCGACCGCATCGAGCAGGTGCGCCTCAACCTGACGCGCCTGCGCGCCGCCGAGCGGCCCGGGAGCGGGCGCGAGGTGCGCGTGAACATCGCCGCCCAGGAGCTGGAGGTGCGCCGCGGCGACGACGTGCTGCTGGCCATGCGCACGGTGGTGGGCCGGCCGGACCGCCCCACGCCCGTGCTCAGCGGCCTGATGACCAGCGTGGAGCTGCATCCCTACTGGAACATCCCCCAGAAGCTGGCGCGGCGCGACGTGCTGCCCAAGGTGAAGCAGGACCCGTCGTTCCTCACGGAGCGCGGCATCCGCGTGTACGCGAGCTGGGATCCGGGCGCGCCGGAGATCGATCCGGCCACGGTGATGTGGGATCTGGTGCGCCCCTGGAACCTGGCCTACAAGCTGCGTCAGGATCCGGGCCCTCAGAATCCCCTGGGGCCGGTGAAGTTCCTGTTCCCCAACGCCGCCAGCGTGTACCTGCACGGCACGCCCGCGCGCGACGACTTCCGCCGGCCCGTGCGCGCGGCCAGTTCCGGCTGCGTGCGCGTGGAGGACCCCGTGGCCCTGGCCGCCTGCCTGCTCGGCGATGCGAAGGTGGGCGCGCGCGTGGCCGAGGGAAGGCACCGCAGCCTGGCCCTGGCCGAGCCCGTGCCCGTGCGGCTGGTCTACCTCACGGCCTGGACGGACCGCGACGGCGCGGTCCACTACCGCGACGACCTCTACGGCCACGACGCGCCCCTGCGCGAGGCGCTGGCGCGGCTGGAGCGGGAGGGGCTACCAGGTGCGGAATGGGCCCGTGTCGAGATGGACGAAGCCGGGACCCGGGTAGTGGCCCACGCCGCCGCGGTGGAGCGCGCGGGCGGCGCGGCGGAGGCGCTCCAGATCCACGCCGGCCAGGCGCACGTCCACGGCGCGGCCGGTGAGGTGGAAGCTGTTCTTGGCCACGCTGCGGCCGGCCCGGCGCAGGGCCTCGTTGGTGGCCGGTGAGCGGTAGCCGGAGAGCACGGTGAAGTCGGCGGCCGCCCCGCAGGCGGCCGCCGTCGTCTGCAGCAGATCCAGCAGGTCGGGATCGATGGGGTGCACGTCGCCGTTGCGGTGGTCGCGCAGCAGGGTGTTCACGGCGGACTGGAGCTCCGGCGGCAGCACTTCGCCGGGCCGGTAGACCAGACGCTCGCGCTCGCCGGTGTGGAGGTTGCGCAGGATCAGGCTGCGCTCGCCCGTGTCGGCGGCCGCGCGCAGGGGCAGCGGCCAGGCCAGGGCGGCGCCGCTCAGGGCGGAGATCTCCAGGAAGCGGCGTCGGCGCAAGGGTCCGTCCTCGGTCGGGGACTGGGGCGTTCCGTCGCGCTGAAGATGGGGCCGGAGACCGGATCCGGTCAAGGGAGAGGATGGTCGGGGCGGTGGGATTCGAACCCACGGTCTTCCGCGTATAAGGCGGCTGCCTTCACCGCTTGGCCACACCCCGAACGTCGCGAAGCCGGGCGCCGCGGCGGCGGCGCCCTCGGGTCGGCTTCACGATATTCGGCGGTGCGTCCGTTTCATGGCGTCGTCCTACAGGGGATACTCGCCGGCGTCGATCACCTTCTGCGCGATGGCGTCGTGCAGCTTCTCCCGGTTCACGGGATCGTGCTTCACCAGCCGGCGCAGCCCGGCGCCCATGGTGCGCAGCTCGTCGCCCTCCAGGGTGTTGGCCAGGATCTGGCGCGCCTTGGTGCCCACGGTCTCCATGCTGTCGTGCACGGACAGGGTGAGCATGGCGGCCATGAGGCCGGCCTTGGCCTCGTCGCCGCGGCCCTTGGTCTTCAGGGTGCGCAGCAGGGCGCTCTCGCAGGCGTAGGCCTCCATGACGATGTCCGCCGCGTCGGCCAGAACCTCCTGGTGGTCCTTCAGCCCGGCGCCGAACTTCTGGGCCGCGATGCCCAAGGCCGCCAGCGCCGTCTTCTTCATGTTGATGATCAGCGCGGTCTCGTCCTCCAGGAACGCGGGCTCGCCCGGATCGGCGAAGGACGGGATGCTGGTCAGCTCCTCGGCCACCTTCTGGGCCGCCTGCAGCAGGGGCAGCTCGCCCTTCATGGCCTTGCGCATGAGCATGCCCGGCACCAGCATGCGGTTGATCTCGTTGGTGCCCTCGAAGATGCGGTTGATCTTCTCGTCGCGGAAGAAGCGCTCCAGCGGGTACTCCGAGCAGTAGCCGTAGCCGCCCAGCATCTGCACGCCCTCGTCCGCCGCCAGGCGCAGGGCCTCGCTCGCGAACACCTTGATCATGCTGCACTCGATGCTGAACTCCTCCACCTTCAGGATGGACTGGAGGTCGTAGTCCGGCGCGCCCTTGTCCAGCGAGGCGATGGCGGCGTCCAGCAGGCCGGCGGTGCGGTACACCATGCTCTCGGCCAGGAACGTGCGCGCGGCCACGTCGGCGATCTTGCTGCGGATCAGCCCGAAGGCGTTGAGCGGCTGCCCGAACTGATGCCGATCCGACGTGTACGGCACCGCGTGCTCCAGCACCAGCTTGCAGCCGCCGGTGGTGCTGGCGCCCAGCTTGAAGCGCCCCACGTTCAGGATGTTGAAGGCGATGAGATGGCCCTTGCCCGCCTCGCCCAGCAGGTTCTCCACCGGCACGGGGCAGTCCTCCAGGATCACCGGGCAGGTGCTGCTGCCCTTGATGCCCATCTTCTTCTCCTCGGGGCCCACGGTCAGGCCGCCGAAGTCCTTCTCCACCAGGAACGCGCTGAAGTGCTCGCCGTCGATCTTGGCGAAGACGATGAACAGGTCCGCGTACGCCGCGTTGGTGATGTACTGCTTGGTGCCGTTGAGGATGAAGTGCGTGCCCTCGGCGTTGAGCTTGGCCGTGGTGGCGGCGGCCAGGGCGTCGCTGCCGCTGCCGGGCTCCGTGAGGCAGTAGCAGGAGAGCATCTCGCCGGTGGCGATGCGCGCCAGGTACTTCTCCTTCTGCGCCGGCGTGCCGAAGTAGACGATGGGCAGGGTGCCGATGCCGCTCTGCGCCCCGTGCGTGACGGCGAAGCTGCCGGCCCACGCCACGATCTCGCTCACGATCATCACCGTGGCCTTGTTGGCGCCCATGCCGCCGAAGGCCTCCGGCACGTCGATCATCAGCAGGCCCATCTGGCCCGCCTCCTTCAGCAGCCCCTTGCCCAGGCTGGTGTCGCCGGGGTACTCGAGCTGCTCGAGCACCGGCTCCACCTTCTGGGCCACGAAGTCGCGCGCCGCCTGGGCGATCATGCGCTGGTTCTCGTCGAAGTCCTCCGGGGTGAAGACGTCGGCGGGGTCGGTGCCCTCCAGCAGGAACTGGCCGCCGGTGGGATAGGTCCTGGTCTCGCTCATGGTCGTCTCCTCAGATGGCTTCGAAGATGCCGGCGGCGCCCATGCCCGTGCCCACGCACATGGTCACCATGGCGCGCTTGCCGCCGCGCCGCTTCAGCTCGTGCAGGGCCGTGGCCGTCAGCTTGGCGCCGGTGCAGCCCAGGGGATGCCCCAGGGCGATGGCGCCGCCGTTGGGGTTGATGCGGGGATCATCGGCCTGCAGGCCCAGGCGCTTGAGGACGCTCAGGCTCTGGGCGGCGAAGGCCTCGTTGAGCTCGATGACGTCCAGATCGCCGAAGCCCAGCCCCGCCTGCGCCAGCGCCTTGGGCGCGGCCTCCACCGGACCGATGCCCATGATCTCCGGCGGCACGCCCGCCACCGCGTAGGTCACGAAGCGCGCCAGGGGCTCCAGGCCCCACTGGGCCGCCAGCTCCGGCGTGGTCAGCAGCACGGCCGCGGCGCCGTCGCTGGTCTGGCTGGCGTTGCCGGCGGTCACGGTGCCGCCGGCCTTGAAGGCGGGCTTGAGGCGGGCCAGGGCCTCCACGGTGGTGTCGGCCCGCGGCCCCTCGTCCGTGTCCACGGTGAGCTCCTGCTCCCGCGGCACGCCCTTGGCGTCCGGCCGGCTCAGCCGGGTGGCCACCGGCACGATCTCGTCCTTGAAGCGGCCCGCGCCGATGGCGTCCACGGCCTTGCGGTGGCTGGCCAGGGCGAAGGCGTCCTGGGCCTCGCGGCTCAGCCCGTCCTCCACGACCAGGCGCTCCGCCGTGAGTCCCATGTTCAGGAACGTGGGCGGGTCCGCGGCCATGATCTCCGGGCTGGGCAGGTAGCGGTGCCCGCCCAGGGGCACGGCGGTCATGCTCTCGATGCCGCCGGCGATCACCGCGTCGGTCCAGCCGTGGGCGATCTTCAGGGCGCCCAGGGCGATGGTCTCCAGGCCCGAGGAGCAGAAGCGGTTCACGGTCATGCCGGGCACCGTGTCGGGCAGCCCGGCCATCAGGGCCACGTTGCGGCCCACGTTCATGCCCTGCTCGCCCTCGGGCATGGCGCAGCCCATGATCACGTCCCCCAGGCGTTCGGGGTCCAGCTTGGGGGCGCGTTCCAGCAGGCCGCGGATCACCGCGGCGCCCAGGGTGTCGGGGCGGGTCTGGGCGAAGGAGCCCTTGCCGGCCTTCCCCACGGGGGTGCGCAGCGCCAGGGCGACGACGACGTCTCTCATAATGAAACCTCCAAGCCCAGAGGGTTCATGAAGCACCGTAGCGAGGAGGTACAGGATGAGTCCTGACAACCCGCACGGAGGAATTGACGACTGAGGCGTACCAATGCGGTACGTTGAAGGAGGAAATCCGAGTACGGGTTGTCAGGACTCATCCTGGGCCTCCGCAGTAGGTGATTCATGAATCCTCTGGGCTAGTTGCGCAGGGGCTTGCCGGTTTTCAGGATGCTCTCCATGCGCTCGAGCGTCTTGCGCTCGCCGCACAGCTTCAGGAAGTACTCGCGTTCCAGGTCCAGCATGTGGGCGTGGCTCACGGTGGTGGGCCCGGCCACGTCGCCGCCCGACAGGATCCGCGCCAGGTAGCCGCCGATCTTGTGGTCGTGGGCGCTCACGTAGCCCGCCTCCTCCATGTTGAACAGCACGCTCTCGGCCAGGGCCACGCCGCTGCGGCCCATGACCGGGATGGCGGCCTGGGGCACGGGCGGCACGTAGCCGGCGTCGGCCAGGGCCAGCACGCGGTCCTTGGCCTCGGCCACGTGGCGGAAGCGGTTCAGGCTCCAGCTGTCCGACCGCCGCAGGTAGCCCAGCTCCGCGCCCTCCGCGGCGCTGGTGGCCACCTTGGCCATGCCGATGGTCTCGAAGGTGGCCTTGAAGGCGGGGAAGAGGTCCTTGGGATCCGCCGTGCGCTCCAGGTGGTGCTGGTACAGCCGCACGCAGCCGCCGCCCGCGGGCACCACGCCCGCGCCGAACTCCACCAGGCCGATGTAGGTCTCCGCCGCGGCGCGCACCTGGTCGCCGGCCATGGTGATCTCGCAGCCGCCGCCCAGGGCCAGGCCGTGGGGCGCGGTCACCACGGGCACGCCGCAGAACTGCAGGCGGTCCGTGGCGTTCTGGAAGGCGCGCACGATCATGGCGATGTCCTCCCAGTTGCCTTCCATGGCCTCCATCATCAGCATCATGAGGTTGGCGCCGGCGGAGAAGTTGTCCGCCTGGTTGGCCACCACGATGCCCCGCCACTCCTTCTCCGCCAGCTCGCAGCCGGTCATGAGCATGGAGATCTGGTCCTGGCCCAGCACGTTCATCTTGCTGTGGAACTCCAGGCCCAGCACGCCGTCGCCCAGGTCCAGCAGGGAGGCGCCGGGGTTGCGGCGCACCTCGCGCCCGGCGGCGCGCAGGATCTCGAAATCGAAGGCGCGCGGGTCCACGGGCAGGTCGGCCATCACGCCGGGCTCGGCGGTGGGGGCCTTGCCGGGCTGGAGCAGGGTCTCGGCGCCGGCGTCCATCAGGGCGTCCACCCAGGCGGGCAGGGGACGGCCGTCGGCGCGCAGGCGCTCGGTCACCTTGCGGAAGCCCAGGGCGTCCCAGACCTCGAACGGGCCCAGGTCCCAGTTGAAGCCCCAGCGCACGGCGCGGTCGATGGCGTCGGCGTCGTCGCAGATCTCGCCCACGCGCATGGCGCAGTAGCTGAAGGTGGGCGCCAGCAGGTTCCAGAGCGCGTCGGCGGCGCGGCCCTTGGCCCACACCAGCTGGCGCAGGCGGGCGGGGAGGTCGTCCACGCTCTTGGCGGCCTCCAGCTCCGGGAAGCGGGCCTTGGCCTTGGCGCGGTACTCCAGGGCCTCCAGGTCCAGGGTGAGGAACTCGCGGCCGCCGTCGGCGGTCTTCTGCATGCGGTAGAAGCCGGCGCCGCTCTTGCGGCCCAGCAGGCCCTTGGCCACCATGGCGCGCAGGAAGGGCGGGGCGTCGAACACGTCGCGGGCCTCGTCGCCCTCAGCGGTGCGGTGCACGTTGTCCGCCACGTGGACGAAGGTGTCCAGGCCCACCAGGTCGGCCAGCTGGAAGGTGGCGGTCTTGGGGCGGCCCACGGCCGGTCCGGTCAGGGCGTCGATCTCCTCGACGGTCAGCCCCATCTCCTGCATCACCCGCATGGTCACCATCATGGCGTGCACGCCCACGCGGTTGGCCACGAAGTTGGGCGTGTCCTTGCCCGTGACGATGCCCTTGCCCAGCACCGCCTCGCTGAACGCCGCCGCCGCGGCCAGCACGTCGGGATCCGTGTCGGCGGTGGGGATCATCTCCAGCAGGGTCATGTAGCGGGGCGGGTTGAAGAAGTGGGAGCCGAAGAAGCGGGGGCGCAGGCCCGCGGGCAGCACGGCGCTCATGGCGGCCAGCGAGAGGCCCGAGGTGTTGCTGCTCAGCCAGGCGCCGTCGCGCACGTGGGGCGCCGCGTTGCGCAGCACCAGCTCCTTCACCGCCGGATCCTCCTTGACCACCTCGATGATCCAGTCGGCCTCGGCGATGCGCGGCAGGTCGTCCTCGAAGTTGCCCGTCCGGATCAGGGCCAGCCGGTCCGCGGTGTACAGGGGCGACGGCTTGAACTTCAGCAGGGCCTGCACGGCGCCGTCCACCAGACGGTTGCGGGCGCGGGGGTCGCCGCGCTCGGCGTCGGTCAGGTCCGGCGGCACGATGTCGAGCACCAGCGAGGGGATCCCGGCGTTGGCGAAGTGGGCCGCGATGGCGCTGCCCATGACGCCGGAGCCGAGGACCGCCACCTTGCGGATCCGTGGTTGCATGGTCGCTCCCGGGGAAAAGGACTTGGAAACTGAATGATCATTCAGTATTCTAGGCGGGGTCGCGAGATGTGTCAATGTCGTATTGACCGCGAAATCCTGCAATAACATGAGATTCCGGCCGAATGGTGCCGTGTGGGGGAGCGTCGTGGCTGAACGTCCATTCATATCCGGCGGCGCCCGCGAGGCCCGGCGCGACGACAAGCGCCACCGCATCCTGGACGCGGCGGTGGTGGAGATCGCGCGCAGCGGCTACTTCGGCACCACGGTGGCCCGCATCGCCCGCCGCGCGGGCGTGGCCGACGGCACCATCTACCTCTACTTCGAGAACAAGGACGCCATCCTCACCGCGGTGCTGGACCGGGCCATGGACCGCTTCATCCGCCAGGGCGCCGAGGCCATTCCCGCCGCCGGCACGGCGCCGGAGCGTCTGGCCGCGGTGGTGCGCCAGCACCTGGAGCTGGTGGGCCGGGATCACGATCTGGCCGTGGTGCTCCAGGTGGAGCTCCGCCACAGCCTGCAGTTCATGGGGCTCTACTCGCGCACGCGCCTGCGGGAATACCTGGGGATCCTGGCCGAGGTGGTGGGCCACGGGCAGCGCGCCGGCGCCTTCCGCGCCGACGCCGATCCCATGGACACGGCCAAGCTGATCTTCGGAGTGCTGGACCAGACCGTGACGGACTGGATCCTGGCCGACGACAACTCCCGCCTCGCCTCCCGCGCGGAGCCCGTCCTCGCCTTCATCCTCGCCGCCCTCCGACCCTGAGGCCGCTCTCGCGACGGGAGAAAAGCCCGGGGCGTCGTCTACACGGCCGACATCTTGTCCCAGATGCGCTTGGCCGCGGCGCGGACCGACACGCCGTCGTAGGGGGCGGCGTCGCCGTAGTTGAAGCGCCGCACGCCGTCCACGTAGACCTCGCGGATGTCCCAGGGATGGAA
>Ga0209607_1003433_pt1 | contig 12150 bp, 9 predicted proteins | sample AD_UKC117_MetaG_FD_184413 | JGI IMG/M metagenome (GOLD analysis project Ga0209607, IMG submission 184413) | Active sludge microbial communities of municipal wastewater-treating anaerobic digesters from Hong Kong - AD_UKC117_MetaG (SPAdes)... | ecosystem: Engineered > Bioreactor > Anaerobic >... | reverse complement strand
TAAAAAGCTTCTCAAACTTCTCAATTTTCGGAATAATTACCATGCTACAATAGGGTTGGTTCCTGTTATTCTCAAAGTAATCCTGATGGTAATCCTCAGCCTTATAGAAGGCTGAAAATTTTGCTACTTCAGTAATTATCGGATCATTCCATATCCCCGACTTATCGAGTAAATTCTTCACCTCCTCGGCTATTTTTTTCTGCTCGTTGGTATGATAAAAAATAACCGAACGGTACTGAGTTCCCACATCGGCTCCCTGCCGGTTTAGGGTTGTTGGATTGTGCGTTCTGAAGAAAACTTCAAGGATTTTTCCGTAGTCAACCTTTTCTGAATCGTATGTTATCTGAACAACCTCAGCATGACCGGTTAACCCCGAGCAAACCTCGCGGTAGGTTGGGTTCGCAATTTGCCCACCCGAGTACCCCGACTCAACCTTCACAACCCCATTTAATCGGGTAAAAACAGCTTCAACACACCAGAAACACCCTGCACCGAGGGTTGCAACTTCGTACTTACTACCTTCCATTTTTTGAGCAATTGATTGATTTACTAAAATTGTTAAGCTAAAAAAAATTGCCACCCCAACTATTTTTACCCCTTTTCTCATTTCCATATTCTTTTGCGTAAAACAGTGCATTCTTAAAAAAGTTTACCGCAATGGCATAAAAAAAGGGGAATCGAAAAATTCCCCTTTCAAAATCATATTCTTTTGTTACTCTTTCAACCTCGATTTTAATTCTACAATTTGCTCCTTCAGCATCTCAATCTCTTGCTCATAGTCGTGCTTCATGGCCTCCTCGCGCTGACGCTGTTCATCGGCTTTTCGGCCCATCTCCTCCTGGGTTGCCTGTAGCTCCTCCATATTTTGACGCATCTCCTCCTCCTGAGCCAACATCTCCTCGGCCTGTTGCTGCGACTGTTCAAGCAGGAATCTTGTTTTAGCGTTAATCTTTACGCTAAGAATACTCGAAGCAATGCTTTCCGCAACCTTCTCAAGAAAATCAATTTGATACTCCTCCATAACCGTGAACGATGCCATTTCAATTACACCCAACACCTCATCTTCGTGCTTTAGCGGAACAAGCACAACAAATCGTGGAGTGGCCTTTCCCAAACCCGATGTAATAAGTACGTAGTCGTTAGGAATTTCGGTTAAAACTATGCTCTCCTTTTCAAGGGCACAAGCACCTACCAGCCCCTCACCTATCTCCACACGTTTGCTAACAAACTTCTTCCTGTCCCAAGCAAAGGCTGCAACCATTTGAAAGTAGACATCATTTTTATCCTCATCGTTCAGAAGGAATAATCCAGCCTGATTGGTTTCAAGGTATTTAACCAAATTCTTAACAATTTGGTCGGCCAGTTCCTGCGTGCTATTGCTATGCTGACGAAGTATTTCGGCAAACAGAGCAAAACCCTCGTTGGCCCAGGCACGCTTCTTATCCTCCTCTTTACGTTTCACTTCCTCGTCGTGAGCAACCTTTAGGCTATTCCTCATATCAATGAGCGATTTCCCGAGTATATCCTTATCGCTTTGCAGCTCCAACTCGCTGGTTAGCCTTCCATTTCCAATATCAAGCGCAAAGGAGGTTTTATGGTTAAGCCCCTCGATTGAGGTATTCAGCGCATTTGCCATTTCCTGTATCTCATCGCCCGAGTTGATTTTCAGCATCAATTTACTTGAAATTTCACCTAACGCCATGCGTTTTAAAGAGTGGGTAATTTGAACTATAGGACGAGTTAAGTTATTGGCAATGAGAATTAAAAGCACAATCACAATCAGTAAACCGGTTAATCCTACACCTATTGAGATATAGAGCGTTCGGTTGGCCTCTGCCATTATTTCGTTGTTTGGAATTGATACCACCAACGACCAGGGTTGACGTGTTCCGGGAGGCTGAACGGGTGCAAAAATCATGGTGTGGTACATCCCAGCATCATCATATCGAGATATTGAGAAACTTTCCGCATTCTGAATACGCTCCATCAACCCATTCTCCTCTACCTCAGCAGGGTAAACATCTTGAATATTTTTATTCACCAACGATTTATCGGGATGCCCGGCTATTGTTCCATAGTTTGATACCAGAAAGGCAAAACCGCCCTCAACCAGATCGACATTGGAAACCAGCTGCTGGATGAAATCCAAATCAACATCAACGCCAATAAGCCCCATAAACTTATTGTCGATTTTTATGGGAGAGGCAATGGTTGTCATTAATCGTGATTCGCGAGAACCATCCTGCACAACATCGGCGTAGGGTTCCCAAACCGCATCGACCTCATTCTTTTTGAAGAAACCGTAGTGCTCCGGGTCGCCATTCATGCTTCGCTCCTCAATCTTGCTGGTAAAGTTTTCGCCATTGCGAAGAACATACATCAGGATTCTTCCGTGTTCCTTTTCATAACCTGGAATAAATCCGAAGTACTCCCAGCTATCCCAAAGAATGTATATATGAGGATTAGCCTTTACTACCGGCAGATACATCTGCAGGTAAAGTTTTTGCCATACCTCGGGCGTTAAGGTTTGGTAAATGGAAAAAGCTTGCGTCAGCGTTCGGGTAATCATTAGATTATTTTCAAAAAACCTTTCAATTTCCTTAGCAGAATTCTGTGCAATAAGCTCTGTTTTTTCCTTGGTTTCCTTCAGAATAGTTTTTCGTGAATTGGTAATAATGTAACCTAACGTAATTACAAAAAATACAATAAAAACGGATAGGATGTATAGAAGAATTTTTTGTCGGATACTTCTTTTAACTGCCATTTTAGTTGGGTTTATTGTGCTAAAATAGTATATTTTTGAATATTATTTAAGTTACGTCAGGAAAAATTGAAGTTAGGGATAAAAGAGGTGTCTACTCCTGCTCAAAAAAGTCAGCAGCAAAGTTTACCAGAAAAACCTTTTCAGTTGCACGGGTTATGGCTGTATATAACCAGCGAAGGTACTCGCGTGAAATCATCTCCTCCTTAAAGAATCCCTGATCAATAAAAACGTTCTTCCACTGCCCCCCCTGGGCTTTGTGACAGGTAACAGCGTAGGCGAATTTTACCTGAAGAGCATTGAAATACGGATCAGACTTAATTTTCTTCATGCGTTGGGGCTTGGTTGAAATATCGCTGTAATCAGCAGCAACGCTTTCAAAAAGCTGTCGATTCTGCTCGCTATTCAATGAAGGAGCATCAGCCCAAAGGGTATCAAGTATAATCTTCGCATCAATTTCCTTGCTGTTGTAATCAATCAAACGCAAGGTGGCATCAGCAAACCTGAAACCGTGCAGCTCCTTTACACCTTTAATCTTCATTACCTCAACAATATCGCCGTTTGCAATGAAGTTAATGTCATTATCGTTCTCAACCCAGAAGTAGTTATTACGAACAACCATTAAAAAATCGCCCTGCGAAATTTCGCTCTCACGCCAAAGAATTTTGTTTCGTATTCCCTCGTTGTATTTGTTCGCACGCTTGTTGGAGTAGTTTAGCACCACGGTTTCATCCATCCCTACCCTGTCGTAGGAAGTTTCAAGCAGTTCGAGCAGCTCCGAACCAGAGATTCGAATAAAATCGTTGTAACCAATTGTATCAAACTTAGGAACCCTTATGTCATTGTGCTCTAGCATGGTTCTAAGGGTTGTTGCATTCCTCAGAATGCCCGATTCCTCGGCCTGACGCACCACGTTACTCAGCGTAACCTCTTCCACATCAATACCGTAACCAATAACTTCCTTCCTATTGAGCGCCGGACTAATATCGAGTTTAACGGGAGGAAGCTGCGCCTCGTCGCCCACTAGTATTAGCCTGCAGTTCTCGCCATCGGATACGTAGGAAACCAAATCGTCGAGGAGCCTGCCGGTTCCAAAAACCGAATCTTCGAAGGAAGAATTGCTAATCATTGATGCCTCATCAACAATAAAAACGCAGTTTTTTGCCAGATTCTTATCTAGAACAAACCTTCCCACGGCATCCTTCAACGATTTCTGCCTGTATATCCACTTATGAATTGTGAAAGCAGGAAACCCGGAGTAATGGCTCAGTACCTTTGCGGCTCTGCCAGTTGGAGCTAACAAAACAACCTTCACTTTAAATGTAGTTAAGGTTTTAACCAACGATGCTATTAAAGTTGTTTTACCGGTTCCTGCAAACCCCTTCAGCAAAAAACAAAAGTTGCTATTTCTATTGGTTGCAAAGTCTGCAAGCAAATCGGCAGCAATTTCTTGACTTTTTGTTAGTTCAAAACCCAGATTTTGAATGAGAGATTTGTATATTTGATTTTTTTCCATTAAAAAGGTGTAATAAAATTGAAAGGTTGTTATAAAATTAATTATATGTTTTTAAATTTGCAGGCAAACTTAAACTAAATTGAGTAAAATGAAAACCGTTTACCAAATTCTGCTATTTGTTGCTATAATTGCGCTAACCTACTTTGTTGTAGAAAGCATTATGAAACCCATTCGTTTCAATAAAGAAATGGATAAAAGGTACGAAAAAACCATACAACGTTTAATCGATATCAGAACTGCTCAGATTGCATATAGAACTGAAAACAGCAAGTTTACAGGTAGTTTTGATACGCTAATCAATTTTGTTAAGTACGATTCTTTCAGGGTTGTGAAGCAAATTGGTTCCATGGACGACTCAGTGGCAGTAGCACTTGGTAAGGTGTTCAGAGACACTATAAGAATTAGCGTTCTTGATAGCCTGTTCAAAAAAGGCTACCCTGTTGATTCGCTCAGATACGTTCCGTATGTTGGAGAACATGAGTTTGAATTAGGAGCCGGGATACTCGAAACAGGCTCAGGTGTAAAAGTACAAGTTTTTGAAGCAAAAGCTCATAATGACATAGTGCTACAAGGACTTGACAAGCAACTTATATTCAACCAAAACGATTTGAGGAAGAAGTTGGAAAAGTACCCTGGGCTACAGGTTGGTTCGCTTACCGAAGCAACTAACAACGCAGGTAACTGGGAATAGTATTGAGGAGGTATCATGCAAAAACTTGAACTTTTTGACGAGACCTTCGACCCCAATCGTACTGAATCATATGAACTATCCATTCAGCTCTCGCTGAATGGATTTTCTTTTTGTGTGAACGATTTGGTACGAAACTGTTTCATTGCGCTTGTTTCAAACACCTATTCCAACCCAGTTAGCGATGATGATTGGTTTGTCCCGGTTCAAAATATCATTGAATCGTACGAATGGATAAAAAACCCCTTTAAAAAGGTGATATTCAGCTATGAATCACCTATTTTCACCTTGGTTCCCAAAGGGTTTCATGAACCAGAAAAATCGAATATGCTTCTGGAGCTGGTGCATCCAATTCCAGAACTATACGAACTAAGATTTAATAATATTGACGACTCGGCAACTTGCATCTACGCTTTACCATCGATGCTTGTATCTGAATGGAAAGCTATTCACCCAAAAACTCACTTTATTGGGTTCTGTGAACCCGTAATAGCGTTTCATAAATCGAAAAATGTTAATCCCAAAACCAACTCCATTACGCTTGCTTTCAACGGCAAATTTGCCGTGGTGGTCATATCGAAAGGGATACAATTTCAACACTGTACCACCATCGACTCGCTAAACCCAAATGACATCTCATATTACTTACTAAATATGTGTAATAGTTTGGATATCGAATCTACTGAAACAACTGTTAGTGTTACTGGAAACCATAATGAAACCGAATTGCTTGAATCGCTCCTTTCACAATTCTTTAAAGATTATTCGTTAGCAACAAATCTCGATCAAAACCATTTTAGCTACCTGCTTAACCGGTATAAAGGGAAATTTGCCAACCTGTTCAACCAGTCGCTATGCGAATTGTAAGTGGTGATTTTAAGGGGAGATACTTCTCTCCACCCAAAAATTTTAAAGCACGCCCCACAACCGATTACGCAAAGGAGAGCCTTTTTAACATAATAAACAATCACTTCGATTTCGAAGAAGTTTCAGTTCTCGATCTTTTTTCAGGAACTGGAAGCATCAGCTTCGAATTTGCCTCACGGGGATGCCAAAATATCCACTTGGTGGAAATGAACCCGCAACATTTTGCTTTTATTAAAAAGGTGATAGCAGAGTTAAAACTCAATCAAATACTTGCTTTAAAACAAAATGCATTCCATTTCCTAGAGATAAGCAAGGCAACCTACGATATAATCTTCGCTGATCCTCCATACGAAATGAAAGGATTTGCAAAGATTCCCGAAATTGTGTTTAATAAACAGCTACTCAACCCTAATGGGTGGTTAATTGTTGAACACTCAAAAAATACTGACCTTTCAAAACTGCCTAATTTTGGTGAAGTTAGAAATTACGGGAGTGTTCACTTCAGTTTTTTTTACAAATAGAAGATTTTTTTTCAAAAAAGTATTGCAGATTATAACAGAAGATATATCTTTGCACCGTCAAAAACAGGAAACACAAACTGTTTAGCTCTTTTAAGCCTTGGTCTGGTAGTTCAGTTGGTTAGAATGCCGCCCTGTCACGGCGGAGGTCGCGAGTTCGAGTCTCGTCCAGACCGCTAAAACAGCACTAAAGCCCTTGATAATCAAGGGCTTTTTTTTTGTGTTGCATTTTACTTTTTTTACTCCCCATTTTATATTCATTTAACAATAATTTTTTTAATTTTTTCTCAGTAATTGATTTTAAAACTATTTAACCTGAAAAGGACACCAACATATTTTATTTTATTCTACAAACCCAACATATAATGCAATGCATAAATCCCCCTTTTCAGGGATTTATATAACTAAATACAAAAGTAAATTTGTGTTAATAAACAAGAACGAAGAAGGATATAAGTAAAACTGAACTATTATAAAACAATACCATAAATTAATAAGGAGGTAACAATAATGAAAAGAATAATCTTGCTTTGTGCAGCAATCACTTTGACAGTAGTTGTAACGGCTCAACTTCCTGAAAAAATGAGCTATCAGGCTGTAGTCCGAAACAGTAATAACCAACCAGTAACAAACCAGTTAATAGGAATGCAAATAAGCATTATTCAAGGATCAGTTAACGGTGCGGGTATATACGTTGAAACTCAATCACCAACTTCTAATTCAAACGGATTAATTAGCCTTGTGATAGGAGAAGGAACTGTACAAAGTGGTAATTTTTCCTCAATTAACTGGGCAAATGGCCCCTACTTTATAAAAACTGAAACCGATCCATCAGGGGGAACAAATTATACAATATCCGGCACAAGCCAACTCTTAAGTGTGCCATATGCTCTGCATGCAAAAACAGCAGAAACATTGTCTGGAACAATAAATGAGAGCGATCCCGTATTTAGTGCCTGGGATAAATCAACGGGAATTTCAGTTACCGAAAGTCAGATTAGCGATTTTGGAACCTATGTTGAAGCTGAAACTGATCCTGTTTTTGGTTTATCAGTGGCAAGCGGAATTAGCGAGGCCGATACGGCCAACTGGAACGATAAGTTGGACAGCTATACTGAGAGCGATCCCGTATTTGGTACCTGGGATAAATCAACGGGAATATCAGTTACCGAAAGTCAGATTAGCGATTTTGGAACCTATGTTGAAGTTGAAACCGATCCTGTTTTTGGTTTATCAGTGGCAAGCGGAATTAGCGAGGCCGATACGGCCAGCTGGAACGATAAGCTGGACAGTTTTACGGAGAGCGACCCTGAATTTGGCGCATGGGATAAGTCAACGGGGATTTCAGTTACCGAAAGTCAGATCAGCGATTTTGGAGCGTATGTTGAAACGGAAACCGATCCTGTTTTTGGCTTGTCTGTGGCAGGCGGAATTACTGAGGCCGATACGGCCAGCTGGAACGATAAGTTGGACAGCTATGCTGAAATTGACCCATCAGTTACCGCTAACTTTGATTTTAACAATGCAAGCGAAGGAGATCTTCTTCGTTTTAATGGAAACAAGTGGGTAAAGTTTTCACCCAATTATTCAGAAGAAAATCATAAACATCTTAATGCTACATCAACTGACTCAGGGTTTCTAAGCATCGATGATAAGAATAAACTTGATGAGCTAAGCAACATAAATATTATTGCCGGTGATGGAATTGTTGTTTCAGGTACATACCCAAATATTACAATCACAAGCAAAGGTGCAACGTATAGGTGGGCTACATTTACAACTTACGATCAACAAAGCTGGGCTTGTGGAAATACCGCTTCACTTTTTGGAGGTGTTAATCCTAGTAATTGGACTGATAATAACTATTTAGCCGCAAACATGTCATCAGACAAGGAGGTACTTAGGACAATATTTACTCAAAAGGGTTATGCATCAAAGAATGCAATGATAATGAATGATGATTGGATGTCATATTCATCAACAAATGGGAAAGTTGTGATGGCACTGTTTAGAATAAAGAACACAACTGAAAATGCAATTACCTGGACTCCTTGGTTCTATTGCTCAGCCTATGGTGCCTGGGGAGAAAAAGCAAGCTTATCACTAAATGGTGCTGATACATGGAATACAATTTCTTCGAGTAATGCAAGTGTCTCTTTAAGCATTCCTGCTAGTCGCACAAGTACAGTTATTTTTGTATCAACGTCTGGATCCCCTGTAAATAACGTAAGAAACTGCCGGCTTGCTTTCTACAACAACAGTTTACTTTTACCTGTGGGTCTAGAATTTGTTGATGATTTAGATACTGCTACTGGGGGTTGGGAGCAATAAAAAATAAAACCAAAAATCAATCCATCAGAATTTAACAAAATAATTGACTTTAGGCTGTCAACATGTTCCAATACAAATAATTAAAGAATAAAAATAATCCATTAATTAATAAAAAGAAAAGATAAAAAATCTTTTTCTTTCAATTTTTATGCTTTATTAGTTTAAATTTGTAAAAAGCCTATAAAAGATGAAAATCCTACTCTCAACTTTGCTCATATCATGTGGAATTCTATCAGGTTACACTCAGGAACTTAAGAAAGTTACTGAAAAGGATAATAATACCAACCAAATTGAGGAGTACTTCGTACTAAAGAAAGAGAAGGATGTAAAACATGGTTTATACAAAAAAATGCGAGAGAATGGGGTACTTATCCAAAGCGGTTTCTATAAGAACAACCTCAAAGATAGCCTTTGGGTTAACTTCGCAAGAAATGGAGTCGACACGCTTTCCTTCGGAAACTATTTACATGATAATCAAATTGATAATTGGGTATTTAACGACAATACTGGTGTTTTGAAGTATGTTTATAACTACACAACGCAAAGGATAAGTTGCTATAATTGGAATAATGAATCGAGAAAATTTCTTGTGTTAACCGATAAAGGATGGGTTGAAGATGAAATTGATTCTCCTCCTCTGGTTCTCGAAGGAAGCGATACTCATGATTTAATTGCAAGAAACATAAGGTATCCTACAAGAGCATGGAGAGGTGGGATTGAGGGAGAAGTAATCGTTTCATTTATTGTTGATAGCACCGGGAGAATGGGCAATATTCGAATAATGAAGAAGGTAGATCCGGACTTGGATAAAGAAGCCATAAGAGTTTTCGAAGCTATCAATTTCGATTGGTTTCCTGCTCAAAAGGATGAAAAATTCATTACGATTGAGTACTCATTACCCGTAAAATTCATTTTAAAAAAATAGGTTGAACTTTATAAAACAGTAAAGAAAATTGGTTAATACGGAATTACCTCCACGATTTCATAAAGAAAAGAAGCATCAATCCGAAAATTTCCAAACGGCCAAGTAGCATATTTATACTAAGAAGAAACTTCCCGAAATCGGGAATTACGGAGTAGTTTGCTGCCGAGCCAACATCGCCAAAACCCGGACCCACAGTGCTTATTGTGGCTGCTGATGCCGAAAATGCAGTGGTTAGATCAACCCCCATGGCAGTTAAGGCCAAACCAGTTATAAAAAGAATCAGAATGTAGAGAACAATAAAAAGTAAAACTGAATCGACAGTTTCATCATCAATTGATTGGCCATCAATCCTAACAGGAATTACAGCTTGCGGATGCTGCAACTTTAAAACCTGACGTTTTAAACTCTGGTAAAAAATTACAACTCTGTCAACTTTTATTCCACCTGCAGTTGATCCGGCACATGCACACTGGAACATAAAGTAAATCAGAATCATAATCGAAAATGGTGGCCAGAGAGTTGTATCGCAGGTTCCGTATCCGGTTGTTGTGCAAATAGAAACTACGTTAAAAGCAGAGTATCGAAGTGCTTCACCCCAGGTTTCGTAGTTTTGTCCCTTAGTATTAATGGTAACCAAAACAATACCAACAATCATTAAAATTGTGTAAAGCTTAACAACCGACGACTTGTACCATTTCACATTTTTAAATGTGAAAATTGTATAAAGAACTCCAAAGTGCATTCCGGCCAGAAACATGAAAACAATAATTACAATCTCAATCCAAACATTATTATAGTAACCAATGCTTGCATTTTTGGGCGAAAATCCTCCGGTTGCTACCGTCCCAAAAGTATGAGTAACTGCATCGAAAAGGCTCATTCCCAAAAAGTAAAGCAGCAAAGTTTCCGTTAGAGTTAACCCAAGGTACACCAGAATAACAACCCGAAGAGTTTTGTTGGTTTTGTAATGAAAATTCGTTTTTGCTAAAGGCGACATCTCAAGCCGCGAGAGCGACATCCGGGTTTTTCCAAGCGAAGGAACAATAACCAGCACGAAAAGAATAATTCCAATTCCCCCAAGCCAATGCGTTGCCGAACGCCAAAAAAGGAGTCCGTTTGGTAAAACTTCAATATCGTTTAGAATTGTTGAACCGGTTGTTGTGTAACCTGCCACACTTTCAAACCATGCGTTTATTATAGAAAATTCGCCGCCCCATAATATGTAAGGTAACATTCCAAATGCGCAAACTACCAGCCATCCTAAAACAACAATTACGTATGCCTCTTTATTGGAAATTTGATGTGTTGGCGGCACAAAAACCATTGGAAAAACTCCAAGCAATGCGGAAAGAACAAAACTTAATAAAAGTGGAATTTGCGCCGAATCGGAGTTGTAAACTGAAATCAGGAATGAGAAAAACATCAATCCTGCATTCAGCAGCAAAACCAATCCAATATACCTTAATATAACGTATGGGCGCATGAGAAAAAATTATTCGTCCTTTTTGATTGTTTTTGTATAGGATATCAGGTGACCAATCGCTTCCTTCAGGCTAAAAATCTCGTCCTTGGTTTCCAAAGGTACATCGAATGCTTTATGGTATTTCACAAAATCGTTTACTGCCTTCGTAATTTTTAATATGGGCGACACAAAGTAGTGATTCACCAAATATATGAAGATGAATGTAAATAGGAGGCTTGTGATAATCACAATCAATCCGGGAAGGAGTGCCCTTTGAGCGCTGGCTTCGTGGAATGCTGCCGACTGGTACAACTCCTCCTGGTTTATTATCATTAACTTTTTTACATAGTTTTTTGTTTTAATCCTTGACGATTGAATTGAATCGAGGTAAGCATTAAAGTTGTATTTTTCGCATTGCAATGCAAACATTGCCCTTTTCATATAAATCTTGTAGAAATGTGTGATTGAATCAACTGTGGTGCGTTCCTCCTCATGGGTAAGATTTGTGCCCGCATTACGCAGATTAATATCAAACAAATTTGAAGCGGACTCAAACTCACCGATTACCAACGAATCTTTGGTTCCAATATGGTAAAGCAAACTGTTCTCCTGGTGATCGAGTGCATCGAGCATCTGCTTTGCGTAATCGATACTCTGGTAGCTGTCAGCAATCATTAGCTTCACTGCCCTTCCCTGCCGGGTTAATTCAAAAATTGAAAAAGCTCCGGAGATGAAAAGCATGGAGGCCAGAATCAGAAATCCTATTAGAATCTTAAACCGTATGCTCATCACTTAATTTTCTTTTCACAAATTTAAATCTTTTTGCCACTTTAAAAAATTTGCAAAGCCCGCAACCTGAAATAGAAAATGAAAATATTTGTAAAAATGAAAATCCCAACCGCAAGTTTTTTAAATTGCAGCTGTCAAATGGGTAAACACTGAAAAGATTTTTCCGAAATGACCGATCAACAGCTTGTTGAAGATATCCTCCAAAACAATAGCCAGAAAGCTTTCGTTGAGCTGGTTGACAAGTACCAACCGCTGGTTGCAAAAACTTGCCGCGGGTTCGTGTCATCATACGC
>Ga0209607_1003421_pt1 | contig 12173 bp, 12 predicted proteins | sample AD_UKC117_MetaG_FD_184413 | JGI IMG/M metagenome (GOLD analysis project Ga0209607, IMG submission 184413) | Active sludge microbial communities of municipal wastewater-treating anaerobic digesters from Hong Kong - AD_UKC117_MetaG (SPAdes)... | ecosystem: Engineered > Bioreactor > Anaerobic >... | reverse complement strand
GCCCCACCAGCCAATACGACGACATCACCATGCTGGCCGTCCATCGACAACTGCCGGGTTAAACCAGGCGGTCGGCCTGGCCGGCCCGTTGATGGGCTTAAACTTATGCTATAATTTTTTTTAATCTATCGCTCACGGCCGTCGTGATAGATTACCCAGTAGGTTTTAAGCACCAATAAAGTCATCGTTTGATAGCACATGGAAGGAAGGGGAATCTCATGGAAGATGATCAAGAAATGGAAGAATTTAGTGTTACGTCGGAGGAGTTTCAGAGCGCGCCGTTAAAAATTCTGGACCAAAATGCCGAGTTTTCGTCCCGTTCGGAGCTGCCCTTCCAGGTGGGTTATGGCGGCGTGGTTATCAAAGACCACCTGCTGCCGGAAACAGCGCCTGAATATAAGGAAGACGGCCGTCTCAAAAACTCTTATTACAACGCCGAACTGGCCCGCCTGCAAGGCGAACTGGTCAAATTGCAGTATTGGGTCGCCGAAAAAGGACTTCGCGTCGTGATTGTGTTCGAAGGACGCAGCGGCGCCGGTAAGGGGGGCGTCATCAAGCGGATCACCGAACTCACAAACCCGCGCATTGTCCGGGTGATAGCCTTGCCCAAACCCAGCGACCGAGAGCGCACCCAGTGGTGGTTCCAGCGCTACGTGGCCCACCTGCCCGCCGCCGGCGAGATCGTGCTGCTGGACCGCAGTTGGTACAATCGCGCCCTGGTGGAACCGGTGATGGGCTTTTGCACGGAAGATCAATACCGCGAATTTCTGCGCTCCTGCCCGCAGTTCGAGCGTATGATCGTGCGCTCCGGCATCATTTTGCTGAAATACTGGTTTTCAGTGAGCGACGAAGAACAGGAAAAACGGTTCCAGGCGCGCGTCGAAACGCCCCACAAACGCTGGAAGCTCAGCCCAATGGACCTGGAAGATCGGCGCCGTTGGGTCGAATATTCCAAAGCCAAAGACCGTATGTTTGATTACACCGACATCAAGCAGGCGCCCTGGTACGTGGTTAACGCCGACGACAAGAAAAAGGCCCGTCTCAACTGCATTACCCACATTCTCAGCGCCATTCCCTACCAGGATATTACCCCGCCCCCCGTCCAACTGCCTCCGCGAGAAATAGATACCGGCTACATCCGCCCGCCCATCAACGAGCAGACGTTTGTGCCTTCCATCTACTAGCAAGGTATCAGGGATTGGAGATGAAAGCGAATTGCCGCGCCAGTCTCCAATCCCTTATCTTTTTCCCCGGCTAGCTGCTTAGCTGCTATGCGGATCCATGCCCTGAGATTCGCGCCACGGGTTAGAATCGGGCACGAACAGCGGCGAGCCAAACTCAGCCACGCCAAAATTGCCGATCAATTCCTGCGTCGGCACAGAGATCAACCAGTCGATAAATTGGTTTGCCAGGTCCGCCTGAATGTGTTCGCCCTTGGTGGGGTTGACGGCGATGACGCCGTACGGATTAAAGAGAATCGGGTCACCTTCTACCAGGATGACCAGTTGTGTGCCTTCCAGGGTACGGGCCAGATAGGTAGCCCGGTCGCTGAGGGTGTAAGCCTCTTGCTCGTCGGCCATGGTCAGCACGGCGCCCATGCCCTGCCCGGCGGAAATGTACCAATCGCCCGCCGGCTCGATGCCGGCTACGGCCCAAATCGCTTTTTCTTTGGTATGCGTGCCCGAATCGTCGCCGCGCGAGACGAAGGGGGCCTGGGCTTCGGCGATCTGGGTGAAGGCAGCGGCGGCGTCGGTCATGCCTGCAATGCCTGCCGGATCCGACTCTGGTCCAACGATGATGAAGTCGTTGTACATCACGTCTTCGCGGCGCGAACCGTCACCGTTGGCCATGAAGGCGTCTTCCTGGGCGCGGGCATGCACCAACAGCACGTCGGCGTTGCCGTCGACGCCTAGCTGCAAGGCCTGCCCTGTGCCTACGGCCACGACGTCGACGTCGACGTTATACTCATCCTGGAAGACGGGCAGAATGTCGGCCAGCAGGCCAGAATTTTCCGTGCTGGTGGTGGTGGCCAGGATGAGTCGGGGGCGTTCCCCGGTTGTTTCTGCGGGCGGCTCGGTAGGGGCCGCTTCCGGCGCAGGTGCGTCGGTGGGTGCGGCCGCAGGCACGGCCGTTGGCTCCGCCGCCCCTCCGCAACTGACCAGCAAAAAGGCCAATATCAGGATCACAAATAACACCAAACGATTCTTTTTCATACTCTTTTCCTCCTAATAATTTGTCGGAAGGGCATTTACCCTCTTCCGAGCCGTGTCAATAAACCATGTCACCACGGACAAAGGCCGCAGTGCGTGGATCACGGGGATTGTTGAAAAAGGTTTCGGTGGGGGCGGTTTCGACCACACGGCCGTTCAGCAGCAGCGTCACCCGATGCGCCAGCCGTTTGGCCTGGAACACGTTGTGGGTTACCAGCACCATGGTCATCTGCCGCGTCTGGTTCATCTGGCGCACGATGTCTTCGATCAGGCCGACGTTGTAGGGGTCCAGGTTGGCCGTCGGTTCGTCGAGCAGCAGCACGTCGGGCTGCAAAATCATGGCCCGGGCCAGGGCCACACGCTGCGCTTCGCCGCCGGACAGGGTGCGCGCTTTTTGCTGCGCCAGGTCTTGCAGCCCAACCCGTTCCAATACGTCGGTTATCTGCTGTGCGCTGTTGTGGTTGCGGCGCAGGCGCAGCCCATAGGCCACGTTGGCCCGGACGGAGCGGTTGAGGAGGAACGGCCGTTGAAATACCGTGGTCACCCGCCGCCGTTCGGCAAGGGGTACTGCCTGCTGCGCGGTGAATTGTTGGCCGCGAAAGGTGATTGTCCCTTTGCTGGGCGGCTCCAGGAAATTGAGCAGACGCAGCAGCGTGCTTTTGCCCACGCCGCTGGGGCCGACAAGCGCCAAAATCTCGCCGGGACAGACCGACAGGTCGTCGATTTGCAGGACGGTACGGCCGTTATACGTCTTCTCCACCCCTTGCAACTGGTACAGCGGCGCACTCATTTGCTCACCTGCCGCTGCAAAAACAACATCGTCGTGTTGATCACAAAAGCCAGGCTGATCAAAATAATGCCCAGGGCAATGGCCAGCTCAAAATTACCTTTGCGCGTTTCCAGCACCACGGCCGTTGTCAGCACCCGTGTACGGCCGTCGATGTTACCCCCCACCAGCATCACCGCGCCCACCTCGGCGGCAATGCGGCCCAACGCCGCCACGATGGCAATGATCACGCCCACCCGCGCCTCCATCAAGGTTGTAAACATCTCTTGCCGGGGCGTTGCGCCCAACGCCCGAATTTGCTGCTGTAACTGTGGGTCTACCCCCAAGACAGCGGCCATCGTAAAACCGGCCACCAGGGGCACGGCAATGACGCTTTGGGCCAAAATCATCGCTTCGGGGGTAAACAGACGCGGGATCCAATCGGCTTCTAGCTGCCCCAAAGGTCCGTTGCGCGACAGGAGCAGGTAAACCAGCAAGCCCACCACCACCGGCGGGAAGCCCATGCCGGTGTACAACAAGGCCATCACAAACGGCCGTCCCACAAACCGGCGCAGCCCCAAAATCGCGCCAATGGGAATGCCTATCAGCGTGCTGATCAACAAGGCCGTGCCGGAAACGCGCAGGGATAGGGCGACTATTTCCAGTAAATCGGGGTCGCCGCTGAGGATTAAGCGGATGGCCTGATTCAAGCCGTTCAGGAGTGTGTCGATGGCGGCGCCTCCAGTTCCCTGGCCCCTCCCGAAGGTGTCCGGCTTCGGGAGGGGCAGGCTGGAACTAGGTAATTATGCTAACCGATGGCTCTTCCACCGGATCATAACCTTCAAGGGCGGCGACGGCCGTACGGAAATGGTCGCCGCGGATGAGATAGACGAGGGTTTGCACGGCCTGGTTTTCCCACAATGCTTGCGGAATAACCAAGTCATACCGTTCGCGTGTCAGCGGAATAAAATCAAGGCCAAACGCCGCCCCCGCGGCGGCAATTGCCAATCCGGCCGTGGCGTTGCCGTCGGCCACGGCTCGGGCAACTTGCAAATGGGTGGTCACCACGTGGTCATAGCCGGCCACGGCCGTTGTCTCTATCCCCGCCGCCTGCAACTGCCAATCTAACCAGACCCGCGTTCCGGAACCAGACTGCCGGTTGACCAGCGTAACGCCCGGCTTAGCCAGGTCGGCTAACCCGCTGAGATTTTGCGGATTGCCCGGCGGCACAACCAGGCCCAAAGCCCGGTAAGCCAGCCCCACCAGCCACAGCGGACGACCGGGCAGCACGCGCCGCACAAAGGGCGCATTGTAGGTGTCTGTTTCGCCATCCCACAAATGGACGCCGGCCAGATCGGCTGCGCCTTGCGCCAGGGCCATTAACCCGCCCAGACTACCGGCATATTCCACGTCCATTTGCGCATCCGGGTTTGCCTCGTGCAGCAGCCGGGCGACAAATTCGATGAGCAAATCGTGGCTGCCGATGAAGCGCAGGGTGTGAGGGGCCGGGGTGGAGGGGTCAACGGCCGTCACCGGCGCTTGCTGCGCCAGTTCGCGCCAGCGGGCAATGGCTACCGCCAGCGCCGCTTCCGCCTGCGCCGGCGAATGGCCGCTGCTGATGGCTTCCAACAAGTACTGTTCTGCGCGATTGATCAGCGTGGCCCACTGCCAGGACGGCCGTGCAGCCTTGTTTTCCGGTTCGGTGACCCGTGTGCCGCCGCCCTGGTAGCTGGTTACCAGCCCTTCCTCGGCCAGCAGGCTGTAGGCCCGGCTTACTGTGCCCGGCGTGCAGCCCCACTGTTCGCCAATGTCGCGCACCGACGGCAGGCGGTCGCCTGGCTGCAGCTCGCCGCTGGCGATTTGCTGCCGCAGCGTGGCGGCGATTTTTTCGTAGAGGTAGGTCTTCGTTCGGTAGGTCATTGTATCACTTGTATGCATACAATCGTAACAAATATCCGGCGAATGGCAAGCCAAAGGGGAAACCGGCGGCCGGTTTTACCGGACAGATTTTTAGGATAAACTTGGGCGCTGTTTATCGGAGACTAGGGATGGTTGCATGACAAAACGACAACTTGGTTTAGCTTTTATGGCCTTGAGTGTGCTGGCGGCGCTGGGCTCGTTTGCCAATGATTTGTTGGGCGCGGGCGATTTTCAGGGCGTGGGGCCGACGCAGCGGCTGGCGCTGCTGGCCGCCGGCGTGGTCTTTCTGGTGGGCGTGAGCCTGCTGCCCCTGGGGGACAAACCGGCATGAGTGATGAATTTGCGGCGCTGCGAGAAGGAGAGGGGGAAACGGCCGTTTCCTTCCCCACCAAACTCGCCATCTACGCCCCGCGCATCCTGATCGGGCTGGCGCTGGCCGCCTTTGTGGGCTACTTCATCATCTACGCCGTCTACGCCTACCGCCTCTTCCAGTTCCCCTTCGACTACGACCAGGGCGAAGGCTTCGAGCTGATGGACACGCTGCTCTTCAGCCAGGGCGAATGGCCCTACCGCGACAACGACGTTTACCCCTTTTACTCGTCCAACTACCCGCCGCTGTTTCACGTGGTGATTGTGCCGCTGGTGTGGCTGTTTGGGCCGCAGTATTGGACTGGCCGCCTGATTTCTTTTCTGGGCACGCTGATCACGGCGGCGGCCATTGGCTACGCGGTGCAGCGTGAGGGCAAGCGATGGTGGCTTTCGGCGCTGGCCGGGCTGGCCTTTCTGGCTTCCAATTACGTCTATCACGTGGGGCCGCTGTTCCGGCAGCACATGTTCATGGTCATGTTCGAGACGCTGGCGGTGGTGTTGATGACGGCCGTCATCGCCCGAGAAGAAGCGGCGGGGAAGAAGTTAAACGGCCGTCTTCTCCTGGTCATGCTCTTGCTGCTGGCCGCCGGCTACACCAAGCAGCTGGCCTACGCCACGGTCGCCGCCGTGTTCATCTTCTTCTTCATCCGCCAGCCAAAGCGGGCCGTGCTGTGGGCCATCCCCTTTGCCGCCGTGACCGGCCTCATCTTTTTGTGGATTGATTGGTCCACCAACGGCATGTGGCTGCTAAACACCGTCACCGCCAACCTGAACCCGTTCATCCGCGAGCAGGCCATCGGCCTGTTCCGGCAGTGGTGGACGCTGCACACGGTCCTCACCGTGGCGGCGCTGGCCTTTGCCGTTTACCAACTGTATTTCGAGCGACTGTCGCTGTACACCATCTGGTTTGTGGCCGCGCTGCTGAACAGCGTGACCGCCGGCAAGTGGGGCGCGGGCGAATCCTATTTTGCCACGGCCATCGCCGCCAGCTGCATTTTGACCGGGCTGGCGTTTCATCGGGTGCTGCAATGGGCGGAAAAGCGCGACGGCCGTCGTCCGGTGGGCTGGCAAACGGCCGTGTTGACGGCCATGGGTCTGTTGTTTCTCATCCAGGCCAACAAGATGTTCCACATGCCCACGGATGTGCCGGCCTTCCGGGCCATCGCTGCCGCGTTGGGCAAGCCGACCGAGGTGTGGATCGCGCCGCAAACCTCCTGCTCCGCGCCACGCGACCCCGAGAGGATCCCTTACGTGGATTCGGCCGGGGTGTCCCTGCTGGGCCGCCCGCCCACCGCCGCCGACACCGCCGCCGGCATCCAAATCGCCGAGTTTGTAGCCGAGGGGCAAACGGCCGCGTTCAGCGAGGATGCTGGCTTTAATTTTTACGTCGGGCGCGACATCGTCACCAATCCGACGCAGCTTTTGAACCTGTACAACAACAACCAGGTGGATTTGACCGACATGCTGGCCATGATCAACAGCCAGGCCTTCGATTCGGTCATTTTGCGGGCGCAGTTTTACCCGCCGCCCGTGCTGGACGCCATCGGCCAGCAGTACGAGACGGTGGACCTGGTGCAGATGAATGGCTTTGTATATTGTTTGATGAGGCCGAGGTGATGAATGGAGACTCAGTAGATCAAAAAACCATCAATTGATCCACAGATTTCACAGATGGCACAGATTTTTTCTGGATCAATCTGTGAAATCTGTGGCTTAGTTTTTTTTAATCTACTGAGACTGGAGATTAGAGACTGGAGATTGTGCGACATCCAATCCCCAGTCTCCAGTCTCTCGCTCCCCCACTACCTATGAAAAAGTACACGATTGACCTTCCCGCCTTCGCCGGGCCGCTGGATTTGCTGCTGCACTTAATTGAGCGGGAGGAACTGGATATTACGGCCGTTTCCCTCGTGCAGATCACCGGGCAGTATCTGGCGCAGGTGGAGCAGCTCAAGGAAGATCGGCTCGACGAGCTGATTGATTTCCTGGTGATTGGCGCGCGCCTGGCGCTGATCAAGAGCCGCGCCCTGCTGCCGCAGACGCCCGCCTTGCCCGGCGACGGCGAAGAAGAGGAAGACCCGGCAGAGGCGCTGGTGCGCCAACTGCGCCAATACAAACGCTTCAAGGAAGCGGCCAACTGGCTCCACGAGCGCGAGGAGCAAAATTTGCGCACCTATTTGCGCGTGGCCCCGCCGCCGAAGCTGGAAGGGCGGCTGGACCTGACGGGGATTTCGGTGGAGAGCTTGATCACGGCCGTTCTCGACGTGCTTTCTCACGCGGAAAACCTGGAGGAGAGCGTGGCCATCGCCCAGCCGCGCCAGATCACCATCGAGGGGCAGATCAAACGGCTGCGCGCCCGGCTCAAACGCGGCGAGTCGTTTATGTTTCAAGACCTGCTCTCGCCGGAACGGTCTCGGGTGGAGATTTCGGTGACGCTGTTGGCGGTGCTGGAATTGATCAAACGCTACGAGGCGACGGCCGTGCAGACCGCCATGTTTGGTCCCATCGAGATACGCGCTTACGCGGAAACGGCCGGGAAGCCGGACGCTACCACCACTGCTGCTCCTGACCAAAGCGAATGATCAGGTAAACCACAAAGCCAATCAGGGCCACCGGCAGCAGCAGCCGGAACAACATAAAGCCCCCAAACCGCAGCAAAATGATAAACAGAGCCAGCCCAATGACCACTTGCAGCCAGCGTGGTATCCGGCTCAGGCGCGTCAGCCAATCCGACTCTTCGGCCAGGACAGGGCCAATGCGCCGGCTTTGCGCCTCGCGGCAGAACTCGCCGCCGCCGATGTGGACTACATCGCCTTGCAGCGTCCATTCGCAGCCGCACACCCGGCAGCGGTAATAGGGATTGTTGGGGCGAGACGGCCGTCTCCCCTTCTGCCGCAAAATCTCCCCGCCGCAGTGGTCACAATCATAGCCGCTGTCTAGCCAGACAATTTCTTTTGCTTTCATAGTTTGAAAGAGGTGGGGTGGGTTTGTAAGACGGTTTGTTGGTTTGTTAGTTTGGTGGTTGGTTTGTGAATTGCCAGCGAACCAACCCAACCAACCCCCATTCTCACATCCGCTCGCAGCTGTCCAACAGCAGGTTGTAGGTGCCGGACAGGCTGACGTAAACAAAACCGCCGCAATCCTGGCAGGTTGCCTGATACTCCACGCCTTCTTCACCGGAAACGGGTTCCCAATCAGTCAGGACGTGGCCGTGAATGCTGGCAAACGCCTCCACCTCGCGCATTTGCCGGTTCAGAAAGACCTCTTTTTCCCCGACGTGCAGATTTTCGGCCGCGCCGACGATGGCCCGCACGACGGCCGCGTGGACCAGATTGTCGGGTACGTTGTCGGGCAGGCCGTCGACTTTCACCAGCATCAATTCCAGCACTTCGGCGATTTCTCGCCGCGTATGCGGGTCGTACTGCTGAATTAAAGAGCCTTCCTCCAACAAGCCGGCCAGGTAATGGACGGCCGTTTCCAACTGCATCTTCTTAACTTCTGCCGACGTGCTCATCTTGCTGCGTCTCCTCGGGGCGGTCGTGGATTTGTTGTTGATTGCGTGGATATTCCTACCGCAAGCCTGTTTATTATACCGGGTCTGTATCCCTATGCCAGCCGCCCCCTTAGCCCGGATCCGGCGGCGACGGCCGTTGCAGGTTCTCAAACTGCGCTTTGATCATGTCCCGTTCCACCTGCTTCCGGGCGATCTTCCGATCCAGCTCGGCGGCCATTTCCGCCAGCAAGTCGCGGCCCTGCCGTTGGGCCAGCTTCACCTCAAGGCTCAACGAGACCATCGGGTCGGTGTGCAGCGTTTGCCGCTCCAGGTGGATGCGCCGCAGCCGCCGCCGGCAGCGGCTCAATTCTTCTTCCAGGGCACGCACCATCTCCGCTTCGGTTTGGGCCGAGGCGGCGGGCGTCGGCGGCTGGCCGCCGTCCAGTTGGCGGGCCACGGCCAGCAGTTCGGCCAGACTGCGGGCGGCATAGGCGTCGTTGACGGCCGTCATCATTTCCGTGCGATAGGCGCGGTCGGCGGCGTCGGTCGTCAGGTCGGGGTGCAGGCGGCGGGCCAGTTGGCGGTAGAGCTTTTTGATTTGCGCCTCGGTGGCGGGGGTGACGGGTTCAGACGGCCGTTGCGGCGCAGCCTGGGGCGGCTGCTGCCAGGTGCGGCGGTACTGTTCGTCCACCGAGCGAAAATCGGTGCCAAAGGTCTGCTCGTTGCGGCGGCGCTGGATGCGGTCCAGCCAATCGGCCACTTCCGCGTCGATGGCGGCCAGCGCCGCCGTGCGCTCGCCCAGCTGCGCCGCAAACAAGAACTCAAACGCCTCAATGTCGGCGCGGTAATCGGCCAGCTCTGCTTCCGCTTCGATCAGGTCGGTGCGGGCGGCTTCCACTTCGGCGCGCAGCCGGGCGATTTTGTCGGCTCTCGTTTCCACGTCACCTGCTCCTCTGAGAAGAATTTAACGCAGAGGCGCGGAAGCGCAGAGATAAAATCTGCGTCATAGGCGCAATCTGCGGATTGTTGGCCGGGTGTTGTTGACGGCCGTTAACGGCTGACAGCCGGCAGATAAGTGTGCTGGATTTCATCCGTAACCACCAGCCGCAGCGGGATTTGCGCCGGCAGCCCGGCCGTCTCTGCCGTGGCGCTGAGGGTGAGCGTGCCGGTGTAGATGCCAGACGGCCGTGCCAAACTTTCCAGCGTCACCTCCACCACGCCCTGCGCGCCAGGCGAAAGCACGCCATTGGTCGGCGCAATGCCCGGCATCAGGTCCGCGCCGGCCTGGGCCTGGACGGTGAAAGTGATGGCCGCCGTGCCTACGTTCTCGACGATCACCGGGTAGGTGGCGGAAAACGGCTGCTGGGCCGGGGTGATGATGGCCGCCAGTTGGCCGGGCGATACGCGCGCGGCACTAATCGGCGGCGCTTCCGCTTTGGGCATGTTGCGCAGGGCGTCTTCCGCCGGGCGGCCCTGGACGGCGTAATAGCGCATTTGCTCGCATTCCTGGTAGAGGCCGGGCTGGTTGAAGTTGAGGTTGAAGAGGATCAGCGCTTCCAGCCAGGGCCAGTTGGCGGCGGCGTACTGGTAAGCGCCCACCAGATTGTCCGCCTGCTCCTGCTCACTCACCAACTGCCAGAGACGGCCGTCCCACGAGCCATCGGCGCGGCAGGCATCGGGCGGCGTCACCAGCCAGCCAAACTCCGTGGCCCACATCGTCTTCGCCCCGTAGCCGTACTGCTGCATGATCTCGTAAATCTTTTCCGCGCCGCGGAAACAGAAGCCGTTGGCGCAGTTCCGGTCCGGGTCGGCCGAGGTGGTGTCCGGGGCGACGTCAAAATCGGCGCTGAAGCCATAGGGATGGTAGCCCACGCCGTCCAGGCAGTCGCCGCCGCCGGCGGCCAGAAACTCCTTGAGGAATTCGCGCTCGTCCTGGTACAGGCCGTTGTGGCCGGGGTGGCCGTTCCAGTTGCCCGTTACCCGGCCGGTGGGGGCCAGCCCGGCGGAGATCACTTGGGCCTGGGGGTCGGCGGCTTTGATGTGGCTGTAGGCGGTGCAGAGCAGGGCGGCGTAATCGGCGGCGTTGGGCGGCGCAGCCCAGCCGTAGCTGGCGTCCAGGTTCGGCTCGTTGCCGATTTCGTAGGCGTCGACGTAGCCGGCCTGCGACTGGGCCAGTTGGGTCATGGACGCGCCGAAGGCGGGCAGGTTGTTAAACTGGTTGACGTTGGCCCCGACGCGCAGCAGGACGTTGAGCGGCAGCCGGCTGCCGGGGGCGTTGAACACCTTGATCCAGTTGAAGCCCATGCCTTGCAGCCGGTCTATGTCCCAGGCGGCGACGTTGGCCCCATAACCCAGGGCCAGTTCATCGGGTTGTTGTAGTGTGGCGGCAAGCTGGCTAAAGAGGAGACCCAGCCCGAAACAGGCCAGGAGAACGCTGCTAAGAAGGGAAACGGCCGTGCGCCGGCCCATCATCCAAACCATAATCACATCCTTCTGGCCTGTAAAGATTGGTCCAATCTGTCTGCCAGCTAGGTCAATTTATGCTTCATCACGCGGAACCAGCCGCGCGCCCGGATGCCGGCCAGGATGAGGCCGGTGACCCAGGCGGGGTACTGCTGGCTGTAGAATTTGCGGTAAAACACCTGCATCGCCCGCACCGATTCCTGGGCCACTTTGATGCGCGTCGCTTTGGGCGGCCGGGCGATGTCGGCCGATTCTTTGCGCAGGCCGGAGCTGGCCCCTTTGTAATGCAGCACGGTGACGTGCGGGTAGTAGATGATGGGGCGACCGGCCTGGTGGATGCGGTAACAAAAGTCGATGTCCTCGCCGTAGAAGAAGTAGGTCTCGTCCCAGCCGCCCAGTTCGTCGAACAGGGCACGCGGCATCATCATGTAGGAGCCGGCGATGACCGGTACGGCGTGGGTCTGGCTGAAGTCGGCGAAGGATTGGAAGTAGCCGTTGAAGCGCGGCGAGTTGGGGAAGAGGCGGCTGAGGCCGGTGAAGTGGCACAGCGCGTTCCAGGGGGTGGGGAAGCCGCGATGGTTGTCGGGGTCGCGACGGCCGTCGGGATAGATCAGCCGCACGGTCAGCGCGCCCACGTCGGGGTGGGCCTGCATGTAGGCCAGCGGCGCGGCCAGGGCGTCCGGCGCGACGCGGGTGTCGGAGTTGAGGAAGAGCACGAATTGGCCTTGGGCCACGGCCGTGCCCGCATTATTGGCCGCGGCAAATCCCTTATTTTCCGGGCAGGCCAGCAGCCGCACGGCCGGATAAGTATCGCGGACCATCTCCGGGCTGCCGTCCGTGGAGGCGTTGTCTACGACGATGATTTCCAGCCCGCCCGGCGGCGCGGCCGCTGCTTGCAACGAAGCCAGGCAGTCGTCGAGGAGCTGCCGCGTGTTGTAGGAAACGATGATCA
>Ga0209607_1003416_pt1 | contig 12182 bp, 8 predicted proteins | sample AD_UKC117_MetaG_FD_184413 | JGI IMG/M metagenome (GOLD analysis project Ga0209607, IMG submission 184413) | Active sludge microbial communities of municipal wastewater-treating anaerobic digesters from Hong Kong - AD_UKC117_MetaG (SPAdes)... | ecosystem: Engineered > Bioreactor > Anaerobic >... | reverse complement strand
CAGCGTGGCCACATCGCGCACCGTGCGGCCCATCGGGCCAGCGGTGTCCTGGGTGGCCGAGATCGGGATGATGCCGGAGCGGCTCCACAACCCGACCGTCGGCTTCAGGCCGACGACGCCGTTGGCACTTGCCGGGCAGACGATCGAGCCGTCGGTTTCGGTGCCGATGGCGATCGCGCACAGGGAGGCCGCCACCGCGGCACCGGAGCCGGACGACGACCCGCACGGATTGCGATCGAGGACGTGCGGGTTGCGGGTCTGGCCGCCGCGACTGCTCCAGCCGCTGGACGAACGACTCGAGCGGAAGTTGGCCCATTCGCTGAGGTTGGTCTTGCCGAGGACCACCGCCCCGGCTGCGCGCAGCCGCCCGACGAGGAAGGCGTCGCGCGGCGCGGGCGCGCCGACGAGCGCGAGCGACCCGGCGGTCGTCTGCATCCGATCGCCGGTGTCGATGTTGTCCTTCAGCATGACCGGGATGCCATGCAGCGGGCCCCGCACGAACCCGGCCCGGCGTTCGCGGTCGAGGTCCCGGGCGATCGCCTCGGCATCGGGATTCATCTCGATGACGGCGTGGATCCCGCCACGCGGCGCATCGCGCAACGCGACCTGTGCCCGGTACAACTCGACCAGGCGCTCGGCGGTCCAGTCGCCGCGCGTCATGCCCAGCTGCAGTTCGTCGAGCGAGCGCTCATCGAGCTCGCCCCGATGCGTCATCGCGTTGCTGGTGTCCGGGCTGTGGACGGCCGGGTTCACCCCGCGTGGCCCGAGGAGCGGCACCGCCCCAGCGACCGTCGCGGATTGCAGGAACGCGCGGCGCTTCATGCCACCGGTCCCGCGACCGGGGCGGTGCGCGCCGCCGCGATCCCCGCGCGCTCGTCGACCCCGGCGAGCAGCAGCAGGCCCACGCCGAGGAACAGCACCACCGTGCCGACGCCCGCGCGCTGGCTGCCGAACGCCTGCGACGCCACCCCGAGGGCCAACGGGCCGAGGAACGCGGTGGCCTTTCCCGAGAAGGCGAAGAAGCCGAAGAACTCCGCCTGATGGCGTTCCGGGACGAAGCGCCCCATGAGCGAGCGGCTGGCCGACTGGTTGGGGCCGACGAAGATCCCGATCAGGATGCCGGCCACCCAGAACCAGGTGCGATCGGGGGCCCAGACGGCGAGCAGCGTCGCGGCAAGCAGCGCGACCAACGACACCTGGATGGTTCGCTTCCCCCCGACGCGGTCGTCGACGAAGCCGAACAGGAGGGCACCGATTCCCGAGGCGACGTTGAGCGCGATCCCGAAGAGCATCACCTCCTGGAACGACATCCCGAACGTCCCCGCGGCGTAGATGCCGCCGAAGGCGAAGATGGTCACCAGGCCATCGTTGTAGATGAGCCGCGCCACGAGGAACTTGACGATCTCGCGGTAGCGCCGGATGTCCGCCACGGTGCGCGCCAGTTCGGCCACGGCACCGCGGATGTCGAGGCGCATCGGGCCCTTGCGCCGCTCCGGGACGTTGAGGAAGAGCGGGACCGAGAAGACGAGGAACCACGCGGCGACGAGGAGGTTGGTCGCACGCACGTTCCAGCCCGCCTCCTTCGACAGCCCGAACCACGGCACCTCGGGCTGGACGAACCCGACGAGCGCGAGCGCCATGCACACCAGGCCCCCGACGTAGCCCAATCCCCAGCCGTAGCCGCTGACCCGGCCGATCCGTGCGGGCGACGCGATCACCGGGAGGAAGGCATTGTAGAAAACGCCTCCCAGCTCGAACGCGACGTTGGCGATCACGAACAGCACCAGCGCCTGCATCGCCCGCGTCGCATCGCCCGGCGCGAGGAAGGCAAGGCCCACCGTGGCCAGGATGCACGTCGCGGTCGACAGCGCCAGCCAGCGTTTCCGGGCCCCCGCACGGTCCGCGGCCGCCCCGAGCAGCGGCGACAGGAGCGCGATCAGCACGGCCGACACCGAGACGGCGCGCGACCACCACGCGGTCCCGATCACCTCGTCCGGCATCATCGCCTTGGTGAAGTAGGTCCCGTAGATGAAGGTCACGACCAGGGTCGTGAAGGCCGAGTTCGCCCAGTCATAGAACGCCCAGGACCACAGCACGCGCGGCACGTCACGCGGCGGGGGAGCGGGCACGGCCTCGGCAGCGGTCATCGGAGGTCCACGGGCGGGAGTCGATCGAGCAGGCGAGCCAGCCGACCCGCCAGCTCGTGCTGGCGCTCGGCAAGTGCTGCCACCAAGCTAGCGCGGCTGCGCAGGAGCAGGAATCGCCTGGCGTCCTGCCAGGCTCCCCGCCACCGCTCGCGCACCCGCAGACCGCTCATCCCGATCGCCGGCAGGAGCGCCAGGCTCGCCACTCCCCACCACGGGTGGCCCAGCCACACGAGCGCCACCGCCACGGCGACCAACCAGGCGAGGTAGATGACGGCCCCGACCATCGCCTTCCACGTCGAGCGGGTATCAGCCTCGAGCGGAAGGCGGTCGACGAGCGTGCCGGTGAGATGGTAGGGGACGAGGAAGAGGAGCCAGCCCGTCAGGGCGAGTACGATGCCGAGCGGAAGGACGAGCGGAAGACGCGCCGCCGTCCAGCGCACGCCGCGAGCGATCGAGGTGTCAGCCGCGAGGTCGGCCGGCCGAAGCCCGAGGCGCGCGAGCCGCTCGCCGAACCGTGCCACCTCGGTCGCCAGCGCCAGCCCCTCGGCGTCGGCCTCGCGCCGCACGCGGGCGAGGACCTGCGCGGTGATGCCGAGGCGCCCGACGCTGCCGCCCGGCTCGGGGTGCCCGGCCCGCGACGCGTCCCAGATCGCGACCGCCGTCTCGACCGCAGGGAGATCCTGCCAGTGCTCGAGGTTCACCGTCAGGGCACGGAGGGCCGAGTCGATCCGTTCGGTGAGCCGCCGCACCGCGGCGGGATCCTCGGCGCCCCCCTCGCCGAGGTCATCCCATGGCACCGGATCGCCCACCAGGACGAGCGCCTCGGAGCGAAAGCGGTCCTTGGCTCGAAAGACCAGCCCCACCGGCACGATCGGAAAGCGCGCGCCGGTCGAGGGAAGCGCACCGAGCGCGATGCGCGCCGCCCCGGTGCGCAGCGGCGCGAGGGAGGCGGCACTGTGGGAGATCCCCTCGGGAAAGAGCCCCACGGCGTCACCCGCAGCGAGCGCCGCGTGGACGGCACGGAACATTTCGTCGTTGCGCTCGACCTGGGCCGGATCATCCTGGCGCCGGTAGACGGGAATCGCCCCACCCAGACGGACGAGCCAGGCGACCTTCGGATCCTCGAACAGCGGTGCCTTGGCGAGGAACCGGACCGGCCGCCGCGCCACGGCGAGGACCAGGGCCGGATCGAGCAGCGAGTTCGGGTGATTGGCCACCACCAGCACCGGGCCGCTTGGCGGGATCCGCCCGCCTTCCTCCCGGAGCCGGTAGTAGATGCCGGCGAGCAATCGGGCCAGTCGAGGGATGAGCGTCATCGGCGTGCTCCCGCTCGGGACACTTGCATCGTGGCACAGCGGCGCTCATCACCGCCCGGGCCGGGCCGGCCCTGTCGGCTCAGGCGAGATCCGGAGCCAGCGCCGTGGCCCGACGACGTCGTCCGCGACGGAGGAGCACCGTGCCGATGGTGAGGTTGAGGGCGAGCGACCCGACCACCGTGAGGTAGAAGCTGCGCGGATCCGCGACCTCGTCGCCGGGCAGCATCGCGAGGATGAGCGAGCCCGCCGTCACCAGCAGTCCGACCCCTCCCACCACGAGGGCACCAGTACGTCCGCCGGGCACCCGACGGTGACTCGCGTCCGCCGGCTCGTGCCGAAGTGCCACCAGCGCCCCGAAGATGTAGAGGAACGGAAAGAGGAAGGTGACGATCTCGAGGGCGACGAGCAGCCGGTACACCTGCTCCACCGGGCCACCCGCCACCGAGAGGACCACCAGGACAGCCGCCGGGACGGCCATGGCGAGGATCGCGACGTGCGGCGTCTGCCAGCGCGGATGGATCGCCCCGAAGCGGGGCGGCAGGTAGCGATCGAGCCCCACGACAAAGGGCAGCCGCGCCGCCGCGCCGAGCCAGACGCTGAGGGTCCCGACCGCCATCACCGCGAGCAGCACCGAGACCAGCGTGGTGGCCGCGGCGGCCAGGTGCGGTCCGCCGACGCTCGCGGCGCCGGTGCGCACCACGTCGGTGAACCCCTCCAGCCCGGAGAGGGACGAGCCGGGCACGATCACGAGCATCGCCACCGACGTGGCGACGTACAGCAGCGTGATCACGATCCCGGCGACGAGGACGGCGCGCGGGATCGTGCGTCGGGCGTCGCGCACTTCATCGCCCAGGAGCGAACCGGATTCGAGCCCGGCAAACATGTAGGCGAGCGTGGAGAGAAAGAGCAGGCCATCGAGTCCGTCGACCTGCGGGCGCATCGAGGCGAGGGTGAAGGCGGTCGCCGAGCCGGTGCGCATCGCCACGACGACTGCGAGCACCACCAGCCCCAGCACCGTCACCAATGAGGCGCCGACCGACACGGCGGTGATGCGCGCGGCCCCGCGCACGCCGCGCAGGTTCACCAGCGTGATGACCCCGAGCAAGGCGAGGGCGATCGCCCCGAGGACCGGCGGATCAACGGGCCCACTGCCGGGACCCGGCAGCAGCCCGGCCACCTGCGCCGCGGCGAACATCAGGACGCTGGGGAGGTAGATCACCGTGGAGGTCCAGTAGAACCACGCCGCGAGGAAGCCGTGGGTCTCGCCGAAGGCGCGGCGCACCCAGAGGTAGAGCCCGCCCTCGCCGGGCTCCCGAGCGGAGAGGTCGATCACGGTGAGGCCGAGCGGGAGGAAGAAGCAGGCCAGCGCCAGCGCCCACCACCCCACCACCGAGGGACCCGCCGCCGCGGCGACCGGGACGAGCCGGATGACGAAGATCGCCACCACATAGAACCACACGAGATCCCGAAACCGCAGCACGGCCGGGAGACCGCTCGTGCTCAGCGCGATGGCCCCGGACGGGGCGCGGCGAGCGCGGCCTGGAAGTCCGGGTCGGCCCCGATCTCCTCGGGGGTGGTGGTCGACCCGTACCGCTTCACCACCAGGCCATCCCGTCCCACCAGGAACTTCGTGAAGTTCCACTTGATCGCCCGACTGCCCAGGAGACCGGGGGCCCCGTCCGCCATCCAGCGCCAGAGCGGGTCGGCCCCGGCGCCGTTCACCTCCACCTTCGCGAGGAGCGGGAAGCTCACCCCATAGGTCCGATCACAGAACGCCGCGATCTCCCCGGGGCCGCCGGGCTCCTGGCCCCCGAACTGGTTGCAGGGGAAGCCCAGCACCGCGAACCCCTGCCCCCGGAACTGCCGGTGGAGCGCCTCCAAACCGGCATATTGAGGGGTGAACCCGCAGGCACTCGCGACGTTCACGACCAGGACCACCTCGCCGGCATGGGCCGCCAGCGGGTAGGGATCACCGGACAGGGTCGTGGTCTCGAAGTCGGCCAGGCGCATGGCCCAATCTCCTTCCCCCTGCCGGGGGCCGCCAGTCCTGCCACTTGCCGGCCCGGGGACCGGGCGCTAGCTTCTCCCGAACGGTTGATGTGCCAGGAGACGAACGCTCAGGTGTGACGTCAGGGGCCCAGAGGACTCGGGCGCCTTTTTTCTTGGCCGTGATCGTGAGCAGCAATGGGCGAGTGCCCCGGCTGTGGCAGGACCCAACTCCGCGGGGTCAATCGCGGGGAACAGTCGGGACGGGCGGCACCGCTGCTCAACGACACAGCATCAAAGGATACACCAATGCGTACCACCGGCACCGTGAAGTGGTTCAACGACGCCAAGGGCTTCGGCTTCATCACCCCCGAGAATGGCGAGAAGGACTGCTTCGTCCATCACTCGGCGATCCAGGGCAGCGGCTTCAAGTCGCTCGCCGAGGGTCAGCGGGTGGAGTTCGACATCGTCCAGGGCGCCAAGGGCCCGGCCGCCGAGAGCGTCGTCAAGCTCTAGGCCGCGCGCCCCTCGGGGCACACGGAGCACCGCAGCCCGCTCGGCATCCGCCGGGCGGGCTGTTGCGTTCCCCCCGGGGCCTACCGGACCGGGAACGGCCGCCTCGGCATGTTGGGAATGATCCGCAGGGCGTTGCCGTAGTACAGCTTCTACGGCACCGGGTCGGGCAACCCCATGCCGTAGAGCTTCCAGAAGGCGTGGTAGTCCCGGTAGTAGTCGAAGTACTCGTCCTCGGTCTCGAACACCCGCCAGTAGTAGGGATACTCCTCCGGCCGGAAGGAGTCCTTCCCGAACAGCAGCCGATCCTGGTACTTCACGAAGAAGTCGCGCGCGGTCCGCGGTTGCCGCCCGAGGTCATAGAGGATTGCCCCCACCTCGGCGGTCACGTTCGGGTAGCGGTCGAAGAGCTGGCCGAGCTTGCCGAGGTCGTCGGCGTACCAGCCGAGATGCGCCAGGATCCAGGTGGTCCGGGGGTGCTTCGCGATCAGCCGCTCGCGTTCGGCCATCAACGTCTCGAAGGTCGGGAAGCGCGACCGGTCGTTGAACTGCCGATTGGGGAACAGCGCCATCTCCAGCCAGCGCTCGTTGGTGAAGTCCAGTGGCTCGAAGAAGGCGGCGGGATCGGCGGTGTGGATGAAGACCGGGATGCCCAGGTCGGCGGCGGTCTCCCAGACCACGTCGAGTTCGGGGTCATCGAGGTGCAACCGCGACCCATCCGGTCCCCGGGCGGAGAGCCCGAAGCCCTTGTTGATCTCGCCGATCCCGACGGCGCCCGCTGCCACGTCGCGCCGGAGCTGCTCGGCGAGCCGCTGCCCGTCGCCCCGCTGCACGAAGCCGAGGTCGAGGGTGGTGAAGAAGACGAACCGGTCGGCCTGCCCCGCGGCCTTCACCGCCTCGATCTGCCGGGTGAGCCGCTCGCCCGAGGTTCCGATCGCCTGCACGATCACGCCGAGGTTGAGCGAATCCATCGCCGCCACGACGCGGGAGATGGTCGCGGCATCGTTGAGCAGCGGTGGGTGGCCGTGGACATCGACGGCGGGATACTTCGCCCGGGGCACGAGGTGCTCGGGGACGACCAACCGCGACCGCGGATGGTATTCCACGATGCTCGGTGGCGGGATCGTCGGCTCGCGATCCTGCGCGTGGAGGCAGGCGGGGAGGGCGAGGGTGAGGACGAGAAGCGGATGGTGACGGAACGACATGGGACCTCGGAAGCGAAACGGAGGTTCAAAGGTACCCGGGTCTGCGCTCAGCAGCCCCGTACCACCGCGAGGGCATCGCCCACCGGTCGTTCGCCGGCGCTGTCCGACGGCGAGTTCGCGACCTGGAGGCCGCCCGCCCTCCCCGCCCCGCGCACCACCAGCGTGGTCGAGCCGCCCCCGTCGAGGTTCAGGGCGTCCCGGGCGCCGAGGGCGAGCATCAGTCCCCCGAGCTCACGGAGTGACATCCCGACACTTCGCCCTGGCTGACGGCCATCCACCACGACGAGGAGCACCCGGCCGTCGGCCGTGAGGCCGACCGCCGTGCGCGGATGCCGCGTCACGGCGAACGCATTGGAGTCACGCGCCTCCGCGCTCAGCTCGCCCTCGCGCACGAGCACCGGATGTCCGCCCACCGCCTCGAGCGGGTGGAATGGCGCCAGCCGCCCCGTCGGGTCGATCCGGAACACGGCGATCTGCGGCGTTCCCATCGAGTCGACGGCGAACACCGGTCGCGCCGAGGGTGGGGTGAGCATGATGCCCCGTGCGACGAGCAGGCCGGTCGGCACGCCGGGCGGGTCGAATCGGAAGAAGTCGGCGTTGACGCCGCCGAGGACGGCGATGGTGTCGGCAAGCGCCGAGAGCAGGGCGGAGGTCCGCCGACGCCCGACGCTGTCGGCCACGCCCTTGACCGCGCGCAGCGTCGTGCAGTGGTCGAGCCGGATCTCGAGCAGATCGATGGACCATGGTCCGGTCGGGCTCACGATGCTGCGGTGCCAGGTGCCCGGGGCGATCGCCACGGTCTGCACGCTGTCCACGGCGAACGGGAGGCGGGGCATCGGCACGACGGCCGGCGCGCCCGTGCAGCCGAGCGCGAGCGCCAGCACGGTGAACCACCGGACGGTGCGCATCACCGCCCCGGGTGGTAGACCCGTTCGATGTGCCCGGCGCGCTCGTCGGGGTGGAAGTACACCTCGCGCAGGTCACCCGCGGCGTAGCGCTCGACCTGGTCGGCGAAGTGTGGCGACGCGGGGTCGCCGCTCTCCCCACCGGCGGTCACGGCCCGGGCGCGCACCCGGTCGCCGAACTCGACCACCGCGACGAAGCTGTTGCCACTGGTGCCGTACCACCGCGCCGTGTTGGGGTAGGGTCGCGCCCCGTACGAGGCGAGCGACCCCCAGATCGCCGACGTGAACGGCACCGGGACACTCGGCTGGTCGTCGTCGAAGTGCGCCTCGATCGCCCCGTCGAGTCGCTGGAACCGGTTGATCTCGCCCCAGGGCGTCCGCCAGGTGCCGAACTCGCGGGTGAGCCGCTCGCTCGCGGCGGCCAGGGCGACGAGGAGGTCGCTCGGGACGGCCTGCTCCGCGACGAACTGCTCGAACGGCATGCCGGCGCGGCGCGCGGCGACCCCCTGCCGGCGCTGCAGCTCGGTGCCCCAGAACACCGCGAGGGACGACGGGATCGACGATGCCGCCCAGCGGTGATCCCAGTCACGCAGCATCGCCACCTGGTCCCTGAGCGCCGCCTGCATGGGATCGCCGGCGGCGGCGTCCCAGGCTCGGACCAGCGCGGGGACCATGATCCCGAACGCGGGGAGGTAGCTGTCGAACGCCGCGTCGCGCAGCGACTGCATCGTGAACATCGTCGTGTCGTCGAGCACCCGCAGGGCGTGGAGGCCGCGCATCGACTCGCTGCTCCCGGTCTCGACGTAGGCCGGGAACGCGGCCCGCGATGGGGAATCCGTACCCGCCGCCGACCAGGGCCAATTGTTGACGTTGTAGGCCCACCCCACCGAGGGATTGATCGCGTTCGGCGTCTCCTCGATCGTCAGCACGCCGCGCCAGTCGGTCGCCGAGGTGCTGCCGTCGACCGGGCGAGTCCAGTCGAACGCCGGGTCACGCCGGGGAATGAAGTTGGAGTGCAGGTAGGCGATGTTCCCCTCCGCGTCGGCGAAGAGGGTGTTGTTGGACGAGTTCGTGTGTAGTGCCATCACCTCGAGATACTCGTCGAGGTTCCGGGCCTTCGTCCGACCATACGATTGCATCAGGGCGTGCATCGGGTCGTTCATCAGCGCCGTGCTGACCCAGCGGCCATCTTCGGCGCGCACCACCGGGCCGTGGCGGGTGAAGAACGCCGTCACGGTCCGGCTGGCCATCCCGGTCTCGCTGCGGTACGGCAGCGTGATCTCGCGGGTGGCCACCGGGTCCCAGCGGCCGTCATGGCGGGCCATCCAGCGCCCATCGTGCCGTTCGATGGTCTCGAGGTATTCATCGATGTTGTCCACCCCGCTCGAGGTGTGCATCCACCCCGCCGTGCGGTTGAACCCCTGATAGATGAAGAACTGCCCCCAGGTCACCGCCCCGTAGGCATCCAGTCCCTCGTCGCTCGTCATCTGCAACTCGGAGCGGAAGTAGAACGACGTGTGCGGGTTGATCCAGAGCAGCGCGTGGCCGCTCGCCGAGCGCGACGGCGCGATGGCGAACCCGTTCGAGCCGCCCGGCTCGCGCGGCAGCGCGGACGCCTCCTCGTGCTCCGGCTCCGCCGCCCCGGCGGCGGGTGCCGCCTCGTAGAACGCCTGCAACTGACGGACGTTCACCCGCTCGATGTCGCCCCCGATGCTCCCCTCGCTGAAGGAGAGCGCCATCCAGGGCTCGAACCGGGTGAGCACGCGCGGCCGCACCTCCGGATGGGTGTGCAGGTAGTAGTTGAGGCCGTCGGCCCAGCCATCCATCAGGGCGCGGAGCCAGTCGGGGCTCCGGGCGTAAAGCACCTGCAGGGTATCGGGGTCGATGAACAGCTTCATCCGCAGGTCGCGCCAGATGGCGCCCTCGCCCTCGGCCTCCGCGAGCCGACCCAACGCGTTGAGGTAGTTCACCTCGATCCGGTTGAAGTCGTCCTCGGCCTGGGCGTAGATCATCCCGAACACGGCGTCGGCATCGGTCGGCCCGTGGACATGGGCGATGCCCCAGTCGTCGCGGGTGATCGTCACCCGCGCCGCGGTCGCCTCCCATCGGGCGAGGTCCGCGGGGGCTTGGGCCGCCGCGGGGGACGGGGAGAGCAGCAGCAGGAGCAGGAGTGCCCGGCGTGGGATCATGTCGCGGAACTCAAGGAGAGAGGAGGAGAGGAGGTGGCAACCACGCGAGAATAGCGACGGTCGGGCCGGCGGGGCACAGCCTCGCGCGGTCGTTCACGCGGCCTTCGGTGCATCCGCGAGCCCCACCCGCTCCACCATCGGCCAGTAGCGCGGGTCGTTCCGGATCGGATCGAGCCGCGGATGCATGCGCAGCCACATCAACCCGGAAGCCTTCTCGGTGATGGCGGTCTCGAGCCACTGGAAGGCCTCGTCAACGTCCCCGAGCGAGGCATGCACCGCCGCGATCCCCCACGCCGAGACGACGCGGGTGCCGCGCGCGGCCGTGAGCTCGGCGAGTATCCGGCGCGCCTCGGCCTCGTTGCCCGCGGCCGCCTCGAGGTGCGCCAGGCCGAACGTCGGCCCCGCGATGCCTCCCGCGAGGCGGCGACCGGTCTCATAGGCCTCGCGGGCCTCATCAAATTGCCCGAGCGCCTCGAGGGAGCGGGCGAGGTCGGTATGCGCGCCATCGAAGCGCGGATCGAGCTCGATGGCCATCCGGTAGTGGAAGACCGACTTCTGGTACTCCCGGGCGTAGTACAGCGCGTCGCCGAGCCCGGTGCGAATGATCGAGGAGAGCGGGTCGAGCTCGATCGATCGCCTGGCGCCGGCGACCGCTTCCTCGGTCCTGCCCAGCGCGGCGAGGGCGATCGACCGCATCACGTGCGTGAAGGCGAGGCCGGGGTTGAGCTCGAGGGCCGTGGTGAGCATCTGCAGCCCGCCGATCACGTCGCCCGTGTTGGCGGCGATGAAGCCGAGGGAGCTGAGGGCGTCCGCCGAGGCGGGGTCGAGCTCCCGGGCACGCGTCGCCGCCGACCACGCCTCGGCACCCGCCTCGGCGGCCGGGGCCATCCCCCGGACCACGCGCACCAGCTGGCAGTCGGCGAGCGCCGACCAGGCCGCGGCGTAGTCCGGTGCCAGCTCAAGGGCGCGCCGGGCGTGGCGCACGGCCAGCTCAAGGGCATCCTTCGTCGCGGCGAACATCGAGTGCCGCGCCTTGAGGATCTCGAGGTGGGCCTCGGCGTTCACCACCTGACGGCGCGCGAGCTGCCCGGCCTCCGCCGGGGTGAGCTGCACCGCCACCTCGCCGGCCACTTTCGCGGCGACCTCGCTCTGCAACGACAGCACGTCCACGAGGTCACGGTCGTACCGGTCGGACCAGAGCGTCTCATCGCTGCGTGCCGCGATCAGCTGCACGCTCACCCGCACGCGCTCCCCGACGAGGTGAGCAGAGCCCTCGAGGACGCCCTCCACGTTGAGCTCGCGGGCGACCTCGGGGAGTGACTTGGTCGTCCCCTTGTACTGCATCGCCGACGTGCGCGAGATCACCCGGAGCGCCTTGATCCGGGCGAGGTCGGAGATGATCGCCTCGGTCATGCCGTCGACGAAGTATTCCTGGGTCGGATCTCCCGAGGTATTGCGGAGCGGGAGGACCGCGATGGACCGGATGGTCTGCAGCGCGGCGGTCTCGGCCGAGGTCACGCCCGACGTCATGCCGCCCGTGCCGCGCAGGGCGATCCCCACGGCTGCCGCGCTCGCCGGCCGGTCGGCCGGGGCCTTGGCGATGCAGGCCATCACCAGGCGGTCGAGGTCATCGGGGACGTCGGGGCGGAGCGAGCGCACCGTGGGGGGGGCACTGCCGAAGATCTCGAACATCAGTGCCTCGGCGCGCTCCTTGATGAACGGCCGCCTCCCCGTGAGCATCTCGAAGAGCAACACGCCGAGCGCGTACACGTCGGTGAGCGGCGAGTCGGCGTCGCCGGTGAGCTGTTCCGGCGCCATGTAGGGCAGGGAGCCGAGGATCATCCCGGTGCGGGTGAGCTTGTTGGCGCCGGCGTCGCCCAGCAACATCGCGATCCCGAAGTCGAGGATCTTCGGCTGCCCG
>Ga0209607_1003415_pt1 | contig 12186 bp, 12 predicted proteins | sample AD_UKC117_MetaG_FD_184413 | JGI IMG/M metagenome (GOLD analysis project Ga0209607, IMG submission 184413) | Active sludge microbial communities of municipal wastewater-treating anaerobic digesters from Hong Kong - AD_UKC117_MetaG (SPAdes)... | ecosystem: Engineered > Bioreactor > Anaerobic >... | reverse complement strand
CAGGAGCAGCGCGGCCAGCTCGCCGAGCTCGACGGCGGCCCCGAGCGCGTCTCCCGAGTAGCCGCCGAGGCGCGCGCCGTACCAATGGCCGACGAAGGCCGCCGTCGCGACGGCCGCCAGGCCGCCCGCTAGCATGGAGGCGGCCGCCCCGATCGGGCCGTAGGCCGCGCCGAACAGCAGCGCCGCCGGGGCCGCCGCTACCGCGTAGCCGACGGTCGACGACAAGGGCGACGGGCGTCCTATCATGGCCGCGAGGCCGCCGCCCGGGTAGGGTTCGCAGAAGGCGGTCACGAGCATCGAGCCGAATCTTCCGGCGACCGGCGCCAGGCAGAGCGCGCCCCAGAACGCCGGGCCGCCGCGCTCCGCCAGGGCGGCGACGGCGCCGAGCCTAGCGGCCAGCGCGGCGAAGCCGGCGAACAGCGCGAACGAGCCGACCCGCGGGTCCTTGAGCACCGTTCGCCTGCGCTCGGCGTCGCCGTTCACGCCCGCGGCGTCGGCCGTGTCGAGGAGCCCGTCCAGGTGGAACAGGTTGAAGGCCAGGTACTGGGCGACGATGGAGCCGAGCGCCGCCAGCGGCCCGGGGCCGAAGGCCAGCGAGCCGAGCCAGGCGCCGGCGCAGGCGACCGCGGCCGCGCAGAGGCCGACCACGGGCATCCAGAATCCGAGCGCGCTATAGTCCGGCTCGGATCGGAGCGGGGCCGGGATCCTGGAGGCCAGGGTGAACGCGCTCAGGAAGCCGTGCAGGGTAGCCCTCATAGCGCGCCCCAGGCGTCCCGCAGGATGGCCGATCCGGCCTCCGCCTCGGCCCACGAGAACAGCTCCAGCTCGACGACGCCGTCGAAGCCGCGCGCGAACGGCGCGAGGCCCGCTATCCACGGTTCGCCGGCCGAGAAGCCGACGTGGTCGCGCGAGCCGTCGAAGCCGTGGACGTGTAGCTCGCCCACGCGGGCGGCCCTCCCGGCTACCCAGGCGGCCGGGTCGCGCCCCTCGGCGCGCAGGTGCCCGACGTCGGCGCAGATCCGCGGCGGGCCGTGCCTCGAGCCGGCGGTCGCCGCGTCGGCCGCGTCGAACCGGGCCAGCGTCGTGTTCTCGAGCAGGAAACGATCCGGGCCGTAGCGCCCTCGCCACTCGTCGAGCAGGGCCGCGAAGGCGCGCAGGCCGTCGTCGGCTCGCGGCGGGTGCACGACGAACGCCGACGCGTAGCCGGCCGTGCGCTCGAGCAGCTCCTCGTGCCGCGGCTCGATCGAGTCGGGCATATGCACCGTGAAGCCGAAGTCGGGAGAGAACGACTCGATCTCCCGCGCCTCGCTCCGCAGCGTGGCGCGCGCGTCGTCGTCGTAGATGAAGAACAATAGCTCGACCTGGCGCTGGCCCGTACGCTCGCGGAGGAATCGCAGGTTCTCGGCGTAGCTCCCGGGTATTACGTAGGACGGCACCGATATGCGGGCGCTCATTTGACCTTGATCGGGATGCCGGCGACGAGGAGCTCGACGGAGTCCGCGGCGGCGGCCAGCTTGGCGTTCGCGCGCCCGAGGGCCATGCCGTAGCGGCGGCTCATCGGGTCGGCGGGGATCACGCCCATGCCTATCTCGTTGGTGACGATGACGATATCGCGCGGCAGCCGCGCGATGAACCGATCGAGGATGGGTTCCCAGTCGTCTTCCCTGCCCGCGAAGAACAGGTTGTTGAGCCACATCGGCACGCAGTCGAGGACCATACGCTCGCGCGCGGCCGCGTCGATGTCTATCGGTTCCTCGACGGTGACGAAGTCGGCGGCGCGCTCGGCCTTGTGCCTGCGGATGCGCTCGCGCATCTCGTCGTCGAACGGGGTCGCCGTCGCCAGGAACCAGCGGTCCGGCGCGAAGGCCTCGGCCAGCTCGAGGGCTCGGCTCGACTTGCCCGATTTCACGCCGCCTGTCAGTAGTACTCGCATGACTCGACAGTAACGGCCGCTCCCGGGCGCGTCAAGCCGAAGGGCTCGGGCGGATCGGGGGCGGCCGTCCGGGTCAGCGCTTCTTGCCGGCGGCCTTGGCCTTGGCTGGCGCCTTGGCGATCGGCGATGCGCTCGGGGCCGGGTTCCTGACGATCGCCAGGAAGGATCGGAAGGCCTTCCTGCCGTCCTTGCCGAGGCCGTAGCCCTCGACGTCGTCGGCCCAGGCGTCGAGTATCTGGTAGAATAGGCCCAGGGCCGCGGCGGCCAGGGCCGCGGGGTCCGCCCCGGGCAGGAGGCTGCCGTCGGCCTTGGCGGCCTTGGCGCAGCCGGCGAAAGCGGCGGCTAGCGCGGCGCGCATGGCGGCGTTCTTTTCCTTAAGCTTGGGGTACTGCCTGAAGACCGGGTCGGGCTTGGCGACGATATACGCGAAGTCGGCGTTGCCGGCCAGCGCGTCGAATATGCGGCCGACGCCGGCCTCGAGCCTGTCCATGCCCGTCGGCTCGTCGCCGGCGAGGCAGGCCTCGAAGCGCGCGTAGAATAGCGACGCCACGGCGTGCAGCGACTCGAACATGCCGTCGACGCCGTCGAAGTGCCTGAATATAGCGGGTTCGGTCACCCCGGCCCTGCCGGAGACGTTCTTCAGGGTGGCCGACCTGGGACCCTGCTCCCTGATGACGATGGACGCCGAACGTAGTAGGGACGACTTAGCCCTCGAATACGGCCAATCGTCGCCGAAAATAGTCTCTTCCTTGCTCATGGATACATGCTATAGCCATAGGCGCCGAAAGAGAAGCGAGATCGAAGCCGAGAAGGCGACAATTTACCGGTTCTTTACGAATATCATATTCTTATAGCAATAAAAATGAATACCGCTAAAGACGCGACGCTCGGCCGGGAGTCGGCCGAGCGTCGGTACGCGGTCTCGGGGCGGCCGACCGGCGGCCCCGAGACCATCGGCGGCTAGAGGCCCTCCCCGAGATAGGCCTTGCGTACCCCGTCGTCGGCCAGCAGCTCGCGGCCGGGCCCCGACATCGTGATGCGCCCGGTCTCGAGCACGTAGCCGAAGTCGGCTATCTCGAGGGCAGCCTTGGCGTTCTGCTCGACGAGCAGGATCGTCGTGCCCTCGGCGTTGATCGCCTTGACGATATCGAAGATCATCTTGACGATCAGGGGAGCCAGGCCGAGGGACGGCTCGTCCATCATCAGCAGCTTCGGGCGCGACATCAGCGCGCGCGCCACGGCGAGCATCTGCTGCTCTCCGCCGGACAGCGTGCCGGCCTTCTGCCTACGGCGCTCCTCGAGCCGTGGGAACAGCGCGTACATGCGCTTCTTGTCCGCGGCGACGCCGGCCTTGTCGTCGCGCATGAAGGCGCCGAGCTCCAGGTTCTCCTCGGAAGTCAGGTCCGGGAAAATCCTCCGGCCCTCGGGCGCGAGCACCACGCCGCGGCGCACGATGTCCCTGGTCGCCAGCCCGTCCACCCGGGCCCCGTCCAGGCTGATCGATCCGCCGCTCGGCTTGACCAGGCCGACGACGGACTTGAGCGTCGTGCTCTTGCCCGCGCCGTTCGCGCCTATCAGCGTGACTATCTTGCCCTCGGGCACCTCGAACGAGATGCCCTGCAGCGCGTGTATGCCGCCGTAGTGCACGGACAGGTCGTCTATCCTGAGCATCAGTCCACCCCCAGATAGGCTTCGATGACCTTGGGATCGCGGCGGATCTCGTCCGGAGTCCCGTGGGCTATCGTCACGCCGTAGTCGAGGACGTACATGCGCGAGCAGACGCCCATCACCACCTGCATGTGGTGCTCTATCAGCAGTATCGTCAGGTCGTAGCGGTCCCTGATCGACCCGATGAAGTCCATCAGCTCGAGCGACTCCTGCGGGTTCATGCCCGCCGCCGGCTCGTCGAGCAGCAGCAGCGCGGGCTCGGTGGCCAGCGCCCTGACTATCTCGAGCCTGCGCTGCTTGCCGTACGGCAGCGACGTGGCCGCCTCGTGCGCCTGGTCCGCGAGGCCGACGGACTCGAGCAGCGACATCGCGAACTCGCGCGAGCGCCGTTCCTTGGCGCGGTACCCGGGCAGGTGGAGCGTCGAGGCGGCCACGCCGACGTCCATCCTGAGGTGGCAGGCGACGAGCACGTTCTCCAGCACGTCCATGTCCTTCCAGAGCCGGATGTTCTGGAAGGTCCTCGCTATGCCGAGCCTGGTGATCGCGTGGGGCTTCTGGCCGGTGATGTCGCGGCCCTTGAAGATCACCCTGCCCTCGGTCGGCTTGTACACGCCGGTGATCGTGTTGAACGCGGTGGTCTTGCCGGCGCCGTTCGGTCCGATCAGACCGACGATCTCGTTCTTTTGGATCTCGATGTTCAGGTCCGACACGGCGGTCAGGCCGCCGAAGCGCATCGATACGTCCTTGGTGCTTATCACGAGCGGCCTCCCGCGCCGGACGCGCCCTTCCGCCTGAATATCCCTAGGAAATCGTCCCAGTTGAATTCCTTGTTCCCCATCAGCCCCCGCTGCCGGTACAGGACCACGATCATCAGCAGTATCGAGAAGATGACCATGCGGAGGCCGGGCAGCCCGTCCGTCTTGATGAACAGGAAGTTCATCGGCATGTCCAGGAAGCGGAGCGCCTCCATCAGCACGGTGACGACTATCGCCCCGATCACCGAGCCGGTGATCGAGCCGTTGCCGCCGAGCACGACGATCAGCAGGATGTTGAAGGTCAGCGTCAGCGTGAACATCTTCGGGTCGATGGTCGTTATCATGTGCCCGAGCAGGGCGCCGCCGACGCCGGCCATGAAGCTGGAGATGACGAAGCTCGTCGACTTGACCTTGAACACGTTGACGCCCATCGCCTCGGCGGCCACCTCGTCGTCGCGCACCGCCTTCATCGTACGGCCGTAGCTCGAGCGCACGAGGGCCAGCATGAACGCGACCGACAGGGCCGCCACCGACCAGACCACCCAGGTCGTCGAGTACTTGGTGATGGCCTTGAGCCCCTGCGCGCCGTTCGTCAGGCTCTGCGCGTTCGTGATGAGCACGCGGATGATCTCGGCGAAGCCGAGCGTCGCGATGGCCAGGTAGTCGTCCCTGAGCCGGAGCGCCGGGACGCCGATCACGACCGCGACCAGGCCGGCGCAGGCCCCGGCGGCCAGCAGAGCCAGCGGGAACGGCAGCTGGAGGTCGCGCAGGAACGGCACGATGGGCTCCAGGAAGAAATTCATGTCCTTCTGCGCCGGGCTCATCGTCAGCAGGGCGCTGACGTACGCCCCGACGGCCATGAAGCCGGCGTGGCCGAGCGAGAAGAGGCCGGTGAACCCGTTGAGCAGGTTGAGCGACAGGGCCAGCACGATGTAGATGGCCGAGAGGTTGAGTATCCTGACCGAGAACCGGCCGAGCGTGGCGTCGGCGACGGCGATGGCGCCGGCCAGCAGCGCGATCCCGGCCAGCGATAGCAGCGTATTTCGTTTGATCTTCATATCGTCACACCTTGACCGCTTGATGCTTGCCGAGCAGGCCCGACGGCTTGACGAGGAGTACGACGATCAGCAGCACGAACGCGAACGCGTCGCGGTAGCCGGTCAGCTCCGGCAGGAAGGCCACGATCATGATCTCGAGCACGCCTAGCAGGAAGCCGCCGAGCACGGCGCCGGGGATGTTGCCTATGCCGCCGATGACGGCGGCGATGAAGCACTTGAGCCCCGGCATCACGCCCATCAGCGGGTTCAGCTGGGGGTACTTCATCGTCCACATGATGCCGCCGAGCCCGGCCAGCAGCGAGCCGATGCCGAAGGTCATCGATATCGTCCTGTTCACGTCGATGGCCATCAGCCTGGCGGCGTCCAGGTCGGTGGAGACGGCGCGCATGGCGAGCCCCGTCTTCGTGCCGTTGACTATCCATAGCAGCGCGACGAGTATCGCCGCGGTGATGACCGGGATGAACAGGCTGACCGACAGCACCGACACCGGGCCGAGGTGCACCACCGTGTCGAACAGCGGGATGCTCGGGAAGCTCTTGGGCCTCCCGCCGAATACGACGATGCCGACGTTCTCGATCAGGAAGGACGCCCCGATCGCGCTGATCATCACCGATATCTTCGGCGAGTCGCGGAGCGGCCGGTAGGCGACCCGCTCCAGGCCCATGCCGAACATCGCCGTAAGGCCTATGGCCACGATGAAAGCGACCCACCACGGCATCGCGAGAGAGGTCGCCGCGTAGAACGCGAAGTACGCGCCGAGCATGAAGACGTCGCCGTGGGCGAAGTTGATCAGGCGCAGGATGCCGTAGACCATCGTGTAGCCTATCGCTATCAGGGCGTAGAGGCTGCCGAGGCTGAGCGCGTTGGTCAATTGCTGGAAGAATGTCGATAGTTCCATTGGTTCGGGCCCTCGGGCGCCGCGGTCGCGGCTTTAAACGAGGACGGGCGCCCCCGTCTGCTTGGACGGCGGCGCCCGCCGCGCTCCCCGGGCCGCCGCGAGCGGCGACCGGGACGCGCTATCGATGGAAGGCGGCCGTCAAGGTGCTACGGTCGTCTTGAACACGAACTTGCCGCCCTTCACTTCCTTGATGACGGCGCTCTTGATCGGGTCCCCGTTGGCGTCGAGCGTCACGTAGCCGGCGGCGCCGGCGAAGTCCTTGGTGGCGGCGACGGCGTCGCGGATCTTGAGCGGATCGACGCTGTCGGCCCGCTTGATCGCGTCGATCGCGAGCAGGTAGCCGTCGAAGCCGAGCACCGCGGTGCCGGATGGCAGCTTGCCGTACTTCTTCTGGTACGACTCGACGAAGACCTTGGACAGCGGGGTAAGCGGCGCGTCGTTGTCGAAGAACGCCGACATGACGGCGCCCTCAACGGCCTGCTTGCCGACGTTGATGAATTCGGCGATCTCCCAGGTATCCCCGCCGAGGAAGGGCGCGGCGATGCCGAGCTCGCGGGCCTGCTTGATGATCAGCGCGCTCTCGGTGTAGTTGCCGGGGGCGAAGATCACGTCCGGCTTGAGGCTCTTGACCTGGGTCAGCTGTGCCGAGAAGTCCTGGTCGTTGGTATTGTAGTTAAGCTCGGCGAGTATGGCGCCCTGGTCGCCGGTAAGCGCCTTGAAGCTGTCGGCGAAGAATTTCGCCAGGCCGACCGAATAGTCGTTCGAGACCTCGCGGATGATGACCGCCTTACGGGCGCCGACGTCCTTATAGGCGTAGTTGGCCATGACGGTACCCTGGAACGGGTCGAGGAAGCAGACGCGGAAGTAGAACGGATTGTCCTTCGTGACGAGGGGGTTGGTGCACGACAGGCCGATGGCCGGTATCTGCGCGTCCTTGAAGACCGGGCCGGCGGCCATCGAGAGGCCGGAGCCCCACGAGCCGAGCACGACCTGGACCTTGTCGCTGTCGACCAGGCGCTGGCCGGCGTTCGCGGCCTCGACCTTGTCGGACTTGTTATCGGCTATCGCCAGCTCGATCTTATATTCCTTGCCGCCTACGGTGACCGTCGGATAGAGCTCCTGGGCCAGCCTGATGCCGTCGAGCTCCTCGGCTCCTCCGGCCGCGTTAGCGCCGGTTAGGGGCTCGAAGACGCCGAACTTCACGACGTTCGCGTCCGTCTTCGTCTCTGCCTTGGAGCAGCCGACGACTGACGCGACGATCGCGATCGCGACGATGACCAGAATCGCTTTCTTCATACGTATTCCTCCTTGAACAGATGAGCGGCGGGGCCTTGACGGCTCGAGCGTGCCTACATCGTAGGAACAGATATATCCGTTGTCAAATATTTTATCAAGAGAATTCTACAAAAAGAAACAAGGATCGATTGAGAATAGCGTCTATTGACAATATCCTGTTTCTATAGGTACGTTATAATTTGTCGTTTCATTTTTAATCTATTCTATTTCGTCCTTAGAAACGTGGGGATATGAGCGAATCAGCGATCAAGGCTTTCGATTTATTGTTTCACCTATCACGGGCCGGCAGCTCGTCGCTGGCGCGATTGTCCCGCGAGACCGGCTGGGATAAGGCGACCGCGCTACGGTACCTGACCGCGATGGAGAAGCGCGGCGTCGTCGAGCGCAGGGAGGGCGACTGGACCCTCGGCCTGGCCCTGCTCGAGCTGGCCAGCCGGGTTCCCGTTACCGAGAATATCGCCAGCCGCGTCAAGCCGGTGCTGAACGAGCTGGCCAAGGCCACCGGCGAGACCGCGAACCTGTCCGCGCTGACCGGCTCCGAACTGATGTACCTGGCCAAGGCCGACGGCGGCCGCGCGCTCCGGCTCAGGTCCAATCCGGGCGACCGCATGCCCCTCTATTGCACGGCGGCGGGCAAGTGCATCCTGTCCCGCTTCTCGGTCCCGCTGCGCGCGCAGTACCTGGCCGAGACGCACCTGTCGGCCGTCGCGCCCAAGACCATCGTCGATTCGGAGAAGCTGGCCGAGGATATCGAGCGGACCATACGCCGCGGCTGGGCGATAGACGACGAGGAGCTCGAGTCCGGCCTCATCTGCTACGCCATGCCGCTCGACCTGCCGCGCTACGGCTTCTCCGGCGCCATCAGCATCTCGGGGCCGTCGGGCAGGATGCTCCAGGCCCAGGAGGAAATACTCGCGTCGCTCCGCTGGGCGGTGATGACGCTGCAGGAGGACCTGGGCGGAGGCGTCGGCGACGAGGGGCCGCAGCTATTCAGCCCCGCTCGCGGCGGCTTCAAGAGCACCGACTGGCATAGGCCCGGCTCGGAAACCTACGAGTGATCCCGGCCCGCATCGAGCGGGCTAGGTGCGTCACCTGCCGCCGATGCGTCGCGGCCTGCCCCGAGGGCGCGATATCGGTCGACGGCGACGCCTGCGTCGTCGACCCGCGGCGCTGCGTCGCGTGCGGCCGTTGCTTCGCGGCCTGCAGGACCGACGCCGTCAGGCTCGCCGGGACGGCGGGGGACATGATCCGGCGGCCGGCCTAGCGCGCCGGCCGTTTCCCGCGAGCTAGAAGACCGCCTCGGCCTCCGCGCCCTCCGCGACCATGGCCGCCGGCTTCGCCGGGCCGTCCTCGTCGTCGCGCTTGAACACCGGCTTGAATTCCACGTGCTCGGCGACGATCTTGATGCGGGCCTGATGCTTGCCGTCCGCGTCCTCCCAGCGATCCTGCTTGAGGCGCCCGACGACGCGGACGCCGCGGCCCTTCCTGAGCACCTCGCCGCAGGTCTGGGCCAGCTTCGACCAGGTCTCGACCTCGAAGAACGACACTTCCTTCTCGGTCTGGTCGTTCTGCCGGTAGAAGCGGTTCGACGCGACGGCGAACGAGCAGACCTGGCTGCCGTTCGGGATCGTCTTGAGCTGGGGGTCCCTCGTCAGGTTGCCTTCGATGATGATGGAATTGAGGTTGTTCAACATGCTTCCTCCCTCGATCGACCGGCGGTCGATCGCCAATGCTTTGATCGGCGCTGCCCGCGCCTCGCGATGGATACGCCGCTTCGATCAACGGCGCTTGCGCGCGCCGGCCGTTTTACCGTAGGATTGGCTGGCTCTTGGCTATACCAGATTAAGAAGGTGCGATGACTACATACGGCGAAGGATTCGGTCCTATAACCCCGAGGTCGCTCAAGGACGAGTTCATCGAGCGCTTCGAGGCGCTGATACTCTCGGGCAAATTCGCCCCGGGCGACAAGGTCCCGTCCGAGCGCGACCTGGGCGTCCTGTTCGGCATCTCCAGGCCGGTCGTCCACGAGGGGCTGCGGGCCCTCGAGTCCAGGGGGCTCGTCACCATAGAGAGCCGCAAGGGCGCGCGCGTCAACGACTATCGGCGCGAGGGCTCGATCGAGATGCTGCTGTCGATACTGAACTACACCGGCGGCAAGCTGTCCCAGTCGCTGCTCGACGGCATACTGGAGATGCGCCTCCTGTTCGAGGTGGAGACCTCGCGGCTCGCGGCCCTGCGCCGATCCGAGGCCCACGTCGGCGAGCTCCGCTCCATCGTCGCGCGCGAGCGGGCGATGCTCGACCCCGTCGCCGGCGGTCGCGCGGCGTCATCGCGCGCGGCGTCGTCGCGCGAGGTGGCCGATATAGACCTCGAGCTGCACATATCGATAGCGATAGCCAGCGGCAACGAGATCTATCCCCTGCTGATGAACAGCTTCAGGCGCATCTACCACGCCATACTCGAGGCGTTCTACGCCGACGCGTCGGTCATCGGGCCGGTATTCGAGTACCACGGGCGCCTCGTCGAGGCGATAGCCGCGGGCGACGAGGACGGCGCCCGCGGCGTGATGCTCGAGATGCTCGGCTACAGCGAGCGGAACCTGCGGCGCATCCTATTCGGCTAGGCTTCCCCAGCCGGAATACCGGGTGCCGTCGGACCAGTCTATCGTCACGGAGAGCGGATAGGAACTGCCGTCAGGGGCGACGACTGGCTGTTCCCGTATCGTTATCCTGAACCGGTGGCTCCAGCCGCCGACCTCGCCGTCGCCGTCGATGACGAGGCCGTCCTCCCCCTCGGCGATCGACGCGTAGCGTATGACGGCCGGGCTGCCCTCCGACGCTATCTCGAGCAGCGCGTACGGCGGCAGCACGGTCAGGTTCCAGAACGGGTTCTCACCCTTGAGCGCCGCGCCGTCGAAGCGGGCGTGCCCGGCGAAGTCGGGGAAGGCCGGCGGCTCCGCCAGGTCGAACTGGGCGGCCGACCATAGGCGCGCGGCCTCGCCGCGGATAGCGGCGGGGAGGGCGGCCCAGCCGTCGCCGGCGACCGCTCTCGGGGCTACGCGCGGCGCGTCGGCCGGGTCGTAGCGCGTCGAGCCGTCGACGCAGGCTATCGCGCCGGCCGTGAACGCCAGGAGGGCCAGGCGCTTGGCGCCGGCCTCCGGCGACTCGTCGATCCAGTAGGCGGCGAGCGCCTCGCCCAGGCCGTCGCCGTCGTAGTCGCCGACCCAGGGCGCGTCGCCGTAGTATCCGGCCACGGCTCCGGCCGGCATCGGGTCGAATCGTTCGGCGGCCAGCGACCAGCCGGAGCCGTCGTTCAGGTAATGGCGCGCCTGTATCCCGGCCTCGCCGTCGCCGACGTCATGTGGCTCGGTTCCGTCGGATTCAGGGCCCGTCGCGTCGGCGTCGGGCGGCGTAGGAGCGGCGTCGGCGATCGTCGCGTCGGCGCCCTGAACCGTAGGGGCGGCGGCCGGGCCGTCCTCGGGCCGCGGCGCCGAGAGCGAGACGAGGTGCTCGCCGTCCGCGTCCCTCCAGCGCGCGTAGGCCAGCAAGCCGCCGTCGTACGGCGTCTCGGCTCCGGGAGCCGGCCCCCGGACGGCGGAGTAGCCGACGGGAGCGGCCGGTTCCGCCGCCGCGGCCGGAGCCTCCTCGACGATAGCCTCGGCCGGCTCGCGGGCGGGCATGAAGCGGATCGTCGCCCAGACCGCCGCGGCGGCGATCGCCAGGCCGATGATCACGCCGAAGGCGACGGCGGCCGCGCCGGAGCCTCCGCGGGCGTTCTTCCTCGTTCCGTTCTTCCCGGCAGTCATATAGTCTCTCCGCGTTCTATCGTATCCATATCTATCAGAGCGTACAGTAAACCCTCGACCGCGGCCAAGCCGTGGCTCTGGCTTTCCAGGCGCACGAGCGATACGTCGGCCTCGGCGTCGGCGGCCCGTATCCAATCGCGGGCCCGGACGCTGTTCTCGAACGGCACGAGCTCGTCTGAAGGCGAGGCGGCCAGCACGAGGCGCAGGCCGCGCGGCGGCGCCCAGCGGTCGAGGCGGGCCCGCGACTGAGCGGCGTAGAAGGCCGACGATGACGGGTCCCCGGCTATCGCGGCCCGGTATCCGGGCGCGTAGAGGTCGTCGGCCCGCACCTCTCCCTCTTTCCGCCCTAGGGCCTCGGCGATGGCCCAGAGCAGCTCGTCGGCGTCCCGGCTGCCGTCGAAGAGCGGCACGACGCTCTCCACGGCCCGCTCGGACAGGATGTCGCCGAGCTTGATCGAATCGGGGTAGGCGCGCGACCAGCCTATCGCCAGCAGCGCCGCGAAGTCCGGCCGCTCGACGGTGGCGCCGTCGTCGGCGAGGAAGGGGATGCCGGGCATCAGGTCGAGCGGCGCGCCGAGCGGGTACCCGGCGACGATACGCAGGCCCGGAACGGCGATGTCCCCGTCCGCCGCCGCCTTGAGCGAGGCCATCGTCGCCATGCCGCCCTGCGAGTAGCCCATGACGTAGAGCCGGCCTGACTCGGCGTACTCGTCGTCCCTTCCGGCCAGGTAAGCCCTGGCGGCGGCCAGCCCGTCGAGGGCGGAGGCGGCCAT
>Ga0209607_1003414_pt1 | contig 12188 bp, 12 predicted proteins | sample AD_UKC117_MetaG_FD_184413 | JGI IMG/M metagenome (GOLD analysis project Ga0209607, IMG submission 184413) | Active sludge microbial communities of municipal wastewater-treating anaerobic digesters from Hong Kong - AD_UKC117_MetaG (SPAdes)... | ecosystem: Engineered > Bioreactor > Anaerobic >... | reverse complement strand
TGGTTGTTTGCACTTACAGAATACCACAGATCGGGGCTCCCTGTGCTTCTTTTTTTTATGAACCGAGCCGCCGCGCCGCCGCGCACTCCTGCCCCCGCGGGGGCAGGAGCCAAAGCTCCGCTTTCCCTGTCATTCCCCCCCTCCGGCACTTCTTCCGTCTCTCCCAACCCGCTCCAGAGTTTACCCAGTATTATTTTACACTAACCAGCCGCTTCTTATGCCTTTTTCAAATACAAGCGAATTCCGTAAAGCAACTTCCACAGTGGAATTTGAAGTGGAGTTTACCGTGGGAAACAAATAGAGTAGAATTTAGTCTGGGAAAGGAGGTTCCTCGACATGAAAAGAACAACAAGCACATGACGCTTGACGATCGGATAGAAATTAAAGGGTGTCTATACAGGGGCATAACCATTAAGGTAATTTCACGGAGGGTCGGCAAAGCCTCTGCCGCTGATTCCAAGCAAGTCAAGCCGCATGGCATGTCTTACAAAAGCGGACACACAAGAATCGACGAATGCTGCCAAAGGAAAGGAAAGAATATGACCAGAACGTTTTTCGATCTTGCCTATGCGGATGGTTCGCCTTCGCAGACGCTTGATTTGTATCTGCCAAACGAGCATCAAACGCCATGCCCGCTTATCGTATTTGCACACGGAGGCGCGTTTACCTTTGACGACAAACGGGACGAGTAGGTACAGCCGATCCTGTGGGGCTTGGAGCGCGGTTTCGCGGTCGCAAGCATCGAATACCGCAAGAGCGGGGAAGCGCGCTTTCTTGCGATGGTCTATGATGCAAAGGCCGCTATTCACTTTTTGCGTGCAAATGCCGAAAAGTACCGCTTGGACGCAGAGCGCTTTTCCGGTTGGGGGCCTTCATCCGGCGGCTGGCTGATGTCCATGGCGGGAGTTACAAAGGAAAATCCCGCGTTTGAGAAGCTAATGGCTTTATCCCGAATCTTTATGTTGATATTACTGAGGTTATCGACAAGAAAATCGCAGCGATGGCAACTTTTGAGCACAAGAAAGCACTTGCGTCAAGTTATCTCGAAAGGGCTAAATACAGGGCCGTTAACGCAAGGAGCTTCGGCAGAGAAGGATGCGAGTACGCAGAGGCATTTGAGGCTGTGTATCCGATAGCACAGTATGGTGACTTTGTGTATTAACACAATATAAATGGAGGAATGAAAGATGAAACGACTGACAGCTTTACTTCTTGCTCTTACAATGCTGCTGGGGTTCACGGCCTGCGGCACTGAACCCGTACAGAGCGAACCTATTGCGACGGGAAATTCTGCGGAACAGTCCTCGGAAACTGTTACGGAAGCTCCCGCCGGCACAGATAAGGAGGAGAAGGTTCTGCGCATTGCGCAGGGCGGAGCGCCTACCACACTCGGCATGCTTCGAGCCGATGGCTACTGCACATCCATCACTCAGAATATCAGCGATGCACTAACTCGGATTAATGACGATTGCGAGATTGAGCCGGGTCTTGCCACATCTTGGGAATGGGTGGACGAGAACACTTGGCAGTTCACTCTCCGCGAGGGCGTCACGTTCACCAATGGTGAAGCTTTCAACGCGGAGGCTGTGGCATATAACCTAACTTCACTGACCGATCGCGAGCTTTCTTACCGCTATGCGTCACATTGGGGGGATGCTTGGCCTATCACTGTTGAAGCGGTGGACGAATACACCGTGAATGTGGTCACATCTGCACCGAATGCATTTGTTCCCAACCTGCTTACTCGTGTTGTAATGTACGCGCCCGCTCAGTGGCAGGCGGAAGGCGATGATGAATACCTTACTCATCCTTCGGGCGTCGGTCCGTATGAAGTTGAGAGCTGGGACGTCGGAATATCGCTTACGCTGAAAAAGGCTGAAACCGAATACTGGGACGAAGATGTATATTTCGATAAGGTTGTTATTGACGCCGTCGCAAGCGACGCTTCGAGGATATCCGCTCTGCAGGCAGGCGAGTACGATTTAGTAGAAGGAATCCCCTATGATCAGGTCAGCTATCTTGAGAATGCCGGCGGCGATTACAAATTGGTTGTCGAGGACACGGTCGGCTTGAACTGGATGTATTTCAACGGCTATAACACCACAAATGAGTGGATTTGGAATGTGAAGTTCCGCGAGGCCGTAGTCCATGCCATCGATCAGGAGGGTATCAGCGAAGTTCTGTTCAGCGGCATTTGCCCTGTAATGCAGGGACCTGCTTCCCCGCGCTCGTTTGGCGGAAACACCGACACACAGGCTCTTTCATATGACCCTGAGCTGTCTAAACAGCTTCTTCAAGAGATAGGCTACGACGGCACGCTCATGCGGTTCAATATTTGTACTGGTGAGTTTGCCAACGATGTTGAAGTAGCTGAGTTTATAACCGCGCAGCTTACTGCGGTTGGCATTAATGTTGAACTGAATCAGCTCGACAAGTCCTTGATGGATGAAGGCAGGAAAGCAGGAGAATGTGAGTTTTGTATGATAAACACTCCGGGTTCATTTGGCGGCATGTCCGATTACTACTGGAATCAGATGACTTCAAAGCGCGGATACGATAACGGCGATGAGAGCTTTGAGGCTGTTGACGCCATGTTCAAGGCGGCCGTTGCCTACGGTCTTACCGACGCCGAACGGGAATCCAAGCTTATAGAGGCCAACACCGCGCTGTGGGAATTGGTTCCGGTACTGTTTGCTGTTTCATCCAACATTGTGTTGGGTATGAATGAGAACTTGGAAGGCGTGCGGTATGCGCCCAACAGCTGGCTGTACTTCAAAAATGCTTACTACGCAGGATAAGCGCCGATAGCTACCATGTTTGTCGGCGGGAATAACATCTCCCGCCGGCATCTGTACAGACGACTGCTTGAGACTACTTAGAATGTGAGGAGAAACCCGTGGGAATGATGATTGTCAAAAGAGTATTGCGTGGGATACTCACACTCTTTATCACGATAGTAGTAGTATTTGCTCTGGTGCGCGCCGTACCTGGTGACCCTGCACAACTGCTTGCGGGGAGCGATGCTACGGAGGAGCAGATTCAGGAAATGCGCGTCTCATGGGGCTTAGATAAACCCATAACTGAGCAGTTCTGGATTTATGTGAAAAAGCTTGCTACGGGAGATGTGGGGGTTTCCTATCAGTTTATAGTAGGAGGCAAGGCCACGACGCCCGTTTCATCACTTGTTTTTTCAAGGCTGCCAAGGACGCTTTTGCTCGCGGTGTGTACATTGATCTTCTCAATGCTGTGCGCGATACCCTTGGGTGTGCTGTGCGCGTTGAAGCCAGGTTCGCTTTTCGATAATCTGGTTACTAACCTGAATCTCTTTATTACATCGTTTCCCGGCTTCTATATCGCAATGGTTCTGATACTGCTGTTCGCGCTGCGTCTAAATTGGCTGCCGACCGGCGGATACGGTACCATAAGGGAGATGATACTTCCGACTCTATGCCTTTCGACTCGCTTCATCGCTTCTCTGACGCGAGTGACTCGAGCTGAGGTAGGCATGATACTGAACAGCGATTACATTCGCACCGCAAAGTCAAAGGGCTTGAGGCGTTCGGCCGTCCTCTTTAAGCATGCGTTGAGAAATGCCGCGATACCCATTGTTACACTCATCGGGATGCGCTTCAGCAAGCTCGTTACCGGATCGGTTTATATTGAGGCACTGTTCCGTTTCAACGGTATGGGACAGCTCTTGATATCTTCGGTTAACGTTAGGGATTATCCGACCATCCAAGCGTTGATTCCGTATACTGCACTCATGTTCATAGCCTGCAACATCGTGGTAGACCTGTTGTATGGCGCGATTGATCCGAGAGTGCGCAACAAATAAGCTCGCACGGAGGCATATGATGTCAAAAGCAAAGAAGATTGCATGGTTTCGCAGGCGCGGCATGAAGAAACTGATTCCCGGCGGGCTGTTGGTTGGGATTATCGTTTTGGGCACGTTACTGTCGCTTATTTGGACGCCATATAATCCGAATGCGGCGGATCTGAGGGCGATAGGCGTCGGCCCATTGGGAACAGACAGCGCCGGCTGCTTTCATGTTTTGGGTACGGATCAGCTTGGGCGTGATATGCTGAGCCGCGTAATGGTGGGGGGACAGCTTTCTTTGCTGATTGCCATACTTGCGGTCTTTTGCTCCGCGCTTATCGGCACGGTTCTTGGCGTGGCAAGTGCGTATTACGAGGGGTGGTTTGACCATTTTATGGGAATGATTGTTGAAGTACAGCACTCAATCCCGATGCTGCTGATAATCGTTCTTGTATTGACATTGTTTGGGTCAAGCATCTGGGTACTTGCGGGCGGACTGGCAATAAGCGAATGGTTCTCGATATTCCGTCAGACGCGTGCTAAAACCTTAGTTCAGAAGAAACAGGATTACACCCTTGCCGCAAAGGTTCTCGGGGCGTCCAATGCAAGGATAATCTTCGCGCATTTGTTACCCAACGTTCTTCCTACAACCATCGTTTTTGCTACTCTGCTGATAGGAACCGTGATTCTTGCCGAGGCCGGTCTGAGCTTTTTAGGACTTGGTGTTTCAAGACCCTATGCGACGTGGGGGCGCATGGTAGCCGATGGTCAGGCGAACATGAACACGGCTTGGTGGATATCGACCATTCCGGCGATTTGGATAGCCGGATTTGTAATAGGAATCAATCTTCTTGGCGACGGAATACGCCAAGTATTACGAATGGAATAAACAGGAGGAAATAAAACAATGCTGACAAGAGTGGACCACATTGACATCAGAGTTCCTGATGCGGAAATGATGGCGAACGATTTTATGAAACTTGGTTTCATTGAAGTTCGCAGAACCGACAGAGTACCGCAGTCCATCGAGATTGCACTTCCCGGAGAGGGGCAGATGATAATTGAGATTCGTCCCGCAAAAGAAGGAGAGAAGCTGGGCATTAACCACGTTGCTTTTCACATTGACGGATCTGAGACCATCGCAGAGCTAAAGGAAAAGGGCGTTGAGTTCTCTCGCGAGAATCACTTGGTCAAGGACACCGGACGCAGGGTGAGCAACTTTAAGGACAGTCAGGGTTTCAGTTGGCAATTAACGGACTGACGGACATGCCTGTTGAGGTTGCCTGCAAATAATTGAAAGGGCAATGCGCTATGGAAAAAGCAACGAATAATACTCTGCTCGAAGTTAAGGATCTCGCGGTAAGCTTCTTCACCGACAACGGTGAGGTTCCGGCTGTCCGCGGAATAAGCTTTGACATGGATGAGGGGGAAAGCCTTGGGATAGTCGGAGAATCCGGCTGCGGCAAGAGCGTTACCGTTTCGGCGATAATGAGGCTTCTTCCCAGTCCTCCGGGCAAGATTATGAAAGGCGAAATTTGGTTCAAAGGACATGACCTGCTGAAGCTTTCTGAAAACGCTATGTGCGATGTCAGAGGTGATGAGATAGCCATGATATTTCAGGAACCGATGACCGCACTAAACCCCGTACAGACGATCGGACACCAGATAGCTGAAAGCCTGAGGCTGCATATGCATATGAACAGCAAAGAAGCATCCAGCAGAGCTGTCGAATTGTTGAAGCTGGTCGAGATACCCTCGCCGGAAATGCGAGCCAACAGCTATCCTCATCAGCTTTCCGGAGGTATGCGGCAGCGTGTGATGATTGCTATGGCGTTGGCCTGCAAGCCGAAACTGCTTATTGCTGACGAACCTACCACCGCGTTGGACGTTACAATACAGGCTCAGATATTGGACCTTCTTAGGCGCATGCGCCAAGAATTCGGCATGACACTGTTGATGATCACACATGATTTGGGTGTGATTGCCGAGATGTGCGACAGAGTCATAGTTATGTATGCGGGAGTTGCCGTAGAGTACGGGGAGATTAAGGAGCTGTATGCTCACCCCTATCATCCGTACACGCAGGGTCTGTTCGACTCTATTCCCAGGATGAATGAGGATGTCGAGACGCTGCACGTTATAGAGGGAATGGTTTCCGATCCCCTCGATCCGCCGAGCGGCTGCTACTTCCATCCGCGCTGTCCGTACTGCACGGAACACTGCGTCGAGGACGCTCCTAAGCTTCGGAATCTGGGAGACGGCAGGCTGGTAGCTTGCCATTATCCCATAGGAAAGGAAATGTGATGGCAATGACGCAAACAAGCAGGGCATTGGTCGAAGTGAAAGACCTGAAGGTGCATTTCCCGATATACAGCAAGGGCTTATTTGCGCGTCAGACAGGAAGTGTCAAGGCTGTTGACGGGGTCAGCTTTTCAATAATGCAAGGCGAGACCTTTGGCCTCGTCGGTGAATCCGGATGCGGAAAGACAACCACTGGCAAGGCCATTTTGGGGCTGTACCCCGATGAGACAACCGGAAGCGTGTTTATCGATGGTACCGACGTCCTGCATTGCGGCAAGGATGAGATGTGCAAGCTTCGCAGACAGATGCAGCTCATCTTCCAAGATCCCTATTCATCTCTTGATCCGCGCATGACAGTGGGAAGAATAATTGAAGAACCCTTGATAATTCACAAGATTGGCACACCCGCGGAGCGAAAATTGAGAGTGAATGAGCTGCTGGAAACCGTCGGCTTGCCAAGTCAGACCGTATCAAGGTATCCGAGTGAGTTTTCGGGGGGACAACGTCAGAGGATCGGCATAGCAAGGGCTTTGGCGCTTCGTCCCCAACTCATTATCTGTGACGAGCCGGTATCCGCATTGGATGTTTCCGTGCAGTCACAGGTTCTGAATCTTCTCGGAGAGCTGCAGAAGGAATTTAATTTAACGCTGCTGTTCATAGCTCACGGCCTCAACGTTGTCCGTCATGTTTCAACACGAGTAGGGGTTATGTACCTTGGTCACATGGTGGAGGTAGCGCCCAAAGCTGTGATTTATGACAATCCTATGCATCCGTATACCGAAGCACTGATGTCGGCGATACCCGTACCCGATCCGACTGCGGAGCGCAGACGTATCATGCTTAGGGGCGATGTGCCGTCTCCCGTAAAGCCGCCTTCGGGCTGCGCGTTCCATACGCGTTGCCCTTATGCAAAGGAACTTGGAGAGAAATGCCGCGTTGAGATTCCTGAGCTTAAGGAGATTGAGAAAAACCATTTTGTGGCCTGTCATCGCTGCAAGACATCATTATAATTAAGTAGAGAACAATGTTACTTGAACTACCAAACCAAAAGGAACCATTGACCTTGAACGGCCCACAGCTGTTCGTTGATTGGAGAAACATAGATCAAGGTGAGGTCAAGTGGAAGCTTAACGGCAAAAATGTTTCTCAATGGGGATCTGCCAAAGACCCCTCGCCATATCCCAATACTGCGTTCGGCATACATCTTGAAGCGGTTCAAGCCAAGATTGTGGGGCCGTTTCTTCCTCAGGAGGAAGCATGGGAACAGGGCTACCTTATGTATGTCAATAACATCATGCTCGAGGACGGTAAATATCGTTTATGGTATACCGTAGTGCCAGATGATTTTCGATATCGCAACGATATGAACTACAACTATGATGTTGGTTGGCTGCTGTGCTATGCGGAATCCGATGACGGATATAAGTGGACAAAGCCCAAACTCGGGATTTACAGCTATGAGGGACAGGATACCAACTGTGTATACGGACGCGAGATTAACAGAAACTTCTTCTCCAGCGGCTGCATATTCAGAGATGATAACCCTGATTGCCCTCCGAAGGAACGCTACAAGCTCATCTATCGAGGCGAGGAGCAGCACGATGATATTGACAGCTGGAAAGCACGGCAGATAGAGCGCTTTGGCGGAGACTGTGATCCAAAGGCGCTGAAGGGTAAGCCCGGAAAGGTCGGGACCTGCGCTGTGACGTCCGGAGCGGTATCGCCCGATGGCATCCACTGGACGCAGATAGACGATCCCATTATGATGTACTGCTCGGATCAGATGAACGTCTGCTTCTACGATACCAAGCTGAAGCGGTACATCGGATATTTTCGTATGCTGAGAGCGGGGCGCCGCAGCGTCGGAAGGAGCGAGACGGATGACTTTAGAAAGTGGCCGACTCCATACCCCTGCCTCGAAGTCACCTTAAGCGACCATCCCTCCGATGACATTATGCATTGCCCGGTTATGAAATACCCCGGGTGCGATGAGCTGTATGTCATGCTTGCAACCATGTTCCACAGAAATACCGATAACCGTGATATGAGGCTCGCTGTTTCGGCCGACAGCCTGTATTGGAATTGGCTACCCGGAAAGAACACGGCGACCCGTGACGAGGGCGGCGAGTGGGTATATGATGACCTGGAGGTTGGTTACAACATAATTCCTATGGCCAATGATATGATGGCAATCCCCGTAGCCGTCTATAAGTACCCATACAAGTATCCTCGCTGCCTTACTGAAGGGGATGCGACCCCTCCCTTGGGCGAGGCGGCATATGCGATGTTCAAGAAGGACAGGCTTTGCTGCGTGTCCGCCCCGGATGAGGGCGAATTCTCGACCCGCTGTTTTAAGCTTACGGGCGACAGGATAAGCATCAACTTCGATACCTACGGACACGCGGGTTATGTCGCGGCTGAGCTTAGGGATAAGAAAAATAAACCGATTGCGGGGTATGGGTTCGACGATTCCAAACGCCTATCCGGAGATGAGATTGCATGTGAGCTGTCATGGAACGGATCATCGAGCCTCGCTGCTTTAGCGGGTCAGGATGTTGTGGTGCGTTTTAGGATGCATCTTGCGAAAATTTACGCATTTGAGATGAAATAGGAGAGGTGACAGAACTATGGATAAACTTCCAGTGGCCAAGAACCCGAGTTGGGATGGTTCATTCCCGCTCATCGGCATAAGGATAATTCAGGACTTCGAACGCAATGACCTCAATGTGCTGAAAGATATTGCCTCATTTGGCGTATCCGATGTTGCGGACCAGGTTGGCATACTCTATGCAATGGATACCGCGCTTCACGCGGCATATGCGGGGATGGCGCCGATGATAGGCAACGCGCTTACAATTAAGTGCGCGCCGGGAGACTCAATTATGATAAAGAAAGCGCTTGAGCTTGTAAAACCCGGAGACGTCATCGTCATTGACAATCGAGGCTTCACCTCCGCCTGCGTCGGGGGCGGCAACATCGCGATAGCCGCTAAGAAGGCGGGAGCTGTCGGCATTGTGGTTGACGGCGCATGGCGTGATATTGCGGAAATTGAGGAGATTGGTTTCCCGATGTTTCTCAAGGGCATACACCCGGTGACCACAGCTAAGCGCGGCCCCGGAGAGATCAACACCGCCGTATGCTGCGGAGGCGTTGTTGTCGAAGCGGGAGATGTGGTGTTTGGAGATCGTGAGGGCATAGTTGTTATACCCAAACGTGCGATAGCTAAGGTACATGATCAACTGATGAAGAAGTTGATTCCCAAGTCCGTTGATCCCGAAGCTAAGAAGAGGACTGAGATAGAACGAAGGGAATACATGGACGCATTGTTCGCGGCACGCGGCGGAGAGATACTTCCAAGCATTGATTAACCAGACTTGATTTAGGAGTAATTATGGGTGCAACACTGGCGGAAAAACTGATTGCGCGTGGAGCTAATAAGCAGCGCGTGAAGGCGGGAGAGATAGTCTTTGTCGCAGCGGATAGGCTGATGATAAACGATTACGCGGGGTTGATTGTATTCTCCGTGATGGAACAGCATGGGTGGGAGAACAGGATGTCTCCCGATAAAACGCTGTTCGCGTTCGATCATTGCCTGCCTCCATTTACAGTTAAGGCGGCTGACCAGCTCGCATTGTGCCGTAACAAGTGTCGCACCTACAACATAAGCAATGTGGCGGAGATAGGTCGTCATGGCATTGCCCATCAACTGATGATAGAGAATTTCGTGCAACCCGGAGAGATAGCCGTAGGAGTGGACTCGCACTCCACTACCTACGGCGCGTTGGGAGCATTTGCTTGTGGGATATCATCAAGTGATGCAGCGGGACTGTTAGCGTCTGGCAAGCTATGGCTAAAGGTTCCTGAAACCACACGCATCCGCATTGAAGGCAAACTAAAGCACTGTGTTGCCGCAAAGGACATTGCACTAAAGATTATAAGTGTCGTTGACGAGGAGGAGACTGCTTACAAGTGTTTAGAAATAGTGGGGCCGGCTGTTTCCGAGCTTTCAATGGACGGACGATTCACAATTGCCAACATGCTTGCCGAAACGGGTGCGAAAAACATACTGTTTGAAGCTGACGAAAAGACCTGCGAATATATGGGGCGTCATTTTGATCGACTTTGCTCGGATGAGGATGCTGTTTTCGCGAACGAGTTAACCGTTGACCTGAACGAGTTAGTGCCTCTTATGAGTTTTCCTTCCAACGCAGGAAACATACATCCGACAAGCAATGCCAAGGGGCGTCATGTGGACCAAGTTCTGTTGGGCTGTTGTACCAATGGCAGATTGGAGGATTTGGATCAGGCTGTGAGCCTTTTAAGAGGTAAAACTGTGGCAAACGGGACGCGGCTTATCGTAGTTCCGGCAAGCCAAAAGGTGTACTCGGCTGCCTTGGCGAAGGGTATTATCGCAGATCTGATAGACGCGGGCGCATGCGTGATGACTTCAAGCTGCGCATCCTGCTTCGGCTGTGGCCCGGGACTGATTGGCGCGGGTGAGTGCTGTGTCAGCACCACTAATCGCAATTTCAGAGGGCGCATGGGCAGCAGTGACGGCGAGATTTATCTTGCGTCGGCTTATACTGCCGCCGCCGCCGCGCTTACCGGTGTTATAACCGATCCCTCAACGATATAGAAAAGGGAACTAATATGCAGCGTATTAATTATTTGGACAACAGCATAAGCGGAAAGACCTGGAATTGCGGAGACAATGTTACGGTTTATCAGATATTGCCGGAACGTTACTGGGTAATGGACAACGTAGACGAGAATAACATGGCGGACTATTTGTTTTGTGACCTTGAACGCACTGATGGGTTGCCTAAGGGCGCATTTCTGGCCGCAGGCTGTGAAATAGTAGTAGCGGGTAAGAACTTCGGTTGTGGGTCAAAGATAGTAGAACACCCTATCAGGGCGCTGAAGGCGGCGGGCGTTAAACTCATAATCGCCGAATCGCTTTCGCGTTACAGCTATCGAAACGCTCTGAATCTGGCACTTCCTGTCCTGCTCTTACACGACTGCTGCACGTTCTTCAAGAGGGGCGATGAGGTAGAAGTGTGTATAACTACGGGCAGGATTAAGAATCTGAACAGTGGTGAGGAGTACACGGCGGAACCTCTGGGCGAGTTTGCTGCGGTCATGATTGGCTGTGGCGGACTCGCGGACTTTATTTCTAAACAAGGAGAAAAACGATATGACGAAGATCGGCAATAGGATTATTAAGGATTTTGATAGGCTGCCTAAGCAGGTCATAGAGGCCTTCAGGGGCATACCATCAAGCAACATTGGCGATATGATGAATCGCCTCTACTGCACAAAGGGTCTGTATCCGGTAGGACGTACAGTTATGGCGGGATCGGCCTTTACAGTGAAGGCGCCGGATGGAGATAATGCATTTTTGCATAGGGCGTTGGATCTTGCCAAAGCGGGGGATGTATTGGTGATTGACGGAGGAGCATGTGTGACAAGGTCATTATGCGGCGAGATAATGTTCACATATGCACAGGAACGAGGTATAGAAGGCTTTGTAGTAGATGGAGCAATACGCGACAGCGATTCACCGAAGAAACTCGATTTTGCAGTGTATACCAGAGGCGTAACCCCGCAAGGTCCGTACAAGAACGGCCCCGGGGAGATCAACGTGCCTGTATGCTGTGGGGGACAGGTGGTTTTCCCCGGAGATGTCGTAGTTGGGGACGCCGATGGAGTCTGCATTGTGCGTCGAGAAAACGCTGAAGAAATACTGGGGCAGGTGAAGATGAAGTTCGCGTATGAGACTAAGCTGCTGAAAGCTTATCATGATGAGGGTATCGATTACGGAGAGCATAGCGCTTTGTATACGTGTCTCACCGATAAACTGAAAACAGAGATCACAGACTTTTAGGTTTCAATAGAATTATACAAGGCCATGTTAGTGTAAAATAATACTGGGTAAACTCTTGAGCGGGTTGGGAGAGACGGAAGAAGTGCTGGAGGGGGGAATGACGGGGAAAGCGGAGCTTTGGCTCCTGCCCCCGCGGGGGCAGGAGTGCGCGGCGGCGCGGCGGCTCGGTTCATAAAAAAAAGAAGC
>Ga0209607_1003407_pt1 | contig 12198 bp, 11 predicted proteins | sample AD_UKC117_MetaG_FD_184413 | JGI IMG/M metagenome (GOLD analysis project Ga0209607, IMG submission 184413) | Active sludge microbial communities of municipal wastewater-treating anaerobic digesters from Hong Kong - AD_UKC117_MetaG (SPAdes)... | ecosystem: Engineered > Bioreactor > Anaerobic >... | reverse complement strand
ACACGACGGTCACCCCGGTCCCAAGGCGATCTGGGAAGGCCTGCAGAAGGTCAGAGCGTTTGCCATCGCGTTGGAGGTCGGCCGTGCCGTGTATGTGAGGGATGGATGAATTATGGGTAATCGGATGCGTTCTAAAGCGATTGAGGTGATCGCGATTGACGGCGGAATCCCGTGGCGATTCAGTGTTCATAATACGTTCCCAAGAAAGCCGAAAGAGAGAATTTTTGGATGGATCGCTCAATGCCCCATTGGGTAAAAATCTCGGCGAGCACATCGGATTCGAGCGGTTTGTGGTGGCAGGCATTCATCCCGGCTGCCTTCCAGTCCTGTTGATCGAGGTTTAATACGTCAGCGGTCAGGCCAATGATCGGTGTACGAGTATTGAGGCCGGCCCGTTGGTGGCGCACTCGGCACGTCGTTTCCAATCCATCCATATCCGGCATCCGAACGTCCATCAGGATTAGATCGAAACGCTGCCGCGCGCACGCCGTCAGCGCCTCCGTACCATTGGCGGCGGTGATGACTTCCGCATTCAATTCCAAGAGGACGAACTGTGCGTACAAACGACTCTGCCGTTCGTCGTCCACCACCAACACCCGGCGGCCACCGGGCCGGAAGGATTTGCCGAGTCGCCGTTCGGACACTGCTTCGTCTTGGGGAGCGATGAGCCGCGAGTGCGTGTTATCCTGAATAGCATACGGTTCATTGTCGCATTCAGGTGTCGGTGGCGACAGGGTGAACGGCAACTCGACGTAGAACGTCGAACCTTTTCCGGGCTGGCTTTTTAACATAATGCGCCCATTCATGAGTTCGACGAGCTGGCGACAGATCGCCAGTCCCAACCCGTTCCCGCCATGCCTTCGCGTGGTGGATGAATCGACTTGCGTGAACGGCTCGAAGATTTTTACTTGCAGCTCGGGAGAAATACCGAACCCAGTATCCTCGACGCTCAAGTGGAGGTCGCATGTATCCTCGTCGGTTTGCTGGTGCCAGGCGCGAATCCGAACCTGGCCTTGCGCGGTGAATTTAATGGCGTTATCGATCAGATTGTGTATGACTTTTTCAAATTGCTCGCCGTCGGTTCGGACCCATTCCGGCAAGTCGGGATCAAGGCTCAAGGTGAGGCGCAGCTTTTTGGCCCACGCGCGTACCTCAAACGGCTTGACGACGCGCTCCAGCAGTTTTTTGAGCGGACACGGTTGTTCCCGTAGAGGGAGTCCGCGCGCTTCCAGTTGGGAGAAATCCAAGATGCTATTCATTTCTCTCAATAATCGATCCGCATCTTCCCGTATCATCACGAGATAGCTGTTCTGTTTGTCCGAAAGCGGCGTCTTTTCCAGCAAGGAAAGCGCACCGAGTAGGCCGTGCAGGGGCGTGCGGATTTCGTGACTCACGTTCGCGATGAACTGTGATTTCGCATGGCTGGCCGCTTCGGCTTGCTTGCGGGCAACGACTAACTCGGCGTTTTGCTGTTTCATTTCCCGCACGGCTTCCTCGACCTGCCGGGCGAGATCGGCTTGCGAATCGGCGATGCGGGCCATCAGGGCATTGAAGGTGATCGCGAAAAGCTGGGCTTCCCGTACCCCGCGGACCTCGACCCGACGGAAACGCGCGACGGTTTCGGGGTCGGACATCACCCGCGCCAAGCGTTGGATCGGGCGGGTCAATTGACTCAACGCGAACAGCATCACCGCCGTAAAGGACAGAATGCCGGTCCACATCACGATCAGGATATGTCGGTTGATTTGATTCAGGTCGGCTTGCAGTGGGGTCTTGGTCAAGGTCAGGACCACGAATCCGATGATGTTGGGCGCGTCGCGCGAGGTGGATGGAGTGGTCGGTTGACGGACCCTGCCTCCGAATGCATGGGGGTCGCGGTCTGGCGAGGTGATTTTTCGTTCGTGAACCGGGGTCATGATCGTGACGGAATCCGGCCGTTCGATGACGTGGGTTCGTGTCGTCGAGGCGCCGACGAGCGTATTCATCCTCGGAGGGACGGGGTTCGATCCGAACGCGGATATCGTCTTGCCTCTGGAATCGAAGATCATGAGTCCGGTGACGTTTGGATAAGCGGCCAGCGTCTCTAAACGCGATTCGATGTGTTCGACCGCTGCTTGGATGATCGGCAAGCGACTTTCTTCCGCGATCCGTAGAGACAGTGTTCGCCCATTTTCGATTAAATCGCCATAGAAATAGGCACTCAATCGTTGTTGCAGAAAGAGGATGACGCTGAAGCTTAACGCGAGCATACCGATGAGAAAGCCACTCACGAATAATTGATGCAGGGTGAAAGGCGGTCGAAAAGCGACCATCAGCAACCCTCCGAGTAAGCCTCAAGGATTTGAATACAGGGGATGGGCACGTTGGATCAGCGCGTCGCTCACGGTGAGGCCCAAGTGACGTGCGGTTCGCAGGTTAAAAGCGAGTCGGCCGGCTCGCGAAAACCGCAACCCTGTCATTCGAGCGTGTTGTTGGATCAAGGTGCCCAGCTCGCTGCCGATCGCGGCGTAGTCGGGATAGAGCGCGAATAAAAAACCGCGTTTGACGTGGACGATCGTGTCCGAAAAGACGGCGATACCCCGGTCCCAGGTTTGTTCGAGCACGTAGGAATAGATCAGCTCGTCGTTCAATTGAATGGTGTTGCCACCAAACCACAGCGCCGTGGTGTGGGGATCGAGGGTTTTGAACGTCCTCGCGAGTTGTCGCGCCAAGTCGAAGGCGTCGGTCACGCCGATGGTTTCGATGTCGAGACGCGCGTCCCGCGCCGCCTTCCTGACCGGTATCAGCCAAGGTGCTTCCTGGGCATTGTAGTAGGCCACCACGCGCTGGATGTTGGGCAGCAACTCGCGCAGCGTGCGGAGGTAAAGCGCCGGATCGACGGTCAAACTGATGCCGGGAAGTGGAACCTGGCCCGGTAGCGCGTTGACGCCGGACAAAAATACGTTACTTTGGTTTTGCCCGCTTTCCTCGTAGAAATCCAGCGCCTGGAGTCCAAGGAGCACCACCGTCTTGTCGCGAGCCTCGATCAGCCAACTTTGAAATTCTTCTTGCGAGGTGGCGGCCGTGATCTTCTTTTGTAAGACGGGTGCGCCGTTGGTGTGGGCGATGCCGTCCAACATCTGCTCGAACGCTTCCCGGTAGGGTACGGGAGCGTCCGGGTATATCGCCAACAAAGGTGCCGCAAACGTTTGTGGAATCGGATAAGATAAACAAAATAACATGAAGATCACGCAACGAAAAATTGTCTTTTTCATCGCGCAATCGGACCGTGATCTGTGTCATGCGATTGATGATGAATTGGCGTTGCTTTAACCCGTTAAAAACGATGCAGCAAGGTAAAGTAAAACGTGCGACCGGACAAAGGGATGTCACTCGGTAAAAGCACTCCAGGACTATCATCCACGGCATCCGCGTCAAACAAGTTTCGTATATCGAAACTGACCTCAAAATCTGACGCAATTTCGTAGCGTACTAATCCATCGATTATCGTATAGGGTTCCGTGCGAGGCCGAGGGTCCGTGAACCCTCGATCTCTCAAACCGACGTAGCGCGCCTGAATCGAAAAAAACCAGGGTTTTTGTTGCCGTTGCAAACGAGCCAGTAAAAGGTGATGGGGAGCATAACCAATATCTGTATTTGTGGTTTGATCTTGATTGTCTTGATAGCTATAAGATCCATAAAACTGGGTCTGCTGGTCAATATCCCACAGTGTTTCCAATTCCATGCCATGGCCGATTTGATGGGCAACGTTCGTCGGTATCAACGTGAAACCTTCATTATTAAGAAGCCGAATTTGATCACTTGTTTCTTGATAAAATAGAGCCAAGCGGGCTAATAGATCAGGATGGATTCGATAATCAAATGCAAGCTCAACACTTTCAAGTTGTTCGGGTTTCAAGTCAGGATTACCAAGAATCAGAGGAGATTGGCGACTTCGAGTATCGACGAGCGATGGACCTCGAAATCCTCGTCCATAAAGTAGTTTAGCAGATAAATAAGGGGAAGCATCCCAAACCAAGGCGATTCGAGGGCTAAACTGATGGCCATAATCTGAATAGTGATCGTAGCGAACCCCCCAAGTCAGCACCCAATCCTGATAGAGATGCCACTCATCTTGCAAGTAAATAAATTGTAGATCATTGGAAAACGCGCGTCCGCCAAAGCTCAATAGATTAGGATCTTCAATAGGTTGGACAGTTCCAAGAGGGATCGTCAGGCCATTGATCAATGTGTAGTTTCGACTTTCGGAATTCTGCTTTATCCGATTGGTTTCAGCTCCAAAACCCAGGCTGAAATGATGAGAAGGCCAGCCCGTATACTCCACTATGCTTTGCAGTCGAGTTTTCTGGAGTTGTATGTTACTATTTGAGATGACTCCATCGGGGAAAAGATTAAATGCGCCCGATGGAAATAGATGAGCATTATTGATGAGGGTTTGATAAAATAATTCATCGAAAATAACCTTTGCTTTCCATTGATCTCCATTAGTCCGCCATTCAAACCGACCCTCGAACGTGTTGGTATCGATAGTACCGTAGGGATCAAGAGCAGCGGCAAGGCCGATACCCATCCCCATATCACGACCCAGTGAGGTTCGCAGCATCAGCGAAGTATGGTCGCCGGTCACATTCACAAGCGCGCCGAACAGGCGTTGGTTCGTGTTAGACAGACCTGGCGCTAGGGATGCGCGAGTGCCGAATAGGTGATCAATACTTGTTTGCAAATCGGCAGAAATATAAGGGGTATTACCGTCGCTCGCCTTATATTCAAGAGCACCGACAATGCCGAAGTTGCCAACTTGCCCCCCGCTCATCCAGCGCGCATCATACGTTTGCAGCGAGCCACCACCCAGCGTTATCTGCGATTTTTCAGGCGGTGTTTGGCGGGTAATGATATTGATCACTGCGGAAAAAGCGTCGGCACCGTATAAAGCGGAACCTGGGCCGCGTATGATCTCGATTCGATCAATCATATCCAGCGGTAATAGACCAAGCACGGCCAATCGATCCCCGGATAGGTCATTGGTTTGCGGAATGCCGTCCAGCAAGACCAGAACGTTTTGATTAAAACTGGACCAAAACCCACGAACAACAATAATTGGCTCAATACCAGCTATATTCTGGGCCAGGAAAAAACCAGGGACTGTTTGCAACACGTCATATATATTTCGCGCGCCCATATTCTTGATTTGCTCCGCCGTAATAACAGATGTAACCGCTGGTGCGCTTTGGATCGATTGACTATAGCCCGATGCGATAGAGACATTGTCAGCAACGACTTCGCGCTCGGTGGGATATGGGCCAAAAATATTATCCTGCGCCATGCAGACTGAGATAGGGGTAATTAAACAGCAGCATACTTTCATATATCTATACATCATGATCTACCCATAATTCATCATTATGATGATCGCTGGAATGGAGAATCATTTGAAATCGATTGATGATCACCACAAGCAGCAAATCATTGGAGCGCGTTCTTCCGTGTCTCTATTATTTTATCTCATGACCCTTTTAAGCATAGTGGTTGCCTTTGTCTTCTTCACCGGTTGGGCCTATGCTTATCATTACTTTGCACACTTTAAAGTGGGGCTATTGGCGCTAAATCTACCCATTGCGACCTATCCCGGTTTTAGTTTTTGGGTTTTTCAAGCGTGGTGGTGGCTATTCCTTCCTTATGTCTGTTTAGTTGTAATGCTGGTGTTTTTTGAACCCCGACTAGCATTTTGGTGGGCTCGAATCAAAGAAAATCGGCCGCTGTTGCTCATGCATGTGCAGGTCATACTCACCTTATCGGCCTTTTTGTTGGCCTGGTGGGCTACCGGAATCAGTGCCGAGCGTTATTTTCAAGGACAGAAAGCTAATCGTTTTTCGGATTTACCACGAGTGGGCGTCTGGCTGAACAAACCACCCGTGGATGAAACCTTGCGGGAGCTATACGAGGAATTACCTAAAGGTGTTTATCGATTGCTGCTGGAAAATCAAGATCGCCTGTTTCTGTTCAAGCCATCTTCCGATGGACAATCGGTTCAGGGGCCTGTCATCGAATTACCTTGGAAAGAAGTCAAACTGGTACGAGTTTTACCCTGATCTCTTCCGGCGACTCTGTCCTTTAAGAGCGGATGGATGTCCTGTACCTTCATCCTGTTGCATCTTCCGATACGGCGGAATTCCGCCGTATCGGACCACCTTACCCTCACCGGCATTGTAACTGGCTAAGGTCAATGTTACATCCCCGTTAAAGTGATCCAGCAACCCGCGCAAATCGCGAGTACCGCCGGGCGACGTTCTTCAGGGGTCGCGGAAATCGGCGGATCGCGCGCGGAGAGACCGACGCTGAAGGGAACGACGAGGATGGATTTTAATCGGCGTTTCTTTTACCTTCGGACTGGATACCAACCCGTCCAGCCCCGACTTGCGCCCGCCACACCCGTTCCGCCCATGTCCACCGACAAGAAACAAGCCACCGCCCTCCATCGCCTGCTCATGGAACGCTTCCCCAAGGCGTTCCCCCAGGACTACGATGCGATCCTCCCGCTCAAGCTCGACATCGATGTGGATATCCGCGAACGGCTGATCCAACAGGGCGCACCGGTCGATCCCGACCTGCTGCGCCGGGTGCTGGCCAACCACGTCGGGCGGGCGGGCTATCTGCTGGCGCTCATCCACCGGCGCGACGGCCGACGTTTCGACCTCGACGGGAAACCGGCCGGGGAGGTGGACGCCCTGGCCCGGAGCGAGGCGGTCCGATTACTCGGCGAGCACCAGAAACGGCAGAAAGAGGCATCTACCCGCCACCGGCACCACCAAGCGCTGGAGAAGCAACAGCGGCGCGCCAAGGCCGAACGGATCGCCGAGCGGGAACGGCGAGCCGCCGAAAAGCAACGCCGGCGCGAGGAGCACGAGCGCAACCGTCAGCGGGGCATCGAACGGCGGGCCGCCGAGGCACGGGCGCGGGAGGCGCGCGAGGCCGCCCGGCGCGGGGAAAAACCGCCCCTGCCGACGGTCATCCACAAGAAACGGCGGCGGATCGAGCCTCGGGGACCTGATCCAAAAACCGGGAAATAGAGGCTCGGAGGTCCGGCGCGGAGGGGCTGGGTCGTGCCGTCCGCCTTACCCCACCGGCCACGGGCGCACGACCACCATGTTGGGCTTGGGCAGGGTCGCCGCGAAGCACGGGGAGCTGGCTAGTGGGAGATCGCAACCAGCGTTCGGGTGCGATCCAATAAATCCTCACCCGAAGCGCAAAGGATGATCCATTCGCCGACTTGGGTCAGTTGCTCGGGGTCGGTCACGCGCTCCAGGAGTGGAGTCAAGGCGGTGACCGTTTCCGTACCAAAGCGCAGCTGAGCCTGCCGAAGGAAAGCGGAACGCTCGTTTTGGAGTCCTTCGGCACGCCCTTCGGCCAACCCTTCGGCGCGCCACTCCTGTTTCCATTGTTCTACTCGTTGGGCCAGCATGGTGTGTACCTCTTCCAGTTCGATCAGCGGTTCTCGGGGGATGTCGCTGTGGTTGGCGAGAATCACCCGTTGTATCCAGACGCTAAAGGCCCGGCGCAGGCTGGTCTGTTGCGGGCCTTGGAGCCAGTCCAGCAAGGCCGTGACGACAGCGAGGACGTTTTCGGCACTGCGGCTGTGTTCCAGGCGAAAGACCGCCGCGACCAGATTGCGCACCCTGGGCAGGGACGATTCGGGGTATGCCCCTTCATCCAACAGCAGGTAGCGTTGTTGGGGTTGATACGTCTGCAATTCCCGCGGCGTGGGGTGGATCAGTGCCGACAGGTCGACCGCCGCTTTCCAGCGCACATCGCCATTGTAGAGCACGATGGGTAATATCGGCGGTAAGCGATCCTGGTAGAGCGATTGGCTGCGAATCAAATCCTGATACAGCAAACCGGTGTAGCTGAGAATCCGCACCGCCATGAAACGATCCACGGTCGATTGGAACTCCAGCAGCAGGTAGACATACAGCCAATGCTCTTGAAAGCGTACTCGCCACACGACATCGTCATGGCGGTCGCGTAGGTCATCGGTCACGTAGCTGGCGTTGACCTTCTCCAGGGTCGAGAAATCCAGCGCCTGGACCCAGGACTGCGGCACAAAGCCCCGCAGCAGGTCTTCGACCATTTTGGCGTGAGAGAACAGGAGCTTGTAGCTGGCATCGTGCATGGGGGCAGTATAGCGCTTTACCTGCTACCGATGTCGTCGCTCACTTCACTTCACTTCATTGCACTTCACTTCAGCCCACCGGCCACGGGCGCACGACCACCACGTTGGGCTTGGGCAGGGTCGCCGCGAAGGGATTGAACAAGGTCGAGGGCGTGGCCACCTCCTCGGCGGTCGGCACCCGGAACACCGGTTGGCCGAGCGGGGCGCCGTAATCGATCTGGATCGACCGCAAGGCCGTCAAATCCCGCACGTACATGATCTGGGCGGCCGGCCGGTTGCCGTCCGGGGCCTGGAGACCGGGCAAGGTCGCCACGATGGCGCGCAAGTGGGCGAACTCCGGTTCGGTCAACAACCGCTGGAGCAGTTCGGGATGCTGGCTGATTTCGTCGAAGCGCAACGCCGCGTGGCGCGGCAATTCCGGCATCCCGGCCTCGGCCAGATAGCGCCGGGCGTGGTCCTGAATCCGCTCAGCGATCGCGCGGGCGCAATACATGCGGTTGAGCCACAGCACCTCGACCTCCGGCACCCGCTCGGCGGGCAATTGGCGGCTGGCCTGCTGCACCCGGTCGAACGCGGCGAAGGCCCGCGCGCCGATCCCGTAATAACCCTGCTGTTGCGCCCGTTGCAGCGCCTGCCCCAGCCAACGCGGTGCGTTGATGCCATAAAACAACGTCACGCCCCCGGCCGGCAGCCGCAGGGCGCTATTGGGCAGGGGCGCATCGGGCAGCGGAACGTCCACCGGCGGCGGGGTATTCGCCGGCAGAAACAACCCGGTCAACAAGGTCGGCGCGATGGGCCGTAACGGTAAGGCATCGGAAGAAGACTCGGCCATGCGCGTGATCACCCGGTGGGAAGAGACTCACAAAATTATTTTTTTCAGTATAATAACAAAATAAACAGCCTCCTGAATAGGCCACGCAACTCCCCAGGACCGGTCCCATGGCGCCCCTGCTCGTACCCGACCCCGAGACCTTGCATCTCGATCTGGATGACCGCCCCGTCTGCGGGCAAGACCTGCTGTTTCTACAACAATGGTACAAGCTCTCGCGGAACGACATGTGCTACCTGTTGGGTCTGACCGATATGAAATGGTGTCATTACACAAACCCCCAGCATGTCCAAGAACCGTTGGGCGATCCGGCCGTTTCATTGCTGGTGTGGGTGTTGGCGCACTATCCCGAAACGGTGTTCCTGCCGAGCTTTCCCACCGCCGCCGAGGTGTACCCGCTCTACGAGCGCTTGGCCGAGCAAGGCGCCCAACGGTCGCGCGGTCGTGATCGCGGTCGCGGTCGTCCCTATTTGGGCCGCACGGCGTTCAGCCTATTGCTGGGCCGGGAAATCGGCAGCGCCAGCCGTTGGCTGTCGGAGACCCAGCCCGCGACGATTGCCCCGACCGTCGCGCGGCTCTTGTTCGTGCTGAAGACTCTCCTGCAAAACCAGGGGGTCGCCGGCCTCGACGAGTGGGTCGAGCAAACCCAATTGGAAGCGCAAGCGCGCGGTCTCTCGCTCCACGACAAAATGACCTCGTGGTTTCGCGGCGATGGCGAGCAAAAGGTCTCCAATCCGCGTCCGCCGGTCCAGCGCCGGTCCGGCACTCGAAAGAAATCGAAAAAAGAGTCACCCAAGGCGACACTCAAAGAAACGCCCGATGACGCCGACGATCCCACCCAGGCGACCGGATAACCCGCCGCCACCGTTTCCTTGACGTTTGCCCGGAAGGCCCCCCATGGCGATGCCTCTGCCCGACGAACACCAACTCGAAGAACTCAAAAGCCGCGCGCTGCGAGGCAAGGACTTATTGTTGCTGCGCCAATGGCTGGGACTCAACATCGCCGATTGCTGCTATCTGTTGGGCATGCCGCTGATCCGCTGGCATTACTACCAAAAGCGGCCGGAAAGCCTGATTCAAGACGCGGGGGTGGCGATGCTGGCCCGCGCCCTGCTGACCCATCCCGAGGTGCATTACCTGCCGCGTTTCCCCACCCCGGCGGAGATGTTGCCCGCCTATCGGCGCGCCCTGGCGCAAAGCAACCGGACCCTGGCCGATCCCGACACGGCGTTGGGCTTGTTGCTGGGCCGGGATCGCACCAGTGTCAAGCGCTGGCTCAACGGCACCGGTCAGCGCCAAGTCCCCCCGCCGGTCAGCCGGCTGTTGGGGGCGCTGCACATCCTGCTGCTGCATCATGGGGTGCCGGGCTTCGAGGCGCTGGTCGACCGGGCGGCCTTCGAGGCCGCCGCTCGGGGCTTCGATCTGCATTCCCCCGCCATGACCACCTGGGCGCGTCGGGCGCCGTACCGGCCGCGCAAGCCCAGCGCGTCACGCCCGGAAAACGAAGCGGAACCCGATACGGAACACGAAGCGGACAGCGATCCGACCGACCCGGCTTAAACCCCGACCCGCGCGGAGAATCGGCCGTGCTTCAGTCGTCCATCGCCGAAGATACCTGAGGCAAAGTGCTCGACACCCGCTCCGAGCGGTGGCCGAACGGCCGCCGACGTGGCTTGACCACCCGCCCTTTCAGACTCGCGATGTCCAGTTGCTGGGCGACAAGTTCCGCCCGCTGGCTCGCGATCACCGCCGTGCGCTGGGGAATGTCAGCGGATAGGGCATCGATACGGTCATGCTTTGCGTAGGGGCTTTCATCGCCGCTTGCCTCGGCGCCGCGCAGCCGCGCCGCCATTTGGAGAGCTTTCCCCGACTTTTTTACGAGGCGGGGAGGGATGCGGCGCGGCTAACCCAGATGCACGCCAAAATCACGCGCGACCATCGCTAAACCACCGGCATAACCCTGGCCGATGGCCTTGAATGTCCACTCTTCGTTGCGACGATGGAGTTCGCCAAAGAGCATGGCGGTTTCGGTCGAGGCGTCTTCCGACAGATCATGGCGCGCGATTTCCCGGTCGCCGCCTTCGGCATCGAGGACGCGAATATAGGCATGGTTGACCTGGCCGAAAGTCTGCTTGCGCGCATCGGCCTCGTAAATGGTGACCACGAAAACAATCCGGGCGGTCGCCACGGGGAGTTTGCCAAGATCGATGTCAATGACCTCATCATCCCCGTCACCTTCACCCGTCCGGTTATCGCCTTGATGGGCAACCGCACCCGAGGGATCAATGGGGTTGTTATAGTAAATGAAGTGTTGATTGCTGAGGACTTGGCCGTCCGCGTTCAACAGAAATGCCGAGGCGTCCAGATCGAAATCGGCGCCGTCGGTTTTACGCCAGTCCCATCCCAAACCAAAACGCACCCGGTTTAATCCGGGCACCTGTTTGCTGAGCGAAACATGACCGCCCTTTTGCAGGGAAATAGTCATCTTGGACTCCTTCGTGGGGTGAATCAAAATTCAGTGGGGATGCCGATCGACAAGGCTCCGAAAACGCGCCATTCCCAACGAGTGCCCCCCTGCCCGAAGAGCCGCCGGGCTTGCGGGGCGCGGGCTTCGAAGCGTTTTTCCACAGGGGCTTGTCGCCATGCGCGGGTGTCTACACAGTGCCTTCCTTGCCGGGGAAGGGCGGCGAAGCGACTGCTCCAGTCGCAAGGATGCCGAGCATGCTCTCGACGGTTCCATGAATCGCCATCCGTTTAGGCCAAATCAACATGGGTGGGATTCAACCTCAATGCATGGCATGTCTTGCGCGCCACGGCTTGTTCCTGGTCATCGCAATGTCCATCGGCCGCGCCGTGGAACCCGCATCCATTTTCAATCCCACCGTGTTCGTGGGTCCTTAGGTTGCGTGTTGGAGTACATTGAATTCAGCGCTCAGCGCTCGAACGGTTTCTCGCCGTTGGCGCCGTTTATTGAACCGCGCCAATTGGCGCGACACCGAGTTATGTAACCGATCCACTAGGCGCCGCACGGCGTGCGTGCTATCGGTTCCCACCTCCTCAATCACCAGAACGGATTGATCGCGCAAGCGGAGCACGAGGCGGCCGTGTTTATCGACGCCACCTCGATTGGGTCCGTTGAGATCGTCCAGGCTCAGGGACGCGCTTTGAACGAAATGACCGAACCGAGCGAGCGCGCTCGCGA
>Ga0209607_1003406_pt1 | contig 12198 bp, 10 predicted proteins | sample AD_UKC117_MetaG_FD_184413 | JGI IMG/M metagenome (GOLD analysis project Ga0209607, IMG submission 184413) | Active sludge microbial communities of municipal wastewater-treating anaerobic digesters from Hong Kong - AD_UKC117_MetaG (SPAdes)... | ecosystem: Engineered > Bioreactor > Anaerobic >... | reverse complement strand
GCTGACGCTCGAGGACGTCGAGGCCTGGCCGGACCTGCTCCAGGCGGTCACCCCCGAGGAGGTCCGGGCGGCCGCGCAGGCGGTCTTCCGGCCGGAGAACGCGGTGACGAGCCTGATGATGGCGCCCGAGACGGTGGAGGTCGTCGGCCAATGACCCGCATCCTGCACGCCCTCGCGGCCACGCTCCTCCTGGCGCTGGCCTTCGCCCTGCCGGCGCGGGCTGCCATCGACATCGTTCCCGTCACCTCGCCGGGCGGCATCACCGCCTGGCTCTACGAGGACAGCACCATCCCGATGGTCTCGCTCGAGGCGAGCTTCCGCGGCGGTGCGGCCCTCGACCCGGAAGGCCAGGCGGGCGTGGTCAACCTGATGACCGCGCTTCTGGAGGAAGGCTCGGGCGATCTCGACGCCACGGCCTTCGCCCAGGCCCGCGACGACCTGGCGGCGGACTTCAGCTTCGACGCCAGCCGCGACGAGGTCTCCGTTTCGGCGCGGATGCTGTCGGAGAACCTCGACGCCTCGGTCGACCTTCTGCGCGCGGCACTCGTCGAGCCCCGGTTCGATGCGGATGCCGTGACGCGGGTGCGCGGCCAGGTCGTCTCGAACCTGCGCAGTGACGAGACCGACCCGGACGCCATCGCCTCCCGCGCCTTCTATGCCCAGGCCTTTCCTGGCCATCCCTATGCCCTGCCGCCGGACGGCACGCTCGCCACCGTGGCCGATCTCGACGCGGAGGCGGTGCGGGCGGCGCATCGCGCGGCGCTGGCGAAGGACCGGCTGATGATTGCCGTGGTCGGCGACATCGACGCGGAGCGGCTGGGACCGATGCTCGACCGGCTCTTCGGCGACCTGCCCGAGACCGGCGCCCCGTTGCCGGCGGTGGCCGAGCCCGCCACGGCCGGGACGCTCAGCGTCATCGACCTCGACATTCCGCAATCGGTCGTGGTCTTCGGCCATGCGGGCATTCCGCGGGACGATCCCGACTTCATCCCCGCCTTCGTGATGGACCAGATCCTCGGCGGCGGCGGCTTCGGCTCGCGCCTCACCGAAGAGGTGCGCGAGAAGCGCGGGCTGACCTACGGCATCTACACCTATCTCGCGCCGGGCGATTTCGGCGCGCTCTACATGGGCCGCTTCTCCAGCGCCAATGGCCGCGTCGCCGAGGCGCTCGGCATCCTGCGCGAGGAATGGGCGCGCATGGCCGAGGAGGGCGTCACCGAGGCGGAGCTCGAGGACGCCAAGCGCTACCTGACCGGCGCCTATCCCCTGCGCTTCGACGGCAACGAGCGCATCGCCGACCAGCTCTTGGGCCTGCAGACCGCAGGCCTCGACATCGACTATGTCAACGAGCGCAACGATCTGGTCGAGGCGGTCACGCGCGAGGACATCGCCCGCGTGGCCCGGCGGATCCTCGATCCCGATCGGCTGACCTTCGTGGTGGTCGGACGGCCGGAGGGCGTGCAGGCCACGAATTAACCGTGGCGGGCCGGCCCGTGCCCATGCTAGAAATTGGGGCATGAACCTCGCATGCCCCAACATAGAGCACAAGCTGCCGGCCATCCGCCAGCTCGATGCCGCCGCGGCCAACCGGATCGCGGCGGGCGAGGTGGTCGAGCGGCCGGCCTCCGCGATCAAGGAACTGGTGGAGAATGCGCTCGACGCCGGCGCGCACCACATCGACATCGCCTATGCCGAAGGCGGCAAGCGCCTGATCCGCGTCACCGACGACGGCCACGGCATTCCGGCCGAGCAGCTCTCCCTGGCGCTCTCCCGCCACGCGACCTCCAAGATCGACGGCACGGATCTCACCCATATCCTCACCTTCGGCTTCCGCGGCGAGGCGCTGCCCTCGCTCGGCGCGGTCGGCGGGCTCACGATCACCTCGCGCGCAGCGGGTGCCACCGAGGCCGCCTCAGTCAGCGTGCGCGGCGGCGGCCCTTCGCCGGTGCGCCCCGCCGCCCTGGCCGGGGGCACCCGCGTCGAGCTGGAGGGGCTCTTCTCCGCCACCCCGGCGCGGCTGAAGTTCCTGCGCAGCGATCGCGCCGAGGCGCAGGCGATCGGCGAGGTCACCCGCCGCCTGGCGATGGCCGCGCCCTGGGTCGGCTTCCGGCTCGACGACGTCTCCGAGCCCGGGCGGCCGCGCGCGATCCTCGACCTCGCGCCCGAGAGCGGCGATCTCTTCGGGGCGCTGCGCGGCCGGCTGCGGGCGATCCTCGGCCCGGATTTCGTCGCGAACGCGGTCCTCGTCGATGCTCTGCGCGACGGGGTGCGGCTGTCGGGGCTGGCGGCGCTTCCGACCTTCTCGCGCGGGGCGGCGGTGTCGCAGCATCTCTTCGTCAACGGCCGGCCGGTGCGCGACAGGCTGCTGCTCGGGGCGCTGCGCGCGGCCTATGCGGACCTGCTCCCGCGCGACCGGCATCCCGCGGCCGCGCTCTTCCTCGACTGCCCGCCGGAGCTCGTGGACGTGAACGTGCATCCCGCGAAGGCCGAGGTGCGGTTCCGCGATCCCGGCCTGATCCGCGGCCTCCTGCTCGGGGCGCTGCGCGCGACGCTCGCCGAGGCCGGCCATCGCGGGGCGAGCACGACCGCCCGGGGCATGCTCGGCGCCTTCCGGCCGGAGGCGCCCGCCACCGCGGTCCGGCCGCCGGCCTGGACCCGCCGCGCTCCGGCTCGGGCGGCTTCTCCGAGGACATGCTCGGTGCTGAGGGCTGGTCGGCGCGGGTGGAAACACCCGCGAGCCCCGAGGAGGGCGCATCCGCGCCCGAGGAGGGGCTCCCCCCCGCCGACCTGCCGCTCGGCGTGGCGCGGGCGCAGCTCCACGAGACCTATGTCATCGCCCAGACCGCCGACGGCATGGTGGTCGTCGACCAGCACGCGGCCCACGAGCGGCTGGTCTACGAGCGGCTGAAGGCGCAGGCGCTCGCCAAGGGGCCGCCGTCGAGCCAGATCCTGCTCATCCCCGAGATCGTCGAGCTCGACGCGGCGGCCTGCGCGCGGCTGCTCGAAGCGGCGGAGGACCTCGCCGGGCTGGGGCTGGTCTACGAGAGCTTCGGCGGATCGGCGCTCTGCCTGCGCGAGACGCCCGCGATCCTCGGCGAGGTCGACGGGCGGCGCCTGCTCGCGGATGTGGCCGATGCCCTCAGCGAGGAGGCGGAGGGCGGGCTCAGGGCCCGGCTCGACGCCGTGCTCAGCCGCATGGCCTGCCACGGCTCGGTGCGCGCGGGCCGGCGGATGAACGTGGCGGAGATGAACGCGCTCCTGCGCGACATGGAGGCGACGCCCTTCTCGGGCCAGTGCAACCACGGACGCCCGACCTGGATCGAGCTCAAGCGCGCGGACATCGAGCGGCTGTTCGGCCGGCGATGATCGACGCCGCCGGCCTTTCGGCCCTGCTCGACGATCCGCTGGTGCGGGCGGCCGCCGGCCTCGCCGTCGTTTGGCTGCTCTGGCGGCTCTGGCGCGCCGGCCGCGGCCCGGCTCCGCTCGCCCGCCACCTGGCCGAGCTCGACGGCGCGGTGCGGGCGCTCAACGACGGGCAGAACCAGCTGCACGGCGGCATCGTGCATGTGGCCGAGGCCCAGGCCGCCGCCCAGGCGCGCATGGCCGAGGCGATGGAGCGGCGGCTCGACGAGGTGGGCCGCCTGCTCGGCGACAGCCTCGGGCAGAGCGCGCAGCGCACGGCGCGCTCGCTCGGCGATCTCCAGGCGCGGCTGGAGACGATCGACCGCGCCCAGGCCAATATCACCAAGCTCTCCGGCGACGTGCTGGGGCTCCAGGACATCCTGTCGAACAAGCAGACCCGCGGCGCCTTCGGCGAGATCCAGCTGCGCGAGATCGTGACGAGGGCCCTGCCGCCCGACGCCGCCACCTTCCAGGCCACGCTCTCGAACGGCTGCCGGGCGGATTGCCTGATCCACCTGCCGCATCCGCCCGGCCCCATCGCGGTCGATGCGAAATTCCCGCTCGAAGCCTACGAGGCGCTGGTCGCCGCCACGACCCCAGCCGCCAAGGCCGAGGCGCAGCGCCGCATGCGCGGGGCGCTGCGCAGCCATCTCCGCGCCATCGGGGAGAAATACATCCTCGAGGGCGAGACGGCGGAGGGCGCGCTGCTGTTCCTGCCCTCCGAGGCGGTCTATGCCGAGCTCCACGCCAACTTCGGCGAGCTGGTGCGCGAGGGCTTCGATCTACGCGTCTGGATCGTCTCGCCCACGACCTGCATGGCGGTGCTGCACACCCTGCGGGCGGTGCTCAAGGACGCGCGGCTCCGGGCGGAGGCCGACGCCATCCGGCGCGAACTGGGGCTGCTGCACCGCGACATCGAGCGGCTCGGCGGGCGGGTCGCGAGCCTCGAGCGGCATTTCGACCAGGCGCGCCGGGACGTGGAGGAAATCCGGATCTCCACCGACCGGGCGCAGCGGCGCGCCAGCCGGCTCGAATCGGTCGACTTCCGCGGCGAGACCGATCCTGATACCCTGCCGATGGCGGAAGCCGCCGGAGGGCCGCCCCGGAGCTAGGCGGCACCTGTTGCCTCCCGGTCACGCTGCGGTGCAACATGGCCCCGCCGGATCCGGGGCAATGGATCTCCCTCCGTCCGGCATGGCAGCCTGACGGCACCGGGGGGACAGGGAACAGTATCGGGGACAGGGCAGGGGCGCAGATGGCACAGCTCGCACTCGGCGATTATCCGGACCGCTACCGTCTGGCGAACGAACTGCATGCCCGGCCCTTTCCGGTGCTGGAGCCGCCGACGCGGGCCGTCCTCCTCGCAATCAAGGAGCCCGAGGCCGCGGCCGACCGCGACCGCACGGCGGATCTCGAGCATCTGACCGCGCTGCTCGACCGCTTCGGCGCGCCGCATCCGGCCCCGGGCGCGAACCATTATTCCGGGGCGCTGGGGCGTGCCTTCCTGAAATGGGAGATGCATACCGAATTCGTCACCTACACGCTCTTCTCCGGGCAGATGGGCGCCGAGCCGTTTTCCGACGAGGTCTTCAAGCTCTTCCCGCAGGACTGGCTGGCGGCGGCGCCCGGCAAGCTCGTGACCTCCTGTATCCTCTGGATCCAGCCCGCGCCGCCCGAGGTGATGGAGGTGATGGTCGAGCGGGATCTGCCGGTGTGGTTCGATCCCGACAGCCTCGCGGCCAGCCGGGTCTCGGATGCGGAGGCGGTGGTGGCCGCGGATTTCCGCATCGATGCCGCGGGCCACACGCGCATCGCGGTCCTCGCCAAGCCCACCATCGACCGGCACCGCCTCGGCCGCATCGTTCAGCGCCTCTTCGAGATCGAGGTCTACAAGTCGATGTCGATGCTCGCCCTGCCGCAGGCGCGCAGCGTCGCGGCCAGCGTGGCGCGGATCGACCGCAACCTGACCGACAGCGTCACCGCCATGGCGACCGGCACCGGCCGCGAGGCGGAGACCCTGCACGAGCTGCTCGCCGTCTCGGCCGAGATCGAGCTCCTCTCCTCGACGACGGCCTTCCGCTTCGGGGCCGCGGAGGCCTATGCGGCGATCGTCGACCAGCGCATCGAGGTCCTCCGCGAGGAGCGCATCGCCGGGCGCCAGCTCTTCGGCGAGTTCATGCGCCGCCGCTACGACCCGGCGATGCGCACCTGCCGCTCCGCCAAGGCGCGGCTCGACGAGCTCGCGGCGCGGGCGGCGCGGGCGGCAAATCTCCTGCGCACCCGCGTCGATGTCGCCAACCAGGCGCAGAATACCGAGGTGCTGCACCAGATGGACCGCCGCGCCGCGCTGCAGCTGCGCCTGCAGGAGACCGTCGAGGGCCTGTCGGTGGTGGCGATCAGCTATTACGCGGTCAATCTCGCCGCCACCGCGCTCGGCCCGCTCGCCGAGCCCGCCGGCGTCGACAAGGGCCATCTCGCCGCCTATATCACCCTGCCGGTGGTCCTGCTCGTCTGGCTCATGGTCCGCCGCATCCGCGCCCGCATCGCCCGCCGCGAAGCCGGTCCCGGCCACTGACGCTTCCAGCGCCCGGCGGGCGGCGTCTCCCAAGAACGGCCCGCAGCGCTGCCCCTGAAGGCGGATTCCCTCGTGGCCGCCGTCTGATTATCTCGTCTGCGAATCCCAGGAGGATCGGCACGGCGGTAGCGGACCCCAGTGGCATGGCCGGGGTTCTTCAACGGCCGCTGGCTGCCCTAGCGGCGCGTTCGCTCGGGAATGAGGCCGCTCGGGGCGAAGCGGAGCACCAGGAGCAGGATCAGGCCCATCAGGAAGAGCCGCAGGTGCGGCGCGGCGGCGAGCATCTGGTCGCGCAGGGGCCCGCTCTCCATGCCGCTGGTGAGGCGGTTCATGATCAGCGAGCCGGCGGGCTCGGCCATGACCCAGAGGTACCAGATCAGGAAGCCGCCGAGGATCGCGCCCCAGTTGTTGCCCGAGCCGCCGACGATCACCATGACCCAGATCAGGAAGGTATAGCGCAGCGGGTTGTAGGAGCCCGGCGTGAACTGGCCGTCGAGGGTCACGAGCATGGCGCCGGCGATGCCGACCACCGCCGAGCCGAGCACGAAGACCTGGAGGTGCCTCCCGGTGACGTCCTTGCCCATGGCCTCCGCGGCGTCGCGGTTGTCGCGGATTGCGCGCATCATCCGCCCCCAGGGCGCGCGCAGGGCGCGCTCGGCCAGCCAGAGCACGATCAGGAGCACCGCCGCGAAGAGGCAGGCATAGGCCAGCCGCGCGACCACGGCGGCGGCGGTGATCGTGTCGGTGCCGAAGCGCGCGGCGAGATCGGCGATCCAGTGCGCTTCCTGCAGCACCCGCTCGTCGGGCACGGGCCGGGGCAGGCCGGTGACGTTCTTGACGCCGCGGGTCAGCCAGTTCTCGTTCTTCAGGACCGCCAGGATGATCTCGGAGATGCCGAGGGTGGCGATGGCGAGATAATCGGAGCGCAGGCCGAGCGTGAGCTTGCCCACGAGATAGGCCGCACCGGCGGCGAAGAGCCCGCCCACGGCCCAGCCGATCAGGATCGGCAGGCCGAGGCCGCCGAGATAGCCGGCCGAGGCCGGATCGACCGCCTCGATCGCCTCGCTGGCGGGATCGAGGAAGATCCGCATCACGAAATAGCCCGCGACCACCGTGGCGAGGCCGAGCGGCGTGCGCAGCGAGACCGGCGCGCGTTCGCGCACGTAGAGCGCCGCGCCGAGGGTTCCCACGATCGCGAGCGCCGCGAGGCCGAGATTGACGCCGCCGGCGCCGAGCGCGCCCGGGACCGGGGGCATGGAGACGAGCACGGCGCCGATGCCGCCCAGCGCCGCGAAGCCCATGATGCCGACGTTGAAGAGCCCGGCATAGCCCCACTGGATATTGACCCCGAGCGCCATGACCGCCGAGATCAGGCAGAGGTTGAGGATGGCGAGCGCGAGCGTCCAGCTCTGGGCGAGCCCCACCGCGACGATGAGCAGCGCCATGACGGCATAGAGCAGGACGCCGCGCGTGGTCTGGCTCATATCACGCGCCCCCGGAAGATGCCGGTCGGCCGCACCAGCAGCACGATCACCAGGATGATGAAGGAGACCGCGAACTTGTAGTCGGTGCCGAGCATCTGCACGAGCCCCGCGGGCGCCCAGGATTCCGGCACCAGATAGGTCAGGAAGCCCTTGTAGGCATAGGTCACCACCACCTCGGAGATGGCGATGACGAAGCCGCCGGCGATGGCGCCGAAGGGCTGGCCGATGCCGCCGACGATGGCCGCGGCGAAGATCGGCAGCAGAAGCTGGAAGTAGGTGAAGGGACGGAAGGACTTGTCGAGACCGTAGAGCGTGCCGGCGATGGTGGCGAGGATCGCCACCAGGATCCAGGTGATCATCACCACCCGGTCGGGGTTGATGCCCGAAAGGAGTGCCAGATCCTCGTTGTCGGAATAGGCGCGCATCGCCTTGCCGGTGCGCGTGCGCTGCAGGAACCAGAAGACCGCCGAGACCACCACGACCATGACCACGATGGTGATGATCTGGCTGGTGCGGATCGCGAGGCCCTGCTCGAGCCCGGTGAGCGCCTTGAAGTCGCCCACCTTCAGCGTGAAGCGCGCGCCGTCCTCGAAGCGCTGGTCGCCGGTGCCGATGATGAAGCGGGTGATGGCGTTGTAGATGAACATCACCCCGACGCTCGCCATCACCAGCACCACCGGCGGGCTGCGCCGGGCGCGGTAGAAGCGGTAGACCCATCGGTCGGTCACGAGCAGGAGCAGGATCGCGGCGAGGATCCCCACCGGCAGGGCGAGCAGTGCGGTCGGCAGCGGGCCGAGCCCGATCCCATGGCCCTGGAGCCACCAGGTGCAGAGGATCACGATCGCGGTGCCGAAGGCCATGGTGTCGCCATGGGCGAAGTTCGAGAAGCGCAGCACCGCATAGATCAGCGTCACCCCGAGCGCGCCGAGCGCGAGCTGCGCCCCATAGGCGATGGCGGGGATCAGCACGAAATTGGAGAGGAGGACGAGGGCGTTGAGCAGATTGTCCATGGCGCCTCAGCCTCCCAGGAACGACCGGCGCACGTCGGGGTCGGCGAGAAGCGCCGCCCCGGTGTCGGTGTAGCGGTTGGAGCCCTGCACGAGCACGTAGCCCCGGTCGGCGATGTTGAGCGCCTGGCGGGCGTTCTGCTCGACCATGAGGATGGCGATGCCGGTGGCGGCGATGTCGAGGATCTTGTCGAAGAGCTCGTCCATCACGATCGGCGAGACGCCGGCGGTGGGCTCGTCGAGCATGAGCACCTTGGGATGGGTCATCAGCGCGCGGCCGACCGCGACCTGCTGGCGCTGGCCGCCGGAGAGCTCGCCCGCCGGCTGGCGGCGCTTTTCCTTCAGGACGGGGAAGAGGTCGTAGACCTGGGCCATGGTGGCGGAGAAGTCGTCGTCGCGGATGAAGGCGCCCATCTCGAGGTTCTCCTCGACGGTGAGCGAGACGAAGACGTTGGATGTCTGCGGCACGAAGCCCATGCCGGCCTTGACGCGGTCCTGCGGCGTGAGCGCGGTGATGTCCTGGCCGTCGAGCCGGACCTGGCCCTCGCGCAGCCGGAGCATGCCGAAGACCGCCTTCATGGCCGTGGACTTGCCCGCGCCGTTCGGGCCGACGATGACCGCGATCTCGCCCCGGTCCACGGCGATGGTGCAGCCGGTGAGGATGTCGGCGCCGCCGTAGCCGCCGGTCATCTTCTCGCCGATGAGGAAGCTCATGCGCCGGCTCCCGCCCGGGCGGGGCGATCCTTGAGCCCGCGGCCGAGATAGGCCTCGATCACCGCCTCGTTCTTCAGCACCTCCTCGGGCGTGCCTTCGGTCAGGACCTTGCCCTCGGCCATGACGATCACCGGGTCGCAGAGCCGGCCGATGAAGTCCATGTCGTGCTCGACCATGCAGAAGGTGTAGCCGCGCTCCTTGTTCAGCCGCAGGATCGCGTCGCCGATGGTGTTGAGCAGCGTGCGGTTCACCCCGGCGCCGACCTCGTCGAGGAAGACGATCTTGGCGTCGACCATCATGGTGCGGCCGAGCTCCAGCAGCTTCTTCTGGCCGCCGGAGAGATTGCCGGCGCGCTCCTCGGCGACATGGCCGATCTCGAGGAAGTCGATGACCTCGTCGGCGCGGCGGCGGACCTCGGCCTCGCGGGCGCGCACGGCGCCGCCCCTGAACCAGGCGTCCCAGAGCACCTCGCCGGGCTGGTCGGCCGGGACCATCATCAGGTTCTCGCGCACGGTGAGGGTGGAGAATTCATGGGCGATCTGGAAGGTGCGCAGCAGCCCCTTGTGGAAGAGCTCGTGCGGCGAGAGGCCGGTGATCTCCTCGCCGTCGAGCCAGACCCGGCCCGAGGTGGGTTTGTAATGGCCGGCGATGACGTTGAAGAGCGTGGACTTGCCCGCGCCATTGGGGCCGATCAGCCCGGTGATCGAGCCCTTGGCGATCTCGATCGAGGCGCCGTCGACCGCGCGGATGCCGCCGAAATGCAGATGAAGGTCGTCGACGCGGATCATGGGGCGCTCCCGGTTTCGGCCCGGTCCGGCGACGGCGCGCCGGGCCGGGCCCGGAAGGGATCAGCGATACTCGATCGTGACCGGGGCGTTGTCCTGGATCTCGTAGACCCGGTAGCTGCCCTTGGCTTCGCCCGGGCCGATCAGCTCGACGCCAGTGGCTCCCTGGTAGTCGATGTCGGTTCCCGCGGCGGCGAGTTCCAGCCCCTTGGCCAGTTCGCCCGCGAGGATCGGCTCGCCCGGGGCATTGGCGACGTCGAGCAGCTTGTCGCGGATGCCGGTCCGGTCGGGACCGCCGGCGGCCGCCATGGAGAGCGCGATCAGCGCGGCGGCGTCGTAGCTCTCGGGCACATAGGTGCCGGTCGGGTCCATGCCCGCGCCGGAGGCGAGTGCGGCAAAGGTGTCGGCGCCTTCGCCCTCGACGCCCGGAAGCGTGCCGATGACCTTGCCGTTGATGTCCTCGCCGATCGAATCGATCAGGCTCTGGCCGTACATGCCGTCGGGGAAGATGAAGCTCTCGAAGGCGCCGGTGTCGAGCGAGGCCTGGACGATGCCGACGCCGCCCTGGTCGACGTAGCCCGCGACAATCAGGTGCTCGGCGCCGGAGGCCTGGAGCGCCGCGACCTCGGCGGAATAGTCGCCCTTGCCGTCCTCGTGGGCGGCGACGATCGCCACCGTGCCGCCGCTGGCCGCGATGGCCGCGGCGATGGCGTCGGCGAGGCCCTTGCCGTAGTCGTTGTTGGTGTAGGTGATGGCGAAATTGTCGAGGCCCCGATCCTTGAGCACGTCGGCAATCACCTCGCCCTGGCGGGCGTCGGAGGGCGCGACGCGGAAGAAGAAGCCGTTGTCGTCGATGGTCGAGAGGGCCGGCGAGGTCGCCGAGGGCGAGACCATCACGACGCCGTTCGGCACGGCGACGGAATTGGCGATGGCGATGGTGACGCCCGAACAATCCGCGCCCAGGATCGCCGCGACGTTTTCGGCGGTGATCAGTCGCTCGGCGGCCGCGGTGGCGGCGGCGGCGTCGACGCAGGTCGAATCCGCGCGGACCGGATTGAGCGGCGCCCCGAGCACGCCGGCCTCGTTGACCTCGGCGAAGGCGAATTCGGCGCTTTCGGCCATGCCCGGCGTGATCGATTCCAGCGGCCCGGTGAAGCCGAGGATGATGCCGACGTTCACGGGGTCCTGGGCCGCGGCGGCGCCGGCGATCAGCGCGCTGGCCGCAGTCGCGAGTAGCAGTCTGTTCATGGAAGGCTCCCTGAGGTGTCCGTTCGTTTGTTGGGGAATGCCGGCTTGACGAGCGGTCGCGCCGGCAGAATCACCTGAGCGCACCATATCTCTTTGCGGATTCGAGACAAGTCGGCCGAAATCCGCGGAGGCGGCGGGGTTGCGCGGGAAACGTGTCGCGGGTCAGACGATGCCGCCCTCGATCAGGCGTGCGGCCACCGCGGCGAAGGCAGCGGCCTGGGCGCCGCCGGGCTCGGCCGCGGCGATCGGACTGCCCGCGTCGCCGGAGAGGCGGATGGCGATGTCGAGCGGGATCTCCCCGAGGAAGGGGATGCCGAGACGCCCGGCTTCCGCCCGCGCGCCGCCATGGCCGAAGAGATGCGCCTCGTGGCCGCAGTTCGGGCAGACGTAGGTGGACATGTTCTCGATGATCCCGAGCACCGGGACCTTGGTTTTCTCGAACATGTCCAGTGCTTTGCGTGCGTCGAGCAGGGCCACGTCCTGGGGCGTGGAGACGATGATGGCGCCGGTGATCGGGTAGCGCTGCGAGAGCGTGAGCTGCACGTCGCCGGTGCCGGGTGGCAAATCGACGATCAGCACGTCGAGCTCGCCCCAGGCCACCTGCCCCATCATCTGCTGCAGGGCGCCCATGAGCATCGGGCCGCGCCAGACCACCGCCTCGCCCTCCTTCAGCATCAGGCCGATCGACATGATCGTCACCCCGTGGTTGTGCAGCGGGAGGATCGTCTTGCCGTCGGGCGATTTCGGTCTTTGGTTAACGCCCATCATGCGCGGCTGGCTCGGCCCGTAGATGTCGGCGTCGAGCAGCCCGGTGCGCCGGCCGGCGCGGGCCAGCGCCACCGCCAGATTGGCGGCGACGGTGGACTTGCCCACGCCGCCCTTGCCGCTGGCGATGGCGAGGATGTGCCGGACGCCGGGCACCGGCGCGGGGCCGGCCTGCGGCGTGGCGTGGCGGCCGATCTTGAGCGCGGGCGGCGCGGCCT
>Ga0209607_1003405_pt1 | contig 12199 bp, 13 predicted proteins | sample AD_UKC117_MetaG_FD_184413 | JGI IMG/M metagenome (GOLD analysis project Ga0209607, IMG submission 184413) | Active sludge microbial communities of municipal wastewater-treating anaerobic digesters from Hong Kong - AD_UKC117_MetaG (SPAdes)... | ecosystem: Engineered > Bioreactor > Anaerobic >... | reverse complement strand
CAACCCAGACTGACGATCGTCGTGATATCGGCCGCCAGTCCGGCCCCGCCGCTGGGATCGTTGCCGCCCAGGGTCATGACCACGGGAGGAGGTGAGGAGGCGAGATCGGTCAAGTGGCTGCTCCGGGTTGGGAATGATGGATCGGGATGTAGGTCTATTCAACGTGCGTCAAGTAGGAACCTCAGGAATTCTAACAAACGCCGCGGGTTTTTCGGGATGCGCCAGCGTGGGAGAATAACGGCCCCGAAAACGCGGCATCAAGGAAAATAAAACCCAATGAAGAAGTACATGTGTCTGATTTGCGGATGGATCTATGACGAGGAGAAGGGTTGGCCCGATGATGGCATCCCGCCGGGCACCCGCTGGGAAGACGTGCCGTTAACCTGGACTTGCCCCGAGTGCGGTGCCGTCAAGGACGATTTCGAGATGGTGGAGATTTAGAGGTTCGGGGCAGCGGAATTTAGGGCGACTGTTCAGCGATGGCGGGGACGGATGCCAACGCCATCCCCGCGTCGCGTAATGCCGCCTTGCCTCGCACGGTCAAATCGGTGACGAAGGCGAACTGCTGACGCGGGTCGAGTGGATAGGCATTGATTCGGTAATGGGTGCCGAACGGCTTTTCCCGTACGATCACATTGATCGACCGGTCGATTTGCAGCAGTGGGCTGGTTAGCGCGACATCGTGCAATATCCGGTGGACCTGAGCAGCGTCGTGATGAGGATGAAGGTAGAAATCGGCCTCGCATTGCAGGTATTGACTCCCGTCGTTGGCATTGAGGATGGCTTGGTTCCACAGTTTGAGATGCGGGATATGCGCAACGGTATCTTCCGGGGTGACGATTTCCACCGTGCGCATGCCGATGGTGCGTACCTCGCCATAGATTCCGTCCACCTCGATCCAGTCACCGGGCCGATAGGGGAGTTCGTACAGGGCCACGATACCCGCGATCAAGCTGCTGGCGTAGTCCTTGGCGGCGAAGCCCAGCGCCAAGCCCAGCGCGCCCAGTATCCCCACCAGATTCTCGAAGGTGGGTTCGACGATGCGCTGCAAGATCAGCAGGAAAGCGGCGGCGATCGCCAACAGCCGCAGGACGGGTACCAAGGCCAGCGCGTGCAGGCGGTGGCGGCCGGAAAGGCGGCTGGCCAGCGCAGGAACCAAGCGCTGGATCAAGCTGATCAGCAGCCAGACCGTCACCACGATCAGCAGAATTTGCACGAGAGCGGTTTGACCGAGATGACTCAGGTTCATAGTCAGCCCCCTGATACTGTCGTTCATGTCGCGCTCCTAAAATCCGTCGATTAGGTAGCCGTCATCGCGTAGGAACCGCCGGACGATGGGATAGCCCATGGGCGATATCCGCCACTCGTCTTCATGCCGGATGACCAGTTCGGCATCTTCCAAACAGGCGAGCGCCGCCTCGGCTGAGGAAAGGGCCAACGGTAACAGCGGAGCCAGCGTCGCGCGGGTCAGGCCGGCGTGCAATAGCAGGGTGTGCAACAAGGTGGCTTGTTCGCGCAGCAGCGCGGAGGTGGGCGTGGGTTGTCTGATCTGATGCCACGGTGTCACCCAGACGGTGCTGCACTGGTTGGCGCTATCCTCGTTCGCCGCCGTGTCGGAGAGCGTTTCGTCCGGCGTGGTCCGTAGGCTGGCCCGCCAGATCGCATGCGCGATGCCGGGAATCCCCCGGACATGGGCGGCTAGAATCGGCAGGAACTCACTGGTTTTGATCGATTTATCTTCGATCATGTCCGCTGGCGGCGGGAGCACGTAGGCGCCGCTATCCGCCTGACGAAAGACTAGCCGATCCATTTCCGAGCCAGCGATGGAGTCTTGAAACCAGCGTGCCAGGCATTGCTGGTCGAAGCCTTGTGCAGCCAATGCCGGTGGTTCCGGGCTGTTCCAGGCCTTTCGCAGAAAGGCCCATGCCCAACTGTCGCAGCCGATGATGCCGCGTCCCAGCGAACCGGTGTGGCTTCGGTCGAGCAAATGGCGCACGAGCTCAAGTCCACTGGCATGACGCAAATAACAGCGTTCCAGGTTAGGCAGCACCCAAGGAAAGGGGTGTCGAACCTGTTCTTCCAGCCAAGCGAGATCCTGGGTCAGGATTTGTTCCAGCTTGGGCGGATTCACGATTCGCCAGTCGTGGTGCCTGGCCCAAGCGGTCAAGATATCGCCATGGCCTCCATGTGGAGGTGCGATGACGAACACACAAGCGTGGGAGGGGTTGGAGAGGTGTTCGGTATCCAACCATTCGGTGAGTGTGTCGTCCAGCGCCGCCACCGCTGGTTGCCAATCGGGTGTGGGTACGATCCGTTCGATTTGCGCCTCGGGCATGGCTCGCAACTCCTCTTCGGTTTTGAGAGGCGGAGTCGGAAGCGGATTGGATTTGGGCCGGAATTGTCGCCAGATGGAACTAAATTCTCTTTTGACCGTATGTTCGACGGTTGCGGCGGGGACTCGGTAATCCGCGATGGGAACATACCGCCAGAAAGAGGGCGCTTCCTCATCATCGGTTCGGGAAGGGGCAGCCATATGGGGTTTGAGTCGCTACTGCGTCTTCGGTGAGTACGAGGGCGGCGAGGGCAGCTAAATCGGACTATAAGATTCGGATGCCAGAGTGTCTTGTATAAATTTCGTTTGGAGAGTCCGACATGAGTGCGAATCCAGGCCGAATCCAGCTTGTTTCGAACGATATTACTCAATTACCGGTCGATGCCATCGTCAATGCCGCCAACCGTTCCCTGCTGGGCGGCGGTGGAGTGGATGGAGCCATCCATCGCGCCGCCGGCCCCGAACTACTGGCGGAGTGCCGGACTCTGGGGGGTTGCGAAACGGGCCAGGCCAAGCTGACGCGCGGGTATCGCCTGCCGGCTCGTTATGTAATCCACACGGTGGGGCCGGTCTGGCAGGGTGGGGACCAGGGCGAGCCGGACTTGCTGGCGAGTTGCTACCGCAATAGTTTGAGATTGGCGGTGGAGCACGGTGTCCACACCATTGCTTTTCCCGCGATCAGTTGCGGGGTGTACGGTTATCCGCTGGATGAGGCGGCGCGGGTCGCGGTGCGCGAAGTCGAGCATTTTCTGACGGCTGACGATCGGATCGAAGCGGTTTATCTGGTTTGTTTCGGCAAAGAGGTGCGGCAAGCTTACCAACAAGCGTTGCAAGGGGGTTGAGCAGCGGAACGGTGGGGCGGGCGGAGATACCGCCCGTCGCGTGTGGTTCACAGTTTGATCAGCGTGCCACCATTGGCCGGTGTCAGGCGAGTGACCGACTGCTCCTGGGAGGACGAGTCCAACTCGAAGCGATACATCAGGGTTTGCCCCTGGGTTTGCCGTTCGATCTGGACCTGACGCAGAGCGTCGAGCAGCAGGGCCGCGAACATGGCGTCGGCGTGGGCACGCCAACGTTCTTCCATCGCCCTTGCCGGATGGTCGGTCTGGACGGTGGGGACGACGGCGGATGTGGGGTAGTACAACAGAGCCAGCAACAGGGCGCCAGCAATCGCGAGCAGGGAGGCGGGCACCAAGTAAATTTTACGGCTCCGAATACTGCGGAATAGATGGCGCATGTTTCACCTCCGGCAACACCGGTCTATGCAAGGTTTTGTATGACTACGAGTTAAATTCCGTACGAAATTTAGGTGACAGTTAGGGTATGAGTAGGATTTTATTATACAAACTCTATAACCGAGGATAACAGAAGGTTTTTTGCGGCGCAAGCAGGAAGTCCGCCTCCGACCGGCGCCGCGCGGGTTTAGCCTTCCTGCTTCTCCTTCTGATGGAGGGCTTGCAGTTTCTGCTGGATATCGGTCGGCACGGGATCGTAATGGCTCAGTTCGATGTTGTACGAACCGTGGCCACCCGTCATGGATTTCAACTGTGATTCATAACCGTCCAGCTCCGCCAACGGCACCTGCGCGTTGATGACGCTCATGCCGCGCGGCCCGGCATCGGTGCCGGCGATGCGCCCACGCCGGCTGGACAGATCGCCGGTGATGGCGCCGACGCAGTCGGCCGGCGCCCGCACTTCCAGGTTGACGATGGGCTCCAGCACGATCGGCTTGGCCTTGCCGACCGCATCGAGAAAGGCTTCGCGGCCGGCGGTGACGAAGGCGATTTCCTTGGAATCGACCGGGTGATACTTGCCGTCATAAGCAATGGCGCGCACATCCTGCATCGGATAACCGGCGATCGCGCCTTCCTGCAAGGCCTCGCGCACGCCTTTTTCCACCGCTGGCAGGAGCGAAGTTGGGATGGTGCCGCCCACCACCGCGCTGACGAATTCGAAGCCGGCGTCGCGTGGCAGTGGTTCGATGCGCATGAACACCTCGCCGAACTGACCAGCGCCGCCGGTCTGTTTCTTGTGGCGATGATGGCCTTCGGCGTTCTGGCCGATGGTTTCCTTGTAGGCGATCTTGGGAGGTTTAGTTTCGACGTGCAGGTTGTAGCGCTGCTGCATCTTTTCCAAGGTGATGCGCAGATGCAGATCGCTCAGGCCGCGCAGTACGGTCTCCTTGGTATGCGTGTTGTGCTCCAGCGCCAGGCAGGGATCTTCCTCCAGCAACTTGTGCAGGGTGTCGGACAGCTTCTGTTCATCGCCGCGAGTGGCGGCGCGGATGGCCAGCCCGAACAGCGGCGTGGGAAAGCGCAGCGGTTGCAGGTGAATCTGGTCCTCATCGTGGGAGTCGTGCAGCACCACGTCGCGATGGATGTCGTCGATCTTGGCCACCGCGCAAATATCGCCGGGAATGCCGGTGGCGATCTCGGGATGCTCTTTACCGTGGAGCTGGAACAGGTGGCTGACCTTGAACGGCTTGCGGCCGTCGCCGATGAAGAGCTGGCTGTCCTTGGTGAGGGTGCCCTGGTGGATGCGGAAAATGCCGAGCTTGCCGATGAAAGGGTCGATCAATACCTTGAAGACATGGGCCACGACGTGTTGCTGAGGGTCGGGGATGGCGTGGAGTTTCTCGACCGACTCGCCATCACCCTTGAGGAGCGGTTCGGGGTTGCCTTCGGTCGGGTTGGGCAGCAGCCGCGCGAACACGTCCAGCAGATCCTTCAGGCCGACGCCGGTGCGAGCCGAAACGAAGCAGATCGGGATCAGATGGCCTTCGCGCAGTGCCTTCTCGAAGGGTTCGTGTAACTGTTCCGGTTGCAGGTCTTCGCCCTGTTCCAGGTACAGCGCCATCAGTTCCTCGTCCACCTCGACCACCTGATCGATCAAGGCGGAATGGGCGGCGGTCACACTGGAAAAATCGCTGTCTCCGCTCGGGTTGAAGAAACAGTCCACCACCGTGGCGCCCTGCTTGGCCGGCAGGTTGACCGGCAGGCATTCCCTGCCGAAAATTTCCTGAATCTGATCGAGCAGGCCCGGCAGGTCGACGTTTTCGGCGTCGATCTTGTTGACGATGATCATTCGGCACTGCCGCCGACTGGCGGCGCGTTCCATCATCCGCTGGGTGACCGCCTCGATGCCGGTTTGAGCGTTGATGACCACCGCCACCGTTTCCACCGCCGGCAACACGGCGATGGCCTGACCGATGAAATCCGGGAAGCCGGGCGTATCGATCAGATTGATATGCGTATCCTGATAATCGAGATTCACCAGCGCGGCGTCCAGGGAATGCTGGTGGTTTTTTTCCTGTGGGTCGAAATCGCAGACCGTGTTGCCTTTTTCCACCGCGCCAGGAGCGGAAAGCTTACCCGCGTGGTGCAAAATAGCTTCCACCAGCGTGGTTTTTCCGGCTGTGGCATGCCCGACCAGGGCGATGTTGCGGATGGATTCGGTGGTATAACTGACCATCATGGCCTCCTGTTGGATTCGGTGCGGACAAGCAAGCTCTTGTTGTGACGAGGCGATCCTCAATGGATAGAGCGATCGCGATAAAAGTAAAAAGTCTACAGGAACAGGTGGGGTTTCTCAGCCGACCCCGTCATTATTTTGTCATGATCGGCGGAGCGTCGGGGTTGCAAACCCACTTTCCGGCGCCTCGGCGCGAAGCGGCGAACGGACCGGTTTTCTGGCGAGCAGGAGCAAAACTGCCTAACGATTCCCGAGACCGCCGAACGCTTCGGCGTGCGGGACCCCTACGACCCGGTGCAGAATCTGCGTGGTGGCATGGCCTACCTACGCTGGTTGCTGGCCTATTTCCAGGGTGACGTGCGGCTGACCCTGGCGGGCTACAACACCGGCGAAGGTGCGGTGGTTCGTTACGGCGACGTGCCGCCTTATGCGGAAACGCGGGCCTACGTCGACCGGATCACTCGCGCTTACGGCCAACTGAAGCATCCTCCGGTGGCGCCAGTGACCCCGCCCGCCCCGCTGAAGCGGCCACCGGCCGATTCCGCCTCGGTCCCGGCGACGACGCTGCTGGTGGCGACCCGCCCACGGCGGTAGAGAACCGCCAACCTTATCCGAATATTTCGAACCTCCGGCTGGAGCAGTCGAGTGCGTGATTGTCACTTGACTGTCAAGCAGCTTTAAAGCGGTTGCAATTCGACTGACCTATTGTCGCTCGAACCTGCTTCATGCCGTTTGTTTCCGGAGGTCGTCTTGAACGTTCAACCGCAGCTTTACGCATCCGTCAGCCCGCCACCGTCCAAGGGGGCGTTGCAAGTCGATTTTGCCGGATCGGCGGAGGAAGTACGCGCGGCGCAGCGCTTGCGCCATGAGATCTTCGCCGGGGAAATGGGCGCGCGGTTGCACAACCGCATTCCCGGCCTGGACCACGATCATCTGGACGCGTGCTGCCGCCATTTGCTGGTGCGGGATCCGCTGACCACGCGGTTGATCGGCTGCACCCGCATTCTGATCGAGGACGACGCCCGTCAGGCGGGAGGCTTCTACTCGCAGGGCGAGTTCGAAATCGGAGCGGTGTTGGCCTTGCCGGGCCGCTTCGCCGAGATCGGCCGAACCTGCGTCCACCGCGATTACCGCAACGGCGCCACCATCACCGCGCTCTGGTCGGGGATCGCGAATTTCGTGGTGGAAAACCGGATCGATTATCTGATTGGTTGCGCCAGCATTCCGCTGGGTGAAAACGGGACGATGGCCCAGGCGATTTTCTCTGAACTGGCGCAGCGCTATCTGACGCCCGCGGAGTTGCGGGCGCGGCCGTTGCTGCCCTTGCCACGGCATGACATGCTGGATCGCGGCGACTATCCGCTGCCGCCGCTGTTGAAAGCCTATCTGCGCATCGGAGCGCGGATTTGCGGCGAGCCGTTTCTGGATGAGGATTTCCAGGTGGCCGATGTATTCATTTTACTGTCCACTCGGCAACTGGCGCGGCGTTATGCCCGCCATTTTCTGGAGCGAGCGGCGTGAGCGACGACGGCGCATGGTCCCGGATAGGACGCCGGTTGCGACGGGTGCCACTGGTGGTGCTGCATGTGCTGGCCGGGATCGTGGTGGCGGCGCTGTTGCGGCCGGGGCGAAACGGCATGGTGTCCGACCGACCCCTGGTATGGTGGAGTCGAGTGCTGTGCTGGATCATGGGGGTGCGGGCGACCGTAACCGGAACCCCGGCCGGCGGCGCGGTGCTGTTCGTCGCCAATCATGTTTCCTGGTTGGATATCTTCTGCATCGCCGGTGTGTGTCCGACGCACTTTCTGGCCAAGCGCGAGGTGGCGGACTGGCCATTGTTCGGCTGGCTGAGCCGCCGGGTCGGCACCGCCTTCATTCGCCGTGGCGGCGACAATGGCGCCGGCGAAGCCGCCGAACAGTTGACTTGGCGGCTGCGTAACGGTGGGCGGGTTCTGGTTTTTCCCGAGGGCACCTCGACCGGGGGCGAAACCGTGCGGCGCTTTTTTCCGCGCCTGTTTCAGGCCGCCATCCTGGCACGCTGTCCGGTGCAGGCGATCGCGCTGCGCTATCCCCATCGTGACGGCGTGCATCCAGCCGTGCCTTTCGTCGGCGATGCGTCCCTGCTGCCGCATCTATGGCGGTTGTTGGGTGAGCGCCGTATCGAGGTCACATTGCGGTTCTGCGAGCCGCTATCGGCGCTGGGGCGGACCCGAAACGAGTTGGCCGAGCATGCCCGGGCACAGATCGATGGCGCATTGTCTGGCGCCGGGACCGCGCGACCGCTGGTTAGCACGCTGCTGGGTCAAGCTTGACCTGGTAGAGGTCGAAGCGAGTATTGGGCGCGACGATCCGCGCTGTGGGTGGCGGACCGCTCAGGGACGGCGCCAGCCGTGGCCGTTTTACCACCACTCGATGACCGGCGCAGGCCAGCGCCACGGCCAGCAGGGCCGGCGCATCCGCATCGTCGCCGGCCAATTGTCGCAACAAGCGCATTTCCTTCCCGACCCACGCCGATTTTTGCCGGTGCGGGTACATCGGATCCAAGTAAACCACGTCCGGCCGTTGTTGGTTTGCCGTTAGTCGAGGCAGACATTCCCGCCCGTCGCCGCTGTGAAAATGCAGTCGTTCGCGCACCATTTGCCCGATTTCTGCATCGTGGGTGGCGCGCCGCAAGCCGTCCCGCAGCAGAGCGGCGACGATCGGTGAACGCTCGATCAGGCAGACGGTGCAGCCCAGGCAGGCGAGCACGAAAGCGTCGCGGCCCAACCCGGCGGTGACGTCCGCCACGGTCGGCGCCGCGCCACCCTTCAATCCGATCGCTCGGGCCAGCGGCTGACCACGGCCGCCACCGAACCGCCGCCGGTGGGCCACCGCTCCCGCAGTGAAATCGACATAGACTGGCCCTGGGGCGTTGGAATCCAGCGTCCGCAATTCCAGCCGTGTCGGGGTGACCACCAATAGGTGCGTGAAAGCGTCGGTGAACGGGATGGTGACCAGGGGTAAACGCAACTCAGCCGCCAATTCGACCGCCACGGCCAGATTCGCGGGATGTTCCGCGGCAACCGCTAGCTCGGGGCCGGCTCTGAAATCCACGGTCGTCAAAACGGGAAGCGCCACCGCCGCGCCGAACGTGGCGGTGGCCGATCGGAACGGGTCCGGGATTCAGGCTGCCTTTTGCAGCGCTTCTTCCAGTGCTGTTTTGGTCAAACCGTCCATTTCGGTCTTGAAGCGCGTGGCCAGGTCGGACATCGCCTTGGCATCATGCAGCATCTTCTGCTGGACCGTCTGCGCAATGTCGGTCTGACGCTTGTAGAAACTCTGCAAACTTTTGACGTCGTTGATCTCGGCGGCGGCTCTCATCTGGTTGATGCCGATGTCCAGGTAAGCTTTAAGCGCATTCATCTGGAACAGCATCATCTTTTCGATGTTCTCAACCATCAGTTTGTTTGCTTTGACCAGGGGTTCCGGCAGGGATTGCGGAGTTTCCAGTGCCTTGCTGAACAGATCGATGACCATGGCGTATTCCTCGTCAGACATGAGTAAGTTTGTTGCAGTGCAATATAGCGGGATTTGTGTTGCGTTGCAACATGCGGGAATGCGCTTTTTTCGGTAGAAAGTCACCGACACGCGGGGCGATGGATTGGCGGAATTCGTCACACGAAATCGGCAAGGTGAACTATGCTTAATGATATAAAGCCGCAAAGCTGTTTTTCGATTGGAGTGACAGTGCGTAAGCGAGGTAAGACCTTGAGCGATAATGCGGTTTCCAGTTTGTCCGCACGGCTGTGGCGGAAAGGTTTGCTGCCTCACCACGACATCGGTCCGCGCGAGCGAGCGCCGAAGCTGGCGTTGGTGGCCGATCCTCGGGAAGCCGAATTGAACGGCATGTTCGTGCTGTCGCGATTGGCGACATTTCTGCGCGGCATCGAAACGGGCGAGCGGCGTGGTCTGCACTTGCGCGAACGGGTGGTGATCGTCCCCGCAGTCGAAAGTCCGGTAGGGTCCGGCGGTGGTCGCGGGCAACGCTACACTCCACAGGTGTCGCGAGCGGCGGCCGAGGCGATGGTGGAGCTGACCCAAGCCGCCTATTATCGGGTGAGCATTCGCCCGGCCAGCCCCGAAGTCGAGGATATGCCGCAGGTGTGTCTTTACGCGCCCAACGACGACGAGCGCGCCAGCGCCTGTCTGTTCGGGTTGCCGGCGGTCATCGAGCGGCCAGTCGAGGACACCGCTCCTTCCGATCTGATGCGCGCCTGGCGACCCTGCCGTGGCGAGAATTTCGTGATTCACGCCGGGCAGGCCGGTGGCTTGCAGACGGGGCATTGCGAGACCTTGTTTCGGGCGTTGGTGGCGTTTCTCGACCGTACCGGAATTGTCGGTGGTCTACGGCCTTCCAATGAAGATGAGGACCTGCATTATTTTGGTCTGGAACAGATCTGCGTCGTGTTGGCCGAGCAATCCGGGATATTCGCCTCCCATCTGAGTGTCGGCCGCTGGGTCCGCGCGGGGGAGGCGCTGGGCCATATCTACGATGGCGTCAGCGGCAATATACAGGCACGGGTGGTGACGCCGGTGGCCGGCCTGCTGGCGAGCATGCGTCGGCAGCCGTTGCTGTGCGCGGGTGGTTTGGTGGCCCAGGTGTTGACGTCGGACAGCATGACCCAGCGGGGCTTGGCGCGACGTCGGCTGGGAGAGCGACATGAACGACAGGCCCGTCGAGGATTATGAAAGCGAGCACCGGCGTTTGCTGGAGCAGGTGATCGCGGAAACCCGGGGAACGGCCGATCTGACCGGCTGTTCCAAACTGAGCGAACCGGTACTGCGCGCGCTGGCGGTGGTACCCCGACACCGATTCGTGCCACCAGCCCAACTCGCATGGGCCTACGCCGACAGCCCGCTGCCGATCGGTTGCGGTCAGACGATTTCCCAACCCTTCATCGTCGCCTTGATGACCGAGTTGCTAGCGCTCGACTCCCGGTCCATGGTGTTGGAAGTCGGCACCGGTTCAGGCTATCAGACGGCGATGCTGGCCAGTTTGGCGCGGCGGGTGTACTCGGTGGAACGGATTCCCGCGCTGGCTGAAGCCGCCGAACGGCGCTTGCGCGAACTCGGTATCGCCAACGTGGAAATTCGCATCGCCGACGGTTATCGGGGCTGGGAAGAGCAGGCACCCTTTGACGCCATTATAGTCACGGCGGCGGCGGCCGAAGTGCCGCCGGCGCTGGTGCGGCAGCTCAAGCCGGGTGGCCGATTGGCGATTCCCGTGGGGCCGCAGCACCGGAGTCAGGATCTGCGCGTGATTTGCAAGGATGAATCCGAAATGTTACATAGTCGTAGCGTGTTGCCGGTGGTCTTCGTGCCGCTGGTGCGGGACCACGAAGACTGAGGTCGATATCGAAGCGGCGATCGCCGACAGGGCTTAGCCGGTCGGCAGCGAAATCCCGGTGAGCTTCTTGAACAGCGCCACTGCGTAGGAATCGGTCATGCCGGAGACGAAGTCGGTGATGGCCAGCACGCGGCGGTAGAGGTCGGGGTCGGGGTTGCGTCCCGGTCCGGCGAAGGATTCCGGGATCAGATGAATCAGCATCCGGCTCTTGGGCGAAGCAGCCGGACCACGGGCGGCGAGGTCGTTGACGGTGGTGACGAAGGCTTCCAGCAAGCCGCCCAATACCTCGAAGCCGGCCGCTTCCACCTCGATCACCGGTTTGGAGACATACACCTGGGTCTCGCCGCATTCCTTCAACGCGCGCATCGCCTCGGCGGCGGGGATCGCGTCCAGCAGTTCGGCGGCGAAACCGCCGGCCAGGATCGTCGCCTCGTTGTCCATGAAGCACTGATGGACCTGATCGATGATGGTGCCGATGGCCTTGGCGCGCAGGTATTCGATTTTTTCCTTGGACCGGGTGATGTGGCGCATCTTGCGCTGGGCGCGGTCCGGCTCGCCGGTCAGCGGCAGCAGCAGGTCGCGCACCTCGTCGAAGCCCAGTAGTTGCAGCCGAAAGGCATCCTCCACATCGATGATCCGGTAGCAGATATCGTCGGCCGCCTCGACCAAATAGGCCAACGGATGGCGGCTCCAGGCCCCCGGCAGCACCGGTTCCAGTCCCAGCTCTCCGGCGATTTCCGCGAACAGATCCGCGTCGTCCCGATAGAAGCCGAATTTCTTGAAGGCGATGCCGGGCGGAGGGGTGACCGGCAGCGATGCGGCGCAGGGGTATTTGGTGAAGGTGCCCAAGGTGGCGCAGGTCAGTTGCATGCCGCCCGGATTGTCGGGGCTTTGCAGCCGGGTGATGATGCGAAACCCCTGAGCGTTGCCTTCGAAACGCAGGAAATCCTGCTGTTGCGCGTCGTCCAACTGTTCCAGCACCGTCCGGCCGGTGGTGGAGGCGGTGAACC
>Ga0209607_1003403_pt1 | contig 12207 bp, 11 predicted proteins | sample AD_UKC117_MetaG_FD_184413 | JGI IMG/M metagenome (GOLD analysis project Ga0209607, IMG submission 184413) | Active sludge microbial communities of municipal wastewater-treating anaerobic digesters from Hong Kong - AD_UKC117_MetaG (SPAdes)... | ecosystem: Engineered > Bioreactor > Anaerobic >... | reverse complement strand
CTCCATCTCCGTGACGAGGACCCAGTCGTCCGGCCGCAGCGTGGGCCGGAGGAACGACTGGGCGACCAGGTTGATCGCCTCGGTGGTCCCCCGGACGAAGACGATCTCCTCGGGCGCGACGCCGCCGAGGAACGACGCGAGGGTCTCGCGCGCCCCGTCGTAGGCAAGGGTCGCCTGTTCCGAGGCCTGGTACACGCCGCGGTGGATGTTCGCGTTGGAGGTCTCGTAGAACCGCGTCATCGCGTCGAGCACCGCCTGCGGCTTCTGCGCACTCGCGGCGGTGTCGAGATAGACGATCGGCTTGCCGCGCGAGGTGGTGCGCAGCATGGGAAACTCGGCCCGGAGGGGCAAGGCGGCCGGACCGAGCCCGATTCCGCTCGTCGTCACGCGCGCACCATGACCCGCTGCGCGGCCGCAGGCGATCCGCGCCCGTCCACCGCGATCCCAAGTGACGGCACCGCGGCTCGAGCGATCGCTCCGGGGTCATGGTGCGCGCGGAGACCTCCCCCCCGGGGTGCCCGTGGGGAGCCGGGGGGGCGGCGGCCCCGGAGCGCACGCTCGATGCGCGGCAGTGGCGCTTGGGATCCCGGACCCTGCACGCGCATCGCTGTCGTGCGCGGAGTGGGCTGCCGGCCTCCCGCCGCGAGGGCCGGGCTGCCGCTCACCCCGTCATCTCGCCCAGCCGCGCGTGCACGTCGGCCTCGAGGGCCTTGCGCACCGTCGGCTGCAGGATCTCGGTCATCACCTCCGCCGCGAACGCCCACACCAGCAGCTGCTCGGCCTGCGCGCCGGCGATCCCGCGCGACTGCAGGTAGTAGCGCTGCTGCTCGTTCAGCTTGCCGATCGTCGCGCCGTGCGTGCAGCGGACGTCATCCGCGAAGATCTCGAGCTGGGGCTTGGTGTCGACCCGCGCGTCCTCGGAGAGCAGCAGGTTCCGGTTGGTCTGCTTCGCGTCGGTCTTCTGGGCGATCGGATCGACCAGCACCTTGCCGTTGAAGACCACCCGCGAGCGATCGTCGAGGACGCCCTTGTAGACCTCCCACGAGTTGCAGTTCGGGTGGTCGTGGTGGATCGCCGAGTGGGTGTCGCTGACCTGCTCGCCGCGCGTCAGGGAGAGCCCGTAGAGCAGGGTCTCGATGTTCTCGTCGCTCAGGTGCGCGTGCAGGTTGTGGCGCGCCAGGTGGGCACCCATCGACAGGGCGAACGACCGGTAGTGCGAATCGCGCGCCTGGTCGACCGCGGTGAAGCCGACGTGCCAGGCCGCGTCGGTCTCGCGCTGAACCCGGATGTGCTCGACCGTGGCGTTCCGTCCGACGACCAGCTCCGCCACGGTCGTGGTGACGTGACGCTGCGTGGTCAGCGAGAGGTAGCTCTCGGTGATCGTCGCCCGCGCGCCCTCGCCCACCACCACGAGCAGCCGGGGCGCCAGCAGGGCATCCGCCGAGGCATCGGTGGCGACGTGCAGGAACTGGATCGGCTGTCCCGGATCGGCGCCCTTCGGCACCACGACGAGCAGGCCATCGGTGAAGGCCGCGGCATTCAGCGCGCTGAACGGCGTGGCCTCGGGCGCCACCGTCTTCGCGAGGTGCTTCTCGACCTCGGGCACCCCCTCGGCGATCGCCCGGGAGAGCGGCAGGACGCGGATCCCGGCCGCGCTGTCCGGCAGGCGCGAGAGGGCCTGCTCGAACCGGCCATCGACGACGACGATCCGCGGCCAGGCCGGGTCGAAGTCATGGGGCGCCAGTGCCTCGGGACGGAGCGTGCCGGGTGCAGCGGGCAGCCCGATCTCGAGCTTGCCCAGCGGGGCCACCGGGGTGAAGCGCCACTCCTCGTCGCGCGTGGTCGGCAGGCCGACGGCGACGAACCGCTCGCGGGCGGCAGCGCGCAGCGCGGCGAGCCACGAGGGCTCACCGGGACGCGCCGCGGCCAGCGCGGCACCGAACGGAAGGGCAGGGGCCGCCGTCACGCTCATGACGCCACCGCGGCCTCGGGGCCCGTCAGCCACTCGTACCCCTTTTCCTCCAGCTCCAGCGCCAGCTCCTTGCCGCCGGAGCGAATGATCCGGCCGCCGGCCAGGACGTGCACGTAGTCCGGCACGATGAAGTTCAGCAGCCGCTGGTAGTGCGTCACCACGATCGTCGCGCTGTCGGGCCGGCGGAGCCGGTTGACGCCGTTCGCCACGATCCGGAGCGCGTCGATGTCGAGCCCCGAGTCGGTCTCGTCGAGGATCGCGAGCTTCGGCTCCAGCACGGCCATCTGGAGGATCTCGTTGCGCTTCTTCTCGCCGCCGGAGAAGCCGAAGTTGACGGCCCGCTCCATGATCTCGGGACCCCACTCGACCACCTTCAGCTTCTCCTCCAGCAGGTCGATGAAGTCGATCGGGTCGATCTCGTCGAGGCCGCGCGCCTTGCGGATCTCGTTGTAGGCCTGCCGCAGGAAGTAGGCGTTGGTCACCCCCGGGATCTCGACCGGATACTGGAACGCGAGGAAGACGCCGGCCCACGCCCGCTCCTCGGCCTCCATCTCCAGCAGGTCCTCGCCATCGAGGGTGACCGACCCGCCGGTCACCTCGTAGCTCGGATGCCCGGCCAGCACCTGGGCGAGCGTGCTCTTGCCCGAGCCGTTGGGGCCCATGATGGCGTGGACTTCGCCCGGGTTGACGGTGAGCGAGATCCCCTTGAGGATCTCGACCTCGTCGACGGCGGCGTGGAGGTCGGTGATCTGGAGCAGCGACATGCGGTGAATTCCTGGTTGAGTCGTGAGTCGTGAGTCGTGAGTCGTGTCGTTGCGAGCCACCACCGGCGGCGACGCAACCCGGTGCCGAATGCCCCTGGACTGCGTCGGCGCTGCGCGCCTCGCAGTGACGGCGCCTCCCTATCCCACGCTGCCCTCGAGCGACACGCCGAGCAGCTTCTGCGCCTCCACGGCGAACTCCATCGGGAGCTCCCGGAAGACCTCCTTGCAGAAACCGTTGACGATGACGCTGATGGCGTGCTCGGTGTTGAGCCCGCGGGCCTTGCAGTAGAAGATCTGGTCCTCGCCGATCTTCGAGGTGCTCGCCTCGTGCTCGACGTCGCTGGTGCTGTTGCGCACGTCGATGTACGGGAAGGTGTGCGCCCCGCAGCGATTGCCGATCAGCATCGAGTCGCACTGGGTGTAGTTCCGCGACCCCTCGGCGTTGGGCATGATCTGCACGAGGCCGCGGTAGGAATTCTGCCCCTGGCCGGCGCTGATGCCCTTCGAGACGATCGTGCTGCGCGAGTTGCGGCCGAGGTGGATCATCTTCGTGCCGGTGTCGGCCTGCTGGCGGCCGTTGGTGACCGCCACCGAGTAGAACTCGCCCACCGAGTCGTCGCCCTGGAGGATCACGCTGGGGTACTTCCAGGTGATCGCCGAGCCGGTCTCGACCTGCGTCCAGGAGATCTTCGCCCGGTGCGCGGCCTTGCCGCGCTTGGTGACGAAGTTGTAGATGCCGCCCTTCCCCTCGTCATCGCCGGCGTACCAGTTCTGCACCGTCGAGTACTTGATGCGGGCATCGTCGAGCGCCACGAGCTCCACCACCGCCGCGTGCAGCTGGTTCTCGTCGCGCTTCGGGGCGGTGCAGCCCTCGAGGTAGCTGACCGAGGCGCCCTCCTCGGCGACGATCAGCGTCCGCTCGAACTGGCCGGTGTTGGCCGCGTTGATCCGGAAGTAGGTCGAGAGCTCCATCGGGCACTGCACGCCCTTCGGCACGAACACGAACGACCCGTCGGAGAAGACCGCCGAGTTGAGGGCGGCGAAGAAGTTGTCGTTCGCCGGGACCACGCTGCCGAGGTACTTCCGCACCAGCTCGGGGTGCTCGCGCACCGCCTCGCCGAAGGAGCAGAAGATCACGCCCGCCTTCGCGAGGGTCTCCTTGAACGTCGTCCCGACCGAGACCGAGTCGAAGATCGCGTCGACCGCGACCCCGGCGAGCAGCTTCTGCTCGCTGAGCGGGATGCCGAGCTTCTCGTAGGTCTCGAGCAGCTTCGGGTCGACCTCGTCGAGCGACCCGAGCGGCTTGGCGGTCTTCGGGGCCGAGTAGTACGTGATCGCCTGGTAGTCGACCGGGGTGTAGGTGACGTTCGGCCAGTGCGGCTCGGTCATCTCGAGCCAGCGCCGGTAGGCCTTCAGCCGCCACTCGAGCAGCCACTCCGGCTCCTGCTTCTTCGCCGAGATGAACCGGACCGTCTCCTCGGAGAGTCCCGGCGGGGCGCTCTCGGCCTCGATGTCGGTGATGAAGCCGTACTTGTACTCGCGGTTGACCAGCTGTTCGACAGACGAACTCATCGGGCCTCCTCGCCCTCGGTGGCGTCACCCGGAGTGACGCGATAGCTGCACGTCCCGCACCCGCCCGCGATGCGCGAGCGCCGTTCCACCGGCGCCCCGAAGACCTCGGCGAGGAATCGCTCCTCGGCGTCGCAGACCTCCGGAAACCGCTCGGCAATCAGGCGGTGGGGACAGTTGTGTTCGGTCAACAGGCCGCCCTCGGCGGCACGGGCCCACGTCGCCATGTACCCCTCGGCGTCGAGGACCCGGGCGATGGCGGCGCCGCGCTCCTCGGCGGGCAGCCGCCTGGTCTCGTGCTCGAGCCGGTCGGCGAGCGCCCGGTACTGACGCTCCAGCAACGCCACCGCGGCCTGACGCCCCTCCGAGGCCACCACGTGCTCCAGCAGATCGACCAGCGTGCGCTCGTAGCGGGCCGGGAACAGGCCGTGACCCTCGGCAGTGAGGCGCCAGGTGTGCGCCGGCGCACCGACCCCACGAGGCGTCCGATCGAAGGTGATCGCCCCCTCGGCCTCCAGCTCCTTCAGGTGATGGCGGACCGCGTTCAACGAGCAGCCGAGCTCCTCCGAGAGCTCGGCCGTGGTCGCCCCGCCGCGCCCCTTGAGGCGAACCAGGATCTCGCCACGAGGGCCCCGATGGCCGATCGGGCCGTCGGGAAGTGGAAGGTCAGCCGCGCCGGGCAGCGGAGAGGTGGTCATCGGTCCGCAATGCTACGGAGAGAACGGCGATTTGTCAATTAATGCGACAAAATTGGCGCTAAAACACAAATGAATTGTCGTTCACCATCTGCCGACCCTGAGGAAGACGACCTTCCGACCTGCGTCGTTTACCCCGTACTCCAGTCGGACCGGGCCGATCGGTGTGTCCGACCCCACGCCGACTCGCGCCCCGACGAGCCACCCTTCCGGGCCGAACCACCGCCCGGCGGTGTAGGCACCGGGGAGGATCCGGTCGGGCCGGACGTCGCCATTGGGGGTGAGGAAGCTGGTCTCCCCGAAGGCGGTTCGACCCCACGCGCCCCCGATCCGAAGCCGGATCGGTCCGATCAGGGGACGGGTGAGCGTGAGCGACACCAGCGCCTCGTTGTCGCCGGGCCGCTCGCCGAGGTGGAGGCCGGGGAAGCCGTCCGCTCCGCCGAGGGTGAACACCATGTTGGCGGGCAGGTCGTGCCCGACCCCGAGTCGCACCCTGGGCTCGAGGCGGAAGCCGCCGAAGGCACCGTTGAACCGAATCACCGCGGCGGCGCGACTGTACGCCTCGGTCACCCGGACCTCGACATTGGCGAGCTCCTCGCGATCGAGGCCGAGCCGTTGCAGGTGGATGGCGCCGCCGACCGTGGATCGGGTCAGCCGTCGCTCGTCGACCAGGTCGCGCTCGCGCCACGATTCGTGCGCGGCGAGCAGCGAGAGCCGGAAGCCGAGGGCGAGCTGCCGCTCAAGCCCGACCTCGGAGCGGGCGGTTAGCACCTGGGTGGCGGGGAGCTCGAGGCCATCGAGGCCGAAGCGGCGCATGTCGGTGTCGCGCAGGTCGATCCGGGCGATCGGAGTGAAGGGAGACTGCCCGAGGCGGGTCTCCCGCCGCGCGGTCACCTCGAGACTGCTCGCAAAGCGGTTCAGCGTGAGTACGCCCGAGGCCTCGGTTCCCAGCAGGGGAAGGTGGCGATCGAGCACGCCCGCCCAGAGCCGGCCGCCGAGTTCGGCATCGTACGACAACCCGATCCCACCGACACGCCGCGGCAACCGGGTCAGCGTCGGTTGCAGCAGCACCGTGTCGCCGCGACCCGTGGGGTTGAGCCAGACCTCCTTGAAGAGCTCACGGTCGGCGAGCCGGGCGAGCCGGCGGCCGAGCAGGGCGACATCGACTGGTGCGGTGCGCTCGAGGCCGAGCGCGCGCCGTACTTGCAGCACCGCCGCGCGGTCGGCGCTCGGGCCATCGACCACGCGCACGACGGCAGGGAGTCGGCCGAGCGGAGGCGTTGTCGCGGCACCCTCGGGGCGGCAGCGCCATGCGGCCAACGCAGAATCGGCGGTGCGTTCGCCGAGGGCGATGAGTGCGTCGATGGCGCCGGGCGAGAAATCGAGTGCCCGGAACGCGCCGATCGGCGAACGGATCATCAAGTCCGTCGCATCGAGCTCGGCGTCCGGCTGCCGGAAGAGCCAGTTCAGCAACCGATCGGCGACGACGAACGGCGACTCGAGGTTCAGCGTGTCCGACGGCAGCTCGGTCACGTCGCTGACGATCACGCGCCGCGCCCCGGCACGGCGCGCGACCTCGACGGGAATATTGGCAGACAGTCCGCCGTCGGCGTAGACCGAATCACCGATGCGTTGCGGCGTGAAGACGAGCGGGATCGCGATGCTCGCCCGCACCGCCCGGGCGAGGTCTCCCGACGCGAACGGGGTGATCCCGCGATCGGCAAGGTTCGTCGCGACCACGCGCAGCGGGATCGGTAGCCGATCGAAGTCGCCCCGCGCGAGGAGGTTCCCGCGGAGCAGCACCTCGCCCAGCATGCCGCCGATCGCGCGCTGCTCGACCGAGGCGCCCTGGATCGCGAATCCCTGCTCTCCCTCCTCCCACAGCAGGAGCGGGAGGCGCGACCCCCAGGCCGCGGGTCCGCGCGGCTCATGGGTGCGGAACACCTCTGCGAGCGGGAGCGTCCGGGCGATCGAGTCGATCGAGGCCGCGGAGTATCCCGAGGCCGCCAGCGCACCGACCACCGACCCCATCGAGCTGCCGACGATGAGATCGGGACGGATTCCCGCGCGCTCCAGGGCGCGCAGGACGCCGACATGCGCCAATCCCTTCGCCCCGCCCCCGGAGAGGACCAGTGCCGTCGGGGCGGGCGCGCAACGCCCCTGCGCCGCAACCGGCAGGAACGCCGAACCGCCCGTGAGGAGCGCCACGGCAAACCAGAGGGCCCGAGTCGGGATTCGGTGCGGCATCGCGTGCAAGCTAAGGGTCGGCGGACCCGGTGGCAGCCACCCCCCTTGCGCCCTCACCACGGCGTTCCTAATCTGCCCGTTCGCGGATCCCCCACCGCGTCGACCACCCTGTCGGGATCGACCCCGAGGAGCCTGGATGCCGTACATCATTACCGACGCCTGCATCGGCGTGAAGGATCGCGCCTGCGTCGATGTCTGTCCCGTCGACTGCATCTACGAGGGGGAAGAGCAGCTCTTCATCCATCCCGATGAGTGCATCGACTGCGGAGCGTGCGAACCGGAGTGCCCGGTGAGCGCCATCTACCCCGAGGAAGACGTCCCCGATCATCTCGCCGAATTCATCGCGAAGAATCGCGATGTCTTCGACTCGGACACGCCGCCGGGACGGCCAAAGAAGTAGGCCGATGGTGGGTGGTCGATGGAACGCAGGGCCGGCTCTGGCACACGGGGCCGGCCCTTCGCATGCGACCGACCATCGAGCATCAGCCATCGACCACCAACGGGAAACCCCCCGCGCCTGATCCTGCTGGCCGTGGCGCCGGGGGGTCCCCTTGGGGAGGGAAGACTGTCCTGTGGTGCTGTCGGGCTGGGATGCCCGTCGGGTCACCACGCAAGAAGGGACGCCGATCGGGGCCGGCGATGCACACCCGGGGCTCGCTTACCTTTGGGGACCCCCCACGGAGCGTGCCGCATGCCGATGCCGACCGACTACATCCATCACGCCGCCCGCCTGTCGCGGCAACTGGTCCTCGAGGCGGGCCCCGGGGGCACCCCGGCGCCGGACGCCGAGTACTTCACCACGCTGGCCAAGGCCCTCGACCAGATCGCGAACGCCCTCGACCAGCTCGCCAAGCGGCGGGACTGAGTGGCCTTCGAACTCGTCGCCGAGCAGTCGGCCCTCGACCGCCTCCTGGAGCAGATCGCCGGCCAGTCGCCGGTCGCCATCGACACCGAGGCGGCCTCCTTCCACCGCTACCACGACCGGATCTACCTCATCCAGCTCTCCACCGCGGAGCAGACCTGGGTGATCGACCCGCTCGGTGTCGAGGATCTCTCGGGGTTCGGATCGCTGCTCGCCGACCCCGAGGTCGAGAGCATCTTCCACGACGCCGACTACGACCTGCGGCTCTTCACCAAGCACTACGACTTCGCGGCGCGGAACCTCTTCGACACCCGGATCACCGCCCAGCTCCTCGGCCTCCCCTCGATCGGCCTCGCCGCACTCCTCCAGACCCACTTCGGGATCTCCCCCGACAAGCGGTTCCAGCGTGCGGACTGGTCGATCCGACCGCTGACGACGGGGATGCTGGAATACGCGGCCGGCGACACCTCGCACCTTGTGGAGTTGCGGAACATACTACGCCAGGAACTTGTCGACGCCGGCAGACTCTCGTGGGCGGAGGAGGAGTTCCGGATCCTCGAGGAGACCCGTTGGGAGCCCGCGGAGGCCGACCCGAGGGTGACGTTCCTGAAGCTGAAGGGTGCCAGGGCCCTCGAGCGGCGGGGGCTGGCAATCCTGCGGGAACTCTACGCCTGGCGCGAGGAGACCGCCTCCACGCTTGACCGGGCTTCGTTCCGGGTGATGGGGAACGAGGTGCTCCTCGCGCTCGCGGCGAAGCCGGTGCACGATCTCGACGCCCTCGGCCGCGTCCGGGGGGTCGGGCGAGAGATCCTGGCGCGGCGGGGGGAGGAGATCCTCGCGGCGATCGAGCGCGGCCTCGCCGTTCCGGACGCCGAGCTCCCGCGCTTCGAGCGCGGCCCGCGCCGGGTGGTCGATCCCGACTTCGATGCCCGGGTCGACCGGCTGAAGCTCCGCCGCAACGCCGCGGCCGAGCGCCTCGGGCTGCAGCCCGGCGTGCTCTGTCCGAACGCGATCCTGGAGGGGATCGCGCGGCTGCAGCCTGGGTCCGTCGCCGAGATGGTGGCGGTGCCGGGAATGCGCGACTGGCAGCGGGAGGCGATCGGCGCGGAGCTCCTCGCCGAGTGAGCTCGGGCGACGCCGACCCTCCCCCGAGCCGGAGGACGGGCTATCATTCCTGACATGGATACTCCCCTTTCCCCGCCGTCGCCCGAGCTCGCCCGCAAGGCGCTCCGGGCGGTCAAGGACCCGGAGCTGGGGCTCAACATCATCGACATCGGGCTCATCTACGAGGTCGAGGTCTCCGAGACGGGCCGCGTGGACGTGAAGATGACCCTCACGTCACCGGGGTGCCCTGCGGGGACGGAGATCATGGACGATGTCCGCGAGACGCTGATGGACCTCGAGGGAGTCACCGAGGTCGAGATCGCGTTGGTGTGGGAGCCCTACTGGACCCCGGACCGGATGGATCCGCGAGTCAGGGCGTTCCTGGGGCACTGAGAGGAGTCGTGAGTCATGAGTCGTGAGTCCTGAGAGGGGACACGTGCACGGACTCCTTCTCCCTCCCCGCTTCTCGCTTCACGCTTCACGCTTCTCCCTTCTCGCTTCTCGCTATCCGCACCGCTCCCCCGCCAGCCGCCGCGCCGCATCACTCACCGCCGCGCGCACGTCGCGAATCAACGCCATCGAGCGCGGGGCGGGGTCGTAGCTCCGATTCGTGAGCAGCACGACGAACAGGTCGGCGACCGGATCGAACCAGATCAGCGTGCCGGTGAAGCCGGTGTGTCCATAGGTCGACCTGGTCGCGCAGCGGCCGTAGAGGGAGATCACCCCGTCCTCGAGCAACCGGGGGGTATCCCAGCCGAGCGCGCGGGTTCCCGAGCTCTCCGAGCGTTCGAGAAATCGCAGGGCGGTGTTCCGGCTGACCCAGGACGAGTCGGTGCCGCGCACGGTTCGCAACCAGGTCTGGGCGAAGCGGGCGAGGTCCTCGCCGGTGGCGAAGACACCGGCGTGCCCGGCGACCCCGCCGAGCACGTCGGCGTTGGCGTCGTTGACGGTCCCCATGATGCTGGTCCCATCGGGGAGCAGCTGGGTCGGCACCGACCGCAGCTTGTCCGCGGCCGTCGGGCGCCAGGTCGCATTGAGCATGCCGGTCGGACGGAACACCGAGTCGACGGTGAACTGCTCGAAGCTCTCGCCGCTGGCGCGCTCGACGGCCATCGCCGCCAGCATCGCATTGAGGTCGCTGTACAGCGGTGACTCGCCGGGTGCCCGGCGCAGGTCGATCCCGAAGAGCGTCTCGCGGGCATGCCTCGGGTCGGCCCCGTTCGCGGAGAGACGTGCCCAGGCCGGCAACCCGCTGGTGTGATTCAGCAGCATCTCCACCGTGACGCTGTCCTTCCCGGTCCCGGTGAAGGGAGGCACCAACTGATGGACGGCGGCCTGGAGTTGCAGCCGACCCCGGTCGACGAGGACCGCGGTCGCGCTCGCCGTCGCGACGACCTTCGAGAGCGACGCGACATCCCAGAGCGACCAGGCCGGGTCGGGTCGCCGGCTGTCGGTGCCCCAGGCGTACGAGCCGTAGCCGCGCTCGAAGAGGACCGTGTCGCTGCGGCCGACCACGACGACGGCGCCGGGGAAGAGCCGGTCGCGAATGCCATCGGTGATGGCGGCGTCGATCTGGGTGGTGGGGCGCTGGCCGGCGAGGACCGCGGGGGCGAGCAGGAAGGGCAGGAGACATCGTGCCGCGCGGCGAAGCGTGGCGCGCAGGGCGCTAGGGCGTGCGGATCGATCCGGGAGGCAGGACATAGAGGAGTTGCAAGGTGGCCTGATCCCGCCGCGTGGGCGAGCCCACCGGCGAGGAGGAGTGCATCAGGTCGCGGCGACTGTCCGAGTGGGGCAGCCCGAGGGCGTGCCCGAACTCGTGGGCCGCGACGCGCTCGATGACATCGCGGGGCAGCAGCGCCCCGTCGTCCTGTTCGCGCAGCGCCACCTGGATCACCGCCTTGCGCGCCACGCCGTCACTGGTCCAATCGAGTCGGGTGACGCCGAACTCCCCATCCGCTGACACCGAGGGAACGAAGGTCACCTCCAGCTCGGCGGCGGTGGTGGTGTCGGCGACCTCCTGCAGGCGCACGCCGGCGCTGTTGCCACCCCAGCGCGCCAGCCCGGCGCGGACCGCTGCCAGTGCCTCGGGCCGCCACCCGGGGAGGGTGGTGTCGGGGATGATCCGGACCCGCAGTCGGCGGGCGAGGTCGTCCGGCCAGCGCACCACGATCGAATCGGTCCGGACCAGGAGCGAGTCGAGGTAGACCAGCTCGCCCTCGCGGGCGATCCGCCGCCGGGTGGCGAGGATCGCCTGCAGGGTGATGGTCGGGGTTTCCGTCGAGGTCTCCCGGATCCCGGGGAGCGGCGTGACCATCGGGCGCCTCGACGCCTCGGCGGGCGTCGGCGTCGGTGGGGTGTCCACCGCGATCGGGGGGGCCGCGTCCGCCGACAGGGTCGCCCCCCGGTCGCTCCGGGCGAGCAGGACCAGGGCCACCAGGACGGCGAGCACGATGGCGGGGAGGCGGGGGCTCATTCCCACAATATCGACCGGAAGCCCCCCGAGTGGTGAGGGTCGGCTGGCGTGGAGGGGGGGTGATCCCTACCATTGTGCCGTGTTCGCACCCCTCGCAAACGCCCTCGCCCGCTGGCGATGGCCGGTCATCGCCATCTGGGCCATCGTCGGGGTGTTCGCCGCCGTCCGCGCCGGGCGCACCATCGACCGGCTGCAGGTGAACGGCGGGGCGAACCAGATGACCGAGGCGCGGATCGCGGACTCGCTCCTCGCCGCCCGCTTCCCGCGGCCGCTGAGCGAGTTCTTCGCGGTGACCGTGGAGGGGCCCGGGCCGATGGACAGCGGCGTGGGCGGGGCACTCCTCGATTCACTCCTCGCCGCGAGCGAGCGCCTCCCGTCGGGCCGTGGCACGGTGTCGTGGCGCTCGACCGCGGACACCACCTTCCTCTCCCACGACCGGCACGCGACGTTCTTCCTCGTCGCCCTTGACTCCAGCGGACCGGTCGCGGCCGCGGCGGTCCCGGTGCTGCGCCGGTCGTGGG
>Ga0209607_1003402_pt1 | contig 12208 bp, 11 predicted proteins | sample AD_UKC117_MetaG_FD_184413 | JGI IMG/M metagenome (GOLD analysis project Ga0209607, IMG submission 184413) | Active sludge microbial communities of municipal wastewater-treating anaerobic digesters from Hong Kong - AD_UKC117_MetaG (SPAdes)... | ecosystem: Engineered > Bioreactor > Anaerobic >... | reverse complement strand
GAACCTCGCCGAGGGCGGGGCCTTCGTGCTGACCGACCCCGCCGAGCCGTCGCCCGACATCCAGCACCATTTCCTGCCCGGCGCCGGCCTCGAGGCCGGCGTGCCGCCGGTGCCGTCCGGCTATGGCTGCACGCTCAACGCCTGCTACCTCCGGCCGAAATCCCGGGGCAGCATCCGGCTCCGCTCCGCCGACCCGGCCAGGGCCCCGGTCATCGACCCCAACTACTGGGCCGAGCCCGAAGACATGGCGGCGGCGCTCCGCGGCATCGCCTCGTCCAGGGAGATCATGGCGCAGGCCGCCTTCCGGCCGTTCGTCAAGGGCGAGCATCTGCCCGGCCCCGCAGTCGCCTCGCGCGCCGATCTCGAGGCCTACGCCCGCCGCTACGGCAAGACCGACTACCATCCGGTAGGCTCCTGCAAGATGGGCAGGGACGAGCGAGCCGTGGTCGACCCCGACTGCCGCGTGCACGGCATCGAGCGGCTGCGCATCTGCGACAGCTCGATCATGCCCCGCGTCGTCAGCTCCAACACCAACGCCGCCTCGATCATGATCGGCGAGAAGGCGTCCGACCTGATCAAGGGCAACCGCCGGACGGCCGAGGTGGTGGCGTAGCGCCCTCTCTCGATTTGAGCCTCTCGTAATGTTATATTCAGCCAACGGCTGTCCGGTGCCGGAATTCTTCGACGCCGGTGGCAACTCGGGATTGGTATGGCATGTCGACCCGGCTGGATTTCGACGACGGCAGCAAGCGACGAACACCGGTGGCACTCGTCCTCGCCGCCGTGGTCGGCGCGGTCTTCGGCGCGCTGGCCACCGGCATCGTGGGTGTGGGGCTGGGTGTCTTTTCGTCCAACGCCGCGGGTGCCGTCTCGGGCGGAGCCATGATTGGTGCCGCCTTCATATTCGCCGTGTGCCTCATTTGGAACCTGGAGATCAGAGCAAGAGGCCAGCGCCTGAACCGCGTCCTTGAGGTCGAGTTGGCGGACGATTTGCAGGAGAATCAGGCAGCTCTCCGTCGGTTGGACTCGCTGCTGCTCCTGGCCCGCCGGGGAGGCCGCGCTGCGTCGCAGCATACAGGCGGGCGCGACCGATCCGGACCATCCTGACCTGCCACCGTTGGATCGCAACGAGCTTGTTCGAGAGCTCGAGAGCTGCCGGCAAGCAATCGAGGAGATCGACGAGCGGAGGAAGCGGCTGGAAGCCAGGCGGCTATCGGCGGGCGCGAAGCTCCGGGTGCCGATGGGCAAGCTCGTCCGGGATGTCATCGGCGCGAGCGCCGGCATTGCCCTGGCACCGCCGACGTCCGGCCTGAGTCTCCTCGTGCTCCCTGATCGTTGACGGGCTGGACATATCGAGCGATGTCGCCGACCTCTATGGCGTGGCGATCGAGGCGCGGCAGCTTCGATTTCGACGACAGTCGACGATGCTTCGGGTGGACCAGATCGAACGGATCTTGCGCGGTGCCGACTGATTCGCTCGACCCGAGCTACGTCCAAACTGGACGACAGGCTAACGGTCGAAGAGGCGGCCGGGCCGGACGATCAGCCAAGGATCGAACGCCTCGCGTTTGCGATGGCAGCCTCAAGGGACGGACGCAACCGCGTGCCGATCTCGTGCGGCGAACACCAAGCAACATCATGCAGGAGGAACCATGCCAATGAAGCCCGTCAAATGGGGGATGCTCGGCGTCGCCAGGATCGGCATGGAGAAGGTCATCCCGGCGATGCAGCAGAGCGATCTCTGCGAGATCGTCGGTGTCGCCTCGCGCTCGGCCGAGAAGGCCGAAGCCGGGCGGGCGCAGCTCGGCATCGCCAAAGCCTATGGCTCCTACGAGGATCTCCTCGCCGACCCGGAGATCGAGGCGGTCTACAACCCCTTGCCCAACCATCTGCACGTGCCCTGGACGGTCAAGGCGCTCGAGGCCGGCAAGCATGTGCTCTGCGAGAAGCCGCTCGGCATGGACGCGGCCAAGGCGGCGACGCTGGTGGCGGCGCGCGACCGGAGCGGCAGGCTCGTCCAGGAGGCCTTCATGGTGAAGTGCCACCCGCAGTGGCTGAAGGCCAAGGCGCTGATCGACGAGGGCCGGATCGGCGAGCCGCGGGCGGCCTCGGGCATCTTCTGCTACCACAACACCGATCCGGAGAACGTCCGCAACATGGCGGATATCGGCGGTGGCGGGATCATGGATATCGGCTGCTACATGACGATCTTCTCGCGCTGGATGCTGGGGGCCGAGCCCAAGCGCGCGGTCGGCCTCATCGAGCGCGACCCGGGCTTCGGCACCGACCGGCTGGCCTCGGCGATCCTCGACTTCGGCGACGGGCGCCGTTCGGTCTGGACCACCTCGACCCAGCTCGCGCCGGCGCAGCGCTTCACCGTGCTCGGCACCAAGGGCCGGCTCGAGGTCGAGATCCCCTGCAACGCCCCGAACGACCGGCCGTGCCGGATCACCGTCGACGATGGCCGGGATCTCGTCGGTGGCGGCCGCGAGGTGATCGACCTGCCAATCTGCGACCAGTACCGCCTGCAGGGCGAGATGTTCTCGAAGGCCGTGCGTGGCGAGGGCGAACTCGCCATGCCGCTCGACGAATCGATCGCCAACATGAAGGTCCTGGACGCGCTCTTCGCCTCGGAGAAGTCGGGCGGCTGGGTCGCCGTCTAGGGTCCGGCGCCTGCCATGGAAATCCTGCTCAAGCGCGCCTACGAGCCGGCAACCGCCGAGGACGGCTGCCGGATCCTCGTCGACCGGCTCTGGCCACGCGGGCGGAGCCGGGCGGACCTCGCGATCGATCATTGGCCGAAGGAGGTGGCGCCGAGTACGGACCTGCGCCGCTGGTACGGGCACGATCCAAAGAAATGGGACGAGTTCCGGAGCCGCTACGACCAGGAGCTCGACGCGAACCGGGAGGTGGTGAAGGACCTGCTCGGGCACTGCCGCAAGGGGCGGGTCACGCTCGTCTTCGGCGCTCGGGACGTCGAGCACAGCGACGCGGTCGTCCTGCGTGACCATCTGCTGCGGCTGGCCTGAGAGCGGCCGGTCGACCTTGCCGCATACCGCGGACCGCATGCCTCATTGCCGCGCTTGTGCACGGGCCGAGGGTGCTCTAACGGGACGTCAACTGAATTTGGCGAACGGGCGAATCGCCCGGCACCGCCGATAGGAAGGGGACGGCTCGATGAACAAACAGATCAGGGCACTGCTCGCCGGAACGACCATGCTGATGGCCTCGGCCGGCTGGGCCACGGCCGAGGACGTCGAGGTGCTGCACTGGTGGACCTCGGGCGGCGAGGCGGCGGCCCTCAACGTGCTGAAGGAGAACCTCGAGGCCGAGGGCATCGGCTGGCAGGACATGCCGGTGGCAGGCGGCGGCGGCGAGCAGGCGATGACCGTGCTCCGGGCCCGGGTGACCGGCGGCAACCCGCCGACCGCCGTGCAGATGCTCGGCTTCGACATCCAGGACTGGGCCGCGCTCGGCGTCGTCGCCGACCTCAATGAGCTGGCCGCCGAGGAGAGCTGGGACGCCGTCGTGCCGGCGGCCCTGCAGGACTTCTCGAAGTTCGACGGCAAGTGGGTGGCGGCTCCGGTCAATGTCCACTCGACCAACTGGGTCTGGGCCAACAAGGCGATCTTCGACGAGCTCGGCCTCGCCCAGCCGACGAGCTGGGACGAGCTGGTGGCCGCCCTCGATGCCATCGAGGCCGCCGGCTACACGGCCGTGGCCCATGGCGGCCAGGCCTGGCAGGACGCGACCATCTTCGACGCGGTCGTCGTCTCGACCGGCGGGCCCGAGTTCTACAAGGCCGCGATGATCGATCTCGATCCGGAAGCGCTCGGCTCCGACACGATGAAGGAAGCCTTCGACCGGATGGCCGTCATCCGCTCCTATGTCGACGACAACTTCTCCGGCCGTGACTGGAACCTCGCGACTGCCATGGTCATCAACAAGGAGGCCGGGGTCCAGTTCATGGGCGACTGGGCCAAGGGCGAGTTCCTCAATGCCGGCAAGGTGCCGGGCGAGGATTTCCTCTGCTTCCGCTTCCCCGGCACGCAGGGGACGGTGACCTTCAACGCCGACCAGTTCGTCATGTTCGAGGTCGGCGAGGAAGGCCGCGACGCGCAGAAGAAGCTGGCGAGTGCCATTCTCGATCCGGGCTTCCAGATCGCCTTCAACAAGGTGAAGGGCTCCGTGCCGGCCCGCACCGACGTTGCCGGCGACGAGCTCGACGCCTGCGGCCAGCAGGGCATGATGGAGCTCGCCGAGGCGGCCGCGGCCGGCCACCTCTACGGCTCGATGGCGCATGGCCATGGCGCGCCCGCGGCGGTCAAGAATGCCGTCTACGACGTCGTCACCGCCCACTTCAACGGCGAGTACGACAGCGCCACGGCGGTCGAGGAGCTGGTCGCGGCGGTCGAAGGGGCGCAATGATCTCGCACGGGGTCGCCCTCTCGACGGCGGCCCCGTCGTTCTTCACGGTATCGCGCGCCAGCGGGTCGGACGGCGCGCATGACTGACGCGCGCGGCCGGCTGCAGGAGCTGTTGCCGAAACTCGTGCTGGCGCCGAGCTTCGCCGCGGTGCTGCTCTTCGTCTACGGCTTCATCTTCTTCACGGGCTGGCTCTCCTTCACCGATTCGCGCATCCTGCCGAGCTTCGGCTGGGTCGGCCTCGAGAACTACGTGCGCCTGTTCGGGCTGCGGCACTGGACCATCGCCGTCCAGAACCTCGCCGTCTTCGGCCTGCTCTACATCCTCTTCTGCTCGGCCATGGGCCTGCTGCTCGCCATCCTGCTCGACCAGAAGATCCGCGGCGAGGGCTTCCTCCGGCCGATCTATCTCTACCCCATGGCGCTCTCGTTCATCGTCACCGGCACCGCCTGGAAGTGGTTCCTCGACCCCGGCATCGGGCTCGAGCAGGTGGTCCGCTCGTGGGGCTTCGCCGATTTCACCTTCGGCTGGATCAAGGACAGCTCGATGGCGATCTACTGCATCGTCATCGCGGCGGTCTGGCAGTCGACCGGCTTCGTCATGGCGATGTTCCTCGCCGGCCTCAGGGGCATCGACAGCGAGATCATGAAGGCGGCGCAGATCGACGGCGCCTCGACCTTCCAGCTCTACCGGCGGATCATCATCCCGCAGCTGCGGCCGGCCTTCCTCTCGGCCTTCGTCGTGCTCTCGCATCTCGCCATCAAGTCCTACGACCTGGTGATCGCGCTCACCGGTGGCGGCCCGGGGAGGGCAACGGAGATGCCGGCGACGTTCATGTATTCCTACACGTTCACCCGCAACCAGATGGGCGTGGGCGCCGCCTCGGCCGTCATCATGCTGATGATGATCGCGTCCGTGATCGTTCCCTATCTCTATGCCGAGATGCGGGAGGGCAGGCATGGCGGCCACTAGCGCGCCGGCTGCCGAAGGGGGCTTCGCGGGCAACAGGCTGGCGCGGGCCGTCCTCTACGCCGCCCTCCTCGTCTTCGCCTTCTACTTCCTCCTGCCGCTCTACGTGATGCTGGTGAACTCGGTGAAACCGCTCGCCGAGATCCAGGGCGGCAACATGCTGGCGCTGCCCGGGGCGTTCACCACCGAGCCCTGGGCCAGCGCCTGGAGCACGGCCCAGGTCGGCGTCGAGCCGACGGGGCTTCGGCCCTATTTCTGGAACTCGATCAAGATGGTGGTGCCGGCCGTCCTGATCTCGACGCTGCTCGGTGCCTTGAACGGCTATGTCCTGACCAAGTGGCGGTTTCCGGGCGACCGGCTGGTCTTCGCGCTGATGCTCTTTTCCTGCTTCATCCCGTTCCAGATCGTGCTCATCCCGATGGCCCGCATCCTCGGCAGCATCGGCCTCGCCGGCACCACGGCGGGCCTCGTCCTCGTCCACGTCGTCTACGGCCTCGGCTTCACCACCCTCTTCTTCCGCAACTACTACGACGCCTTCCCGAGCGAGCTGGTCAAGGCGGCGCAGATCGACGGGGCGGGGTTCTTCCGCATCTTCTGGCGGATCCTGCTGCCGAGCTCCGGGCCGATCATCACGGTCACCGTCATCTGGCAGTTCACCAATGTCTGGAACGACTTCCTCTTCGGCGCCTCGTTCGCCGGCTTCGGCTCGACGCCGATGACGGTGGCGCTCAACAACCTGGTCAGCTCGTCGACCGGGGTGAAGGAGTACAACGTGCATTTCGCCGGCGCCGTCCTCGCGGCCCTGCCGACGCTCATCGTCTACATCGTCTCCGGACGCTATTTCGTGCGCGGCCTGATGGCCGGCGCCGTGAAAGGCTGAGTCGGCATGGCTTCGCTCGACATCGACCGGGTCGAGAAGCGCTTCGGCTCGACCCGCGTGCTCGAGGGGATCGACATCGCGGTCGAGGATGGCGAGTTCCTGGTGCTGGTCGGCCCCTCGGGCTGCGGCAAGTCCACCCTGCTCGCGCTGATCGCCGGGCTGGAAAGCGTTACGGCGGGGGAGATCCGGATCGACGGTGTGCGGGTCAACGAGCGCCATCCCAAGGACCGCGACATCGCCATGGTGTTCCAGTCCTACGCGCTTTACCCCAACATGACCGTGGCCCAGAACATGGCCTTCGGGCTCGAGATGCGCGGCCTGCCGAAGGCCGAGCGCGACGTCGCCGTGGCCGATGCCGCCCGCCTCCTGCAGATCGAGCCGCTGCTGGCCCGCAAGCCCGGCCAGCTCTCCGGCGGCCAGCGGCAGCGCGTTGCGATGGGGCGCGCCCTCGTCCGTCAGCCCCGGATCTTCCTCTTCGACGAGCCGCTCTCCAATCTCGACGCCAAGCTGCGGGTCGAGATGCGGACCGAGATCAAGAAGCTGCACCAGCGCCTGGGCGCCACCATCGTCTACGTGACCCATGACCAGATCGAGGCCATGACCCTGGCGACGCGGATCGCCATCATGAACAAGGGCGTCCTGCAGCAGCTCGGCACGCCGCGCGAGCTCTACGATCGGCCCGCCAACACCTTCGTCGCCACCTTCATCGGCTCGCCGGCGATGAACCTCATTCCGGGTGCGGTATGCGGCAGCAAGGTTCACCTCGAGGGCGGCATCGAGCTGCCCCTCATGGCGCCGGCGCCCGACGGCCCCACCCTTCTCGGCCTGCGGCCGGAGAGCATCACCGAGGCGGCGGACGGCGCCACGGGGATCGAGCTCGCCGTCGAGGTGACGGAGCCCACCGGCCCCGATACGCTTGCCGTCGTCCGCATCGCCGGGACCGAGGCGACCGCGCGCCTGCGCGCGGATACGGATGTCGTGCCCGGCAGAAGCGCAGCCTTCACGCTCGACATGAGCAAGGCCTCGTTGTTCCATCCGCGGACTGGCGCCCGACTGGACTGACTTGGCCGAGCCAGCGTGGTGCCGCTGATCCGACCTGCCTCTGATGGTCGCAGCGTCGGCCCCGACACTTGCCGGACACCTGCCCGAAGGCGCATCCTCGGCAGTCGCAAGCAGGCCACGAGCGCCATGGCGAGGACGTCGACGCAGCTCGGGCCTGGAGACGGCGAACGGGATTCCCTTGAACGCAGGACCGAACGGCACCGACCGGCAAGGCGAGGCGGGGCTGTCAGAGGCGCAGTCGCTGCTCGAGCAGGTGTTCGCCTCGGAGATTCGTGCCTGGCGCGGCGAGGCAGCGCTCGGCCCGCTCTTCTGGGGCAAGGGGGTCGGCGTCAGCCTGCTGCTGATCGTTTTCCATGCCAGCTTGATGTGGCAGGGGCTGGCCCTGGTCCAGCAGCTCTCGCTCATGGCCATCGCCGCCTACACGGTCTGGATCCTGGTTGCCGTCTGGCGCTGCGCCGGTCGCGCGGACCCCAACTGGGGCACGCTGGCCCGCTGGCTGACGGTCGCCTGGGCCGCCAATGCAACGCTGGTCCTGCTGTTCCTCCAGCTCGATCTCGTCATGGCGGCGTTCGGCGGCTGAGGCGATGACCGCGTTGCTGGTCGGCGCCGACTGACATGGCGGAGCTCGCTCTGCTTTTCGCTTCGGCCTTCCTCGCCGCGACGCTTGTCCCGTTCGCGTCCGAGATCACGCTCGCCGGCATGGCGATGGCCGGTTGGGGAGGGAAGCTGACGCTCTGGGCCACGGCGACGGCGGGCAACACCCTGGGCTCGCTGCTCAACTGGTCCCTCGGCCGCTGGGCGCGGCGCTGGCGCGACCATCGGCTCTTTCCGCTGCGGCCGGCACAGTTGGACCGCGCCACCCGGCATTTTCAGCGTTGGGGCATCTGGTCGCTGCTCTTCGCCTGGGTCCCCGTCGTGGGCGATCCCTTGACCCTTGTCGCCGGCCTCTTCCGCACGCCCTTCCTGCCGACCCTGATCCTCATCGGGATCGGCAAGGGCGTGCGCTATGCCCTGGTACTCGGCCTGGTTCCCGGCTGAGCGGCCTCATTCGGCGAGCACGTCCAGCGGGTCGGCAAAAGCGTGGCCCTGGGCCTCGGCCACGGCCCGATAGGTGACCTTGCCGGCATGCACGTTGAGGCCGGCGCGGAAATGCGGGTTCTCGCGCAAGGCGGCCTTGTAGCCCTTGTCGGCGAGGGCCAGCGCATAAGGCAGGGTGACGTTGTTGAGCGCCAGCGTCGAGGTCCGCGGCACGGCGCCCGGCATGTTGGCGACGCAGTAGTGGACGACGTCGTCGACGATGTAGGTCGGCTCCGCATGGGTCGTCGGATGCGAGGTCTCGAAGCAGCCACCCTGGTCGATGGCGACGTCGACCAGCACCGTGCCCGGGCGCATCCTCCTGACCATGTCGGCGGTGACCAGCTTCGGCGCGTTGTCGCCGGGCACGAGGACGGCGCCGATCACGAGGTCGGCGTCGACCACGTAGCGGTCGAGCGAGGCGCGCTGGGAGTAGACGGTGTTCAGGCCGGGCCCGAAGCGGCGGGCGAGGTGCTGGAGCGCATCGACGTTGCGGTCGAGGACAGTCACATCCGCGGCCATCCCGAGCGCCATCATGATCGCGTTCTCGCCGACCACGCCGCCGCCGATCACCGTCACCCTGGCGCTCTCGACGCCCGGCACGCCGCCGAGCAGGATGCCGCAGCCGCCATGCGCCCGCTCGAGGCAGTAGGCGCCCGCCTGGATGGCGAGACGACCGGCGATTTGGGACATCGGTGCGAGGAGCGGCAGGTGCCCATGGCTGTCGGTGACCGTCTCGTAGGCGATGCAGGTGGCACCGCTGCGCATGAGCTCGGTGGTCTGCTCCGGGTCCGGGGCGAGATGGAGATAGGTGAAGAGAATCTGGCCCGGCCGCAACATGGCCCGCTCGGCCGCCTGTGGCTCCTTAACCTTGACGATCATGTCGGCGGTCGCGAAGACGTCCGCCGCGGAGGCGGCGATGTCGGCGCCAGCGGCGGCATAGGCCGCATCGTCCGAGCCGATCCCGGTGCCGGCACCGGTCTCGACGACCACGTCGTGCCCATGAGCGACAAACTCGATCACGCTCGCCGGTGTCAGCCCCACGCGGTACTCGTGGTTCTTGATCTCCTTCGGCACGCCAACCCGCATCAGTTCTCTCCTCTCCTGTCATGCTTCTCGGTTGACCGGCGTGGATCCTAGCACGCGCCATGCCTGTCGTCCTGTGCACGGCGCTGCTAAGCTCCGGGTGTCCTTGAACCTGTCAGCGAGCTCCAAATGGCGAACGACCTGCCTGCGTCCTGCGACGTCGTGGTCATCGGTGGCGGCATCATCGGCTGCTCGATCGCCTACCACCTGACCAAGCTCGGGCTTCGCGACGTGGTCGTGCTCGAGCGCAAGCGGCTGACCTCCGGCACCACCTGGCACGCGGCCGGGCTGATCGGCCAGTTGCGCGCCTCGCGGCGGATGACCGAGCTCGCCAAGTACACTTCCGAGCTGCTCTGGTCGCTCGAGGCCGAGACGGGCCTCTCGACCGGCTTTCGCCAGAACGGGTCGATCAGCGTCGCGACCCATGCCGAGCGCTTCGAGGAGCTGAAGCGCGGCGCCTCGATGGCGAAGAATTTCGGCCTCGCGGTCGAGGTGCTGACCCCCGGCGACATCGCGAGCCGCTACCCGCTGCTGCGAACGGACGATCTCGTGGGCGGCATTTTCCTGCCCAAGGACGGCCAGGCCGATCCCGCCAATGTCGCCATGGCCTACGCCAAGGGGGCCAGATCCGGCGGCGCCAGAATCTTCGAGAACACGGCGGTCGAGCGGATTCTGGTCGAGCAGGGCAGGGCGGCCGGCGTGCTGACCCGCGAGGGGCCGATCCGGGCCGCGACCACGGTGCTCGCCGCGGGCATGTGGAGCCACGCCATTGCGCGGCAGGTCGGCGTCGCCGTGCCGCTGCATGCCGCCGAGCATTTCTACATCGTCACCGAGCCCATTGCCGGCCTGCCCCGGGACCTGCCGGTGCTGCGGGTGCCGGACGAATGCGCCTACGTCAAGGAGGACGCCGGCAAGCTCCTGCTCGGCGCGTTCGAGCCGGTCGCCAAACCCTGGGGCATGGGCGGCATTCCCGACGATTTCGAGTTCACGACCCTGCCCGATGATGTCGAGCATTTCGAGCCGATCCTGGAGGCTGCGATCAGGCGGCTGCCGGCGCTGGCCGAGACCGGCATCCAGACCTTCTTCAACGGCCCGGAGAGCTTCACCCCCGACGACCGCTATCTGCTCGGCGAGACGGCCGAGCTTCGGGATCTCTTCGTCGCCTGCGGCATGAACTCGATCGGCATCCAGTCCTCGGGCGGGGTCGGCAAGGTGCTGGCCGAGTGGATCCGGGACCGGCACATGCCGGCCGATCTGGTCGATGTCGATGTCCGTCGGCTGCAGCCGTTCCAGGCCAACCAGCGCTACCTGCGCGAGCGGACGACCGAGACGCTCGGGCTGCTCTACGCCATGCACTGGCCGCACCGGCAATACGCGACTGCCCGCGGTGTCCGGCGCTCGCCCTTTCATGATCGCCTCCTGGCGCTGGGTGCCGTGATGGGTGAGCAGTCCGGGTGGGAGCGACCGAACTGGTTCGCCGCGCCCGATGGCGAGCGGGACTACCGCTACTCCTGGGGCCGGCAGAACTGGTTCGAGCCGTGCGCCGCCGAATGCCGGGCAGTGCGCGATGCTGTCGTCCTCTTCGACCAGTCGAGCTTCACGAAGTGCCTCGTGACCGGCCCGGATGCGCTGGCGCTACTCAACCATGTCTCGGCGGCCGAGATGAACGTGCCGGTCGGCCGGGTGGTCTACACCCAATGGCTGAACGAGCGGGGCGGCATCGAGGCCGATCTCACGGTGACCCGGACCGGCGAGACAGAGTTCCTGGTGGTCACGACGGCCGCTGGCCAGACCCGCGATCTCGCCTGGCTGCGCCGGCATGTAGGGGAGGGTTGCCGCTGTGCGGTCGTCGATCTCACGTCGGGCCTGCCGATGCTGGGCCTCATGGGACCGCAGAGCCGCGCCCTGCTCGAGGCGGTGTCGGGCGAGAGCCTGGGCGACGCCGATTTCCCCTTCGCCACCTCGCGGGAGCTGGAGATCGGCTGTGCCGTGGTCCGGGCCAGCCGCCTCACCTATGTCGGCGAGCTGGGCTTCGAGCTCTACGTGCCGGCGGAGTTCGCCGTGCATGTCTTCGACGTCCTCGTCGAGGCCGGCAGCGCGTTCGGGCTCGGCATGGCCGGCTATCACGCCATGAACGCCTGCCGCATGGAGAAGGCGTACCGCCACTGGGGCCACGACATCTCCGTCGAGGACACCCCGCTCGAGGCGGGCCTCGGCTTTGCCGTCGGCTGGCGCAAGCCTGATTTCATCGGCCGCGAGGCGCTTTTCCGGCAGCGCGAGGCCGGCGGACCAACGCGGCGGCTCGTCCAGCTCAAGCTGGCGGATCCCGCCGAGCTGTTGCACCAGGAAGAGCCCGTCTGGTCGGGTAGCGAGATCGTCGGCTCGATCACTTCGGGCGCCTATGGTCACCGGATCGACGCCTCGCTCGGCATGGGCTATGTGCAGTTGCCGGGCGGGGTGAAGGACCTGGCGCCGGGCCGCGAGTTCGCCATCGAGATCGGCTGGCGAAAGGTTCCGGCCGAGGCCCGGCTCGAGGCCTTCTATGACCCGGCCAATGAGAGAATTCGCGCCTGAAGGTGCGGCAACTCGGGAGCAGACGATGACGCTGATGACGCCGTCCGAGGCGATGGTCGAGACCCTGGTGGCGCAGGGGGTCACTCATGTCTTCGGCATCGTGGGCTCGGCCTACATGGACGCGCTCGACATCTTCGA
>Ga0209607_1003401_pt1 | contig 12208 bp, 8 predicted proteins | sample AD_UKC117_MetaG_FD_184413 | JGI IMG/M metagenome (GOLD analysis project Ga0209607, IMG submission 184413) | Active sludge microbial communities of municipal wastewater-treating anaerobic digesters from Hong Kong - AD_UKC117_MetaG (SPAdes)... | ecosystem: Engineered > Bioreactor > Anaerobic >... | reverse complement strand
GAGGCAGGTAGGATACGAGACGCGGAAACAAATCCTGGTGATCGGGCGTGAACTGCAGGACCGAATTGGCGAAGATCAGGTCAGGCGTATGATCGGGCTGAAAATCGTCGACGCTCTCATTGAGAAAATGCGCGTCCGGCAGACGTGTTCGCGCATGCGCCAGCATGGCTTCGGACGTGTCGAGGCCGATCAACTCGATCGCCGAAAAATGCTGCCGCAGCAATTCCGTCGAATTGCCCGGCCCACAGCCGAGGTCGTAGCCGAAGGAGGGCGCAGCGAGTGGAACCTGCGCCAGCAGGTCCCGCGCCGCACGCGCGCGCTCGCACTCGAATTTGAGATAGAGGGCGGGATTCCAGTCGCCCTGGGCCATGGCCGTCGCCACCATTTCGGTCATTGCGACTCTCCGGTCGAAACGCCTCGCGCCGGGCCATTGGCCACAGCGCCGTTCGGAATGTCAACCAGAATGTTCTTTTTAGAGAACGACATCGACAACGGAGGCGACGCTTGCGCCGCCAGATGTGCAACGACGAGGCGGCTCAGGCCGCCAATTTGGTCGAAACGAGGCGGCTCAGGCCGCCAATTTGGTCGAAACGAGGCGGCTCAGGCCGCCTCTATGGCCTCCTCGTCGCAGATGATCTTGGCGGCTTCCGCGCTCTCGCGGGCCACGTCGACCTTGAGATGCTTCACCGGGCTCGACGCCTTTCCGCCTTCGGCGAAATGATCGAAGAAGATGCGCATGACGGCGCTCACCCCGACCGGCGTCAGCTGCCGCATCGATTCGGCGTAGAACTTCGCCGCGTTCGGACCGAAGGTCACGACGTCGTAGGACGGGAAGTATGCGATGTTCTGGCGCGCCGCCGAGACTTCGTCGGCCGCGACGCGCAGGATCGACTTCGACGCCGAATTGGAAACAAGCACGTGGCGGGGAACCTGCGTCGCCGCGATCGGCACCGGCGACACCGAAGTGATGATTCGCGCCTTCGGATTGATCGCATGCAGCTTGTCCACGAAGGCCAGAAAGTCTCCTGAGACTTCCGACACCCGCGAATTCCAGAACACATATTTCTCGGGATCGTATTCGCCGCCATCGACGCCCGGCGCGATCTGCAGCACCGCGCCGTCAGCCTTGTGCACCCAAGCCTCCGTCAACCCGAAAGTAAACAGGAAGACGTCCAGCGTCTGGAACATTTTTCGAACCGCCGCGAGATGCTTGTCGCGCTCGGCGCGCACCTCCTCGGGCGTGGCGTAACCGTCCGGATTCACCCGCGGCCGGAACGGATCGACGAAGCGACCGTCCTTGCGGGTCCACACGTCCAGCTCCGGCTTGAACAGGCCGAAGGCGCGGTCGAACAGCTGGAGCAGCTGGCGCGTCGTGTAGATATTGCCGTAGCGCGCGGAATAGACGCCGTATTGCAGATGTTCCGCCTGGGCCGCATCCATGCCGTCCGGCGGCGTCTCCACCTGGTAGTAATGGAAGCCGCTGAGCTGCAGCCGCTTGGCCAGATGCTGGGCGAAACACGAGCCGCCGGTCGCGACCTTGTCGGTCGGCGCGATCTTGAACGGCAGGTCGACGATCGGGTCGATGGCGAAAGGCGGCAGGCCGGCCACGGCCTTGCGCCAGAACCGATGGTCGGGTAGGTCGCTGTAGGGATTGGAGGACAAGGGCATTCTCCTGAGCCTGCGCCAAAATAGGCGCGCCGCCCTCTCTTGTCACGCCGGGCGCCCGCGCCGGCCGAGCCTGCCGAAACGGCGTAAGGGAAGCGCTCCGACGCGATGTTCTCACTGCTCGACCGCCAGATCGCGCGCCATTGGCGGGAAAGGACTTTCTCGCGCAGCGTTTCGAATGGCGCAAAGGCCGCCCGAAAAGTCGCGGTCGTCGGCAATTGCCAGAGTTTCGGCTACGCCTTCGCGCTGAAACTGTTCGATCCCGCGCTCGTGGTCGACCGCTACCCGCTGGTCGCCCCGGGCCTGACCGACCTCAAGACGCTGCGCGCCGCGCTCGCCGACTACGACCTTGTCTTTTCCCAGGATTTTGGCCCGTTGATCCTGCGCGACAATGCGACGTCCGAAGCCCTGTTCGCCGATCTGCCCGGCGTGATCCAGCTACCGACCGTCAATTTCTACGGCTTCCACCCGGACACCATCCATCTGCTCGATCCCACGAAGGGCAATCGGTACATCCTGGGGCCGGCCGGCGTCTATCACTCCGCCTTCGCCCTGTTCGGCCATCTCGCTGGCTTTTCGATCGATCAGACCGAGGCCCTCTTCGCCCACGAGGCCTTCGACTTCGTCGGTTATCTCGACGTCTGGCCGAGCGCGGTCGACGAGGTCCTGCGCGTAGGCCAGTCGGTCGGCATGAAGCTCGACGGCGCCATCGCCCGCTGGGCGCGCGGTCGCGCCTTCATGTACACGCCGACCCATCCCCGCCCGCAGGTGCTGTTCGACGTCGCCCGCCTCGCCATGGACAAGGCCGGCCTGAAAGCGCAGCCCCTCGACACCGACGACTACGCGGTCGACGATCTCTCGCGCGATTACATCCTGCCGGTCTATCCACCGCTGGCCGAACATTATGGCCTGCGCGGCTCGACCGTCCTCAAGCTCGCCCATTACCGCTTCAGCAAGGGCGTCGGCGAGATGATGGCGCTGAAGGATTTCATCGCCCGTTCCTTCGCCCATTACGGCGAGCGCAAGCGCGAACAGCTGGTCCACGAACGCGTCGACCAATGGCTCGCCGACGCGGAGATCAAGCGCACGCTGGCTCTCCTGTCGGCGGAAGAGCTCAAGCGGCGGGCGCTGGCACGCTAGACGCTCCCTCGCGCCGCATCGGGAGCTTGTCACGCCGCGCCCAAGCCTTTACCCCTGCCGGCCGATGCTGTCCGAAATCGATCATCAGCTGCTGCATGTCTGGGGCCGCCGGCTGCTCGGCCGGGAAAAGGGCGCCCCGCGCATCGCCGTCGTAGGCAATTGCCAGAGTTTTGGCATCGCCTATGGCATGAAGCTGCTGGTCCCGCAGGCCCACGTCGACCGCTTCACCATCGTCCGCAAGGGCGTGACGACGCTCGATATGCTGGGCAAGACGCTCTCGAACTACGACCATGTCTTCTCGCTCGAATTCCAGCCCGGATTCGTGCGGGGCGGCGGCTGGGAGGAGCTGAAGACGCTGCTGCCCAAAGTCGCGCCGATTCCCAGCATCGTCTTTTCCGGCTTTCACCCCGACACGATCTACGTGCTCGACCCGACCCGCAGCGGCTTCCCGATCGAGGGGCCGACCGGCCCCTATCACTCGGCGATCGCACTCTTCGCCTATCTCCGCGGCATGAGCGTCGAGCAGACCGTCTCCCTGTACGGCGCGCCCCTGTTCGAGGCGCTCGGTTATTTCGACGTCTGGGAGGATTCCGCGCGCGAATTCCTGGAGCTCGCCCGCGCGTCGGGGCTCGATCTGTCCGCCGAACTGATACGCTGGAGCCGTTCGGGCCCGTTCATGTATTCCATGAACCACCCCAAGGCCTTCGTCCTGTTCGACGTCGCCAAGGCCCTGCTGGCGAAGGCCGGCATGAAGACCGATCCCGTCGAGTTCGGGGATTTCGCGGTCGACGACATCGTGCGCGGCGTGGTGTTCCCGGTCTATCCCGAGATCGCCGAGCGATACGGCCATCGCGGCAGCTATCTGTTCAAGCGCTCCAACTACCGGCTTGCACGCTTCGTCGGCGAATTCGACGATTTACGCGGATTCGTCGAAGGCTCCTTCGCCGTCTATGCGAAACATGAGCGCGCGCAGCTCATGACGCCGCGTATGGTCGAATGGGAAGGCAATCCGGCCGTCGCGAAATTGTTCGCCTTTCACGCCGCCGACGCCATCACGAAGAAATACGCGCGAGCCTAGCCCCGGCTGCCGGATATTTCTTGCGGTCATGCTCGCGCCTGATTGCACGCGATCGGCGCACGTCGCCTCGAGGGAAGGCGCCAAACCGAGATTTTTTCCTTGTTCCCCCGGGCCTGCGGTCGTAATCCGGGTCTATCCCCTTCCGTCCGGGTTCCGCAGGAAATGGCCGTCTCCGCCAACCGATATGCGTCTCATCTCGCCGTGCGCTCTCGGATCGCGGCCAAACGCTGGTCGCGGCGCAGCGCGTTCCTGCTCGGCGGCGTGCTCGTCGGCGCGGTTGCGATCGGTATGGCCTATGCCGCCGACCTCGCGCAGGCGGGCTTTCTGCGCGCGATCGAACGCCTTCCATGGATCGGCTTCGTCATCACGCCGCTCGGCTTCGGCGTCGCCACGATTCTCGCCCGCAACGTCTTCCCGAATTCGCAGGGCAGCGGCATTCCCCAGGCCATCGCCGCGCTGCATATCGAGGATCAGGACAAGCGCGCGCCGCTCGTTTCCCTGCGGGTCGGCATCGGCAAGATCATTGTCATGACGCTCGGCCTGCTCTGCGGCGCCTCGACCGGCCGCGAAGGCCCGACCGTGCAGGTCGGCGCGGCGATCATGTTCGCCATCGGCCGGTTTTCGCCGTATCGGCAGGGCGGCTTCCTGCTCGCCGGCGCGGCGGCAGGCGTCGCGGCGGCCTTCAACACGCCGCTCGCCGGCATCGTCTTCGGCATCGAGGAAATGAGCCGTTCCTTCGAGGCGCGCACGAGCGGCCTGATCATTGGCGCCGTGATCGCCGCGGGCCTCACCTCGCTCGCCGTCGTCGGCGACTATTCCTACTTCGGCACGGCGATCGCCACGCTGCCGCTCGGCAAGGCGTGGATCGCGGTTCTCGTTTGCGCGGTCGTCGGCGGTCTGGCCGGCGGCCTGTTCATTCGAATCGTCACGCTGTTCGCACGCGGCATTCCCGGCGCGCTCGGCAGGGCGATCAACAACTATCCGGTCGCCTTCGCCATGCTCTGCGGGCTCGGCGTCGCGATCTGCGGCCTCAACGGCGATCATTCGATCTACGGCACCGGCTACGAACAGGCGCGCGCCATCGTCCACGGCGAGAAGGCGCTCGACTACTGGTTCGGACCGCTGAAATTTCTGGCGACGACCTTCTCCGCCATCAGCGGCATACCAGGCGGCATATTCTCGCCATCGCTCTCGGTCGGCGCGGGCATCGCCAGTGCGCTGAGCGTCGTGTTCAACAATGTGCCGCTCGGCTCGCTCGCCCTGATCGGCATGGTGTCCTATCTCGCCGGCGTCGTGCAGGCGCCCATCACCTCTTTCGTCATCGTGTCCGAGATGACCAACGACCACGCCATGGTCATTCCGCTGATGGCCGCGGCGCTGATCGCCAACGCCGCCTCGAAGTTTCTCGCGCGCGAGGGGCTCTATCACGCTCTGGCGCGCAACTATCTCCCGTCGCACGCGGCGCGTCATGGAGCCTCCGGGAAGAAAGCGGCTCCGGTCGAGACCTGAATTCGCTACCGGACAGCAGGGCTCAGCGGACACCGCCCGTCGCCGGTGACGTACAACGGCCGTCAGCGCGCTTGAACTCCGGTGGATCGCATGGCGAGAGATCCCGCTCGCAGGATTTGACGCAATAGAAGCCGCGTGTCGGCGTCGTATAGGCCTCGTATGGCGGCGGCGCGTCGTAGATCCGATATCGCGGATGATATTGCGCGGAAGCGCCCGGCGCTGCAAGGACGGTCGCGGTTGCGGCCATTACGGCCAGCGAGACAAAACGCATCGTCGCTCTCCCTTGTCATCGAGAAAGAGCAACGATGCTCCGGCCTTCGAGTTCCCGTGTCAGGCGTATTCGGCCTACCACGCCACCTTCATGCCGCCCCTGCCGGAATAGACCGGGTTCTTCGTCCCGAACTCGCCTTCGAAAGTCGCGAAGATCGCGACCTGCTGCGTGATGGCGAGATTGACGCCGCCCTTCACCTGCGCCGCATCGCGCGCGGGCCTGGCGCCGATGATGACGAAGCTTGCGCCCGGCAAGGCGTTGAGCGTCGCCGTCTGCGTGCGGTTGGTCGACCATTCGTGACGCCAGGCGAGCGAGACCCACGGCGTGAGGATCGCGCCGCCGAGATCGAGCCGCGCTTCCGCCTTCAGGCCGATGAACGTCGGCGTCGAGGCTATCCCCTGCCCGTTGAAGGAGAGCGCGAACATGCCGACGCCGCCGGCCGCCTGTTCGATGAAGGGCTTGGTATGGAGATGCGCTATCTCGATCGCCGTGAACGGCGTCACCGCGAAATTCTCCGAGGCGATGCGACGACCGATCTCGAGGCGCGTACGAATTTCCTCGCTGGAGAAGCTGCCGGTCTCCTGCTCGCCGGCCACCGCGCCGATCGCGCCGACCGAGCGCGTCGTCTTGTTGGCGAAATTGGAATAGGCCACGCTCGCCGTTCCGTAGAATCCCTTCACGCGGAAACCGGTATAGGCGCCGACGTGGATGCCGGACGCCGAGCCCTGCGCATTGCCCGCGTTGAAAGCGCTCGACGAGCCGCCGAGGGCGATGCCGAACAGCATGTTCGATCCCATCTGGTAGTCGACGCCGAGCGCGCCGCCATACGAGGAGAGTTTCTGATCGGCCGAACCGGCGACCGCGTCGCCGCGCAGGTTGGAGCGTCCGCCGAAGCCCGAGCCCCAAACGCGCCAGCGCTGGAGGCCGTCGTCGCGGCGGACCGGCGGCGGCGCGTAGTTCTGGCGCGACACCGGCCATTTATTTCCTTCCACGCGGGTCGGCGGGTAGGCGAAGGGCTCGATACGACGCACGATCCGGTCGCGCGGCTGCGAATCGCGCCACAGCGACTGCTGGTCGTCGAGCACGGAGGTGAAGAGGTGGCCGGTCTGCAGCGCGGCATTCGCGGCGCCAGTGACGACGCCGTCGCCCGAGAGCTGCGTGAGCGCGCCAGCGATCGAGGAATCGGCGCTCTGGTTGAGCGCGAGCATCAGCTGTCCGCCCAGGCCTGAGCCGAGCCGTGCTGTCGACCAATAGATGGCGTTGGCGACCGACCATTGATTGCGGGTGAGCGCATAGGAGCGGAAGTCGCGCAGCAGAACCGTCATATAGACGTTGTTCTCATCGTAGGTCAGCAGGCCCGTGAATTTCGACATGTCCGAGATCACGCCATCGAACTGGCCCGTGACCCCGCCCAGCGCCTGCATGAGGATGTAACGCGACCCACGCGTGTAATTGACATCCTGGTCCGACGTGATGTTGACTAGGCCGCCCGTGATCGTCGCCTTGCCTTCGATGAGAATGACGTCGTTGCTCGTCGCGGTGATGCGCGCATTGTAGTAGGAGCCGGGTCCGAAGCTTGCGTCGCCTGTCACCGTCAGGACGCCAGTCCCCGCGCCCGCGGCCCCCAGGCTGAGCGCGCCTGTATTGTTCAGATTCTGGATGTAGGAGCCGCCGGCGTTGTTCCACGTCCCTGAATTGTTGACGGTGGCGATACCGTTGCTGACGATCGCGCCATCGATGATACCGGTATTCTTGATGAGCGCGTCGCCGCTCGCGACGCCGATCGCAACCTGGCCTGCATCGACCTTGATCGTCCCGGAATTGTTGAGCGTCGCGGAACCGTCGTTGACGTCAATCAACACGCCGACGCCCGAACCACTCGCCGTTATCGTCCCGGAATTGTTGATCGTCGCGGCGCCGGTCTGCGACTGCACGAATATGCCGGCGGTCCCGCCGGAAACGAATTTGCCCGCGTCGAGATCGATCTGGATCGAACCGCTCTTGGTCGCCGCCGCGACGCCGTAGGACGTATCGGAACCGAATTCGTTGGTGCTCGATATGTCGCCGTGAATCTGGATCTTGACCGAGCCCGTTCCGGTCGCGGTTGCGATCACGCCGCTATGCGTCGCCTTTATGCCGCCCGAACCGATGTTGACGGTGTTCCAGCCGTCTTCCGTGGAGGTCACGACGCCGTCGTAAGCGCTGATCTGCCCTTTTGTCGTGACGGTGACAGCGCCTTTGCCGGTGGCGTTGGCGACGATGCCGGCGCCGCCGCCCGTCACCTTGCCCACGGTATTGATCGTGATGTCGCCGGCCGACTGTGCGAAAACGCCGACGGAGCCCATGACCTCGCCGCCGAGGTTCATCGAAATATTGCCGGTGTTGCTTTCTGCGCGAACTCCCACGGCGCCGCCCAATACGGACCCGGACGTCGTGATCGCGATGGCGCCCGAATTCGAAGACGACAACAAAGCATATGCGCCCGTGATATCCGCTTGCGCCTTGATGTTGGTCGCCCCGTCGACGGCGCTGGTGCGAACGCCGCCGTAACCCGACACTTTCGCGTTCAGATCGAGATTGATCGAGCCGGCGCCCGTTGTCGTTGCGTCAAGACCCGCTCCGTAGCGCCCACCGGTCAGCGTGCCGCCCGTGCCCGTCTTGATGTTGATATTTCCGTTGGTCGTGCGCGCGCTCAGCCCCGTACTGGAATCGGACGAGATGGCGCCATTGATTCCCGAACCGCTCGGCGAGGTCGTGTCGATATTTCCGTTGGTCGTCGAAAGCTCGACGGCGCCTTCGATATAGCCCGTTGATTTCACGCTCGACGAAGTGTCCATCGTGAAGCCGATATTGCCCCCGACGGTCGGCGCCACCGTAATCTGGCCCGTCGCGTTCGAACCGGTCAGCGCGAGGGTGCGCGCGTCGCTGAAAGTGGTCGCGCCGATCCCGCCGGTGCACAGATAGTCGCGCGGACCGCCATTGCCGGGCGCGCAACCCGCTTGAGCCTGGCTCGCGACAAGAAGGGCGGCCACGCTCGCGGCCGCCAGGAGCGGCAGGCGAAGGTTTCCAGCAGCTTGATCGGACGTCGTCATCATGCCGCAACGGTAGGGGGCGAGACCCTAAACCCGCGTAAGAAATCGTGTTTAATGAAAGTCTTGGCCATTCCGACAGCCTTGCCCCGCCGCAAGGCCTTCGCCGTCGCAAAAGTGTAGAAAAGACGTCGACTGAAGAGTTGTGATTTGTCGAGAATGAGGCGTTGAGGCTATTTTTCGCCACGAATTGGCGGTATCGCCGCTTCGGACCAGACGTCTTGCAGCGCAACGCGTTACCGGAAGTTAACGCTTTTCGGCAAGATTGCGTTGACCAAGTTTGCTTCTCGCCGCATCACGGCGCGGGCGGCGTCGGCATTGGACGAGGTTATCGCGCAGGGCGCGAGCCGGGGCCGCGGGGCAGGACGGGAGGCGAATTGCCGGTATCGACGAAAATGCGAGGCTTGCGCTCCGCCTGGATCGCCGGATCGGCTATCATGGCCGCGACGGTGAGCCTGTTTTCGACCGGCACCCAGACGGCGGTCGCCAATGGCGATACTCGCACGATCTATCTCTATCACGCGCACAACAAGGACTCGATCGCGGCCACCTACCTCGTCAATGGCCGCTATGATTCCAACGTGCTCAAGCAGCTGAACTGGTTCCTGCGCGACTGGCGCAACGACGAGACGACCACCATGGACCCGCGCCTGTTCGACGTGGTCTGGCAGGTCTATCGCGAGGCCGGCGCCGGCTCGAACCCGATCACGGTCCTGTCGGCCTACCGCTCGCCGACCACGAACGCGGCGCTTCGCCGCCGCTCGCGCGCCGTCGCCAAGCACTCGCAGCACATGCTCGGCAAGGCCATGGACACGACCATGCCGGGCCTCAACATGCGCGAGATCCGCGAGGTCGGCATGAAGCTGCAGCATGGCGGCGTCGGCTGGTATCCGCGCTCGCCCTTCGTGCATCTCGACGTCGGCTCCGTCCGTTCCTGGCCGCGCATGAGCTACGACCAGCTCGTGCGCCTGTTCCCGGACGGCAAGACGGTCCACCTGCCCTCCAACAACCAGCCGCTCGCCCGTTACGAGGAGGCGCGCGCCGAGCTCGAGGCGCAGGGCAACATCCACGTGCCGCCGTCGACGACGTCCAAGAGCTTCTTCGCCTTCCTGTTTGGCGGCGGCGAGGACGACGACGAGGGCGGCGCCTCGCGCGGCGGGCGCGGTTCGCGCCTCGCCACCCGCGCCTCGCGTGGCCGCACGGAAGTCGCCGCCTATGCGCCGAGCCCGGGCATCGGCGACGACGGGTCGCGCAGCTTCTTCCTTCAGGAGGCGAACCGCGCCCAGCCCGCGCCGGTCGCCCGCGCCCAGCGCGACCTGCCGCGCGGCGAGACCTACATGTCGCCGGGGCCTGCCGCGCAACCGCAGCCGACCCAGCAGGCGCAGGTCCCGCAACCCCAGCAGCAGCCGGCCGCAACCCCGCCGCCGGAGCCGAAGGTCCAGACAGCAGCGCTGACGCCGCAGCCGGCCGCCAAGCCGCAGCCGCTGGACGAAGACGAGACCAAGCCGCCCGCAGGCGCGCTCGCAGCGCTGGCGCCGCTGCCGCCACGCCGGCCGACCGACCTGCCGACAAATCTGCCGGAAGTACTGGCCTTCGCGCCGCTGCCGCCCGTTCGGCCTGCCGAATTCGCGCGCGTGGCGGCCTACAACGCGCCGCTCCTTCGCGGCCTCGCCGCGCCGAAGGCGGCAGACCGCACGGCCGCCATTCCGCCGCTGCCGCCGCGCCGGGAGGCCGTCGCCCCCGCCCGTCTCGATCGCTCGAATTTCGGCGCCATGTCCGCCGCCCGGCCGACGTCGCGCGTCACCACGCAGACGGTTCTCGGCGCCACGATCGTCGCCCCGCGCGCCGCCGCCCGCGCCCGCCAGTCCGGAATGGAAGCGGTCGGCGCTCCCGGCCGGTTCGGAATTCGGCCGGCCGCGCCTCCGACCGACCGCTTCGCGGCGCCGCTCGGCCGCCAGCGCGCCGCCCTGACCGCGGCGCCACGCCGCGACAGGGACGACGACTGATCGTCGTAAATTTCTAGACCGGCTCGACCTTGAGCACCGCGCCTTGCGCGGCGACCCCGGTCACACGAACGCGACTGCCGGCCGGCGCATCGGCGCCGGTGACGCGCCACACCGTATCGAGCACCTTGGCTTTGCCCTCGCCGGACACGATCGGCTCGATCAGCGTGAATTCGCGTCCCACCAGCGCCGCCGCCCGACTGTTGAGCCCAGTCTCGCCGCCCGTTGTCAGACCGCCATAAACCTTGCGGCCGACCAGCGAGAAGGCGACCGCGAGCGCGGCGAAGATCAGCAGGCTCCATTCGAAGGGAATGGCGACGAGCAATTCGACCAGCCCGAGCGTGATCGCCGCAAACCCGATCCACAGGAGGAAAGCGCCGGGGATGAAGATTTCGGCCCCGCACAGGGCGAGGCCGAACACCATCCACGCGAAGGGCGCATAGAAGACCACGGGCATGATCAGACCCCCGTCGGCGGATTTCCGCCCCAGGGACCAGACGGTGGCGGCGCGGAAGGCCGCGACGCCGGCCTGGCCTGGGCCTGCGCCTGTTGGCCGGGAACCGCGCGCTGGCGACGCGAATCGTCGGTCGCGGACTCGCCGAGCGCCGACTTCGCGATTTCCGCTATGCCGCCGATCGAGCCGGCGATGCCCGCCAGATCCATCGGCAGGATGAAGGTCTTCTGGTTCGGCGCCTTGGCGAAGCCGTCCAGAGCCCGCACATATTTTTCCGCGACGAAGTAGTTGAGCGCGGCCAGATCGCCGCTGGCGATCGCCTCCGACACCATGCGCGTCGCCTCGGCTTCCGCCTGCGCGGAACGTTCGCGCGCCTCGGCGTCGCGGAAGGCGGCTTCCTTGCGGCCCTCGGCGTCGAGCACGACCGATTGCTTGCGGCCTTCCGCGCGCAGGATTTCGGCCTGCCGGAGGCCTTCGGCCTCGAGAATGTTGGCGCGCTTCTCGCGTTCCGCCTTCATCTGACGGCCCATGGATTCCACGAGATCGCGCGGCGGCACGATGTCCTTGATCTCGATGCGCGTCGCCTTCACGCCCCAAGGCTCGACCGCCTGATCGACCACGCCGAGCAGGCGCACGTTGATCTCGTCGCGATGCGACAACAGCTGGTCGAGATCCATCGAGCCCATGACTGTGCGGATGTTCGTCATGATGAGGTTGAGCAGCGCGATCTCGAGATTGGCGACCTCGTAGGAGGCGCGCGCGGCGTCGAGCACCTGGAAGAACACGACGCCGTCGGCTGTGACCGTGGCGTTATCCTTGGTGATGACCTCCTGCGAGGGCACGTCGAGCACCTGTTCCATCATGTTCATGCGCCGCCCGACGCGGTCGATCCACGGCAGGATCAGCGCAAGTCCGGGCGTCAAGGTCGAATGATATTTGCCGAACCGCTCGACCGTATAATTGTAGCCCTGCGGCACCTGCCGCACGCCCATCATCAGC
>Ga0209607_1003400_pt1 | contig 12212 bp, 8 predicted proteins | sample AD_UKC117_MetaG_FD_184413 | JGI IMG/M metagenome (GOLD analysis project Ga0209607, IMG submission 184413) | Active sludge microbial communities of municipal wastewater-treating anaerobic digesters from Hong Kong - AD_UKC117_MetaG (SPAdes)... | ecosystem: Engineered > Bioreactor > Anaerobic >... | reverse complement strand
CATTCGAATGTATGATGTCTGGCTCAACCCACTTATCGAATGGTGCAACCGGCGGTATCGTGCCACCGGGAGAATCTGCCCCATTGACAGCAGTTGGAGCAAGCATCGCCCAAAGCGCCAATAGCCCCATAACAGCAAGTACAAAACTCAATGCTGTCCTATGTATCGTCGTCAGGAACCTACTCATCAATCTGCCCCCTTTGTCATGCCGACATGGATGACATTGTTATGAATGACGACTGTGGCCTCTTGTCATTTACCACCACCCGCCGGATCCTTTGGTGTATTACTGCTCCCCCTGTCATCCGAGGAAACGCCGGTAACGACAAACAACCTACAGGCATCGGTCAATGGCTTAATTCGCTCTGCTGGATTGCGCAGGTAGATGCCCCAACACCAGCGCCCCGGCCCGATCACACTTGCCTTGATCGTGCGCGAAGACATGCTCGTCGCATCATCTCGCGCTTGTCCAGACCGCATCCCCGCTTGTGCTGCTTCTTGCCAAAAGACCAACTCATACGTATACGGCTCGGGGAGTGGTGCACTCGCATTCCAGCTAAACTCAATCGTATCGTTCTCGGAAAAAGTCTGGCCTGCATCCGGATTTTGCAAATCTACCGAGACATCAACTTGCCAGGCAGTACCCGACGAGCGCGGCGTCGGCGGTATGGTAGCATCCTGTGATACCGGCGAACTGGCGGGCGTCGACGGCAAGCGGGGGGGCGTCGGTGTGCGCGAGGGCAAGGGTGTCACAGTCGGCGTTGCCTGTACCGGCGTCGATTTGAGCCGGCTGGCTACCGTTGGCGACGGAGCCGTCAATGGCGCCTCCAGATCATTCGCTGGTGTGCCGACAGGCGATTCCGCTACTTCCACTACCACCGCTGGTTCGGTATCACCAGGTACAAACGTGGATGTCGTGGTGAGTAAGGAGTCCGACGCCGCCACAACGCCAGGATCTGCTGGCGACGGTACATTGGTAGCCGTTGGCGCAACTGTGCTGGTCAGTTCCGCAACGGCGGTCGGCGTCGCAGTATCGGCAGGCACTGGCGTCATCGTAGGCGCCAAATCGGTTGCGGTAGGCATGGCATTGGCGGCGTCAGTGACTTCACCGGGCGCCTCCACAGCAGTTTCGATAGCAGCCGACATCTCCGGCGATTCGCTTGCAGTCGCCACAGGAAGCGACACCGGTTCCGTCAATATTGGTGCAGCGGAAAGTGTTGCATCGCGGTTGCCGCCATTGAAGAGGAAAAAACCGCCAATCGCCAGCAAAGCAAGCAAGATCACCAACCCCGCCCCAGCAAGCAATGATCGACGTCCCGCTGCTGGAACGGCACTGCCCCCAGCTTTGCGCACAACCACCGCGGTAATGTTGTCGGGACCGCCAGCTTTATTGGCTTCTGCAATCAACTTGTCGACAGCAGACTGCGGTGCGTTGCGACTCAAGATCGCTTTGATACGATCCTCACTGACTACGTCGCTCAAACCGTCGGTGCAGAGCAACAGGCTATCGCCAGGAAGGAAGTCGATGCGCTCGCTACGCGGCCAGCTTTGTATGGCATCGGGATGAAGCGCACCGCGGCGGAAGTCGACCATTTGGTAGTCAACAACGACGTTATCGCCGCCACCCAGGAACCGTTTGATCACATGGCGGTTCGTATGAACCCGCGCCTCCGCCAGTGTAAGCCGCCCAGCCTCAATTGCTTCCTGCGCCCAACTGTGATCGAGCGTCAACAGATGTAATTGGCCATCCCGCAGTAGATAAGCGCGACTATCTCCCACATGGCCGACCTGGAATTGATCGACGCCAATAATGGCGCCAACAATGGTCGTCCCCATTCCCGCGAGACTCGGGTTGCTGATCGATTGCTGGTAAATCTCGCGATTGGCACGCTGAATTGCTTCTTCCAGCCGCAGCGGCGCCGGTTTAGCAGTATCACGAAAACCGCCCGCGACCGCCTGAATCGCCAGGTCGCTCGCCATTTCACCGGCGACGCTGCCGCCGATGCCATCGGCGACAACCGCGACGATGATCTTGCTGTTGGCAAAGCCGGTGCTGTCCGCCGTGAATTGTGTCTCGAAGACGGCGTAGAGATCTTCATTATTCTTACCGCTGAGTCCGGCATCGGTGGCATGGCCGATAGCATATTGCAGATCGTTCGTATAAGACAGATACGGTTGATGGGGCATGACAAAATGCTTCCTTACTTTCCTACGCTACCACCGGAGTCGCTATCGTATGATCGAGAGTCACCGGCGCCACCCTCAGATACCGAAAAGCTCAGCGTGTCGCCCAGATAACGCAGGCGCGCATAACTCGGGCTTACGCTGGCCAGATAGACCCCCCACCGATACCGTCCCGGCGGAAAGTTTGACATCCTGAAGGTGCGGCTGGTGGAGATGCCGGCATCGTCATAGGCACGCGCAGCGGACTGTGACTCATCGTCTCGCCAGAAGACCAACTCAAAAACCTGTCCCGGCCCTAAAGGCAAATCGGTCGCCCAGCTAAAGGTAAGCATGAGATCGGTTTTCGTACCGGTTCCATCATCCGGCAACGCATTCGTCAGCTTGGTGGGACCGACCGCGTTTTTCGCTGTAGATGCTACTCCCACAGCCGTTGCGGGTACGTTGACGCCATCAGATTTTGTCGGTGCAGAGGTTGCTGTCGGTGTACGCGTCGGCGTGGCTCGCGTTTGAATTGGCGTGGACTTGGCACGCGCAGTCGTAGCGGCGGGAATAACGAGCGTATTAGTTGGTATTGCTGTGAGCGCTTTCACAGGGGTAGAGACAGAGCGCGGCGTGTGAGTGGCGGCCGGCGTATCTGTCGACGTGGCGCTAGGTATTGGGGGCGGGGTCGGCGCCAGCGTAGATGTCGGTACAGGCTTGGCCGGTGTAGAAGTTGCTTTGCGCGTGGGCGTGCTGGTCGGCGAAGCGGTGCTTGTTGCCATAGGAGGCAACACAGCAATTGCGTCGCCATCTCCCACCTGCTGATCTGATAGAGATAGAACGACGCCGTCCCCTCCGTTATTCTGACCAGAAACGGCGCTAATCGAACCAACCCAATTCAAGAGCCACTTGGGCGTTCCTCCGGCCGCATACCCTGTCCCTAGGACTGCGACTGCCATCATCACAAGTGCTGCTAACCCGATTGCCAGCCCCATTCCCCTTCCACGGTTTCTCCGGAGTGCTGTATGGGGTCTACCCATCGCAACCAATCCTAGAGCTAACCGCTCTATACGCATGACCTCTTCTATGCGCCGGGCAAGTTCACCAGCCGTGGGTCGTTGGCCGGGATCTTTGGCCAATGCCGCCAGCACAATTTCATCGACACTCGCCGGCAAGGCATTTACAAGCTGTGACGGCACCGTAGGGCTGCCTTCGAGTATGGCAGAACTCAACTTCTTATTGGAGCGCCCCTCAAACGGCCGCTTACCGGTCAACATCTGATAAAGTACTGCTCCCAATGAATAGACATCCATCGACGGATGTGGCTTGGTCAGTGTCTCTGGGGGAAGGCTCTCTTTGTAAACCTGGACACGCTCAGGCGGAGCATAGGGCAGTGTGCGCGCTTCCAATCCTTCCTGACCAATCGTCCGTGACACACCAAAGTCGATCAGCACAGGCTCAACAGACGATCCAGGCTCAATAGGGCGCCGAAAAAGTACATTTTCGGGCTTGATGTCCAGATGAACCTGATTTTGGTCGTGGAGAAACTGGAGGGTTTCGGCCACTTTGCGAGCGATCTCCAACGCAGACCCCACATCGAGGCGCTTATGTTTATCAAGGAGATCGTCGATCGAGCCGCCAACCAGGTACTCGAGAACCAAGAACCACGGCTCTCCTGGCAATTGAGTACGCGCAGCGTATGAAACGTTGCGCATATCGCTTTCCATTTTCACCGGCAATATACGTACAATACCGCGGTGGTGCAGATTGCGCAGGCGCTCCGATTCATTGTAAATGGTGTTTTCAAAAAAAGCGCCAAACTCTCGATGGACACGTGACATCTTGATTACCACGCGCGGCGCCTGAGGGTTTTCGATACTGCCTTCCACGGCAAGGTAGATGTCGGACATGCCGCCGTGACTGTCCAATGCTTTTACGATCCGATAAGGGTACGGTCCGAAACGGCTACCGGACGGAAGTTTAGCCATAACAAAACCTGAGATTTGTGGTTGTCACCTCTGGCAGGCGTCAACTCTGTTGCTCATCGTCTACTCTAAATAATGCGGTTTCTCTTGTTCGCCTTTCATTACGGCGATAAGCTCATGGGCCTTGGCGAGGCACAAAAGGTTGTGTAATATCACCCGGCCTACCGTCCACAAGACGTGTGGTGGAATCGGGTGACGCGCCTGCTGCTTGTTGTAATTCAAAGCGATACACCGTTGGTCCAATTCCGATCCGATCATCTGGCTTCAGCATCTGCCCATGCATACCGACTTCTACATCGTTGATATACGTACCGCTCGTACTTCCTTCATCATAAATTCGGTAACCACCTTGCTCTTCTTTGATCTGACAGTGCAGACGCGAGACGCGGCGATCATCCAATAGCACGTTTGAAACAGATGGATCTCGGCCAATACGTATAATGCCGTCTTGCAATGGAATCGCCGCGGGTAACCCAACCGTGCCACCGTTTTCAACCAATACAAGTTGGGCGCGCTGACTGGTGCTCCCCATTCGCGTGCGCACAAATGGTTCCGTCACTGTACGTACGGCGCCGGTGATTATTTCCGTAGCGCGTTTGCGACGATCGCGGCTCGACAATACATAGATGGCAAACCCTAACGCAAGTACGGCCAATCCGGCGGAAGCGATTGAGATAAGCGAAAGCTGTCGTGTTTGAGTCGTCAGATTTTCGATCAATTCTCCCTGATTCGAGATCGTGGCTACACGCCCTGCGTCTGCAGTAGCAGTCGCGGTCAGGGACAACGCAGCAATCTTGGTCGCCGTTGCGTTCGGTGTTGGTGTCGGCGACGGTGTTGCCGATGGAATGGGGGTCGCCGTTGGCGCTGCCGGTCGCGCCTCGCTCACAAAAAGGTTCACCGGCTGTGAAGTACCAATTAGCCCGAGCTCATCGATTGCGCGTACACGCAGCGTATACTCACCATTGCCGAGTTTTTCAACTGGAATAGAAAACGCCCGATCAAAAGGTGCTTCGGTAATCACTTCAGTCTTGTTGCCAAGATCGATTTCTATTTTTTCAATGACGCGGGGGTGCCCATCCGGCCATTCGAACTGAGGCTGTACGGCTACGGTGGATGGCGACAACTGTTCAAGCGGCGTATCCCATTCACCGCCAGTACGTTCGATAACGCTTCCTGGCGTTGGCTGCAACAGACTCACGGCCGGCGGTAATAGCGTCAGGCCTGGTAAGGTGGCGCCGGCTGCTATTTTCTTGTCGCCTGGAAGTTGTGCTTGGACTCGAATCTCCCCGGGCTGAGTAAGCTCAGAACGATAAGTTAATGCGCGCTGATTGGCAGTTTTCTCGATGATGTCCAGTGTACCGTCAATGGAATCTATAGAATCAAGCGCAACATATTCCCCATCAGTCAATTCCGAAATTTGGCGGAGATTGCGTTCTGCCTGTGTGTTTGCCCGTCCAAGTTGGATCGTATGGATGCGAACATTGTTTTCGCGTGCAAGACCAACAACCTGCTCTGACTCTAGTACGCTGACAATGTCCGTGCCGTCAGAAAAAACAAGCACATGTTTTTCTTGCCCCGCAGGAAGTACCGGATCGGCAAAACGCTGTACCGCAGTACGAATTAGGTCAAATAAGGGTGTGGTGCCAACGCCTTCGGGCAATTCATAGAGAATCACGGAATTCCATACTGCCTGGTAGTCGTAATCCTCCCATGCATTCATTTGGACGGGTTTAGCCGCTTGATCGAACGAAATAAATGTGACCCAATCACGCTCTTCAGTTAATAGGCCACTCTTGGCAATGTGATCGACCGTATCCTTGAATTCTTGCAATTGCGGATTATTTGTTCTACCGGGACGATTCATATTGCCCGCAGCATCCAACACAAGCGCGACCTGTATGCCGGCCGGTTGCATATCACTGGCCGTAATCTGGCGTTCGGTGCCATTTTCATATAGTTGCAAAGGAACATCACTGAGACTACTGCCAAGGTTTTCACCGTATACAGTAACGGTAACTAGGGGGAATAGCTGGTTGTCTATTTTTGTAATGCGGAGGCTCGGCAGCACATCGGTCTGTGCGAACGTAGCAACAGCGGGAGCGACTAACAGGGCGAACACAAACAAATACGCCAGAATTGCACGGAGCACAAGCTTACTGCTTCGTTGATAACTCCAAAAGTAATCCATTTTCCCCTCAGCTACCTTACGGCACAAACACCAATAAATTTATAGATAGAAGGTCATTTGCTAGGGTTCCACAGGAAGTGCGACGGGATAGCAACAACGGATAGCAATCACCGCCAAATCACGATGGAATTAACTTGCCTCGCTCACATGCCGACGCCAAAGATGAATTCCATTTCTGCCAGCTTGATCACGAAACCGTCCTTCAACATATTCGCGGTAGTGACCTGCCTTCCATTAACCCAACACTTTCCGCCGCTTTGGTCATAAAGAATGTAACGACCACTGTCCACGCGAATATCGGCGTGGTGTGGCGCAAGTCCGGACAGACACACATCACACGAAGTAGCACTCCCCAAAGTCGTCAGTGCACGGTAAACGGGCCACCGTTGTGTAGGTTGGGTGCGCAGCATCAGCCAATATCCGCTTGTAGCAGTGCTGGCGGCGGGCGGTTGTACGGTTACCCCAGAGGGCTGAACCCCAATACCGACAGGTTGGGCAGCCGCTTTTGTCTGTGATGTAGGCGACTGTTGGACAGGAGCGCGTGGCGTAGCAATCGGTTCTGTGGCAGCGTATAGGGAGCTGCCGGAAACAGGTAATGCAGCAGCCCCGCTTGCACTCACCGGTTCGAGAAGTTCTGTCGTTACAGTCAGTCCGCCGCTAATCGCCGCAATCAGGTTATAAATCAACGCGCCAAGTGCACACGAAAACGCCGAAGAAATCCCTCCCGCAACTGTAAAGAAGAACATTGTCCGCCAGGGCAACATCCATCCCATTTCGTACCAATCGCTAAGCGGCCCAAGATCAGGAACAAAAAAGCCAGTCGACAAGGCATCAATCAACGCCGCAATGACTTCGTGCACTACAATTCCCAAAAACAATCCTGGCAGAATCGCGAGCAAACAACCAAGAATAAATCCGTAAAACAATGCCGAGCGAACACTAATATGGCGGATAGCATATTTATATCGATTCACGTTCATACCTCTGTCCGTAAACCTGTCTCATGCAAAGAGACTACGATCGCCGAAATGTTGTCATATCCGCCAGCCTGCTTTGCCATTTCGATCAATTGTGCACAAGCTGCTTGCGGCGAATCGCCACCAATTACCGCTGCCTGAATGTCCTTATTCTCTACCAGGCCACACAGCCCATCAGAGCAAAGCAGCAAGTAATCACCCGCCTCAAGTGCCTGCTCGAAGGTGTCAATTTCTACATTGCTCTTTTCGCCAAGCGTGCGATATATCAGATTCGCGTTCGGATGGTTGCGGGCTTCCTCCGGTGTCAGTTGGTTGCTGTCCACCAAACGTTGGACGAGTGAATGATCCTTGGTAATCTGACAGATCTTGTTAGCATTAATTTTGTAGACGCGGCTGTCGCCGACATTGATGACATACACTTTGCGATGCACTTCATCGACCACGGCTGCTGCCAGGGTCGTCCCCATGTCTGTTCTTGAGCGGCGAGCTTCCTCGTAAACAGAGCGCGCAGCTTTTTGCCCCGCGCTCTTAAGCATCTGCGAGGGCGAAGGGATGGTTTGCTGTGTAGCCTCGGGAAGCAATGCCTGTTGCAATAGCGAGACGGCTAGATGAGTCAGAGCAAGCCGGCTGGCCACTTCACCCGCTTCATGCCCTCCCATCCCATCGGCCACCGCATATAACCGCAGCGACAAGTCAGCCGCATCACACGCTCGCTCGATTACAGATACGATCAAGCTATCCTCATTGATCTGGCGAACAAGGCCCACATCCGTTTGTTTGCCGCTGATAACGACGAGAGGACGATCGGCAATGTGCGCCTTCGACGCATATGCGGCAGAAGCAGAAGTGGAAACGCCGTCAGTCATAGCCGGTGGATGGGCCGGAACCTGCTCAACGTTCGTGGTTTGTGCAGTTGCTTGAACTTCGTCCGACATCTGCAATGGTTTGGTAGTCACCGGATGAGGGGGTGGCAGCACAGGTTCGGCGACAGGTTCGACGGTAGATGATTTAGCAGGCGCCGCGAAAGCTGATTCCGGCGTTGCGGGGAGTGGCACTGTTGCCGTTGAATGGGCCGGAGCAGGCGAAACGTCAGTCGCAGGCAGGGGGTGACGTTGATACCTTCGCTTCCGCATTTCCTGGACGACAATCCAGGAGGCAAGTACGATAATGACGGCTACCATCACAATCAACAGGAATATTGCAGGCATCTTATTACTCCAGACAAAATGGCGAGTATGGCTCAAGCCGCCTCGCCTGTTTCTAGATCAAGGATGGGTAGATCCCGCTCGCCTTAGAACTTCTTGCCGCACCGAATCTCCAATAAACCAGCCACCTGCACCCAGGGCAAAAGCCCCAATCCACAACAAAAGGCTGAATAGATTTCGGCTGTTCCATGCCATAAAGAAACAAAACGCAGCGATGTCAGTGGTAGTGCCATACCACATGACTTCTCGCTTCCATAGAGCACCAGAACTGCTCCAAGCAGTCTGCTTGTCTAACCAGTAAAAGCTGAACTCATAAACGAGCGCCGACAATAGCAGCCCCAATAAGAATTCTGAAAACATGGATGGGGATGGCCACATATCGAAGCGCAACCAGATCACACACCAGACGATCATCGTGGTTGCACTTTGGGCGACAAATGCAGCCCCTATTCGCCGCGCGGCGGCATAGGCAATCGGGCCGACGATTAGAAAGGCGGGAATCTCATACCAAAGAAATGGGAAGTTGGTTCGAAGCCACGGCCCCAACAGCAAAATTCCGAATACCATCACCGCCACCAGGGCGCCGATGCCGATAACTAATTGCTTCGAGCTTAGCTGCGCAATCGCCTGCACAAACCGTGTCGTCGGCCGTGTGCTTTGCTGCACGGCAGGGCCAGACGGTAACATCGCACCGGCCGGGATGCGACCGAGTTGATTGGTTACAACGCGCTGCACATCGGCCATCCGTTGCGGACGGGAGGCAATATCATTTTGGACGCAATAGGTGATGAGCTCTGCTGTAGTCACGGAGATCGAAGGATTGAGACGCTGCACCGGCGGCAATTGAAACGGCGTGGAACTCGGATCATAGCCGGTCAACAAGCGATGTGCTGTCACACCAAGCGCATAAATATCGGAGCGCGCATCCGTCTGCCCTTTGCCATGCTGCTCCGGGGGCGCATAGCCTGCCGTCCCCAAAGCGGTCGTATCGCGACTTTGCATTGGATCGAAACGTCGCGCGATTCCAAAGTCAATCAACATGATCGAACCGGAACGATCGACCATGATGTTGCTTGGTTTGAGATCGCGAAAAATGATTGGGGGTGTTCGGCTGTGAAGGTAGGCAAGCGCGTCGCACAATTGAGAGAGCCAGGCCAGTACTTTCTGCTCGTCAAACGCTTGACCGCGTTGAGCTAACAAATCCTCTAGCGAAGCACCGTCCACGAAATCCATAACGAGATAATACTTATTACCCTCTACGATAAAATCACTCACACGAACAATGTGAGGGTGACTCAACGCAATCAGCAATTTAGCTTCTTGTTGAAATGCAGCAACAGCCTGCCGATACATAGTCGGGTCGCCGGATGATGCATTCGACATCTCCTTGACAGCCACAATGCGTCCCGGCAGATTCAAATCTTGCGCCTGATAGACCGCGGCCATTCCGCCTTTCCCAATACACGCGATGATTTGATAACGACCACCCACGCGTAGGTTGGCGGGCAATGCTCCGGTTGGTAAGGGTGCTCTGACGGAAAGGGCAACACCACAACGGCTGCAATATTTGGCAGTTGGCTTGTTGGGGGCGCCACAATGTTGGCAAGTGCTCATAACACTTTCACGGTGTATCGAGGTTGGATGAGTCGAGCCGCACAGTTTTACCGCTGCCAAAACGAATAGTCTTCTGCGCCTCGGAACTCATCTTGTTTTGCTTCTCCAACTCGTCGGCGGCCAGACGCACGGTCTTGGCAAGTTCAGCGTCGCCTTGGCTAAGCAGGATCGTGTGAGCGGCGCGCAACTGCTGCGTGGCGTTGGCAATATTGCCGACCTCTGCCTCTTGCAGCGCGCGCGTCTGTAGTTTGAAGGCCGTGACCTTCTCGACGATGTTCATCACGCGCGGGTTGACCTGTTGCGCCTGGAAAGCGTCCTGCGTGAAGCTCATCATGATGTCGGCGCGTACCTTCTCCTGCGTGAGGCCAAGCAGCGGGACATCGTAAGCGACCTCGGCCTGGGCGATGCGATAGATGCCCGCCTGTCGCGGCGGCAGCATTAACTCGACGAGCAGCGCCTGTCCCTGGCCTTTCTCTAGCTCGCCCAGCGGCGCAGCCACCACTCGGTCACTCAACGGACGGTAGCCCAGATCGGCGATCACCGGCACGACGCGCCAGATTTTGCGTGGGTTGATGCCCGCCACCAACCGCAGCACCAATTCAGCATTCTGCACCACGGCCGCTTGCATCGCCTGCACGGACGCCTGGAAATAGGGCTCGATGTCCTGCGGCCCGGCAATATAGTCGGCCTGGCCACCGGTGGTGCCGGCGAGGTCGAGCAGCAATTTCTCGTTCCAGTCGGCGCCGATGCCCAAAGCCAACATCGGAATGCCCATGCCCGCCTGCTTCTGCGCCTGCTTTCGGCAGCGATCTTCATGCTCGCTCTGCCCGTCGGTGAGCAGCACAAGACGGTTGATGCGGTTGGCGGCGTAGGCGCGCTGGAGTTCACCCAAGCCGGATTCCATCGCCGGCGCTATCTCGGTGCCCCCGCCGGCGCTGAGGCGATCCACCTGGCGCTTCAGATTCTGCTTGTCGCTAGCGCTGGCAGCCTGCTGGCTCTTAACCAGCGTCTTCGGGCTGCTGTCGAAGGCCACAACCGAGATGAAATCATCCGGCCCCAGTAGATCGATCACGCGTTTGACCGCATCCTTGAGGCAATTCATCTTGGCGCCGTCCATCGACCCACTCTTGTCGAGCACCAGGCTGAGGTTGAGCGGCATCTGCACCGCAGCCATCGCCTGCGTTGGGACGATCTCCATGAGGACATAGGCGAGTTGCGGATGGCCGGTGGCGGGCAGATGTTCCTTATTGAGTGTGCAGGTGAGACCAACTTCGTTGGGCATGGAGAGGTGACTCCTTTGCTGATACGCCATGCAGCAGTTCCGGCTCGTCGTCTTTGATAGAACGGCGCCTTTCTGGTTGTGAAAATCCGTCAAATAGAAGAATGAGATTGCGCATCACTTTCTTTCATTTCGCATCAAGAGCCTCATGTCTTCTGGAGCACAGACGGCACGCCTAACGCAGTTGCGCCCGCCAGCCGCCGCCCTGTACCGCGACCAGTGTATCGAGCGGGAAATTGCCGCCTTGTGCGTGGTTGAAAAGACCGTCTTTGCAGGACGCTACGGTGCTGCTGCGCAGGAGGAAGCCGCGCTCAAAGCTCTGCACCAGCGCGCAGAAGCCCTTCTGCTCGGCGCGCGCCCAACCCAGCTCGTTGAAAAAGGTGTCGTTCGTACCCCAGATATAGCCCGTGCCGCGGATCGGCTCCAGCAGACCCGGCGGCGGCGCACCGCGTGAGGGCGTCGGCGATTGGCCGTCCCACACATCCTGCACTTCCTGCCACCAGCCGCTGTTGAAAAAGCCATAGGCGTGGTTGGTGTCGCTGCGCCACATCATCATGCCGCGCTCATAGGGCGTCCACGAGGACCATGCGAGGTACGCCCCACCAGTGGGGCAGCCAAGTTCCGCCTGCTTCCAGAGACCAGACAGTTCCCCAGCCACGGCGATCGCGCAGACCATTGGCGGGGGCTGTGTTGGCGGGGGCTGTGTTGGCGGGGGCTGCGTAGGCGGAGTGGTTGCCGTAGGCCTCGGGAGCGGGGTGGCAGTCGGGCGAGCGGTCAACGTCGCCTTCACCTGTACTGCAA
>Ga0209607_1003398_pt1 | contig 12213 bp, 5 predicted proteins | sample AD_UKC117_MetaG_FD_184413 | JGI IMG/M metagenome (GOLD analysis project Ga0209607, IMG submission 184413) | Active sludge microbial communities of municipal wastewater-treating anaerobic digesters from Hong Kong - AD_UKC117_MetaG (SPAdes)... | ecosystem: Engineered > Bioreactor > Anaerobic >... | reverse complement strand
CTACTGTACAATCTAATGTGTCACTGCTATTACCTGAAGGGTCAATGGCATGAACTCCCGTTAAATCCAAATAAGAAACCTTTTGGTCTGTATCTCCCTCCACTATGGTATAAGTCGCAAAATATGTATCTCCACCATTATTGGTCTGCCAGGTTAATGCCTTACTATTATACGTGCTTGGTTTAATTGTTAAACTTCCATCTGCTGTAGTTATATCAACTGTAAAAGTTATTGACTCTCCTACTTTTAACGTGCCTCCTCCTGTCGCATTTGAAACTACACTGCTTATTACTGGTGTATGTGAATCTATACTTTTTGATATGGTATTACTCGAAGCGGTATTACTTACATTACCTGCCAAATCCGAAAATGTTACTCCTGTTAACTGAACCGATGTTAGCTCAGGATTATTTTCTGCAACAGTATATGTTGATGTAAAAACTGTATTATCTGATGTACTCCAAATGATTGTTTCTCCATTAAAACTGGTAGGGCTTATTCGTAACTCCCCTCCGGCTTCTGCTGCTTCGCTTAAAGTTAATGTGAATGTTACTACATCGTTTACATTTAATTTTGACCCTGCCTCTGTAGTACTGGCTACAACACCCGATATAACCGGCGAATGAGCATCAATATATTTTTCTACTGTACAATCTAATGTGTCACTGCTATTACCTGAAGGGTCAATGGCATGAACTCCCGTTAAATCCAAATAAGAAACCTTTTGGTCTGTATCTCCCTCGGTTACTGTATAAATACCTTTATATGTTGAACCTCCGTCGGAAGTAAACCAGTTCAGATCCTGTCCGTTATACTGTAAAGGAGTTATCGTTAAATTGCCATCCAAACCAATAATGTCAACTGTAAAGTTTATCTTATCTCCTATCTTTAATACATCTGCTACTGTAGCATCCGATATAACTGTATCTATTGCCGGCCTGTTTGCATCTATTCCCGGACAAGTTCCTGATGAACTAGTTGTATATACAGATGAAACATTAGCCCCATCAGATAATTTAATATAAATAGGTATTGCCTGATCATCTGAAATATCATTATCGCCTTCCTGAATAGTGTAGATAGCAGTATAAGACGGGCCAGTACCTGAAAATCCAACACTTTTACCATTTACAGATATAGAATCTTTAATTAAATTGTTTTCATTTGCTGTAATAGTTAATGTAATAGTTTGATTAATTACTCTTATTGTTGAGTTCGGATCAAATGTAACGCCAGAAATAACCGGATATTTTGAATCAACTGCTGGTGAATTATCAACAAAATCATCTTGTGTATAAGTTACATCATTTGCCCCATCAGTTATAGTAATACTAAATGGTAGTTTCTGAGCATCCGTATTTTCTGTATCATTTTCTTTTACTATGTAATATGCTCCATATTTCCCTCCTGTTGAATCGGTGAAAGTATAAGCAAAATTTCTTCCATTAATTGTTAAAGCTTTAACACCTAACAGAGCTTCAGAAGCTGTAATACTCATAAAAACTGTATCTCCAATTCCAACTTTATTACCATTCCCAGGATAAAAAATAATATCAGAAATAGAAGGAGCTACGGGATCAATACCCGGACTAATATCAATACTTAAATCTGTTTCACTTAACGTATCTGAAATATTCACACCATCAGTCAAAGCTATTTCAAATGGTAATTTAGAACTATCCAATATCTGAATATCCGTGTTTTGCACAGTATATATAGCATAATATTGCCCCCCTCCATCATCATGAAATGTACCTGATATATCAACATTATTTACAGTTAATAATGTTGGGGTCAATCCAGTTTCATTATCTCTTGCAAAAATATCCACTCTAACAGTCTCATCTATACCAACTACATTTCCATTTCCGGGAGTAAAATAAACATTTGCTACTCCTGGCCTATTTGTATCGATTGTTGGACAGTTTGAAGCATCAGGTGAGTCTGTAAAAGCTTTTGATTTGTTGCCATTGGTATCTTTTAAAACAATTGAAAATATAATTGTATCCGAATTAGCAACATTGTTATCACCTTCATCGACCCAATACCTGAATTTATAAGTCCCAGCAGGGCTTTCAATTAAACTATCTGATGGAACATAAGTACCATTAATAATAATTGTATCAGCTAATAAACCTTCTTCAGGAGTGGTATTAGAACCATGCACTATATTTACACTTACAACTAGTGAATCGCCAATTCCTAAGGTTCCGGTATTAGGAGAAAATGTAACACTTTCTATTTCAGGAGCAGATTTATCATTACCATATCCTAAGGTATCTCTTAAATATTTTGTTGGCTGATAATATGCATACACTTTATATGCTGCATCATAAGTATATTCATAAAAAAGCGTATCATATGCATTGTCCTTAATATCTCCTCCAGATTGATTATTAATATATAGCCTAACATATTTATCATTTGCCTCATCAGATTTTGCAATAAAATCAACATCTGTAAAAAACTGTACATTCGGTTGAGTATAAGAATTACTCATATCAGGATAACTACTAAAAGACCAGTCAGAACCTGTATTTAAGCTTGTAAACATCGATGCATCATTAACAGGTTGATTAAACTCAAATTCGATAGCATCTGTCATACCATTACCATCTGAATCAACAGCAATTGAATTCACAATGTATAAGGTATCTGGTTGAGCTAATAAGCTATTCGTTGCAAAAACCAAAGCAACAAATAGTATATATTTTATTCTTTTCATAATCGAATAATTTACATTTTCATAAGATTGTTTACAATTCACCATTCGGGTTTAATTTTACAAGCATAACCTGCTCATTACCTTCTGCACCAGTACTGCCTGTTAAAATAAAACCACCATCAGAGGTTCTTTCAATGGCATAAAATATCTGATTATATCCGCCCAAAGTATTGCTATATAAAGAGTTTCCTTCGTTATCTATATTTAAAAACAGTCCATACGAACCGGTAATATTTCCTTCACTTCCTACCACAACAACATCTCCATTTGTTTTAATAATACTATTTGCAAAATCGTTAAGATTACTACCAAATGATTTATTCCATATAATATGAATTAAATCGTTTTTCTCCACCTTAAGTATATAAGCGTCAGAGTTTCCTCCGGCAATATTCTCTACAGAGCCTACTATAATAAAACCATCATCAACTTCTACAACACTTTTACCGTAATCGTTATGTGTTCCACCGTAGGTGAATTTATCCGTTTCGCCGCCTGTAAAGTTTGTTTTTATGGCCAGGATATTGTATCCCGCCTGGCCAGATTCATTAAAGCTGTTTGTTTCGCCTACAAGTAAATAACCACTGTTGTGCATAATAACATCGTTAGCTTTATCGATACCGGTACCGCTAAAAATATTTTGCCATTCAACATTACCATCATTATCCATCTTAATCATTACTACATCCCATGTTTCCTGCGCATTATCATCGGTATTACCCACAACAATATAACCTGTTTGTGCTAATTTAATAGATTTCCCTTGTTCGTTTGAAGATGTTCCGCCTATAGTCTTTTGCCAATCTAACTGCCCTTCAGGACTATATTTTGCCAGCAAAATATCCTCATTATTATATAATGTATCATATAAAGTACCCAACACAATAAAACCACCATCGTTTGTTTTTAAAAGCTTAGCAGCCATATCATTCCCACCACCATCCAGGGTTACAATATCACCCGCTTGATTGCCGAATTTATCTATAAAAATTAAGGCTATATCTGTTTCTGCACCATCGTTTTGCACATCGGTAATAGTTGCCAAAACAACATATCCATCATTGAATGGTTTTACATCAACTCCGGTATCGGAATTCCACGAACCGTATATTTTAATAAAAGTATCCGCTTGACCCGATGATATATCTAAATTTTCGCAAGCACTAAAAAATAAGCTTATTAGCACAAGAATGTATTTGTATCTATTTAGTTTCATCATTTTACTACTGCTTTTTTGTTTTGTAAATGGTAAAAACATAACCTAAGGAGAAATTGAGGTTATTCATGGCAAAATCATCGTCCTGATATTGAAAGTTTGCCCACTTTTCATCATTTAGGTAACGGCTGTTTTCGGCTACATTATTGGTTAAGCCTTCGTAATACCTTACATCAAGCATCAGATAACCTTTTTTGAAGAATATTTTAACACCACCGCCAATTACGAGCGAAAAATTAAAGGTATTTCGTTCGTTTAATATATTTACGCCAGTATTTTTAATATCGTCAATACCTGCATCAGAATCAATTGTACGTTTAAAATCAGCATTTGCACTCATTAAATAATCAACATTTACACCTGCACGCAAAAAAGGAGTAAACAAAGGATATTTAAAATCGTATGTAGCAGTTAGCGGGAATGAAAATCCAGAGAGGTTCTCTATATATTCTAAATCGGAATCAAGCTGTTTAAGATTGTATTTAAAGTTTTTTGCGCAGTATATAGCGTCCAGATTTATTTCTATTTTATCTGTTATGTATCTTTTTAGCTGCAATCCTACCTGGTATCCTATGCCCGATGACGAATATTCGCCTTCATAATTATTGGTGTTATATAAGCTGTATGGCTCTAAGACTCTTACATAAGAGTAATTTCCACCGAAAATTACTCCTATCGAATATACAGGTATTGTTTTATAAGATTCGTATAAGTACTTAAACTCAACAGGGTCGGTGGCTTTTAATTCATATTCGGGGAATTTTTTTAAAAACTTAAGCATGGTTATTTCTGCTGTTTCCTGGTAATCCTCGAATAAATATGTAAGAATTAACAATTTATATGCCCTTGAAAGTTCGTCATCATCAAAGCCATTGTTAATACAAGCTCTTAGCATAGATGGTATAGAGTCTAATATACCACTCTCGTATAATTTTTCAGCTTCTTCTAGTTTAATAGAACAACTCGTTTGCTGCGAATAAGCAAACAAGTTGATACCAAGTAAAAATAAAAGAATAATGCCATATTTATAAAAAGTGCGCTTCATTAGTATTCGTTTAATTCGGGTATAGTTTTTTCATAATTAATATCTTCTGCAATAAAAGCATCCCACTCTTCTTCTGTTAGGTTCCTTTTTATTAAAGGTTTAATTTCATTTGCAATATCTTCGGGCTTAACCGGCCACACCAGTATTCGTTCTTCCTGATTACTGGATGTTACTAACTTTTCGCCATCGGGACTAAATGCAATAGAAAGCACCCACGATTCGTGGTCTCGGAGTTCTATAGGTTGATTATTCAGATTTGTGCAATCCCATAAACGCACCGTTCCATCAAGGCTTGAAGTTGCCATAAGATTATCTTTAGAATTAAAATCAATATCATAAATTCGCGATCGGTGTCCCTCAAGGTTTTCTATCAAACTCCTTTTTTCAACGTCCCAAATACTTACATTACCTTTTGAATCGCCACTAACTAACCAATCTCCTTTGTGGTTATACTTTAACGATGTTACTGCGATGCTTGCATCCCTGGTAATTTGCTCAGGTTGTGATAAATTCTCCAGGTGTAATAACCTGATATTCCCATCCTGCAAACCTACTGCAATGGTTTTAGAGTCAGGCGATATAGTTATTGTATTTATTTTTGATTCGTTTTCCGAAATAATTTCACCGGTAAATGTTTCTAAACTCCATTTACGTATGGTTTTATCGTTTGACGATGAAATAAAATACTCGTTATTAGGTGCCACCACTACATTACTAATAATAGATGTATGACCTGTAAGTTTTTGTGGTTGTTCAACCTGATTTTCAACGCTAAACACCAATAAATTACTCTCGTCGGTAGCACAAATTAAATATTTACCATCGGGAGTAACCGATAGTGCCCTTTGTACAAAAGAGTTTTCTACAACAACTTCTTGTGTATAATCAGAGTCATTAATATTCCATTTAATGATTTTTCCATCGCCACCGGTAGTAAACATGTTGTTTGTGCCAGGGATAAAAGAAATATCCATTACCGAACCAGTATGTCCTTTTAAGGAGTTAAATCCTTGTCCTTTTAGGGCTTTAAGGGCATTGTACAATCCTAAATAAACATCCGGATTGTGCGTAGGGCCTTCGTAACTTTCATTAAAAATATACGATTGGTAGGCAATTAGCGCTTTTAGCTGAATATCGTCAACAATTTGTTGAGATTTAACCGCCATACTTTGTGAAATTGAGAGCATACGACGTTTAAATGCTTCGTTTCTTGCTTTTTCAGCTTCTATCGTTTGCTGACGTGCAATTTCCTCATTTTTAACGGCTAATGCCCTTTGTTGGTTGGCTTCCTTTTGTTGTTGCAAAGCTATTTGTCTTTGCCTTTCGGCAATTTCAGCATTTCTTTTTGCCTTTACCTCATTTTGCTCTGCAATTAATTTTTGCTTTTCGGCTTCCTCCTTTTGTTCTGTTGCTTCTTTCTCTTTTTCTTGTGCTAAAATGGTTTTTTCCTCGGCTATTTTTTGCTGCTCTATAGCTATACCTTTTTGTTTTTCAACTTCTGCCTTCTCTTTCTCAACTCTTACAACCAACTCTTGCGAATAAATAGTTAATCCGAGGGCAATAATAGCTGCTGTACCTAAAACAACCGCAAAAATTTTGGTTCTGCGTAATTGCCTTTTTTGTAGTTTAACTTTATTTTCTTCTTCTGCCCTGTATTCCTTATCGCTGGTTTCCAGGTAAACCATAGCACGTTCAAAGGCCGGATTATATCTTTTTGCCCAATCCAGGGTAGGTTTTTGTTTTTCGCGCCAGTTTAATGCGAGCTGTAAATCAGGTGGCCGCCATAAACCTGTTTTTCCTGCCTGGTATAATTCGGCAGCTTCCGATAGCCTTTGATACATCTGCACTGCATTCCATTCCTCTTCTACCCATAATTTCATCCGGTTCCAGATACGCATCAAACTTTCGTGCGACAGATCCACTATGCTATCTTCGGTAAGTTCTATTTCGTACGATGGAGTAACAAAAGACCTTCCCTGCGCCCTGAAAGGTTCAACAACAAGTATAACATCATTTATTGAGCAACCCGAAATAGAAGCAATATCTTTTACTTTTGTCGGATGCCTTATTCCTCTGTTGTCGTTTCCTTTTTCGGTAATGGTTTTAAACATGCTTTCGCATATCCACTTCTGATCTTCTTTTAACTCATCATAAGCTTCGTTTGCATGCTCCGATAAAGCTTGTTCCATTTTACCGATGGCTTCGTAATCAGAAATACTTATAGGGCTCGATTTATCGGAGTGGTCTTGCCAGTATTCCCAGGTACGCATTAATGCATGTTGCAAAATAGGCAGCTGGTCAGTATTATCTCCTATTTCGTTAAGTAATTGTTGTACAAGTTGTATATCAATTTGTGCACCTCCGACAGCAACAGGGCCTTCTATTGCCTTTTTAAAATCGTCGCGTGTCATTTGTGGCACAAGGTAGTTCGATTCATTGATTAGCTCTGTTAGTTCGTGAAACTGTGAACATTCACCAATAAAATCAGAACGCATGGTAATTACAATATATACAGGAACATCCTTTGCTTTATTTGCAGCAACCAAGAGTTTCACAAAAGCCTCCGATTCGTTGTAGCTCGACTGGCTATTTCCACTAGCCTTATATCGGAATAATTCTTCGAACTGGTCGATAATTATTAAAACATTTTCGTTATTAAAGTCGTAATTCTGACCTAAAGCCTCAACCAAACCTCCTGAAGTACTCCTTAATAATGATGCTGTTATTTTTTGTTTAATCAAAAGCTCTGATTCCTCTTCGCCACCTTTGTTTTTAATTATTTCCGCTGCCAGGTTTTCAATTGGCGAATTTCCAGGCCGCGAAGCTATTACATTCCATTTCGATTTTTCCTCTCCTATAAACCCACCATAAAGAATAGGTACTAAACCACAATAAATTAATGATGATTTACCACTTCCTGACGCTCCGATTACAGCAACAAACTGATGTTCCGAAAGCTTTTTGAGAATCTCTTCGCTTTGGCCTTCTCTTCCGAAGAATAAATGACTTTCTTCAACTTTAAATGGCCTTAATCCGGGAAAAGGGTTAAATTTTGATGGCACATTACTTTTTTTGTTTTCTGATACCATTTTATTTTAGTTTTTCGATATACAACTCTATATTTTTTAACAAATCCTGCAAATTCGATTGTTTTAAATCTAAATCAGGCATATTAAGAAAAATTTGGGGGGCGTTTTTTGTGAAATACAAAACAGATTTAACTATAAATTGGTTTTTCTTGCCAAATCCCGGTGATTTAATAATATCGCTTAATTTGCTGTTTAACCACTGAATATTTTCTTGCGTGTATAAAATAACCACCGCATCCGATTTTATTAAGCCTTTATAGTGAAAATGAACCTGATCAATTTTATTGCTGGTTTTATTGTAGCTTAATACTTCTATCCCACTTTCTTCAAATTGCTTAATAACTGCAGCAGTTATATCACTTTCCTTATCATCCGAAAGGATATAAACACTATTTTTTTCTTTTATAACCTCAGGTTTTTTTAAGGTTTTTTCATTCTGTAAGTCATAAATCTTTTTATTAATAATAGATTTAAAAACCTCAATGGGAGCTTGAATTATTTCTGTATGCTGCAATAACTCTATATTACGTTTAAAATTTTCGATATACTTTTTTTGTTTTTCCGATTTTGGTTTTAAATCTGGAGCAATCCATACCAATCGAAAAATAGAATTTTGTTTATCGTGAGCTACCTCATGAAAAATGTCGTTTTGCACTTCTACACCTGAAACTTCGATGGGTTTAAATAATGGAGCATACTCATTACCAATAATATGCACAGATAAAAAACACCGAACCATGTATTCGTGAACCTGCTGGCTAAATTCATCTAAATCTTCAGATAATTTTTTATCGGGCAATACTTTATAACCTGAATGTTCTAGTTCCCGAATTAAAATATCACGATTTTGCTTTTGATCGATACTGGTTTCTGCAACGAAAATATTGCCCTTGTAATTTTTGGTATTATTCTGCTGTGATTTAACTATCTTCGAAATTTCGCAGGTTAAATCATAAAACTTTAACCATATATTATTAGTGTATGTGCTTTTTTCCTGATTTAGATTAAATGGCTTATTATTAGGCTCATCATAAAATATTACCCGTTTAAACAAAGGATCTTTAAAATCAATAGAGGGATTACTTATAATATGATAACAATGATCGGTATTAATCTTCTGAATATCAGAAAAAACCTCATTTGCTTTATTTAAAGGTAATAATAAAACAATATCTTCTGAACCTGAATTGAAAGTATCCTTAAATGATACTGATAGGTTGAAATCCTCAGATATTAATTGCTTTAAACTCAATCGGAATATATTCTCAAAATTCGCAATCCATTGCTTATCTTCATCCGAAAGAGCGGATATTTCAAATGGAATATAAATAATAATGTTTGATTTCTTTTCCATTTTATTCTACTTTAACACCTATAACCAGAATATCATCAACCTGTTCTTCTCTGCCTCGCCATTCATCTAAAATATTATCCAAAATAATACGCTGTTCTTCAATAGGATTATTATGAATACTTTGTAAAAGTTCCCTAAATCGTTTTTGCATGAATTTTCTTCCATCGTTCCCACCAAACTGGTCGGCATAACCATCGGAAAAAGTATAGAGCACATCACCCGATTTTAAATCTATTTCGTGATTGGTGAATTTAGGCAGTTCGCCATCAATATTGCCACCAATAGCCTGTTTATCGCCTTTGTATAACAATACTTCATTGTCTCTTACAATACATAACGGATTATTTGCTCCGGCAAACTGTAGTTTCTTATTTTTCATATCTATAACGCATAAGGCTATATCCATTCCGTCTTTTACTGCGTTTATTCCATTTATGTCTCCGCCTTTCTCGCGCAAAGTATCAATAACTCCTTCGTTTAAACACTCTAAAATGGTATTTGCTTCGCGAGCTTTTTTTACTTCTATGGCATAATTAAGTTGATTAAATCCAACGATAGACATAAACGCCCCAGGCACACCATGCCCGGTACAATCAACCGCTGCATAAATTACCAGGTTATTTTTCTTAGTCATCCAGTAAAAATCGCCACTTACTATATCCTTGGGCCTGTATAGAATAAACGATTCGGGCAATAAATGTTTAACCAGGCTTTCGGGTGGTAAAATCGCATTTTGAATGCGTTTAGCATACCGTATACTATCTGTAATATGTTTGTTTTTTATTTCAATCTCCTCTTTTTGCCTAACTACCTCAGCTGTGCGATCTTTAACCTTTTGTTCCAACTCATTGTAGTAGCTTTCCAATTCAGAAATCATGGCATTAAATTTCTGCGACAAGGTTGCTATTTCGTTGTTTCCAATAACATCAGCACGTTCGTTTAAATGCCCGTTGGTAATGCGGTTAACTTTTTCAACTAATTTTTTGATAGGATGCGTAATTACCTTTGTTTTTCGATAAAGTAAGATAATTACAATAATCATGGTAACACCAAAAATAATTACAAACTTAACCAACTCGTTTCGAAGCAATATGGTTTCTTGTGTACGGTCTGCAATAATTCTTATAACAGCACCTGTATACAAATCTGAATTTGACCGATCGTTATATAAATAAGTATATGAAAGTTTTCGCTTATTTACTTTTTGTGGTACAATTAATGTATCGCGCTTCTCAAAACGGTCGCGCAATAATGATGATTCTTCCTGCGACAAGCTTATATCTTTACTTAACGAAATTGGGTTATCTTTATTTATAAATAAATCGACACTAACAATAGAAGGTTGTTCGGTCGAAATCATGTTGATAGTTCTTTTTATAAAATTTATTATTTCATCGGCTTTACGCGAATATATCCCGAGCTCAATAATATATTTACCATCAATGGTTGGCTGGTAGGTATATTTTTTTAACCTTTTTGTTGACGATTCAACCGTAAAACGCTCGTTTATATATTTCCCTTCGCGAAATATTTTTTCTATTAACTGTTTATGTTCTTCTCCAAACGAAAACATATTAAGTCCTAAATCTGATTCGAAAGTTGTATTAACAATTATACCATCCTGATTAATGATATATATATCTTCCAATTCTTCATCCATTCCCAGTTCCTGCCTAATTTTCATTAAATCGGAGTATTCAATATTATCGGTATTTTTAAAATATTTATGCACTAATGCATTACTATACGATTCCATAACAGGAGCCAGACTTTCTTCTATAATATTCAGGGCTACATCCTGAAACTCCATAATATGAATTATTTCCTGCGAGATAATCTTATTTTTGGTGTTGATTGAATCAACCAGATTATTTTTGGTTTGGCGGTAATTAAATACACCCAATACCAACAATGCTAAAACTGCAGGAATTACAACATTTAATATAAGTTGCTTAAATATTGTGGTTCGTCGCATATAAAATCTTTTAATTTTTAACAATAGCCTTCTGAACATATAATAGTGTTTATTTAATTTTTTATACTCTCGAATTGTGACTCGAGCCAAAGAATAACAGAACGTTCAATATCCTGAAAATCAAGAATATTATTAATCAGATCCTGCTTATTTATAAAATATATCGTATTTTTTTCTTCAAGCTCAATCGATATCTTTTGTTTAACCTTATTTAAGATGATGTTCATGTCATAAATTTCGCCATTTTGCAATTGCTGTATATTTGAATCATCCATATTTACAATAGCTCCATCACCTTTTACAATTATAAATTTATCTTTTAAATCGGATTTAATAATATCTTCAAACTCCATATTCTCCGATTTTAAATCATGTATATGCATGGCCAGGTGATATAAATATTTTCCATTAACCTTTTCGAAATAATTTATAGTGGATAAAAACCAAACCTTATGTATAAGCAATTCTTTATCAGCATTATCATCAAGTAATTTTTCATCATCGGTAAAAACTTTTTTTAACCTATTCGCTATACTTTGGTACACCTCAAAGTTTAAAGTCTTAATTACAAAAACTGCAGTTTCTCTAAGAATTTCAACAGGATTAAAAGCCTGTGCTATCAAATCATCCGGAATTTCATCGTTTAATTCGATAAAAGCATAAATAGCATTTACTTTTGTCCATATACTGGTTTTATTAATGTCGCTATTAATTAAAGATATTATGGTTTCTTTTAAGGAGACTTTTTCGATAGGGTAATAATTTTGTAACTGCCTTACCTTTTCGTTTAAAGAAATATCTTCAACTAT
>Ga0209607_1003395_pt1 | contig 12220 bp, 8 predicted proteins | sample AD_UKC117_MetaG_FD_184413 | JGI IMG/M metagenome (GOLD analysis project Ga0209607, IMG submission 184413) | Active sludge microbial communities of municipal wastewater-treating anaerobic digesters from Hong Kong - AD_UKC117_MetaG (SPAdes)... | ecosystem: Engineered > Bioreactor > Anaerobic >... | reverse complement strand
CGCAATGGTGAGCATTGGAAACGCATGACTCACGAGGGCTGAAGCATGACCGACGCGAGTGGCCCCATGTTGAAGCTCGTGAATCATCGCCGCTTCGTGTGGGTAGTAGAATCGCTTGGCGATGTGCTGCTGCGATCGTAACAACGCCTCTTTGGAGGCGGCGCCGCTGGTCAGGTTGAAGGAATGCTTCGCGTGGATGGATCGGTCTCGACGTTTCTTGAATCCAAAGGCTACGGATTCATCGCTGGAGATGATGGGCGGAGTTATTTCGTCCACAGGTCCGAGCTCAAGGAGGCTGATTCCCTGCATGAAGGTCAGCGCGTGTCCTTTAGTGAGCATGCTGGCCCTAAGGGGTATCGCGCTCGCAAAGTGGTGCTGCTGAGCACCCAGACGGAATGCAAGATCCGGCTCCCAGAGTCCACGATGGCGACCAAATTGAGCTCAATTCAAGGCTGGGAAGTCTTTATCGAGTCCAACTGGAAAATTTGCGCCGGGGTTCGTGGCAATCCAAACGATGCCTGGGCGTTGATCAAGTCACGTGCGGAACGCCTCGGATACAACGGCGTCATCAACGTAGCCTACAGCAAGGAGACAGGGGCAGAGTCTGGTACTGGACGCGGAACCCACTACTTCACTATTCACCGGTTGGAGGGTACACCTGTTCTCTTCGGCCGGCGTAGCACGAGCGGGACGCTTTCCGAGAACGCCTTGCCGGATCTGGATTCGGCGGCTCAGCGCCTGAACGACGAACTACTGGCGATGACCGCATCCTCCAGAAGCAGTGCAAAGATCGTTGCCCTTGGGGTTTTTGGCGTTGGCTGTTTCGCGGCTTCGCTTAGTACTGTCGGAGTCATGATTTCTTCAGCCGCAGCGATCATTTGTTACACGGCTATTTCCAATGACTATGGCAGCTGGTTGAGAAAGGTCAGATAGGCGTCGAGCGTGGCAGACCGAAATGCATGGCGGGACAGCTGGAGCTGAAAGCGTCCCATCCCTCGCCATGTTGAGAGGCAGTCATCCCCGTCGGATCCACCAATCGGTGAATGCCTTGAGGTCTTCGTGCTGGGAGTCCACGTTCTTCATCTCTGATCCAACGTTGGGTGAGCCCACTGGATCCCGAAGAATGAGCGCCTTGTGCACCGACTCGGGCATGCCGCGGTGATAGGGCAGGTAGTCGTCAACAAAGGCCACGGGCCGAAGCTCGCGAATCGCGGCTGCCTTGGGGCTCACGTCGCCATCTTGGCCACCTGTCGCGATGAACCCTTCCAACGGGAACCCCAGCGTCTCCAGATTGTGGCGACGCGCCTCGGCGTAGGTGTCTTCCAGTGCCGAGATGCACACCAACCGGTAGCCCGCATCAACCAATCGCTGACAGGCCTCCACCGCGCCATCGATGGCAGGAACCGTCGACCAGAACTCTTGGTCGAATGCGGCCCGGAGTGTATCCAGACGGGGCCCCGTCAGTCGCTCCACCGCCCAACGATCAATCGGCCAGTAGGCATTGGGATCGCGTAATGCCGGCATTGCACCGAATGCCTTGGCCCACGCCCCGGCATATGCCGTGCCGTAGTCCAGCAGGACGCCGTCTGCATCCAGGGCGATGATGTCGTCTTTCGCGCTCACAGGGTCATTCTCCGCTTCCGGCCGAGCAGCTAGTTCGACAGGATTTCGACCACGACATCACCAAGCTCCAACTCGAGGCTTCCGCACCGAGCCGCTGCCTCATGGCCAAAGGGCGTGACGTCCACCACCAGCTGATAGCCGGGAGGCTCGCACTCCCCCTCGACATGGTCGCGGACGATTTCCCCGGACCATGCCAGCAATTGCTCTGTTTGATCCGTTGTCAGGCGGATAGTCATGGTTTTCTTGGGCGCATCCATGGTCGATCCTCGTCTGGCATCACTTGGTGGAGGTGTGGATTCGGTCGATCAACCGTCCGGCCCGGGCCAAGCGCTTCTCAAGGCAAGCACCAATCGAGGCTCGTTCTGCCCAAAGCTCCACACGCTCCCGGGCGCGTGACAGTGCGGTGTAGAGCATCTGGCGAACCAAGAGGGGGTGTTCTGGATCAGGGGGCAGCAGGACACCAACCTCCCGGTATTCCGAGCCTTGGCTCTTGTGGACCGTCAACGCAAAGGCGCTTTCGTGATCAGGCAACGAATCTGGATCCAAGAAGCGAAGCCCACTCTGCTGCCGGCCGCTCTTGTCATCGCGAGGTGCTTCAAAGGCGACCTGCAGGTGTTCCTTGTCGTTCTCGTCCACCACACGAAGGCAGAGGCCAATGTCACCATTGAACAAGCCGCTCGCGTAGTCGTTTCGACGAATGATCAGGGCACGCCCGGGGAACCAGCGGCCTCCCTCCCAATCGGCGAGCAAGTCCCGTGACTGTACGAGCCGTTCGATCACCGCGTTCACCTGCTCCGATCCATACGGGCCTTCCCGCAGGGCGCAGAGAAGTTGCTGCTCCTTGAGCGTCGCGTACGCGGCCAAGGGACCTTCCGTGTCAGTTATCTGATGCGCATTGAACGCACCACCCGCTTCCAGCGCCCGGAACACTTTTCGTGCCCAGTCGGCCAAGCGTGGAGATAGTGAACGCGGAGTGGGGATGTCATGCCTGTGCGCATGATTCCCGGCGGCATCCCACAAGGTCTCGAACGCTTCCAGGTCACCCAGTCGAACTGCGGTGTTGATTGCCGACAGCTCGGTTTCTGCTCGAAAGCTGTGATCGAGCCTGACCATCGAATCGGTCCCCTCCAATGCCTGCACCAGATCGTCCATGACCGTGCCCGTGCCTACCGAGGCCAACTGGTCAGCATCGCCTACGAGAACCAGCGCGGCATTTTGCGGCAGCGCTTCGAGCGTTGCGCGGAGCAGGGACAAGTCGATCATCGACGTTTCATCGACGACAACAATGTCGGCGTCCAGCGGGCTGGCGGCATCATGCGTGAACCCCCCACCCAATCCACGCGATCCCAGCAGGCGATGCAGCGTGGACGCCCCTGACCGCATGACCACATCCCGCTGAGCTTCCCAGGCGGGAGCGACATGCTTGGCTCCGTGGCACAGGGATTCCGTTAGGCGCTGCGCCGCCTTGCCCGTGGGCGCGGCAAGGCGGATCGTCGGGCTGCGTCCCCCGTAATTGGCCTGATGTTCGCGCACCAGCGCCAGCAATATCCGGAGAACGGTGGTGGTCTTCCCGGTGCCCGGTCCCCCGGTCAGGACAAACAAGCGACGTCCGACGCTGTACCGCACGGCGTCCCGCTGCGGGCCCTCGGCATCGGTCCAGGAATCGTTGAAAAGCCCTCGGAGGTCATCGTCCGTTACCGGCGACTTCACCGTCGGGTTGTCACCGAGCCGGTGGTTCACCAGAGCGGCCACGGCGACCTCATGTAGGAAGTTTCGACGCAGGTAGAACGCCTCCGTATCCAGCACGAAGGGAGCATCGCAACTCCCATTGGCCTGGTTCGCGAGGTGAATCCACTGGCCGCTGCTTCCTGACGCGATCTCCTGCAACTTAGTGCAGACCTCGCCGCCGCTTGCCATGCCCAGCTGCTCGGCAAGCTCGTCATTCAGCAGCAGCGCGGTATCGCCTCGACCTTCGGCAAGGCTGGCCAATCCGGCGATCCGGGCGAGGAGAGCAGGCCCTCCGTGGAGGGAAACCCATCGTGAAACCGCCTGATCAATGGAACGCCAGTCGTTCGTCTCGAAACCAGGCCGGAACTTCCCAAATTCGAAGCCGTTGAGCACGGCACTCATGCTGCAACCTCCTCGTGACGGCTGCTGAACACGCCTTGGACGGCGTCTAGCAGTGCATCGCTGAAGCGGTGTCGCCAGACACCACAGGGGCTGCCATCCGGCAAAGACAGTCCGGCGCCACGGACAAACAGGTACCAGCTGTCTCCGAGTTGCATCGACCGCTCGTAGCTTGCCCCCAAGCGCGTCTGCAGATAGCGCTCAAGGGCAATGGTGTAGAGCAGGGCCTGGAATCGGTAGTGAGCGGCGTCCATCTTGGCTGCGATCGACGCTGGCGCGTAGTCCTCCAGGTAGTCGCCATCAGCGCTGCCGATGCGGTTGCCCTTCCAATCGAGGACGTGGAAGCGGCCCTCATGGCGGAAGATCAAATCGATCTTTCCGTTCATCAAACCGGCCAGGTCCCCGTATCGATGCGGAGCCAAGTCCGGATACCCCGATGCCGCGCAAGCGTCGCGAAGACGGCGCAACGAAACCCCATCGAGGGCGAAGTTGAATTCCATCTCATGACGCTGGTCGTTCGGCGCGACCTCCGCCAATCGAAGCCCGTTCCCATCCAGATCCGCGTTGAGCGCGCCCTGCAACCTGTCGGCCAGGATTGATGCAAACCGCGCTTCGTCCAGATCCGGGTGACGCACATTGTTCTGCGCGAGCTGCTGCTGTACGAGCGTCATCTGTTCAGGAATCGGCACACTCTTGGCATGGTGTTCAAAGATGGCATGGACGGCGTTGCCGAAGTCGGCGCCAGCAACCCGCTGTAGCCCCTCCAGGGCCGGATGAGTCGACTGCGTCGTGATTGACGGTATGCCTTCGGATCCCAAAGCAAGCTCTTCAGCATCACCTTCATCGTTGGCCGGCGCCCACGGATCTGCCTCGAACTGGCGAGGGCCATTCGTCAGCGTGGTGAAGCTATGTCGCGAGGGAAGCGGTCCCTTTCGCGGCGGTGGCTCTGGGCGGACCCGTCGATCCACTACTGAAGCTTCACGATCATTGAGGACGGCCCCTCTTGCAAACGGCCACGGGGAAGAGACGTTGACGCCGTTGGGAGGGGTAACTGCGCCCGACAGCCAGGGTTCCAGCGAGGTCATCTGAAGGGCAAGCGGTGCCGCCAGGAGCTCATTCTTGATGGGTTCAGCCGGTGGCAGCCAGACGTGACAGGCATAGCGCGCCCGGGTGAGGGCCACATAGAGAACGCGAAAACGCTCATCCAATTGTTCCATGGCAACCGCATCGACTCGTTCCTTGTCGAATACCACGTCTCGTACGCCGTCGGCGGCAGCCAGAAGGTGTAGACGCTCGGTCGACCGCCCACGATGTTTCCACATCAGCGGCAGCATCACGACCGGAAACTCCAAACCTTTGCTGGAGTGAAGCGTCATTACCTGCACGCAGCGCGCATCGGACTCCATGCGTAGCGCCTGCGCATCTGCTTCATCCTCATCGCCAGTGCTTCCAGCAATCTGCTTGTTCAACCACACCAGGACAGACTCTGGTCCGTCGGCCTCCGCGGCATAGGCCTGCAGCAACTCACCGAGGTGGCGCAGGTCCGTGAGGATACGATCAGCACCGACGAGCCCCAGCTTGTCGCCGGCCACTCGATGGATGAAATCGGTGACCACGGCGAGGACCCCGTGAGCCAACCATTGCTGATGCCACTGACGAAAGGTTTGGGCCACCGACTGCGAGCGGGCCATGTCTTCGCGAAGCGAGCGCAGGTCGTGATAGCCCATGCCCCAGAGGCTCGTAGCCAAGGCAGCGCGAATACGATGCGGGTCATCGCAACGGACGACCGCATCAAGAACTACCAGCAGATCCTTGGCGGTGTCGCTATCGAAGACGGATGCTCGACCGCGATTCACGCAAGGCACCCCTCGATGGCGCAGGGCCGCCAGCATCGCTGCGGACTGGGCGTGATTCGGAACCAATACGCAGATATCACCCGCCGACAGCGGTTCTCCGCCAATGCGCAGTGGTGACTTGTTGCCGAGCATGGTCACGATTTGATCGGCGCAGGACACCAGTGCCGCATACTCATCAAACCCGCGATCCGCACTTGGTGCCGGATCGTCGTCGACCGTACCAGGGTGGTGAAGGAAGAGCCCCGACATGTCTTCACCATCCCGATCGGTCAAGCGTGAGTCATCCGCTCCAGGCGAGGGCAATGCCTCGACGTATTGGATGCCCGTCCTTGATGTGGGTAGCCCAAGTTTGGTGCCCGCTGCTCCATAAAAGGCATTGACGGCCTGAACATAGCGGGTGGACGAGCGGCGATTCACGGAGAGCGTCAATCGGTTGCCCTCGGTAGTGCCGCCCTTGGCACGTTCGTAGGTGTGGATATCGCCACCACGAAAGCGGTAGATGGCCTGTTTGGGATCACCAATCAACAACAGGTGGCCACGCAGCTGCCCGTTGGCCTCCCGGTAGATGGCATCGAGAATGCCAAACTGAACCGGGTCGGTGTCCTGAAACTCATCAATCATGGCAACAGGCCAGCTGGCAAACAGGGCATCAGCCAACTCACGTTGCCCGTCACGCTTCGGTTGAAGTGCAGCCTCCACTGTCGTCAGCAAGTCATCGAACCCCAACTGGCCCGCACTGGAAAGCCGATGATCAAGCTGGGAACGACTCCAGGATTGGATGCGGGAAAACGCTTCCGCTTGGCGTGCTGCAGCGATCGTCTCAATATCCGCTAGAAGCGCCTGTGTCATCGCCACGGCATCCTGCACAGCATCGTCGGCGTGAAATGGTTCCTTGATGTGCTTACCTTCGGCGACGAATTCGGTGAGTGGCTTCGCTACGTCCTTCAACCCTGACAGTTGGATGAGACCCTCGTGTTCGTCCCAATCGGCCAGGATTCCAGCGATTTTCACCCAGCGCACCAACAGGGCATCGTTGACCTTGGCGAACACCTCCTTGCGCGCTACCAAACCAGCTAGCCTGGGTGCCCAGGACAGGTATTTCTCGGGCATGGTCGTGTCTACGACGGTAACGCGCACTTTGGGCTGCAGTAGAAATTTCACGACGGCCGGAAGTTCACGACGGGTAGGCCAGGCCACGAGTTCAGCGCCCTTTTCCTTGCGATAGACATCGACGCTGGCGTGGATGCCCCGCCAAAAATCGTCCGAGAGCTCCTGCACCATGCCACTCGAATCCGCCAGCGCAGGCGCGCGCAAGGTAGATCCAGCGGCAAACGGATGCTCTCCAAGGATACGCATGCACAATCCATGCAAAGTCGTGATTGGAGCCAGGTCCAGTTCAGACAACGCGAGCGACAGCTGTGTGATGTCTTGAGCACGCCTATCCGGGTCCAACCATCGATCGCGGAGCCAACACTTGTCCGTTTCGTCGTCGGCAGGTCCCTCAGGCCCGCCTGCATGCGCCACTCTCAGCGTATCCTCGATACGGCCACGTAGCCGTTCCTTGAGCTCAGCTGCTGCTGCGTTCGTATAGGTAGCGACGACGATCTGCCGTGGTGTCAAACCCTGCTCGAACAGGGTGCGCACATAGAGAGTGCCGATGGTCCAGGTCTTGCCGGTGCCCGCGCTGGCTTCCACCAGCGTCCGCCGTCCCGGTCCAAGGTCGAGGTCGCGCCAGTCGGTGAGGTTATCCATGCGCGGGGTCCTCCGGGATGTTCAACGTGATCAGTCGCGCCAAATGGCGCGCATAGTCCAGCAGGGCGAACAGATCGTCATCGGCGCTGGGACGATTGCGAGGATCAAAGCCAACGCCATTGGCATACAAGCGCGTCCAGCCTGGGGCGTAGTTCCGCTCGCCAGTGGTGTTGAACCCGTCTTCAAACGTTGCGATGGCCTTCTTGCTCGCCTCATCGATGCTCTTCGTGGAGCCTTCGTAGGCCTTGAGGCTCGTCTTTGGGAAATACAAGGGAGGCTGGCTGCTCGCCTGCCATGCCAACCTGACGAGTTCGCCGAGCCGACTGCGGAGGTCATCGATCATGGCTTGTCGCTGATCCGCCTGATTGACGTAGGCGAGTTCCCAGGCGTGCAGTTGTTGCAGCAAGTCCAGCTTTTCAAGCTTGTCGGCCAGCACAACGAGACAGACCGCTGGCGGTACCGAGTCTGCGCGTTCGGCCCCAACCGTTTGCAAGCGCATTAGCGCCCACTCAATGAACAAGGTCATCCGTTGGCCGAAGTCCAGCTCTGCTGCCTTCTTGAGTCCGGGAGGGCTCGTGAAGGGACGCACTAACCGATAGCCTTCGTCGGGCGCATGTTCATTGCGGAATACGTTCCGGATCGTGCCCCTGATTCGCAGGCCTTCACCATTTGAGTCAGGATGCGGTGACGGTACGGTCACATCAATGGCAACGCTGGTCTCCTGCATGCCCGGGGACAAGTTCGCTCTCACGGCGTGGAGCAGTTCCGTCACCGCTTCAGCTTCCTTCTTCCAGGCTCGCTCACCCAGATCACCCGGCGGCATCAAGCCGGAATACGCGATGCGATCAGGGATGACGGTTTCTGACCAGCGTGGGCTATCGTCATCGAAGCCCATTGGCAGGGCATCGCGGAAGAACACATCCTGTGCCACCGAATGGATTCGACCCAAGGTCTCGTCCAACGGCTCGCTGTCCGGAAAGGCCCCTTCATCAAGCGCCGACAAGTCGAGCTTGAGTCGGTTCGCCAAGAGGTCCTCCGCAGGCCTCCGATAGAAGCGGAGCAAAGACGCCAAGGGTAGTGGGTCCGGGAGTGGGTCGGCAGGCAGCGGAGAATCAACTGTCGCGAGGAAGGGGCGCACTGTTGCCGCCTTCTCGCCATGCAACTTGCCAAAAGCCGCCGAGTAGGAGAACAACCGGGGGTCGGAGCCATCAAAATACCGCGCATCGAATGGCTGCAGCGGATGTCGGACGACCCAAGGCCGATCCGGCATCGCATCGTTGCCGGCTGCGACCGTCTGATCCAGCTCTTCCAGCAACTCCGCCAACGGTGATGCCGGGTTGCGCGGTTTGCCATCGCGGACTCCCTGTCCGAGATAGCTCAGGTGCAATCGTCGGCGTGCCGACATGACGGTCTCAAGGAAGAGCCACCGGTCATCGACCCGCACACCGCGATCGCCCATGCGTGGCAAGGCATTCATCAAGTCCAGGCCACCGTCGGGCTTCTGACGGGGAAAGTCGCCATCGTTGAGTCCGATGACACAAACGACCTCGAAGGGGATTGCCCGCTGAGGCACCATGCCGCAGAACGTGACACCCCCCATCAAGAACTTCTGGTTCTCCGGAATACCCCCGAGGCCTTCCAGTAGCAATTCCTGCACGGTGGCGAAGTGGAGCGTTGGATCCTTGTCCGCCACCTGTGGTTCCAGGGCAATCCGGGCAACCAGCTGTCCAATGGCTGAACGTGCCGCAGTGGCGCCGGCGTCCTTGGAATCGACGCGCAACAGAGCCTCCAATCGTTGCTGCAATTTTTCTGACCACTGGCTGGCTGGGAAGCTGGAGCGTGCAAGGTCACGCCACTGCTCCAGTTCGGAGAACAGGCGATCCAGCGCCCCCAATGCACCCGCCGACGGTCCGTGAATGCCCGGAATGGGCAAGAGTTTCGAACCGTCAGGTAGGTCGAATGCCCGTTCCGCTGTCGTGCTCGAGGATTCGGACATGACGTAGCTCGCGATCATGCGATCCGCGCCCCAGGCCATCGTATGCTCCGCGCTCGGCGGCACGGCGAATGCTTCCTTGTGTCGTGCGTCGAGCCCCCACGCGACGTGGCTGGCCTGCAACCAAGCCGTCACCGCCTCCATGTCGCCAACATCCAGGCCAAGGGCCGCTGCGATTTCCGGTACCGACAGCAAATCCACGATTTCGGGCGTGGTGACGCGAGAGTGCCCAAGTCCGAGGAGTCGGGCGAACACACTGAACAGGCGATGGCTGCCAACCAAGGGCGCATCGGCCAGATGCCACGGCAACTGGCGATTCCTCGCGTCCCCGGGTGTGCCAAAAACCGAGGGCAACATCGGGGCGTACACCGACAGATTGGGAGCCATCACGACCATGTTGCCAGGCGCTATCCCGGACTCAACCGCGTCCAGCAAGGCATCGCGCAAGACTTCCAGCTCCCGGAGAGGCGTGTGGCAGGAATGGACGCGCAGGGAGGGGTCGGTGGTCGTGGCCCTGGCCTCTGACAGCAGGGGACGGTTGAGCTGGCGAATGCTCTCTTGAAGATGCCCCAGTAGGTCACTGGGTTCCTCGGGCTGATCGTCGCGTCCATGCCTGATGTCGCGAAGCGCCCCGGAAGACGCCAACTCGGCGATGAAGTGCTGCCCCAGTCGGCCCCATCGGGCAAGCAGCGGATGGTGCTGCTCGGCATCCAGCCACTCGCCGCCATTTGAGTCCTCGATGCGCCGGGTCTCGGCCTCGCTCCAGTGCGCCAAGGTCGCTGGCGAATCTTCTCGGCTCAAGCCACCCCAGTACTCTCGACAGGGATCGGGGACATACAAGAACACCGGGGCGCGTCGGGCCCACGCCTGAAATACCTGCCAATCCGCAGGCGGCATGTGGCTGAGTCCGAATACGTGGATCGGCTCGAGCGCGCCAGCGTGGCGCTCCAGCGCACCAACCACATCGCGCATGACTTGAGCGCGATGGCGACCGAGGTGCCGCGCGAGGTGTTGCCACAGCGGCGCCAGCAATTCCGATTCCAGCCGACTCAGCCGGGGATCTCCTCGATGTCCCGCGGCGGCGTGATGCTTTCCGCTCTCCCAGGCGCGCAGCCAGTCAGGGCGGTACACGAAGTACTGCGAGTAGATGCCGGCGAGGCGATCCGCCAGCTGGAATCGACGGCGGGCGAGTTCCGCATCGGAGAATCCCGCCTCCGGATCGAGGTAGCTGGCCACTCGCACATCGGAAAGGCCTGCCACGACATGACCGGGTTCCAACACGTCATGAATCGCCCATCGCAAGGCACCACGCTGCCAGACCGGCAAGGACACGGCCGTCTCGTCCAGGCACGCGTGTGCTGCCTGGTCCAGCCAGGTGCTCGGCAACAGGACATTGAGGTTCGCGACGATGCCATCCGGTCCCGCATGCCGCGCCATCGCGCCCATCAGCCATTGCTTCATGCCGGCATGGGCGGCAATGACCGTTTGGGGTGCCAAGATGTCGCTGGGCAGGTCCGAGGCCAGCAAGTCCATCAAGGGGCCAACCAAGGACTCCAGTCGACTGGCACGAATAACGACCAGGTTGGATTCCGTGTCCTGCTGCGCGATTGGCGCCATCTCGTGCCATCTCCTGTCCGGTGCGGATTGGCTTGTTCAGTTGTGTTTGGTTGCCGGCGGGTAACGCCGTCGCCGACTCGACTGCTCAGGGCATCCCAACACGGAGACGTCTCAATGCCTGAGATCTGTGGTCATGGCGGGGGAGTAGTCGCTGATGCACGGCGCAGGATTGAGTAGTACCGGCCCGCAACCTGAAGGTCAATGGGACTTTTTCCGTGCGGAGGAAGCCGAAGAACAGGGCTGGCCATGCCCCATTCGTAGAGCGCCGGCTTGTTTCATGCCGTTGCTGGCTCGTGAGAGAGGTGTGGGGCGGCCATCGCCACCAACCCGGGGGGCCGTTCCCATGACGTGGACGCGCAGTCCCCGCGTTGGTCGGAGCGCACAAGCAAACGGAGACGACCGTCTCGATGCGGGGGGCTGCGATCAGTGATCCAGACCGAGCTCATCGTTGATTCGGGCGAGTTCCTTCAAGGCTTCGTGTTGACCGCTGCGCATGTGTTCCCTGAACGCCAAAAGGTCTTCAACCGTCACGCATCGGTGTCTACCGAACTCGTAGAACGGCAGCTTTCCACTTTCCATCTGCTGAATCACGAACGGTTTGGATACGTTCAAGAAGTGCGCCGCCTGACTTGGCGTCATGTCTCTATCTACTGGAAGCAGGGCGACGGCTTTTCCGTGGCCAAGAGCAGCCAGCGTCTCGGCGATGACACGCAGGGCAGGGCGTGGGATCGGTACAACCATCACGTCGCCCTCATCATTCACGAGATCAATGTGGGCAGTGCGAACTCGACCCAGCGACTCTACGATATGACGGAAGGCCTGTTTCGTCAGCGCCGCATCGCTCGGGGTCAGTTCGGGCAGTTCAATGCCCTGATGGGGATCGTAGGTTTTCGACATACAAAGGCCTTGCGAGTGCATTTCGGCTTGCGTCGCCAGAATCAGACATCCCGCCAGATGCAGTGTCCGGAACAAACGACTCGGAAGCAACCAGCAAAGATCAAGTCGATGGCTTCGCTACAGCTCGACGACGAAATTGGGATCGAACCCCTCGCATTCCGCAACGCCGTAGGCTCCACGCCCGGGGTAGCCCAAGGGATTACAAATGACTCGTCCGCGGCTACCGATCCGGTAGTCCAAAAAGTGGTGGACATGACCGTGAATCCAAAGGTCTGCCCGCTCGACCAACGAGTCTAGGTTGGAGGCAAACGCGGGTGACAACTCATCCCCCTTGTACTTCTCCTCAATGGATCGC
>Ga0209607_1003394_pt1 | contig 12222 bp, 12 predicted proteins | sample AD_UKC117_MetaG_FD_184413 | JGI IMG/M metagenome (GOLD analysis project Ga0209607, IMG submission 184413) | Active sludge microbial communities of municipal wastewater-treating anaerobic digesters from Hong Kong - AD_UKC117_MetaG (SPAdes)... | ecosystem: Engineered > Bioreactor > Anaerobic >... | reverse complement strand
AAGCACGAGAGGTTTCTCTGGCTCGCCAAGGCCGGGCCGTACAAAGATCCCGACAACCCCACCCTTGAAGCCCTCTTCGCCGAGAGGGTCGAGGCGCTGATCTCCACCGAGCATGCGAAGTGGGTCACGTATCAGGAGCAGGCGGGGAAGGGGAAAGAGCAGAAAAGTTGACGGGCAGAATGTACGTCCAACCGAAGAGGGAGGCTGTACCTCGATGAACGTCATGCTATGCCACCTCTTATCACCATCCTCCCTTTCCTCAGAATAGCATGATCCAAAGAGCAGCTTAACACTTCCCAAAGAGTTAAAACCATTTATTTAGATAAGATGAGGACCCAATAGCTTGGTCGGTGATATAGAGATGATCTGGCAAGATCGCATCGTGATCGATCCTGCAATCCTCGCAGGCAAGCCCGTGATCAAAGGCACGCGCCTGGCCGTCGAATTCATAATCGACCTTCTCGCCCAGGGATGGTCTGAACCGGAGATCCTGCGAAACTATCCTGGGCTGACCTCCGAAGACATCCAGGCGTGTCTGAGCTACGCGAGAGACCTGCTCCGAGAAGAGAAGGTCTATCCCATCAAAATCTCCCAGGAAGGAATCTGATGCAGACAAGGTTCCTGGCAAACGAAAACATTCCTTTTGACGCCGTAAGGGCACTCAGAGAAAAGGGATATGACGTTCTTTGGATGCGGGAGGACTCGCCCGGAAGCACCGATGTCGAAGTTTTGGAGGTGGCCCAAAAACAGGATCGCGTTCTCATCACTTTTGACAAGGACTTCGGTGAACTGGCCTTCCGCTCAAAGCATCCGGCGGCATCCGGAATTATTCTCTTCAGGACGCCCATGAATTCTCCAGCCGAAGCGGCCCGATTTCTTTCAGAGGCGATTAGGTCAAGGGATGACTGGGAAGGGCATTTCTCCGTAGTCGAAACTCATCGAGTCCGCATGAGACGACTTAGAACGCGAATCGAATGAAGGCTTGGGAGACGACTCGGGGCTGAGCGAACCTTTCGCCAAGAAAATGCCCTTACCTTTAGCCGCAGGGCTCCGGGTCGATCCGATGATCACCGGCGGCCTGGGCGTGATCGTGGTCATACTGGAGTCGATGCAGGGGCTTTACCAGTTCCAGCAGAACTGGACGAGCTACCGCTTCACATCCGAGAGGCTGAAGCACGAGAGGTTTCTCTGGCTCGCCAAGGCCGGGCCCTACAAAGATCCCGAGAGCCCCACCCTCGAATCCCTCTTCGCCGAGAGGGTCGAGGCGCTGATCTCCACCGAGCACGCCAAGTGGGTCTCGTATCAAGAGCAGGCGGGGAAGGGGAAAGAGGAGAAGAGCTGACCGGATGATGTGAGTACTCTGAACTACAGCCTTGATGCCATCGCCGATCATCCTTCACAGAGGCACGGCTTCTTCAAGAACTCTTTTGCGAAAATAAAGTGGATCCCCTCAGGCTCTGCGATCTGGGGCTCACAGCCGAGAAGGTCCTGTAGGTCCATGAGCAGCCATCCCATATCGAGGAGGCTTCTTCCCGGCCCCATCTCCACCTGAAGATCGAGAGCGCTGTCGGCCCTCTCCTCCCCCGCGCCACCGAGCCTAATATCCGGGCATTCCTTGTCCCTTGAGCCTCGGCTATGGCGAGCACCTCTTTCCGTGACCTCTTCAGCCGGTCGCCGATCCGCTCCACGAGATATCTCATACTATACCGTCAGACCTGATTCTAGGTCATTGGTCTCATGACGCCGAAGAGCCAACCTCTATCGTCCTTTTACCAGTCCACTAATATCCCCTAGAAATAGGAGGTGGTATTGGTTTCACCTGGATTCCAACCCAGTTCCTCCGCCTTAGCAATAGATGCCTCAGCTTCCGTCTCACGACCGACCAGCATGAGGGTGATGCCCCTTCCCGCCCAAGCATTTGCTGCCTGTGGATTTAGTTCTATCGCCTTATCGGAGCATTCAAGCGCCTCATCATATCTTTCCAGGAGACTGAGGATGACGCCCTTGAAATTCCAGGAATCTGCGTCCAAGGGGTTCATCTCCAGCGCTATATCGAAGCATGCCAGAGATTCTGTTAATCTTCCCATGCTGAAGAGGGCTGCCCCTTTGTTGTACCACAGGTTTGGATGGTCCAGTCCGAGATTTATGGCTCTATCGTAATGGTCGATAGCGGCCTCATATTCGCCCAAGGCGCTCAGAGACGCCCCTTTACTCATCCAAGCCTTAGCATACTGGGGATTCAAATCCAAAGATTTATCGTAGCACTCAATGGCAGCCTCGTGATCGTTCATGGAGGCTAGAACTGTACCCTTATTCATCCAGATATTTGGAGTTTCAGGTGATAGATTGATCGCTCTATCGAAACAGGCAAGCGACTCGTTATACCTGCCCAGATCACATAGAGCAAAGCCCTTGTTGTTCCAAGCTTCAGCATTATCTGGATTTATCTCCAGAGCTTTGTCGCACGCCTCCAAGGATTCTTCAAACACGCCCAGAGCGTCGAGTGCCAGACCCCTACCGCTCCAGGCGTCTGAAGAATTCTGATTGATCTCTAAGGCGTTATCATAGCATAAGAGGGCCTCATCAAAACGCCCGAGGATGAAGAGAGAATGGCCTTTGCTTACCAGGGTCAATAGATCGTTCGAGTATCCATAAGTGATATTGAGAGCTTTATCATAAGACTCAATAGCTTCTTCGTCTCTGCCCATCTCTCCCAGAATGAGACCCCTCTCGGTCCAGGCGGCGGAGTTATTTGGGTTTATCTCGACAGCCTTATCGCAGGATTTTAGCGCCTCATCGTACCGGCGCAAAGTTCTCAGAACGAATCCTCTGCTGCTCCAGGACTCAGAAAATTGGGGAGCTATCTCAATTGATTTATTAAGCGCCTCCAGCGCCTCTTCGCCTCTTCCCACTTCACTTAGAACCAGGCCTTTGATGCCCCAGCCAAAAGCCGATTGAGGATCGAGCTCAATACTCCTATTAAGACATTCGCTCGCCTCTTCGCCTCTCCCAGAGAGGAGAAGGGAGAGCCCCTTTTCAGCCCAGGCCTCTGAAAATTCTGGATCGATTTGAAAGGCCCTCTCAAAGCACTCGACCGATCCTTCATAATCCCCCATGGCGAAGAGGGCCAATCCCTTTCCATTCCAGGACAAAGCACTCGACGAGTTGAGCTTTAAGGCGGCATCAAAGCAGCTTTCTGCATCGGCGTATCTGCCCAGGCCAGTGAGAGCGTACCCCTTACCTTCCAGGGCATCGAAGTCGCTCGGTTTTATCTCCAATGCCGTATCATAACACTCGATGGATTCATCGTATTTACCCTGAGCACAAAGAACAGCTCCTTTATTATTCCAGATATCTTCACGACTCCGGTTGATCACCAGGGCATTGTCGAAACATTCTAAAGATTTATTATACAAAGTAAGGTATAAAAAGGCCAACCCTCTATTATTCCAAGAATCAACATGGGACGGATCCAACTCGATGGAATGATTATAGGCGTCAGCTGCCATCCCATACTCACCCATAGAATTGAGAACATTACCTTTGTTAAACCAGGCACCCATGTATTGCGGATTTATCTCGATGGCCACGTCAAAGTAATTTATAGCCTCTTCGCGCCTGCCCAGCTCGATGAGGGCGTTTCCTTTATTGTTCCATGCATCAACATATTGAGGATTTATTTCGATGGCTCTGTCGAAGCATTCCAGAGATTCTTCAAACCTACCCATCGAAGCCAGATAAACGCCTTTATTATTCCATATAGCTGCATTTTCAGGATCCGTTCTGAGGGCTCTATCAAAAAATTTTGTAGAGTCATTAAGCCTTCCCAAACCGACCTGATGTAATCTACTATTGTTCCAGTCCTCAGCTGAAAGTATCTGACCGATAAGTGACCCGGGTAATCCCACAGCTTCGGTTTGAGGGTTTTCCTGTGCAAAATATATATTTACAGATAACAAAATTATCAAAACTGTTGGATGCGTCCATCTCAAGGTCGATTCCTCAGACCCTTAAGAGATGTTTCTATATAAAAGGGTTATCTTGCGCAGTTAAATTATGTTATATATCAACTGCAATCCACAATTATGTAACCAGCCAAAAAGTGAGCAGTTCCCGCTATTACGTTTTACTCAGATTATGAAGCTCCTTTATCATGAAAAATCATGAAATCGTCTAAAACGCGGAAGATGCTGCAAAACTAAGCAAAATAGCTCTGACCAAGAGGGCCCTTCATCCCCTCTCGATCATCGTCCCGACGCCCGTATCGGTGAATAGCTCCAGAAGGAGGGCGTGAGGCGTCCTCCCGTCGACGATGTGGGCCGACTGGACCCCGCCCTCAACGGCCCGGACGCAGGCCTCCACCTTCGGGATCATCCCGCCGGTGATCACCTTCTCGTCGACCATCCTCCTGAACTCGGATATCCTGAAGCTGGAGACGACAGAGAGGGGGTCGTCGGGCTTGAGCTTCACCCCCTCGACGTCGGTCACCGAGATCAGCTTTTTAGCGCCCAGGGCGATGGCGATAACCCCCGCGGCGGTGTCGGCGTTGACGTTCAGGTTGTTTCCCTCGCCGTCGACGGCTATGGGCGAAATGACCGGGATGTACCCCTTCCCGGCGGTGATCATGATGATCTCCGGGTTGACCCGGACGACCTCGCCGACCCAGCCGAGGTCGATGGGCACCTCCTCTCCGGCGATGACGATCGGCTCCTTCTTCCTTGCCACGATCAGCTGGCCGTCTTTGCCCGATAGGCCGATCCCCTTGCCGCCGTGCTTTCCGATGAGGGTGACGAGGCTTGAGTTGATGTTTCCGACGAGAACCATCCTCGCTATCTCCAGCGTCTCCTCGTCGGTGACCCGAAGCCCCCCGACGAAGACCGACTTCTTGCCGAACCGGGCCATCTTCTCGGAGATCTCGGGTCCGCCGCCGTGGACGACGACCGGATGAATCCCGACGTACCGGAGGAGGACGAGATCCTGGACGAAAGTGTCCAGAACCTCCCTATCGGACATGATCGACCCGCCTATCTTTATCACCATGATCGAATCGTAGAACTCCCGGAGGTACGGGAGAGCCTCGATGAGCACCTGTTCCCTTTTGACCGACATCCGCAGATCCTTCCCTTATCCTTCCCTTTTTTCCATCCTGTTGATTCCCGTTGAGCTGCTCCGCAGCTGAGCAGATTTGGCAGACCAGATTCGGCAGACGATCTCAGTCGATGGACATCAATATGTCGCCCGGAGATACCGTCGCCCCAACCTCGGAGTATATCTCCGCCACGACCCCGTCTTTATTGGCGCAGACGTCGTTCTCCATCTTCATCGCCTCGAGGACGGCGACGGTGTCCCCCTTGGAGACCTTGTCCCCTTTGGCCACCTGATAGCGGATGATGACCCCCTGCATCGGGACGGTAACCCCGTCCTTGGGGGCCTTCGGCTCAGCCGCCTCGATGGACATCCCCGCCGGCGCTACCTTGACGAGATAAGCCTCGCCGTCGACCTCGACGTTGAAGGCGGCGGGCTTTCCGATGGTGACGGCGGCCTGGGCCTCCGAGGGAGCCGCCTTCTTCATGACCTCCTCCTTCGCCTCGCCCTTGAGGAACTTCTCCGCCACCTGGGGGTAGAGGGCGTAGGTGAGGATGTCCTCCTCCGTTCTGACCAGCCCCTTCCCTTCCGCCTCAGCCTTCATCTTCTCGTACTCGAGGGGGATCAGGTCCGCGGGCCTGACGGTTATCGGCTCCTCGTCCTCCAGGATCTCAGCCTTGATCTTGGGGTTGATCTCTGCAGGCGACCGGCCATAAAGTCCCTTGACGTAATCTTTGACCTCTTTGGGTACGGCCTTGTACCTCTCGCCGGTGAGTACGTTCAGAACCGCCTGGCTTCCCACGATCTGGCTTGTTGGGGTGACGAGGGGCGGGTACCCCAGGTCTTCCCTCACCCTCGGGATCTCCGCCAGAACCTCGTCGTACTTGTCCAGGGCCTTCTGCTCGATCAGCTGGGAGACGAGGTTTGATAACATGCCGCCCGGCACCTGGTAGACGAGGACGTTGGTGTCGACCCGAGCGGAGATGGGGTTGAAGACGGGGGCGTAAACCTCCATCAGCTTCTCGAAGTACCTCTTGATCTGGGTCAAGAGCCTGAGGTCGAGGCCCGTCTCGTAGGGGGTCCCCACCAGGGACGCCACGATGCTCTCGGTGGGGGGATGGGACGACCCCCATCCCAGGGGGGATATGGCGGTGTCGAGGATGTCGACCCCCGCCTCGCAGGCGAAGATGAAGCTCATGGGGGCCATGCCGCTGGTGCAGTGAGAGTGGAGGCAGATGGGGACGTCGACCGCCTCTTTCATCGAAGCAACCAGATCATAGGCGTCATGGGGGAGGATCAGCCCCGCCATGTCCTTGATGCAGATGGAGTCGCAGCCGAGGTCGGCAAGCTCTGCCGCCATCCTGGTGAACTGCTCAATGGAATGGACGGGGCTTGTGGTGTAGCAGACGGAGCCCTGGACGTGGGCGCCGGTCTTCTTGGCGGCCTTGATGGCGACGAGCATGTTTCTGATGTCGTTTACTGCATCGAATATCCGAAAGACGTCAACACCGTTTGCCGCCGCCCTCTCGACGAACTTCTCCACCAGGTCGTCGGCGTAGTGGCGGTAGCCTACCAGGTTCTGGCCCCGGAGGAGCATCTGCATGGGGGTGTTGGGCATGGCGAGCTTGAGGGCGCGCAGCCTCTCCCAGGGATCTTCGTTGAGATATCTGATACAGGAGTCAAAAGTGGCGCCTCCCCAGACCTCCATCGAGAAGAAGCCCACCTCGTCGAGCTTCTCTGCTATCGGGAGCATGTCCCGCGTCCTCATCCTGGTGGCCAACAGTGATTGATGAGCATCTCTGAAAACCGTCTCCGTAAGCCTTACTTTACTCATGAGATCAACCTTCTAATTCCGTCAGATCATTTCGAATCTTTCAAGCTCCCTCAAGACGACATGTCCCAGATCGGTGAGCATATACTTCTTCCAGGTATGCTTCTCGGGGGTTATGCATCTGACCAGGTCCAGCTCTTCGCACTCCTTCAATGCGCGGCTTATATTCTGGATCGATCTATCTGTCAACTGAGCCACCTCGGATGCTTTAACCACCCTGGAATTTCGGATCGTCCTCATCAAGAGAAGGCGCCGATCTACGCTGAGGACCCACCGGACTATCTCGTCAATGTTCATAAGGATTACCAGCCTGGATCGTTCTCCTAGGAGGGATTATTATAACTTATTTAAACCTGGTGGAGGGGTCGGCAGATTGAAAGAGGTCCAGCGCCTCAGGGCCCTTGCATATCGCTTCTTGGGTCTATTCGTGGGTCTATTGGACCGCCCCGTTATCATCCTTTTGATGGGAACTTTGGAGCATGGGGGGACCGGGGATGAGCCGGAAGGAAGAGGAGGAGGAGGAGGAGGAGGAAACTCGACGGGAGGGGCGCATCTACGCGAAACCCGCCACCGCATCAGGATCGATCGTTAATGGGAACCCCGCATCCAAAGTGCCGACTTTTCTTTCGGATCGATGACTGCGACTTACCTGCGGGCTTTGGCCGCCATTTCGGAAGTCGGTCATTTAAATGGTTGTGAAGTTTCGTGAAATTGTTATGCGAAGTTGGCCCTCCGTCCACGAATTTGAGACCCCAAAATCTTCGTCGGAATGGTCCTCCACGACCGCATAAACGGGGATATCCAGGACCTCCGAATTGAAAGATTTAGGTCGATGCATATGGATATGAACATTAGTGAACGCCACAAGTGTCTATTAGTATTTTGTTTTCATCTCGCCGGTCGTGAGGATTCATGAGAGTTAGAGTTGTGAGCTCAAAAAATGAGATAACCAGCCTGAACCCAAACGAGAGGATAGTTCATCTGGCCTTCAGGGCCTCAAACGTCGACCTCCTCAACCTGATGAAGATATGCCCCCGGCTCCGGGCGATCCAGGTTCCCCCCTCTTATCATAAGACCATGTCCAAGGCGATCGAGCTCTTCCTGGAGATGCAGGGGATCGAGCTATTGGAAGGGGATGTCTGGGGGCACAGGAAGGACATCGACGAGTACTTCATGATAGAGGACGAGACGATCGGCGAGATCGAAACCATGGTCTCGGGGGGAGCGAGCATCGATGAGGCCGCCGACCTGATCACGAAGAAGACGAGGCTCGCCCCCGACATGATCAAATATATAGCCAAATCCAAAGTTCAAGCATGAAATGATGAATGGGACGAGGAGCGGAGGCCTCCTTCACCCCCTCTTCTCGGGTTTTGCTCGTCCTTGGTGATGACAGGCAGATGCTGACTTCTTGCCCCCTTTTTGATGAGCCAGATGGATCTTCATCCATCCATCCGGTATGTCTTTATCCCTGTTATAATCGCCCACCAGATCGTGGAGCTTCGATTTCCCTTCAATGAGGTTTATACAAGTATCTATTAATACCGGAACTACATCTTGGCAATTGTTGAGGTGAAAGGTCATGAAAATCAGAGTTGTTAGCTCAAAAAATGAGATACCGGATCTTAACCCGAACGAGAGGATGGTCCATCTGGCCTTCAGGCCGTCGAACGTGGACTTTCTCTCCCTGATGAAGAGATGTCCCCGCCTTCGGGCGATCCAGGTTCCACCCTCCTATCACAAGACCATGTCCAAGGCGATCAAGGTCTTCCTGGAGATGCAGGGGATCGAGCTGCTCGAAGGGGACGTCTGGGGGCACAGGAAGGACATCGACGAGTACTACATGGTCGACGATGAGACGATCGGCGAGATCGAGACGATGATCGCCAGCGGCGTGAGCATCGACGATACTGCAGACCAGATAATGAAGAAGACGAGGCTGGCTGCCGATCTGATCAGGTACATCGCCAAGTCCAAGATCACCGCCTGAAACCTCAGGCGGGCTTTGACCCGACTTCGGCCTCGCCGGGTGGGCCGTCCATATACATTTGTACGTTGCGGCCCTCCCTCGAAATTTCCCGGTGCCTCTTTTCGATCCCCTTCCCTCCACCGAGACGCCGCCTCTGCCGGAAGGGCGGTGGTGATGGAGACCGGCCGAGTTCGGCTTGGCGGATGAGCCTCTTTTAATCGCGCAAGACGGAATAAAAGGAGGTCTGATTTTGGGAATAGAACGAGATTATCCAGCATGGGTTCGATGCCCCATGCAACCTGTTATCATGGAACAAAAGCAATATGGGAGTTAGTATACATCGTAAGTGACTATAAATACTTTGATAACAGATCAGCAATTGTAAAGGTGAAAGACCATGAAGATAAGAGTAGTCAGCTCAAAAGAGGAGATATCAAAGCTCGGTTCGAACGAGAGGAACGTCCACCTGGCCTTCAGGCCCTCGAACGTCGACTTCCTCGACCTGATCAGGGCGTGCCCGCGGCTGAGAACCGTCCAGGTGCCCCCATCCTACCACAAGACCCTCTCCCGGGCGATCACGCTCTTCCTGGAGATGCAGGGGATCACCCTCCTTGAAGGGGACGTCTGGGGTCACAGAAAGGACATCGACGAGTACTACGTAGTCGATGAAGAGGCGATCGACGAGATAGGAACCCTGATCAAAGGGGGAGAGAGCATCGAGGATGCGACGGCCGCGATCCAGAGGAAGACGAGGCTTGCTCCCGACCTGATCAAGTACATCGCCAGGTCCAAGATCACCGCCTGAAACCTCAGGCGGTCCTCAAACCTTCTCGAAGTTCGAAATTGATGCCCGATCGCTGGCGCTTTTCTCAACTTCAACCCCCAACCCTTTTCTTGGCACCATTATCTGATCCATTCTGAGATCAGTCATCCATCCCGTCCCGAGGCCGGCCACGCGCTCAGCCCGCCCTCTTTGAGAATTATCTCCAACCCCATCGAATCCGCAGGCAGAGCTTCCTTTGGAGATCCCTCCCATCTCCTGGACTGGACCGATTGAGAAAAGGATTTGATTGTGAACTTGGCCACCAGACACTTTAATCTCGCAAGATCAGAGTGAGAAGATGGGATCTTTTGGGATAGAGGAGGTCGGATCTGTCCATCTGGAGAACGTGCTACAAGCCCATCATCATCGAATTTGCGTTCAATCTGGACGTTAGTATACAACGCAATTGACTATTAATACTTGAATTTACATCCTAGTATTTGTTGAGGTGAATTTGCATGAGAATTAGAGTTGTAAGTTCAAAAGACGAGATCAGTGAGCTGAACCCGAACGAGAGGATCGTCCACCTGGCCTTCAGGCCCTCAAACGTCGACTTCCTCGACCTGATGAGAAGCTGCCCGAGGCTGCGGGCCGTACAGGTTCCGCCATCCTACCACAAGACCATGTCCAAGGCGATCAAGCTCTTCCTCGAGATGCAGGGGATCGACCTTCTGGAGGGCGACGTCTGGGGACACAGAAAAGACATCGACGAGTACTACGTCGTAGACGAAGAGGCGATCGAGGAGATCGGCAACCTCATCAAGGAAGGCGAGAGCATAGAGGATGCGGCCGCCACGATCCAGAGGAAGACGAGGCTCGCCCCCGACCTGATCAAGTACATCGCCAAGTCCAAGATCACCGCCTGAACCCTCAGGCGGACCTTGGACCCTTTAACTTCTATTACCGTTTTCCCTATCTGTTTTTCCTTCATTTCGATCTCGTTTCCCTGCCTCAGCCATTATCCGCGCGCCCCTTCATCCGACAATCTTATCCTTTGATCTGCGGATCTGAAGGTGGAGGAAAGAAGAGTTGGCGGCGCCCAGGGAGATCGAGGAGCTAGTGGAGCGGTTCGAGAGGAACGTCGAGGCTTACAAGTCCGGAAGGTACAACGAGACTCAGCTCCGGCGGGAGTTCATCGACCCGTTCTTCAAGGCCCTGGGTTGGGACGTGGAGAATCGCGGCGGCCGTTTGGGGCTGCAGCGGGAGGTCATCCACGAGGACTCGGTTCAGGTCAGAGAATCGACGAAGAATCCCGACTACGGATTTTACATCGGCCAGGCCCGCAAGTTCTTCGTCGAGGCGAAGAAGCCCGCCGTCAATCTGGAAAACGACGTCAAGGCGGCGTTTCAGCTCCGAAGCTACGCCTGGTCGGCAGGGCTTCCCATCAGCCTCCTCACCGACTTCGAGGAGTTTTCCATCTACGACTGCCGGATCGAGCCCGCGAACACCGACTCGCCGAGGGTCGGGCTTCTGCGCCACTTCACTTATGACAAGTACATCGATCACTGGGACGAGATCGCAGCCCTCTTCTCCCGGGAGGCGGTCCTGGGCGGGTCTCTTGAGAGGTACATCGAGTCGAAGAAGAAGGCGAGAGGGACGATCACCGTCGACGAGGCATTCCTCCGGGAGATCGACCACTGGCGGGAGATCCTGGCGAAGAACGTCCACCGGAGCAATCCGGACCTCACCGTCAGGGAGCTGAACTCCTCGGTTCAGAACACCATCGACCGGATAGTATTCCTCCGGATCTGCGAGGATAGGGGGATTGAAAAGTTCGGCCAGCTCAAAGACCAATTGGCGGGCGAGATGACGGTCTACGCGAAGCTCGTCGAGCTCTTCAGGCAGGCGGACGAGAAGTACAACTCCGGCCTCTTCCACTTCGGCGACGACTCCAGCAGGACCGGGGAGCCCGACCGGCTCGCCCTCAGCCTCAAGATCGACGATGCGGTCCTCTCTGAGATGATCGAGAACCTCTACCCGCCGGTGAGCCCCTACCGGTTCGCCGTGATCCCGGCGGAGATCCTCGGCCACGTCTACGAGCAGTTTCTGGGAAAGGTGATCAGCCTCGGGGAGGGCGGCGACGTGGAGGTGGAGTACAAGCCTGAGGTCCGGAAGGCCGGGGGCGTCTACTACACCCCGACCTACATCGTCGACTACATCGTCGAGAACACCGTCGGAAAGCTCCTGGAAGGCGAGACCCCCGCAGCCGTCTCGGAGCTGCGGATCCTCGATCCCGCCTGCGGCTCCGGATCGTTTCTCATCGGCGCGTACCAGCGGCTCCTGGACTGGCATCTGGGATGGTACGCCGACCACCTCGTTCCCCTCCTTGAGGCGGGAGCCCCCGAGACCTCCAAGGATGTCCGCGCCCTCCTGCCGGAGAGCTACAACACCACAGCCAACTCCACGGCCGGAGGCGCCGGAAATGGCAGGCGGCGGGGGCGGGGCCGGCCGAGGAAGAGCAGCACGCGAGCCAGCGCCACCCAGACCGGCCAGTTCCCCATCTTCCAGGCCTCG
>Ga0209607_1003392_pt1 | contig 12228 bp, 14 predicted proteins | sample AD_UKC117_MetaG_FD_184413 | JGI IMG/M metagenome (GOLD analysis project Ga0209607, IMG submission 184413) | Active sludge microbial communities of municipal wastewater-treating anaerobic digesters from Hong Kong - AD_UKC117_MetaG (SPAdes)... | ecosystem: Engineered > Bioreactor > Anaerobic >... | reverse complement strand
GGTCCGAGGGCAAGGGGCTCTCCAAGCTCGTCGGTGAGAACTGCGACCAGATCGTCTCGGTCCCGATGAGTTCGGCGGTCGAGTCGCTCAATGCGGGCATTGCTGCCGGTGTCACGCTCTACGAGGTCGCTCGCCGCCGCCGTAGTTGAGTCGATGACCGGCATGGATATGCAACTTAGTGAGCGATGAGTCCGACGGTGTAGTATTCGAACTTCTCGCCGCTCACGTTCATGTAATACATGATACTGAAAGTCTTGTGATCTGTGCCGACCCAATTCGTGCTTTCGACCTTGGTCATGACGGCCTTGTAGGTCGGGTTGTCCATCTCGATGAGATAGCCGCTCCAGTCATCGGGAGGCAAGTAGGGCGCGTTTCTGCCAGAGGCTTGAACGAGACATTTGAGTGTGTCGAATCCCGCGCTGGCCTGACCAGGTCCGACGTGGAACGTTGTCGTCTCGAAGGTGGTCGATCCCTCCCCCAAGATCTTCGGCTGCTCCGTTCCGCACTTCTGAGCGGCCTCTGCCAATATCGTGCTACGCACGAAACCCGGAGCAGTTCCCCCACTCTTCTTGGACGGGGCCGAAGGGGTGTCGGATGCATTTGACGGGGTTATGGGTCTGATGCTCGCGCTGCTGATTGCGTTCGAGACTTGGTGAGCCGACCACAGTCCGATCAGGAGAACCGCGCAGACGGCCGCGGCGCACCACGAGGCCGCAAAGGCAATCCAGTACCTCCTGGTGTCGCCCCCCCTTGTCCTGGCGATGGCTGCGTCACGGTTGGCCCAGATCGCACCGAAGGGACCAAGGAAGAAGGAGCTGGCAATGGTCGGAAGCACTGAGGGGCCGGAGTCCTCAGGGGCGATCGGTGCCACCCTGTGGGTTTTTGGTAGGACGGCAGCCGGGTCAGGCGGTTTTAAGGGGGACGGCGTCGCTTGGGGAAGCTCGGTGATGGACTCAACCGGATCAGCATTAAGGCCGGGGGTGAGGGCAAGTCCACACGTCGAGCAGAACCTTGCTCCCAAGGTGAGGTCCCCTCCGCAGCGCGAGCATCGCATGGCTCTGTCTCCTTTGGTGCAGGGACTCGGAGGCAGGCGCAGATCAGGAGAGGTTCCTTGGACGCCTTGGCCGGGCCGACGGATGCTATTCTCCTGCCAAATGTTCGTCCTGCCACGCGTTCGACCTGTCCCCACTTCAGGTGACACTGCCTCGATGCCCTTTTGCTATATTCCGGCCAGGATGATCGTTCGTGGTGACCGTGCCGACCCGGGCGAAGCCGTACGGGTGAAGGGGTTGGACAGTTGTGAGCGAATTTCACGAAAGCGGGCCGACCGCCACGCCAGCGGGCTGGTATCCGACGCAAACTGGCGAGACGCGCTTCTGGGATGGGGCGCAGTGGACTGAGCGCGTGGCGCCCACGACTCAGCCGGCAACCCTTGGCCACCAGGCGCTCGTGCACCACGGGCAGCCCCATATGCCGAGCGCAGGCAGTTACGCCATGCCGATGCACCAGGTCATGGTCCAGCCCAAGAACCCGGCGCTTGCCGCCCTCTGTTCCTTCTTCATCCCCGGGCTCGGACAGTTCATTAACGGCGACACCAACAAGGGAGTCATCTTTCTCGTCGTCAATTTCTTCGCCTGGCTCCTCTGCTTCATCATCATCGGTATCTTCATCCTTCCGGTCGTCTGGATCTGGTCGATCGTCGACGCCTATTCCGGTGCGAAGAACTGGAATCTCGCACGGGGCATCATCAGCTGAACCGCCCCGTGCGTTTGGTGGAGGTTGAGTCCTCCTCATAGCAGTTGCTGACGGGAGTGTTCTGAGGGCTGCACGCCTGCTCGTGTTCGATGGGTGTGAACGTAGTCCAGGCCTGTTTGGAGCTTGGGCGTGTTACGAAAGTGACAGTGAGGATTATGACCTGTCCTGACTTTCGCGGACGGTTCTGATGAGCCATACCATGATCCAGGACCCGAACGCTTCATTGCCCACGCCGCCGAACGCGAACAGTGCCGCGCCGTGGAGAACCTGCACAGGCTCGGCTTCGAGGTCACCCTCACCCCGCAGGAACAGCAGCCTGACCGGTCATGTCACCGATTTCTCTGAGCAGTGGGCATCGACTTAGTTGAGCCGTAGGTGATAGTCAGGAGGTTGAGGGTGTTTTCCAGCCGGCGATCTGGCCGGTGGGGTTGGGTCGCCCTACACGAAGTCTAGCCAGAACCAAGGATCCGGCCTCAAACACTTCCTATTCACATACACTTCTAGGCATGAGAAGTAGAACATGGATCGCTATAGGCATCGGCTTCGGCCTGGCCCTTGCTCTCAGCAACTGTGGTCGCGCGGCAACGGGTGCCGCGCAGAGCGCTCAGGCCAACGCGAGCAATCAGAAAAACGCATCCAATTCTGACTGTGCAACCTTTCTGGCGTTGAGCGCCCAGGAACAGGGCTCCTGGGCGGCAGAACTCATCCCGTTGGGAGATGACGCCGCAGCTGCATACCGGAGCCGAATTACTGTGCGCAGCACCCAGGCGAGGCACTCAATAGGGCGGTTCAAAAGGTCAAAGGCGACACGCCGTACGCGGCACCGTCTGTGACGCCGACTCGGGTTCCACCGATAGAGGCGCAGCCGTGGGGGAATTCAGCCCGGCTTGTGATGTATCAGATCAAGTCCTCTGAGGGTTGGACATACGCTGGTTCTCTTGTCATACCAAATCCCACTGCTTTCGCCACCAAAGACATCTCCTCCTCACCTCCGGGCAAGGCCAAGGTGGTCGTCACCACGTCCGAGGTCAGCGTGCCTGCACCTGCACCTATAATGCCGAACAATCCAGGCCGCCCAAACGGCCCCACCCTCTCCCCGACCTACTATGCAGCCATCGAGTATCCCCGCGCGCTCACCTCGGGCGCAGAAGGGTACCCGATCGGTTTTGGCGAACAATGCTCAATGTCTGGAAATGGCACCTACGACTTCGAACCATTCCAATCAGAAGCCGCATGCTCGCTATCCAGCGGCGGCGGGACTACCGGTACGAGTCGATGGGAAGAGGGCAAGGAAGAGGTCGCCGATCAACTAGTCGCAGCGATCAACGGAGCGCCACAAGCAACGATAGTTCTCAGCTTCGGAAAACTCGCGATGTGTAACATCTACATCCGGCCTGATAACAGTGTGACCTATTACTCAAGATATCAAGAAGAGTGTCCCTCGGCGCAAACCGCGACGCTATCGGTCACCAACAAATAGCTGCAGGATTGGGTTTGGTCAATATCCTTGGCCCAGTGACCGTCTTGAATGTTGGCCCCAGCATCAGGTGACTACGTATTGATCGATGTCAAGGGTGCGTCCGAGTTGGACGATCCTGGTGAGTGTGGCGAGGCTGAACCCGGTTCCTGGGGCGGTGACGTCAGTCCAAGGTTGACCGTCCTGGGGCGTGGGCACAGGTGATGTCTCCACAATCCGGAGACCCTCAATCTGCGGTTCAGTTCCTGATGTTGCCAATAGTCAACGAGTTCTCACCTTGGCGACAATAGTGATTCGCCAGAGCGAGCGGAGTGATGGAACCGTCCGTGTTCGCCCCGCACTCCCAACTCGGGATCTGCGCGGATCGGGAGGACTGGTAGGCGCGGACATACTCCTGAGCCACTTGGAGCGCTATGTCACACGTGAGGGTTCCTGACGTAACGCGCACCGGTAACGGAATCGTTGGTTCCACCGGCGGGAGGGGGCCGCACTCGTAGCCGCCGCGAAGCACCAGACCTGGGAACTGGGAAGGAACACCGGGCAAACCGGCCGGGTTAGCTGGGGCTTTCGGGCGCAGATCAACCTCAACGTTTCCATTTGGTGCGACCGCTTGCTCCGCTGCATCTACGACACTCTGCCAAAGTGCGAGATTCGCTTGCACCAGGGCAAAAGCCTTCATCGCCTTGCCAAACGTCGCCAAGCTCTTGGCAACCTTTGAGACTTTGACCGCAAATGCTTCCGCCTCCATACTTGATAGTTGACCCTCAAGAAGTGTGATCGCTTGGCGTCTTGCAAATATCGGGTCCTGGAGCTGTGACATGGTTTCGGTGAACACGCAGAGCATGAGCGACGCCAAACCGCGAGCGTCCTTCAATGTTGACGGTACCTTGTCAGCGCAAGCCTTAAAGGCAAGGGCGGCTGTGACCCTCCTCCCTGCGCTATCGGACGCGTCCGACACGACTTCTATGATGGAAAATATCAACGAAAGAGATACCGTAGATGCGGAAATTGAGGGTTCGAGCGAAATGGTCCGTGCCGCAGCAGGTTGGCTGATATCAAAGGAAAGAATATCCCCCGCGCCCGCAACAGTGACTGATGTTGGGAGCTGAAGGCTATTCACGATAAAATGAGCCATCAGGGTGTCCGCTTCTGTCTCCCGCTTCAGCGCTATGTCCGGCGGATGGACGATTTGGATCCATTGCTTACGGTTCGCCGCGAGTTCGATGCGCGCATGGTTGTTCGCTGACGTAAGGCACGCATGCAGATAGTCAGTGGCCCGATTTAGAGTGGCCCAACTGGGTGGCGACCCACCGCATCGAGGTGGGTCTGTTCGCCCGACAACCTCATTCACCAATTGGTGCAGAAGCCCACCGACGTAAGAAGTGGGCCTGAGCCAGCCCGGAATGCGCAAGGAAAACTCCCGAGCCGTGCCGTGAAAAGCCCCCTGACTGAACGTTGCCTCCTCGATCGTCCACCCATGACCTGACGTCTTGTGCAACAGCACTGGGATCTGCCCTGGTTCGTTCGAGTCGGAACCCGGAATGACCAGGGATAGGTCGTGCGCAAGCGTTGCTCCACCCAAAGCCACTTCGACACCTTCGCTGGCCGGAGTAAAACCCTCCATGTCCGCCTCAGCACGTTGACGCGAAACCGTGATAGTTCCGGGGCCGATCACCGTTCCCTTAGGGCCCGTGATGTTCACACCCGCGAGCGAGAGATTGACCGAGTCGCCGATTTGGACCATCTGCGAATCCTGGTCCGAGGCAAGCCCGGAAGAGCATCCGGAGACCACGAGTGCGACTACGACGGCTGCAGCGGATCCACGGGAGAACCACCTCAATTTCGTTCCTCCAGTCTGACCCGACTGCCATCTCTACCGCCATCACACCACCGTGGCTGCTCCGTGTCTCGCAATTGGGACTACGATTCAAGAGAAGCACCCTGAAGCGTCCCGGGTTTGATGCCGCCTCATTGTGAGTTCGAGAGGATGGAGCATGCCCAAGAAGATCAGCCCGGAGTTGAAGGCTCGGGCGCTACGGATGGTCCTGGAGCATCGGGACGACTATCCGTCGGTGACGGCGGCCGCGGGTGCGGTGGCCAAGCAGCTCGGCCTGGGCCGAGAAACGGTGCGTCGCTGGGTCCTGTACGCCGAGGTCGATGCTGGGACCCGTCCGGGAACCAAGACGGCCGAGCAGGCCGAGATCAAGGCGTTGAAGGCCAAGATCCGACGGCTGGAGGAAGACAACCGGATCCTGCAGGACGCGGCAACTTTCTTCGCCGGGGCACTCGACCCCCGCGGCCGTTGATCATGGCGTTCATCGATGATCAGCGAGCCAAAGGGCGCGGGGTAGAGTCGGTCTGTCGGGTCCTGCGGTCGCAGGGCTGTCAGGTCGCCGCGCGCACCTACCGTGCATGGAAAGCAGGTCACCGGGTCGCGGCCCGAACCTTGACCGACGCCATCTTGATGGACGGGATCATCGCCACCGCGGGCACCCCGGAAGGGCTCTATGGCCGCCGGAAGATGACCGCGTACCTGCGCCGCCAGGGCCACCGCGTCTCGGGCGGGACCGTGGACCGCCTCATGACCACGTTGGGCCGTTACGGGGTCCGCCGCGGGAAGAAGGTCCGCACCACCATCCCAGCCGCTGGTGTCGAGCGGGCACCGCACCTGCTCAAGCGGGACTTCACCGCGCCCGCCCCGAACCGGGTCTGGGTTGCTGATTTCACCTACTGCCGCTCCTGGGCCGGGTTCGTGTACGTCGCGTTCGTCGTCGACGTGTACGCCCAACGGATCGTGGCCTGGCACGCCAGCACCGACAAACGCACCGACCTGGTCCTGGCCCCGGTACGGATGGCGCTGTGGGACCGAGACCGACAAGGACACCCCGTGATCGCCGGCGAACTCATCAGTCACAGCGACGCAGGCTCGCAATACACGAGTTTGCGCTTCACCGAGCGCCTGGCCCTCGAAGGTATCGCGCCCTCGATCGGGACGGTCGGCGACTGCCTGTTAACCGGCTAAAGGGGACGTGGATCACGCTCTGGGCGGCGGCAGGGGTGCTGGAAGGGCAGGCCTGATCGGCGTAGGCATGAGGGCGTGGACACCACGCGGATTGTCCTGGAGCGCTCGTCTGGGTCGTGGCGAGTCAGCGGCGGCGACCCGCCACTGGTGCGGTTGCCGAACGAGTACTTGGGGTACTTGGAGGACCGGAACAACTCGCCTCGCACGATCCGCACCTACGGGTACGGCCTGGTCGCGTTCTGTCGGTGGCTGGCCGAGACGAACCGGGGCTTGGAAGCTCTGGTCACCGACGACGTCTTGGCGTTCTTGAGCGCTTGCCGGGCCGAGCGTGTCCGGGGCCGTCCTGGGCCGAATGTTGTTGATCTGGCGGGCAATCGGACCCACCGGTTGGCGCCCTCGTCGATCAACCTGAGGCTGGCTGCGGTCACCGGACTATTCGAGTACCGGGCCATGCGGGATCCGGACGCGGCCAGCCCGATCCCGAAGGGGCGACCCTCGAGCTGGTTCGCTCCCGGGGAGCGTTCCGGGCTGCTGGCCCACACCAAACGCCGTCCCCGAGCCCGTTCACGGCTGCGGCTGCGGACCCCGCGCCGTCTCCCTCGGGCCTTGACGGCTACCGAGGTCGCGGGGCTGTTGGGGAGCCTGCGAAGCCAACGCGACCTCGCGATGGCCGGACTGATGCTTTACTGCGGGCTTCGCTCGTGCGAGGTCCTGACCCTGGACGTCACTGATGTTGACATCGGCGCCCGTTGGTTGAGCGTGCACGGCAAGGGCGGCAAAGACCGGCGCGTCCCCCTGGACGCCGACCTGGCCGGCGTGATCTCGACCTACCTGCTCAACGACCGTCCCGAGTCGGCGAGCCCGGCGTTGTTCCTGGTCGCCAAGGGTCCCAACCGCGGGCAGCGCCTCTCACCGGCTGGGCTGCGCACCATCTTCCGCTATCACCGCGCCCTGACCGGCGTCGCCGCGGGCGCCCCACACGCCCTGCGGCACACGTTCGGGACCGCCTTGGCGGAGGCCGGTGTCGACCTGGCTGTGATGCAGGCACTGCTCGGACACGCTCACGTCGACACCACCGCCCGCTACATCCACCTGGCCCCGACTCACGTGAAAGCCGAACACGATGCCGCGCGCAGCCGCCAACGCCAAACCCGTTGAGCCTCAGGGCGAGTCACCTGCCGAGGTGCTCACCGCCTTCCACGACCACCAGGCGCGGACCGGGCGCGGCAACACCTCCTTCACCTACTGGGCCAAGACGTTCCTGCACCGCTGGCCGGCCGTGCGTAACTGGGAGAACGAGCCGCTGGCGGTGCAACTGGCCGCGAACAGCGGCACCCGCCCGTTCATCACGTTCCTACTGGTCACCGGCCGGCTCCACCCTGACTGGCAGTACTTGGTCCATCGGAAGTTCTCCTCGATCTGGCGCGACCTGCCCGGCACCGTGATCGGGCAGGACATCGAAGAGTTCATCACCGCTGCCCGCGCCCTCGGATACAGCCAACGGGTGGCCTCAGCGATGGCTTCCCAAGTGATGGCACGGGTGCTGTTCGCCACCGGTAAACGGCTGCACGACGTCACCGGTGACGACTTCCACGCCCTGGCGATCGCCGGCGCCGCCCGTGAGCGTGCCACCGGCCGCACCTGGAAGCACTACCGCGCCACGGCCACAGCGACCAAGACCGTGCTGTACCACCACGGGATCCTGCCGGCCCTGCCCGAGCCGTGGCTGCAACGCCAACCCTTTGAACGCCGCGTGGCCGGCGTCCCCGAGCCGATGCACTCGATCCTGATCCGCTACCTGCAACGCAAGTCCGTGACCTGCAAACCGTCCACCGTCTCCTCCGTGGCCACCCGTCTGGCCCACTTCGGTCTCGTCATCGCCGCCATCGACCGCGAAGCGACCCCGGCCACGATGACCCGCACCGGTCACATCGAACCGTGGATGCACGCCCTGACCACAGCCGCCAACACCAAGTCCGGCGGTGTTATCTCCCGTGCCGAACAAGCCCGACGGATCCTGGCCGTCGCGAACTTCCTGCGCGAGATCACCGAATGGGACTGGCCCGAGGCGCCTCCTCGGATGCTGATGTTCCCCAGCGACAACCCTCGCTTGCCTCAGCCGCTGCCGCGGTTCCTTCCCCCCGACGCCGACCGGCGCCTGACCCAGGCCCTGCGCGACTCACCCGATCCCCTCGCCGCCGACGCCCTCCTCCTCCAACGCGCCTGCGGACTACGAATCGGTGAACTGCTCGACCTCGAAATGGACGCCGTCATCGACATGCCCGGCGCCGGCTCCTGGTTCAAAGTGCCGCTGGGCAAACTCGAACCCGAACGCATGGTCCCCATCGACCCCGAGATCCTCGAGCTCATCGACCAGATCGTCGCCCTGCGCAGCCCAGGACGCCCGATCCGGCACCCCCGCACCGGCCGACCCGCCGACTTCGTCTTCACCGCCCACGGGCGCCGCCTCGGACAGAACCGGCTCCGTCACGAACTCGACCGCGCCGCCACCGCAGCCGGGGTCAGGCACGTCACCCCCCACCAATTGCGGCACACCTACGCCACCGCCCTGGTCAACGCCGGCGTCTCCCTCCAAGCCCTCATGGCCATCCTCGGCCACGTCTCCGCCGAGATGAGCCTGCGCTACGGCCGCCTGTTCGACTCCACCATCCGCGACGAGTACGAACGAGCCCTCGACCTCGCCAAGACTCGCATCGGCACACTGAACACTCTCAACCCCACTGCCACCAACGCATCGATCAACGACCAGGACTGGACCACCACACCCACCATCAAAACCGCCCTCGCCGCAGGCCACTGCCTACGCGCCCCGGCCCAAGGCCCCTGCAGCTAGGCCAACATCTGCGAACACTGCCCCAGCTTCCGGCCCGAGCCCGAGGACCTGCCCACCCTCACCCGCCAACGCGACACAGTCACCCTCCTCGCCGAGGACGCCACCACCCGAGGCTGGGACGCCGAAACCGAACGGCACCTCAAGCTCATCACCCGACTGAACACCCTCATCGCCAACGCCGCGACACGCCCGCAAGCCATGTGAACGATTCCACGAAAAGCCCTGCAGCACAGAGAAATCCACCCCGATTAGCCGGTTAAGCGTACGACAACGGACTCATGGAATCGATCATCGGTTTGTACCAGACCGAATGCATCGCCACCGACGTCTTCCACCCCAGGCCGTTCAAGACCCTGGCCGACATCGAGTACGCCACCGCCGGCTGGGTCGACTGGTACAACAACCGCCGCCTCCACAGCACCCTCGGGATGCTGACCCCGGTCGAGTACGAGTCCGCCCACTACGCTGCCCTCAAGACCGAGGAACAACCCGTATGAAGACGGCAGAAAAGCCGGGACGCTTCACCAGAGCATCAAAGCCGAACAAGGCTCAATAGACTGACCCAACCGTTGACTTTCTCGAACGCCGGAACCGACCAGTTTCGAGCGCCGTCCACAGTCCTCACCCTCAGCGGGACGATCGCGGTACATCCGCGCAGATGGCCCGGGGTGACGACCTGTACGTCCGGGATGCCGCCACCCTCGGCTCATCGCCCGCTCCCGAGATTCCGAGTCGTACTTCTTCGGTGCTGCCATGACAAGAGTCTCCCTTGCTGGATCAACACCCTCCGGGAATCTCAGGCCGGTTCAGATCGGCCATCGACGAGGTCGACCCCGTCGGGACGCATGCGGTGTTGTCAGCGGCTCCAGCAACACCCACTGGGCGTCGCTCAGGTCGTGAAGGACCGCGGGATCTATGGTGGAGACGAGGCCCTCCTCGGCTTGAAGCGGCGTTGACACCTACTCGTTACGGAGAGGGCCTCACCCTATGAGCGCGACACGCTAAAACCTCAACTGTCACTTTCGTAACACGTTCTATTTGCAGCCACGTCTGGCTGCGCTGAGGGCTGAGTGTTGAGTGCCTTCCAGACCACCGTGTGGAAAGATCGCTGGGTGCCAAGGGGGAGCCTTGGTGCCCAGGACGAGCCCGGCGAAAGCCAGGAGGGACCAGAGATGTCTGAGTACGGAACTACCCCGCCGCCCGGAGGAATGACGGTGCCACCAGACAACAAGATGGTCTGGTCTGTCCTGGTGACCCTGTTCTGCTGCCTTCCCTTCGGCATCGTGGCGATCATCAAGTCGTCCGAAGTCAACAACAAGTGGGCAGCCGGGGACGTGGCGGGGGCGAACGCGTCGGCAGCCGAGGCATCCAAGTGGATCAAGTGGAGCGTCATCACCGGAATCGTCGGGGTGGTGCTCGCCATTATCGCGTATGTACTATTTTTCGCCGCCCTGTTTGCCGCCTCGTCGTCATCGTCGAGCGGTATGTGACGGACGCGAACCCTGCGTTGGCCGAGGTGGTGGAATCGGTAGGTATCCGGTTGCGCTGCCTCGGCCAACCCGCGTTGGCCCTCGCGGCAGCCTTGGCCTATGGCGTCGTGGTCCATCTCCACGACCCGACCCAGCCCGGGAACTACCCCACGTGTCCCTTCCTATGGCTGACCGGGTGGGCGTGCCCCGGTTGCGGCACCCTGCGCGCCTCGCACGAGTTGACCGAGGGCAACGTTGTCGGTGCCCTCGCCTACAACCCGCTGACCGTCCTGACCGTCGTCGGTCTGGGGGTCGTGTGGGTCCGCTGGGTTCGAAGGCTCTGGCTGGGTCGTGCGCGGACGCTGGCCCCGCCGTGGATGGCAAGAGGCCTTGTGGTTCTGATCATCGCCTTCTGGATCCTGCGGAATCTCCCAGGTTTCGAATTCCTGGGTCCGCCCCGGGGGTGATCCGCCGACGGGGCTAACTCTTCTGCTTGCCTCCGTCAGATGGGGCGCAGCATGCTCAACGAGGGAAGGTTGCGTAACAAACCAAAGGCCAGGAAGGCCACGCCCAGAGCGATGGGCACCCATGGCCTCATCCGGCCCGCCCCTTGGCCAGCTTTCCCCGCGGCGCGCTGTCGGCGACGGAGCCAGTACCGCACGCCAAACACGAGGGCGGCGAGGAGACCGAGGACGACGACCGGATTCTCGTGCAAGGACTCCACGAAGCGTCCGTGCATGAGGTCGTAGGCAGCGCGCGTCCCGCCACAGGCCGGGCAGTAGTACCCGGTGGCCGTCAGTAGGACGCAGGGAGGAAAATGACCCGGCTCGTGCGGGTCATGGGTGTAGAGGTATGCCGACCCAGCCGCGGTGAGCGCCACCGCGAGGGTGACGGCACCGCGAGCCACGGCCAGCACCTCCCTCTCCGCCTTGAGGTTAGAGCGAGGTCCGGAAACCGTTGCTCAGCCCCATCGCCAGCCCGATGATCAACGACAGGGCAGACGCCACCAGGGCCACGATTCCCACGATCAGGGCGGCCTTGGCCATGCCTTTGGAGGACTGGGGTGCCAGGCCCTTGGCGATGTCCTGCTGCGCCAAGTAGCCAAGCGCGGCGCCGCCGCCGCCCAAGAAGATTCCCAGGATCGAGCAGCACAGGGCCATGACAATTCCGATGCCGCCGAGGACCAGACCGATGGTGGCCTTCATGTTTTGCTGCGCGGGAGCAGCGCCAGGCATACCTGATTGGCCCGGTGGAGGGGGCGGCGGCGTCGAGTAGCTGCCGTATGGCGACGCGGGCGGTGGAGGCGGGGGTGCGCTGTCTCCGGTGCCCTCGTTGTTCGAGGTCGGGTTGGTGGGCGTCTCACTCATGTCGGTCAACTCCTGGCTTGGTCACAGCGATTGTCGGGGCACATAAGTCGTGGTGATCCTACGCATGAAAGGGACGTATCGACGGTGGGACTCAGGCCTTCGGGACCTTGATCACCGTCGACTTGGCGACCATGTCGCCGAGGGTCTGGCGGTTGGAGTCCCACAGCATCCAGAGGTAGGACAGGTAGACGACCTGGTTGGCCAGGCCGTGGATGACCTCACGGACGAAGGACTGGCCGGCGCCGATCGGCTGGCCGCTCGTGGTGTTGATGAGCTTCTGACCG
>Ga0209607_1003391_pt1 | contig 12230 bp, 15 predicted proteins | sample AD_UKC117_MetaG_FD_184413 | JGI IMG/M metagenome (GOLD analysis project Ga0209607, IMG submission 184413) | Active sludge microbial communities of municipal wastewater-treating anaerobic digesters from Hong Kong - AD_UKC117_MetaG (SPAdes)... | ecosystem: Engineered > Bioreactor > Anaerobic >... | reverse complement strand
CGTGAGAAGCGACTTCGTGTAGTCCGGGGTTCGCTCGGCGCCCCTGGTTGTCCCGGCGAGCGCGGCGCGGACGTCCAGACGAACACCAAGACCGCGACCTACGGCCCAGGTCGTCAGATGAGCTTGCCGTGGCGCCAGGCGCCGGCGGCGCGGTCGAGGTCGGCGGCGGTGCCGAGCATGGCGGCGGCCTGGAGGGTCTCGGTGTGGCCCTGGTCGGGGTCGGAGCGATCGGTGTCGTGCGCGAGTTCGGCACGGCCGGCGGAGACGACGCGGCAGAAGGCGGCGGCACGCTCCAGCGCGACGGCGAGATCGCCCTCATACACCCCGGTGAGGATCGCGTCCACGAGCGCCTTCAACTCCGACGGCCCGGGCGGCTCGGCGACGCCCGCCACGACGTGATTGGCCTCGGCGAGCCGCATACCGGTTGCATACTCGCGGCTCGCCGTCACGGGGGAGCGGCGCACCCACTCGCGCAGCACATAGAGCCGCCACAGCGCACCCGGCAGGCTGCCGGCGGGGCGCTGCGCCCACAGGGACGCGATGGTGTCGAGACCGAGTTCGTCGACAAGGGCGACCAGCCGTTCGGTGACCACGGGGTCGCGGGCGGCCCGGCCGGCGCCGACGACGGCGGCCGCCGACTGGTGCGCGATCTCGGTCATCTCCGCCGGCCCGGGGGAGGTGCCGCCATGGGCCTCCATCGCGGCCAGGCTGAAGTGTGCGGGCCGGCGCGGCCGGTCACGCCCGGGAGGGACCGTCATACGGGAAGTGTGCCCTCAGTCATCGAAGAGGTCCGACAGGAACGAGCGGCGTTTGCGATAACCGTGTGCCTTCGAGTACTTCGCGTAGGGCGCCTGACCGTAGTGCTGCGCCTTGGAATATTTCGCGTAGGGCGCCTGGCCGTAGGGCTGGGCGGGCGGCTGGTTGTATGCCGCCTGCTGACCGTATGCCGGTTGCTGGCCGTATGCCGGTTGCTGGCCGTATGCCTGCTGCGGCGCCTGGTCGTGGGAGTCCTGCGGCCGGGCTTGCTGCGGCGCCTGCGGCGCTGCCCCGCCGCCGCCGTGCCAGGCGTTCTCGGCAGCGACGAGTGCCTCGAGTTCGCCGCGGTCGAGGAACAGCCCGCCGCAGCCGGTGCACTGGTCGACCAGCACCCGGTTGCGCTCGTAGGAGCGCATCTCGCTGCCGCACTTGGGACACGTGAGGGATGTCGTCATGACCCGTGAACGTAGCAGCGTCCGCGTGCCGTTCCCCGCGAAGCGGCCGGCAGCCCGGCAAAACCGTCTGCGGGCCACGGTGACCACCCAGGGTCGCCGCGGCGGTTACCCTTGGCTGCGCCGCCACGCATCACACAGCGTGGTCGAGCGGGCCTCTAGCTCAATGGCAGAGCTGCGGACTTTTAATCCGTAGGTTGTGGGTTCGAGCCCCACGGGGCCCACCATCACTGCACGTCAGCGACGTGCAGATTGTTGTGACGCCGACCCAACAAGGGCCGGCAGGACACATGACAGGACACATGTCGCTTACTGCCCGTCCCGACGACGGGGTCGCTGCTGTTGATGGTCGTCCAGGGACTCGAGTGCCTCGGCGAGCTCGGGCGACACCGCGCGCCGGCCCATGTACACGTCCTGGGTCATCGAGACCCTCGAGTGGCCGAGCTGGTCGGCGATCATCCGGGCGCTGGCGCCCTTGCTGTCGAGCAGCGTCGCGACCGTCTTCCGGAACGTGTGCGGCGTGACCCACTCATAGCCGGTGCCAGTGCGAACTCGCCGGAACGCGGCTCCCACGTTGTTGCGGTCGCGGTAACCGCCGAGGGAGTCGGCGAAGACCGGGCCTTCTGCTACGCCGAGGCGAGCCCGGCGGGCCTGAAGCATCGTGAGGCACCACCCCGGCAGCACGAGCACTCTCTGCGAGGAGTGCGTCTTGGGCCGCGACGCGACGAGACCCTTCCCCTTGACGCGGATGATGGTGCGCTCCACGCGCAAGGAGCCTCGGTCAGGGTCGATGTGGCTCCACCTCACCCCGAGCGCCTCGCCGAGGCGGAGGCCAGTGGCGAGGATGAAGCGGGCCAGCTCAGCGAGGTCGTGACGGCGAGCGAACTCATCAGCGTCGAGGATGTCGAGCCACTCTCGGATCTGGGCCGGCGTCATGGCCTTGGCCGTCCGGTCTCGGTCGAGCTCGAGGGGCGCGGTGTCGCGCACCGGGTTGAACGGAAGGCCGCCCTGCCGCACGAGCCATTGCGCACAGAGACCCTTTCAGGCGTCGGATTCGAACTGGATGTACTTTGGCTGCTGCACCTTGCCAGCGCGGATATCCAAGCCCGCCCAGAAGTTAGCGCGAGAGGCTCGGACTTTGACTTCTCTGCGATCATCCTCGATCGCCGCATACCCGTCGAGGTAAAGGCGAAAGATGACTCGACCCCCTTTACACCGCGCACGGTGACCAAGACGCTCAAGGGTGCAGCGCGCCAAATGCCGAAGGGTGAGCAGGGCGTCATTTTCATACGCATCCCGTTCTCATGGGTGAACAAGGCGATCGAGGACGAGTACTCAGAGGCAGTGGCTGAAGGTGTAAGACAGACGACTCGCGTTGGTGCAGTAATCACCGCTATTGACAAACCCCACTACACGGATGAGAGGCTCGGCAACGTTACGCGCCACTTTGACTACTTCCGACACGATGCGTGCGCCGAATCCATCTGGACGTTCGCGATGATGCTGAAACAGGCTTGGGATGCTGACTGGACAATTATGGCGCCGCCCTCCCCGTTCTGACTCCCCCTATAAGCGCCTGCTGGCGGCAGACGCCTCCTGAGACTTCAGTTACCCGTGACCAGTGCCTCCACTCGCATACGTCCACCTTGAGTTACCAGCCTGCATCTCAGCACGGCGCCCGGGAGCGGAGGGCTGATGGAGCCCAAGACCCTGGCCGGCAAATAGGCGTCCCCCATTGGAGTGGTAACAAACCCATACCCCTTCTCAGGGTTGTACCACTTGACGGTGGCCAGCGTAGGAGGCGCTTCTATGGCAAGCCGACTCTGTCGGAGATCGCGGAGTTCCGCGGTACGTTGGTTCAGACGGCGAACGTCAGCCAGTAGTCGATTCTTCTGCGCCTTCACCCGGTCCTTGTCCGGAATGAGTATCTCGTCTCTGAGCCGATGCATATCGTCGATTTCACTTTGCAGACTTCGGCGTTCCAAAGCGCTGGCGGAAGCGCGCTTACGATTCTCTAGCGACTTCCGCTGCTTGGCAGTCTCAACGATCGTCTCACTAAGGGCATCCAGGGCGGCATGAGCATTCCTGAACGCCGCGTGAGCAGAATCTGCGATCCGAACTGAATCGCGATGAAGTTGCCAAGCTGAGGAGTACGAGATGGTCTCGTTATGACTCTGTATCTGAAGGTCGATTTGTCGATGTATGGAATCTGCTTGTTGACTTAACTCTCGATATTCTGCCGCCCAGCGGTCCCTCTGGGCACCAGCTCGACCAACCAAATTGCTCAGGAGCCGATTGGCGGTGCCCGTGAGAGAGCTAAGAAGGCGTTGCCAGATCCCCATCTTCACCGCTGAGGCCGCATGGCCTCAATAGACCGCAACACGTCCGACGATGTGTGGCCGGCGAGGGCTTCCACGGATCTCACAGCCTCGGCGGCGCCATGCGAGGACGTTACGGCGAAATCAGCCAGTATGTGCGCAATTTCAACCTTCATCTGCATCGCGGCGCGTCGATCCTCCGGCGAACCCACTCTAATCAGGGTATGTATTTGCGCGTCGGCAGCCCTCAGCGCATCAATGAGGGCGGTGGTGGTCTGCACTTTTGCCATGAGTTCGGAAGCTGCAACCGCGAGCGCTCCATCTACGGCGCGCTGGCGAATCTCGAGTTCCCGCAATTGAGCCGCAGCCTGAGCCTGAATGACGAGGCTGGCGATCTCAGCCTGGACCCGAAGCTCCTCTAGTCGCACCCTAGCGCGTTTGGACTCCAGGCGGTAGGCCACTAACTCCGCCAGTGCGTTCCCGAGAGCTCCAAGCGGACTCAGCAGGTTTAGTGAGATTGTCGGTGTGACCGAGACACCGCCGAGAGCCGACGCTTCATACTTCACAAGTTCATCTCCCACGCGCGTAGTCTGACATAGGAGGGGTCCCTCTGCGCGACCCTGCTCACCCCACGGGTCGTCACCTCGGCCCAGGGCTCTGCCAGCAGGCCCGCATCGAGACCAGGCTTCGAGCGCGCTATCGTCGAATTGTGGTGAGGATCGACTACATCGAAGACCCAGGAGCACCGGCAGCCAACAGCGTTGTGCCCTCGGTGGTTGCGATCGTTCGTGACGATTCCGGGCGAGTCCTTCTAATTCACAAGACCGACAACCAGCTGTGGGCGCTCCCTGGCGGAGGTCACGAGATTGGCGAGTCGATCGTTAACACCGTCGTTCGCGAGGTGAAGGAAGAGACCGGCTTCGACGTCGAGGTCGAGACCATCACCGGGACGTACACGAACCCCCGTCACGTCATGGCCTACGACGACGGTGAAGTGCGACAGCAGTTCTCGATCGCCTTCCGCGCCCGGCTCATTGGCGGGGAGGCCCAGACGAGCAGCGAGAGCAGCGAGGTCGTGTGGGTGCGTCCTGAGGAGATCGACGCTCTGGACATGCACCCATCGATGAGGATGCGGATCCAACACGCTCTGGAGGAGCGCAGCGCACCCTACCTAGGCTGACGACACCCTCGCGCGCGTTCGCAGCACGCCTCGAGGTACACCCGTGACCTCAGCACCGCACGATGCACTGGGTCACCAGCGGGGTACCGAGTGACAATCTCGTCCAGGCGCGCGGTCACGCCCACCGGCTCCCCCGTCGGCGAGACAGTGAGGTCGCAGAGGATCAATGGGTCTAGCAGAGCCTGCTCAGGTCGCGGGACGGATGCGAGCTCGCGCGCCAGGCCCCGCTCTTCGGCCTCGTACTCCGCCCCCGTGTGGAACGCGACGAGCGAGACCACCACCGGGTCTGCTCCAAGACCGGCGAGGTACCTGGCCCCGTCAAGCGCGTGGAGACCCGAGTCTCGCGCCACCGGGGCATAACCCACGTCGTGAAGCCAGGCCGCACTGACCACAGGGTCGTCATCCGCTCCGGCCTGCGAGACCTCGACAGCTCGCGCGGCCACCCCCTGAACGTGGCACTCTGGACATCGCCACCACCCCCGCCCCCGGGCGCGCCTCACCCCTGCCGACCGTGATCGCCAGGCACACCCTGGCCCCGCCCGGGGCCGGCGCCACCATCCGCACCGACGCCCACGTCACCGCCTTGGAGCAGGCCGCCCTCGCCGCGTCCACCACCGCGCGGCCGCACCGCAGCAAGGAACGGCTCCCACCCAGCGCCGGCGCTGCAGCGCACGCCGCAGCCCTGCGCACCCGGCAGGAAGGCCACGCCCCGGCCAACCAGGCCGACCGGGGCGAGGCGGGCGTGGTCGACCTGAGCGTGTACGCCGCCGCCGCAGCAGGGCTCAACACCCTCACCCCACCACCACAACCCGACACGCTCAACCCCATGAACGAGACGAACACCCCATGACCACAGCCGAATCCGCGACCCTGGCCGCACCGGTCAGTGCCGGGCATGCCTCGCTGTACCAGCAGCTCCGCGGCCACCTCGCCACCCTGAAGCTGTACGACGCCGCCGAGCACCTGCCCACCGTCCTGGACGCTGCCCACACCGAGGGGCTGACCCTGACCGCGGCCCTGGAACGCCTCCTCGCGATCGAGGTCGACGCCACCGAAGCCCGTCGACTCGCCGGACGGATCCGGTTCGCCTCCCTGCCGACCCCGGCCACCCTGGCCGACTTCGACTACGACGCCGCCCCCGGCGTCGACCCCGCCCTGATCAACGAGCTCGCCACCGGCCGCTACCTGCAGCAGGCCACGAACGTGCTCCTCATCGGACCCACCAGGCGTCGGCAAGACCCACCTCGCCGTTGGCCTGGCCCGCAGTGCGGCCGAGGCTGGGTACCGCACCTACTTCACCACCGCCGCCGACCTCGCCGCCCGCTGCCACCGCGCCGCGATCGAAGGCCGCTGGGCCACCACCATGCGCTTCTTCGCCGGCCCCACCTGCCTGGTCATCGACGAGCTCGGTTACCTGCCGCTGCCCGCCGAAGCCGTATCGGCCCTGTTCCAGGTGGTGTCGCAGCGGTACCTGAAGACCTCCATCATCCTCACCAGCAACAAAGGCGTCGGCTCCTGGGGTGAGGTCCTGGGCGACACCGCCGTCGCCGCAGCCCTCCTCGACCGCCTCCTGCACCGTTCCGTCGTGCTCAACCTCGACGGCGACTCCTACCGACTCCGCGCCCACCACGCCCGAGGCGAATCCCTTCGAGCGACCACCACCGGCACCCGCCAACCACTACGCTGACCCCGCCACCAGGTGAGGACAATCAACGATCAAACCTGGGGACATTCGATGAGCGCCATCACCCCTGGAGACCGGCGACGGTCCCGCTGACGACATACAGCTCATCTTCGGGCCCTCCGCGTGGCACACACAGCACGAGTCGGCACCGAACCCCCTCGCGGACCCCGACTACACACGCATATTCGTCTGGCGGCACAGCACCAAGGAGTTCCGCCAGTCCGAAGTTTCCATGCAAGAAGTGCTCGATGGTCTGGATCCCCAGGACGATCGGCTGCGCGACGAGATCCTGGCACTGCTGAACGACAGCCGGGCCCGGCAGTAACGCGGTGAAGGGCATCTTCTCGCGACCGGGGTCACGCCTCCAGGCGGCGATGAGACACACCTCATCTGAGACATGCCCCTCGCGTAGAAGTCCCCTGGTCCTCGGGGCCTCGACCCCTTCGCCCGGGCAACTCAGGTCAGCGCGTCGCGCCCTCACCCACGCACACGCGTGAAGTGCCTAGAAGGCATCTTGGCGAATCTCATCTGAGCCACAAGTACAAGATGAACGTCACGATGACGATGAGCGTCGACGCGGATGCCAGAACACGCGTGCGACGAAACCGCCCGGCACGCCGGACACGACCACCCCCTGGGGGCCGGGGAACCTCCGTCTGATCTGACTCTGCAGCGGGACGGGGAAGCTGCTCCACGTGCTCCGCGACAGACTGCCCCGGCCCGGTGACGGCGGATTCGGGCGCAGGCGCAGCCGGAAGCACGATCGGCTGCGAGTCATAAGGGAACCAATTGGCGCCTTGACTCCAGACGCCACGAAGCGCCGCCGTGATTTGGCGCGATGCGAGGCGCCACGCCGTCACGTCGTCAACATGCCAGAAACCCGGTGCTACGACGCCCTCCGCGACGACTATAGGCCGTCCCCTTGCGTCGAAGGGGGCCCCGCCGACATCAGCGTCGCTGAGGCGCCGGTAGCGGGCGATACACGTGACGGGCTGCCCATCGATCCGGAGATGGAAGATGCTGGAGACGCCCACTTGTTCGACCTGAGAGGCAAGTCCCATGACCTCCTTCTCACTGAGAAAACCCGCCGTGGCCGGCCAAAGAAGCATGCGGTACGGAGTCGTCGGGGTGGCGGAAACAAGATATGGCCACATCCTGATTTCGGTCACAGTGCCACCCACTCGTCTGAGTCCGCCCACAGATGTGCCACTTCATTCTTGGGATCCTCATGGAACTCGTCAAACTGCCCTCGGAGAGCAATTGAGAAGTGCATCAATGCCCCCTCGATGGAGTTAACGCCATCCAAGCCTCGCGCGGTGACTCGGCGGTAGCCCCGGCGCATCATGCGCCCCGTGCGGGTGGCCGGGACGGATAGAATACGGAGGGCATCAATTGCGAGATCGCCGGAGAATGCTAAGAGTTTCCTCAAATCAAGTGTGACACCTGCGATTCCGATCGGGACCTCACCGGTGAATATATTGGCACCCTCATCCAGATTCAGGTCTGAGGTCAGGCGCAAATTGACCCGATTCGCAGCTCTCTTGATTTCCTTAAGCCCCACGGAGGCGATCTCTGTTATGCCAATAGTGAAAGGAATGGTCACATTAATGGGCTCCGGAGAACCGCGGCCTGTCTTGACGACCCGGCGTTTCGCTCCGTCCCAACGTGCGAAGTTCGGCCCCGTTGCGCTAACGGGAACGAGCCACACCCCACCCACCGGCCTCCGCTTCAATCGGGACTTGGCGCTCCGCGCGTCCGCAAGGTTCCGAAGGTTCGTACTCTCGTCGGCCATCAGGGCGGCGACAACTTGATTGAGTGAGAATTCGGCCATTAGGAGGTCCCACTTGGTTAACACAATGACTATGGGCGAGCTCTGGTCCTCCGCAAGCTTCACGATCGGCCGCAGCTCTCTATTTACGTATTCAACTTCGGAGCCTGGTTCCAGAAGCATCCGCGAAATGCGTTCACCGTCGATGAACGCGAGAATCACATGAGCTTCGGCTAGCCTGGACTCGAAGGCTTCGAGCAGCTCAGTGGACTGTGTGTGACTTTCCGTCAGCCACTCCCCTGAGTAGTCAACGTAGGAGACCTCCATGACCGGGAAGCGGAGGAGCCGAGGATTGCCAAAGAGCCACGGGCGATGCATTCGCTCACAAGTGATCTGGAATTCAACTTCGCGCATGGGGGAGGATGGGTTCGTACCGGGCGGGAAGTCGTTATTCGGATCGGATACCTGTTCGAAGACTTCATTCAGCCAGCTCGTTGCGGCAAGCGATGTCTTCATTCGGATTCCCGGAGCCAACTTGTCGTTGGCCAACAAATAGTAAAGAGCGGATATGTAGACCGTCTTCCCAGAACCGGGGCCACCAAGAGCGACAATGTGGTACTTCGTCATATTTCTCCAGGGATGCTGGATGGCATGCCGACGCTTGGCATGCAGTTTGGATGTCAGATCAGCGTTCCGCCCCTCCGCGCCCCAACCTGTAACAGTTAGAGCGGTGGACGAGCTTCCTCCCACCGTGAAGTGGGCGGCCAGCAGACTTCTGGTTGGTCGCGGCCAGTCTATCGGAGCCGAGGTTCTGGGACGCGGAACTACTGGCCTCCGGGAGGTGTGTTAGTCCCGTAGCGCGCCCGTTGGTTCCGATTTGGCAGCCGATGGGTGCTGGAAGCTGTGCGCAGGCACTCGCCTTCCAAGCCCGGACACCACTGAGGTACTGCCGATCAGCCCGTGGCCTCGATGAGTGTCTGGGGGACGAATAGCTGAACGGGGGCCACGCGCGCCTCAGGTCAGGGCGCACCGATCAAGGTCCGAGGTGGTTGGCCCCTCGCGGTGCCGATGTGGCCCAATGTGGGCTGCCAGCCTGCGGCGTTCCCGAACCGCCCCCAATCGATGTTCTGCCGAATTCGCCTCTACTGGATCGAGGCGCCAAGGGCGCCCGGAGCCACTGCGGGCGGCGCTGGCGCGCCGTCCTCGTGGCTCCCAACTAAGGGAGTTGACTCCGATTGATCCAGTTCCACGATGCCCCGCCAGCCGTGGCAATCCGCTGTAGGCGTGCCCGTTCAGGGTCTTGCGTCACGAAATGCAGGCGACCCAGCCCAGCGTTGATGAACTCCACCACGACGATATCCGGCTCTTCCCAAAGGAGAGTGTGGGTTGGGTGTGCGCGTCGCTGCGGCGGCTCCAATCCCGGTCACGATCGGCTTGAGGTAGTTGAGTCGAAGGTCCGAGTGGCTTGTTCGAGTCACCCCGGCACCTACCCACGTGATGTTGGTGCTTCCCCGAGTGTTGATGTGTGGCACTACCGAGCCGGGGGCCGAATCAAGCGTCGCCTCGAAGTGAATATCCAGTCGCGGTTCCTGATTGACGCCGAACGGAGACATCGGCAGGAAGGCGGCCAGGTCTGACGGCATCGCTACGTACGGGGTACCTGTACCGCCGTGGAACGCCTTTGTGTCCAGGGGCGACAGCTCCTTCACGACCCCAACGGCGCCACTCGGAAGCGCCAGACTTGTCGCTGTTGTCGCCGTTGTCGCCGCGGGGGCTGCCGCCCCCGGAGTAGCCGGGCCGGGGGCAACCGGGCCGGGAGTAGCTGGGCCGGGGGCAGCCGGGCCAGGCGTGGTTCGACCGAGAATTCGTCCCAACCCCGGAAATCGCCTTCGTGAACCCGTCGACGTTGAAGGCGGGGCGCTTGGCGCGGGGGGTCTTGGTCGATCAGTGACACCTTCGGTCGATAGGGCGGGCAGGTCAGCACGAGAAATGGATAGCCCGTTTGGATGGCCATCCCACGCGTGGATGGCCGCGCGGATGGCGGCAAGGACGGCAGGGTCGTCGTCTACCGAGCTGAGGGAAATCCCAGCTTCAACGTTCCCATCGATACCCCTACCAGTGAGGTTGGCAGACCCCACGTAAGCATGAGTGGATCCGTCTGCTTGCTCGACGTAGAAGGTCTTGGGGTGGATCAGAACGTCCGCCGCCCCGGCCAAGATCAACCGCCCCGTTCCGACCTCCAGGACATCAAGGAGGCTTGTCAGGTCGCTGTTCAGCACGCTCCCGTCGTTGGACCCGACGACGACGGTCGCAGTGCCACCTCGATTGAGCAACGCCTCCACGTGAGGCGCTACAAAGGCGATCCCCTCCGAGCTGACGTAGGCCGTCTGGCACCCGAGATCCGTGGCGTCATGCAGGTGGTCAGTGAGCCACTGGCCCAAAGTTTGGTCTGGTCTACGGCTGGCCGTATCTAAGTAGCGCACCAACGTGACGCTAGAGCAATTAGCCCGCTCGCGTGAGGAAAATCGCGTCCTCTCCTCGAACCCCGTTCGCTCCATGGAGCCCGTACCGGGGCCATGTTTCAAATGGAACGATCTCGTCAAGTTGGTACCCGCAGTCCTGGGCGACGTCCGCAAGTAGGCGCGGCGTATCTATCAGCACCTGGTCTCCGCTACGGCCCGTCCTGTTTCGCCCAACCACGAGGACAGCACGCTCACTCGGGCGGAGGTACGAGGTCCACGCCCGTAGACAGGCCGCCATGTCGGCGAAGTACCGATACAGGAGTGCAGGAACCGCCGCCCGCCGGAACCCCGCCCCATGAAGCTCGTTCCTCGACGAGATCTCGCTCAGGAGGTCCACCACTGAACCAGGGAGCCCGAGCGCATTCTGGGACCTCAAGTCGGACCAACGCCTCGCCTCAACTTGGCCCCACTCCCGACTCCCGACCAAGGCGGCCTCCTGGTGACGCAGCTCCTTCGGGCTGGCTAGGCCGAGGAGGACGAGAGAGAGCCGATCTGTGTCGATATAAGGCAAAGCTGTCGCATAGGGAGGCGATGTGACGACAAGTCGGCGTCCCTCATCGGCACCCAAGGAGCCCACCAGGTTCTCATCGCTGCAGGATCCGCGGAGCACGACGTGATCGACGCCGCTCATAGGCCAAGTCAGCATCTCTTCGAATCCTGCCTCGATCCGGTCTGCAGCCGAGTCGAACGCGTCGGCTAGAGATGGGGCAACAAAGCCAGGTGGCCGGCGCCGCACGCGCAGATCCTCAGGAAGTTGCAGAGAGACACTGCGGACGATCGACGAGATCGCCACGGCGACCAGGTCGCTCACCGCGTCCTCGCCTGGTCGGCTCATCCTGGCCAAGCCCGCGTAAAGAGAAGATATGGCCGGTGCCGTAAACCATTCCCGCAGGTAGCTGTCGGCAGCAGGGCTCATCCAGTGAGGGCACGGGTGCGCCGTTCCGTCCTGCCCCTCTTTCAACGAATCCCTAACGAGGGCCCGAAGAGCAGTGAACCGCTCAAATAGCGGGGCAGGTTCGGATGCGCATGCAAAGGTCACTTTCGTACGAGCAATGAAGTGAGCCATGGGGGAACTGTCAATGCCTGAAACACTTAAGCCCAGGCGCGCGCCCTCAACCAGGGCAGTGCCGGACCCGCAGAATGGGTCTAGGAACTGTGTGGCCGACGGGTCCGCGATGTTGATAAGCGCTCGGGCCATTTGCGGATTGAACTTCCCACGGTATTCGTGCATTCCATGCAGCCCATAGCGCGTTGCTTGCTTCTTCCGCGTACCTCCATGGCGATTGACAAAATGAGTCGATTCAGTCATCGCTTGAGCGGTTGGCCATTGACGCCCGTCCGTTGTCTCCACGCTCGATAAGTACGTGGACCGATCAACCAAACCGGCCACGTGGTTGGGGGCTCTTCGAACTTAACCGGGCACCGCGTGGCAGATGATGGCTGTTTCCCGCCGGTGTTGGCGGGTGCAGGCCCAGCGTATGCGGCGTTCCTGGTTTCGGGTGTTGCGGAAGCCGAAGGCGTTACGACCTTCGTGTTTCCCGAGCCGGTTG
>Ga0209607_1003381_pt1 | contig 12241 bp, 6 predicted proteins | sample AD_UKC117_MetaG_FD_184413 | JGI IMG/M metagenome (GOLD analysis project Ga0209607, IMG submission 184413) | Active sludge microbial communities of municipal wastewater-treating anaerobic digesters from Hong Kong - AD_UKC117_MetaG (SPAdes)... | ecosystem: Engineered > Bioreactor > Anaerobic >... | reverse complement strand
TGGCCGGTTACATCGGCATGTACGTCTCGGTGCGCGCCAACGTGCGCACCGCGCAAGCGGCGCACGGAGGCCTGAACGCGGCGCTCGAAGTGGCTTTTCGCGGCGGTGCGATCACCGGCCTGCTGGTGGTCGGTCTGGGCCTGCTCGGCGTGACCGGCTATTACATGCTGTTGGGTGGGTTCGGCGGCGCGGTTTCCGATCTCGGCCCGCTGGTCGGATTGGCCTTTGGTAGCTCGCTGATCTCGATTTTCGCTCGTCTGGGCGGTGGCATTTTCACCAAGGGCGCCGACGTGGGCGCCGACCTGGTCGGCAAGGTGGAAGCCGGTATCCCCGAAGACGATCCGCGCAACCCGGCGGTCATCGCCGACAACGTGGGCGACAATGTGGGCGACTGCGCCGGCATGGCCGCTGACTTGTTCGAGACCTACGCGGTGACCATCATCGCCACCATGTTGGTCGGTAGTCTGATGTTCACCGGCGATTCCACCCAGAACGCCATTGTCCTGCCGCTGCTGATGGGTGGCGTGTCGATCATCGCCTCGATCATCGGCTGCGGGTTCGTCAAGGCCCGGGAAGGCGAAAAGATCATGAATGCCCTGTATCGCGGTTTGGGCGTGGCCGGTGGCATTGCCGCGGTGGCCTTCCTGCCCGTCATTTTCGTGCTGATGGGCGATCAGCATCCCTGGGGTCTCTACGGTTCGGCGCTGATCGGACTGGGTTTGACCGCCGCCATGGTGGTTTTCACCGAATACTACACCGCCACTGAGTTCAGCCCCGTACAAAAGCTGGCCGAGGCCTGCACCACCGGTCACGCCACCAATATCATCGCCGGTCTGGCGGTATCGATGAAGGCCACCGCGCTGCCGGTGTTGGCGGTCTGCCTGAGCATCGGTCTGTCCTACTCTTGGGCCGGGCTGTATGGCATTGCCATCGCCGCGACCTCGATGCTCTCCATGGCCGGTATCATCGTCGCCCTGGACGCCTACGGGCCGATCACCGACAACGCCGGCGGCATCGCCGAAATGGCGGACATGGACGAGAAGATTCGCGGTATCACCGACCCGCTGGATGCGGTGGGCAACACCACCAAGGCCGTGACCAAGGGTTATGCCATTGGTTCGGCGGCGCTGGCGGCGTTGGTGCTGTTCGCCGACTTCGAGCATAAGCTGGCGTTGGCACACATTAAGGTCAGTTTTGAGCTGACCGATCCAGTAGTGATCATCGGGCTATTCATCGGTGGCATGATTCCGTTCCTGTTCGGAGCGATGGCGATGGAAGCCGTCGGTCGCGCTGCGGGCAGTGTGGTGATGGAAGTGCGTCGGCAATTCCAGGAAATCGCCGGCATTATGGAAGGCACGACCAAGCCGGATTATTCGCGGGCCGTCGATTTGCTGACCAAGTCGGCGATCAAGGAGATGATCGTGCCGTCGCTGTTACCGGTATTGACTCCGATCGTGGTGGCGTTCGGCATGGCTTGGTTGATGGGTCCCGAGGCCGGTCCGAAAGCGTTGGGTGGCTTGCTCATGGGGACGATCATTACCGGGTTGTTCGTGGCGATTTCCATGACCGCGGGCGGCGGCGCCTGGGACAACGCCAAGAAATACATCGAAGATGGCAATTTCGGTGGCAAGGGTTCCGAAGCGCACAAAGCCTCGGTCACCGGCGACACCGTCGGCGATCCCTACAAGGACACCGCCGGTCCGGCGGTCAACCCGCTGATCAAGATTATCAACATCGTCGCGTTGCTGATCGTGCCGTTGTTGGCGGCCATGTAGGGTCATGCAACACGGGCTTCCCGCCCGTGTTGCGACGGGCAGGAAGCCCGTGTCCCCCACAGTGTCTTGCAAGTGGCTTTGATGAGGGGCGAGGAATCATCCTCGCCCCATACTTTTCTCCACTACTGTTTTTCCCTTTCCCACCATGCCTCTGACGCATTTCAACGCCTCCGGTGAAGCCCACATGGTGGATGTCGGCGACAAGGCCATCACCCATCGGACTGCGGTCGCCGAGGGCTGTATCTTGATGCAATCGGCGACCTTGGAGCGGATTATCACGGGCGCGCACGCCAAGGGCGATGTGCTGGGCGTGGCGCGCATCGCCGGCATCATGGGCGCCAAGCGTACCGCCGAGTTGATCCCGCTCTGTCACCCGCTGGCCCTGACTCGGGTGACGGTGGATTTACAGCCCCTGCCCGAGCGCAACGCGGTGCGCTGCCAAGCGACCGTGGAAACCCGGGGTTCCACCGGGGTGGAGATGGAAGCCTTGACTGCGGTGCAAGTCGCGCTACTGACGATCTACGATATGTGTAAGTCGGTGGATCGCGGCATGACCCTGACCGATATTCGCCTGTTGGAAAAGACCGGCGGTCGATCCGGCGCTTGGCGGCGCTCATGAACGACCTGCTCTACATCGTCGATCAACCGGCGCTGAACGATTTCTGCGCCGGCCTACGCGGCGTGTCCTGGCTGGCGTTGGATACCGAATTCATCCGCGAGCAGACTTATTACCCCCAGCTTTGTCTGATCCAGATTGCCAGCGCCGACCGGGTGGCCTGTATTGACCCGCTGGCGCTGCCCTCCCTGGACCCGCTACTGGATCTGCTCTACGACCCGGCGATCACCAAGGTGCTGCACGCCGCGCAGCAGGATCTGGAAATCTTCTACCATCTGCGCGGCGCGGTGCCGACGCCCGTGTTCGATACCCAACTGGCGGCGCTGGTGCTGGGGCATGGTAGCCAAATCGGCTATGCGGCCCTGGTACAACAACTACTCGGCGTGGAACTGGACAAGAGCCATACTCGCGCCAACTGGCGCCACCGACCGCTGGCGCCGGAATGGCTGGCTTATGCCGCCGCCGACGTGCGTTATCTGCGGGAGTTGTACCTGCGGCAACAGGCGGCGCTGGCGGCGCGCGGCTGGCTGGATGCGCTAGCCGAGGACTTTGCCGCGCTGGCCGCCCTTGATCGTTACCGATTGCAACCGTGGGAAGCTTGGCGACGGGTTCGGGAGCACAATCGATTGCGCGGTGTGCAGCGGGCAGTGTTACGGGCGCTGGCCGCCTGGCGCGAGGAGCGAGCTAGCACCCACGACCGGCCACGTCGCTGGATTCTCGATGATGCGGCACTGCTCGAACTGGCTCGGCGAATGCCGAAGACCCCGGACGAACTGTCGCACATTCGAGGTCTACCGGCGACCACCGTGCAACGACAGGGTGAAACCCTACTGGCGCGGATTGCCACTGCCCGCGCCGAACCTCCAGAACAATGGCCGGTTCGGACCGCCCGGTCTCATGTTTCGCCCGAGCAGGCCGCAAAGGTAGACGAGATGCTGAGGTTGATCGCTGCTCGCGCGGACCACAATCGCATTCCTTCGCAGTGTCTCGCTGACCGGTGGGATGTGGAAAAATTGCTGCTGGGCGAAGATTCGCTGTTGCTCCACGGTTGGCGGGCGGCGGTGGTCGGGCGGGAACTGCTGGCGCGATTGACTGCGGACTCCAACCCGCAAGCTGCGCCTGACCATTGATGCGGGACCCGCATACCCGTGTCAGGCAACATGAAGTTCAGGCAATATTCATGCTTATGGGGAAGATACTGATCTTCACTCCGAGTGGGTGAATGTGGGTGCTTTGTGACGGCGGTATCGCTGGTCATTACTTCACGACGATGACCGCCGTCTTTTTTTACCCCATCTTGTTGTTTGGAGAACCTGCATGCACGTGCCACTCAAGATTGCCATTTTGACAGCGACCGTGGGGTTGAACACGGCGTGCGCCCCACCGGGCACACCGTATTACCACACTCAGAATGGCGCATTGGTGGGCGCGACGGCGGGTGCGGTCATCGGCCATCAGATCGATCGTTACGATGGTGCCGTGGTCGGCGGCGTGGCCGGCGCTCTGGTGGGCAGCGCGATCGGCAGCCATATGGATTACCGCGACCAGCAAATCCAGTATCCGCAACCGTATCAAGGATACTACGATGATGATGCCGGTTTTGTACCACCGCCTTCCAACCGTTATCGTCCTCCCGCCTCCTCGGATTATTACGGCGTTCCGCCCGCCTACGACAGTGGTGATCCAGACGATTACGCCCTTGATTATTGAGCGGCGGGCACGGTTATAAGCCGATCATGCCCGTGGCCGAGCGGATAATTTGCGGTGGCGATAGGCATCTTTGCTCCTACTGCAACCTTGCGTTGCCCAGCTTCCGATAAAATCTCTGTAAAATCAGGCTGATTATTAAAGCCGAGCACTCCGCCAACCAGCGCGACCCGCACGCGCCTATCCATCAACCAGATCTTCATCCGATCCGATCTCTCCGATAGCAAGCGTCTCTCCTATCTCACCCTGTTTTCGCTTCGACGCCTTGGCTTCACGTAAGACCCAGTGTGCTGAAACACTCGTGCTTCGCCTGAGGGGAATGTCGCAAGTTTTTCCCCCGCCATCTCTATTTTACCTTCTCATTCGATCGGTTCACTTTGGCCCGATATAGACCGTACCATCGTCACTAATTGATTTCTTATGTATTAAATTTATAGCAATAGCTATTATTTTTATTCATCAATGAGCTTGCTTGATAGACGGTTTATTTTTTATGTTTAAAAACATGTAGTTAAAAAATAATAATCTAATAGATTAATGGCAAGATTTATGCATTTTCTATCGAAACATGAATTATAGAAGTGCATTCGTATTTTAGTGAGAAATTTCAGTAACGGTATTTTTGGCACTGTATACGAAAAATACTCAAAGTAAGGGGTATCACAAACCATGCCAGCAGCCGTTGCTTCCCACCCTCTCTTCGATAGCAGCGATCTGCTGGCGTTGCCAGTTTTGCCGGCTGTAGTGGGAGAGCTGCTGGACGCTTTCGAAAGCACGGAGACCAGTATCCAGAAACTGGCTCGGCTGACCGGTTACGATGCAATTCTGAGTGCACGCATGCTGGCGGTGGCAAATTCGGCCGCGTGCCGTGGTGGGGCGCCGCGCCAAGCGAATCTGGAATTCATGCTTGCGACGCTAGGCGAGGAAACCGCCAGAAGCGTCATTGCCACGACCGCAATCCACCAATCGCTTGCGCCCGCGCACGATATTCCCGCATCGGCTCTGGATCAATTCTGGCTTCATTCGCTAACCTGCGCTCATCTAGCCCGACGCCTGGCCGTCACCATCAATTATTCGGAACCCGAGGAAGCCTATTTGTGTGGACTGCTGCATGATCTAGGCAAACTGGTTATCGGCGTTCGCCACGGTAAGGCCTTTACGACCATGCAGGAGATCCGCCATTTTGCTCGCTCGCCGCGCGAGATACCGGAGTTGGAACAGCAGCTATTCAATACAGACCACTGCGAGTTGGGCGCGGCCCTGGTGGAATCTTGGCGGTTACGCTCGTTTTTCGCGGACGCCATCCGCTTCCATCATATGGATGCGGACGACCTGCGCGGCGCCCATCCGTTGTCGCGCCTGCTCCATGTGGCCAACACCTTGAGCCAGACGGAAGATCCCCAGGAAGAAGCGTTTGCTCGCGCGGACAGTTTGCTGGGTCTGAATCGGAACTTGTTGCGCCAAGCGCGGTTCGAGGCGGAACGCGAAGTCATTAATCTGGCTGCGGATCTAGGGATCGATATGTCGGCGACCGGTGGCCGACGCAAGGCGACCGAAGCTTCTAGCGAAATTTCATTCGCTCAGGCGGCCCGCGAGCGAATTCTAACCGACGGAGCGAGCGGCCAGCTTGAGCATGCCGGCGACCCGTCAGCCTTGTTGGAAGCCGTGGTCGCCCAGGATCGGTTGGGGCAGGCAGTCCACGAACATGCCCTGATGAGCGAGGTGCGAGGTGAGATGCACGGTGCCGGTGACGAAGCGGCGTTGTTACAAGCGATCTCGCGTTGCGCGGCGATCCTGTTCGATGTGACTGAGAACCACCTTTTCCTGCAAGACCCACGAACCGGAATGCTGCGGGGCAGTGCATCCGAAGACATGTTGCGTGAGCTCATTGTCGATCCCGACGGAGCCACCAACGCGGTCAGTCGGGCATTGCGGGAACAGCGGATCAGCTACTCTCTGGAAGCGGAAATACCCGCTGGCGTAGTCGACCGCCAGTTGAGTCGGCTGTGGAAAACGGAAGGGACGTTGTGCCTGCCGTTGTTGGTTGCCGGCCGCTCGCTGGGCGTGCTGGTTATGGGGATTTCGCACAAACAACTACCGCGCCTGCAAGCCCGCACCCGCTTACTACGGTTATTTGCGGCTACCGCGGCTACCGAACTCGACCAGTTGCGGCAACGCGAAATGAATCGACAGCGTGCTCAGGACGACCAGCATCTACTAGAACAGCAACATTTGCGCGCCACGCTGCACGAAGTTTCTAACCCTCTCACTATCATGCGTAACTACTTGGCTCTGCTAGAGGCCAGGCTGGAGGAACAGGTCACTCGCGAAGAATTGAAAGTGTTGCAAGAGGAGATGGAACGAATCGGTCGCATTCTGCTGCGCTTGTCCGAGCCGGGCAGCGGCGAACTGGATGATGCCGGTGTCAACCTGACTAAGATCATTCAGGACCTGGCGCGGGTATTGGACGACGCCCTATGCCGGCCGCAAAGTATCAGTCTGAAGCTGAATCTAGCAGATGTTCCCCTCGTGTCACCGCGAGGCCGTGACGCCATCCGGCAGATGTTGCTCAACCTGATCCGAAATGCCGCCGAAGCGTTGGGGCAAGGTGGAGCAATTACCGTATCCACTCAGGATCGGATCAATCTGAATGGGCGTCAGTACGTGGAAATGGCTGTCGCCGACAATGGTCCAGGTTTGCCCGACCATTTGCGCGCCAAGTTGTTTCAGCCTACCGTTAGCGCGAAAGGCGGCGGGCATGCCGGGCTGGGTCTTGCAATCGTTAAGAGCCTGGCCGAAGAATTGGGTGGGCAAGCTCTCTACCGCCCGAACAACGGCGGTGGATCCAAATTTATAGTACTGTTACCGTTGGCTTGATGTGTGGTTCGCACTTTGCCGCGACTTGGCTCAGTCTCCGTGGATTCCGTCTACCCGAGGTGTTTTGCACAATCCCATTCATCGATTCTGACAGGGTGCAATGAGTTTTATCAGTGATTATTATTTTAGTGTAACCTGACTGTGTTTTAGCGTAACCTGATTGTGAGTGGTCTGCGTGGCTGTTGTTCGCACGTCGGTGATGGTCTGCTGTGAAGAATATTGAAATCGACTCTGACTTTGTTGCCAGATAGCTTCCAGTCCACACACAAGCGTCCACAGAGGCGCGGGGAGTGCTGTTTTGATTAAGCTGTTGCAGAGCGCCGATAGCGGTGAAGAGGAACCCAACGAGCCGTTTTCGGTTCTCGTCGTGGACGATGAGTTCGGTCTTTTAACCAGTCTCAAACGGTTGCTTGAAACCCATGGTTATGTGGTTGCGGTGGCCGTCAGCGGTACGGCGGCCTTGACGCAACTGGCCGAGAATCGCTACGACTTGCTGGTGCTGGACCTGGGAATGCCGGGAATCGGTGGCGCGGCGGTATTGGATTTCACGATCGAGCGCCGCCTGGACATGGCGGTTATCGTGATCAGTGGTACCACCTCGGTGGTCGAAGCAACCGCCGCCATGCGTCGGGGCGCTATCGATTACCTGCGTAAACCGTTTGGTCCGGATGAATTGCTGGCCAGCGTTGCCAACGCGACTCGCAAGTTGCAACTGGAGCGGGCCAACCGGCTGATGCGCGGCCGCGTCGAGGAATCCGAACGTCTGCATCGCTTCCTGGTCGACAATTCTCCCGATCTCATTTTCATGTTGGACGTGGAAGGGCGCTTTTCCTATCTTAACAAGCGAGTGGAAGCGCTGCTCGGTTTCGAAGCCGATGCGTTGGTACAGCAACCTCTGGCTTGTTTGGTGGCTCCATCGGAGCGGGACCAGGTGTCGACTCTACTGCGCCGCTTGGCTGCGGGAGTGACGGAACCCCAACTTGCGGAGTGGCATTTTCTCCGCCAAGAGGCTTTTCACCACGACCGCCCAGCCCTGGATCTCTTTGTGATCACCGAGGTAACCGTTTTTCCGATCATTTCGGGAAACGGTTCGGGATCCTGTTTCATCGGTAGTTACCTGGTGGCTCGCGATGTCACTAGCCGCCGGCGGGCCGAGGAAGCCTTGCGCCAAGCCAGCGCCCGTTTGGAGCATGTGGTCAGCGCCAGCCCAGCGGTCATTTACTCGCGCGATCCGTACTCCAGCCGGCCGCTCAACTTCATCAGCTCCAACATCAACGACTTACTGGGCTATCGGGCGGAAGAGCTACTTGCCGACGAGCATCTGTGGGAACATCTGGTACATCCGGAAGATCACTCGCGCTTCAAGCGCAGCCAATGCTGCGAGGATGAGTACGTCCAGACCAGTTGCGAATACCGCTTGCGCCACCGCGATGGTGGCTGGCGCTGGATTCGGGATACCGTGCGCCTGATCCGCGATAGCGAAGGCCATCCCGTGGAACTGGTGGGTTCGTGGCTGGACAATACCGAAGCGCAACTGCTTTCCGAGCAACTCAGTCACCAGGCCAACCACGACTCGCTCACCGAATTGCCCAACCGCCGCGCGTTCGAGCGGCGGTTGCGGCAAGCTTTGGAATGCAGTCGCGCGCAGAATGTCGAGCATGCCCTGTTCTACCTCGACCTGGACCAGTTCAAGATCATCAACGACACCTGCGGGCACATGGCGGGCGATGCCCTATTGCTCCAGCTCTCGCGCATCCTGCAGGCGCGGGTGCGCCGACAGGACATGTTGGCGCGGCTGGGGGGTGACGAATTCGGTGTGCTCATGGAGTACTGTTCGCTGCAAGACGCCATGCGGGTGGCCAATGCGCTGTGCGGCGCGGTCAGCGATTTTCGCTTTGCCTGGGGAGACAAGACGTTCCATGTGGGGGCAAGCATCGGCGTGGTGGCGATCACCGCCGCCAGCGAGAGTTCCGACAGCGTACTCAGCGCCGCCGACAGCGCTTGTTACGCCGCCAAGGACGCCGGTCGCAACCGCGCGCACCTCTATGCCGAAAACGATATCGAGCTTTCCCGCCGCCAGGGTGAAATGTCCTGGGTGGCGCGCATCAACCAAGCGCTGGAAGAAAACCGCTTCCAACTCGCTTTTCAACCGATCGTGCCCACTCTGGGTCGACCCGATGGCCATCACTACGAACTATTGCTGCGCATGGAGGATGAAGTCGGGCAACTGGTGCTGCCGGGCAACTTCTTGCCGGCCGCGGAGCATTATCATCTGGTCGTCAAGCTGGATCGCTGGGTGGTGAGCACGGCGTTGGACTGGTTGTCCAACAATCCCGATCACCTCAGGAATCTGTCGCTATGTTCGATCAACCTGTCCGGCCTTTCCTTGGGCGACGTTCCTTTGTTGGACTATCTGGTGGAGCGCTTGAAGCATCAACGGAACCTGAGCGGCAAGCTCTGCTTCGAGGTGACCGAAACCGCCGCGATCGCCAACTTCAACAACGCGCTGCATTTCATCGGCGCCCTTAAGCGCATCGGCTGTCGCTTCGCCCTCGACGACTTTGGCAGCGGTCTATCGTCCTTTGCTTATCTCAAGAAACTCCCGGTGGATTTTCTCAAGATCGATGGTGTCTTCGTGGAAGACATCGCCAACGATCCGGTATCCCTGGCCATGGTGAGTTCCATCAACGACGTCGGTCATGTGATGGGCATGGAAACCATCGCCGAGTTCGTGGAAAACGACCAGATTCTGGCCAAACTGCGCACCATCGGCGTGAACTACGCTCAGGGCTATGGGGTGGGTAAACCGCGTCCGTTGGCGGAACTGATGGCGTACTGCCCGTGGGTCGGCTTGGAGCAACATTAGCCGGCCAGTGGGCTGGCTCTTGGTGGGCCGCCGCCGGGAATCCCGACGGCGGCTGTCCCTTTACAGGTTGGCCGAACGCCACCAGCTGTTGTGTTCGCGGCGCAATGCTTCGTGCGATGGCATCGGGTAAAAAGCCAGATCTTCGCCGTTGCCGATGTAGAAACCGCTCTTGATCATGCGGTACGGAAATTCCAGGGAATGAACCCGATGCACCAGCTTGCTTTGCTTGGCATTGGGTTCCAGCTCCATCAACGCTTCACGCAGGTGATGCATGAACGAGTAGGGCAGGTCGCCGACCGGCCCGTTTTCGGGGTCGCTCGCCAGCGCGCCCAGGCCGAGTTCGACGAAGCACAATGCGGGAAAGCGAATGAATTTGGCCGGCTTGCTGGTGACGCTCTGGTAGTAGCTTACCGGGTCCTGCGCACTGACCACCAAGCTGTTGACCGGGGCCAGATCCTGGAACATGTGCAGGGTCGGCGCTTCGCGCGGCGCAATCTCACCCCGTTCCAAACCCAGCGTATGGCCGTAGGCGGTACTTAGATATAGCTTGCCCAGCGCGCTGAGAGGAATGTGTTCCAGCACCCGGTAGATCGAGATGTAGACTGAGTTTTTCGGCGCCCCGTCTGGATGCGGCACACAGCGCTTGAGCGCATCGTCGATATCAAAAAAATCGTTGCGGAAGGCGGGATCGACCTCGAAGAAGATCGCTTGCCCCTTGGATTTGTATTTGTGGCCGGTCGCGTAGTATTGCCCGAACTGTTCCGGAGGCAGCATGGATACGATCAGCGCCTCGGGAATCAGCGAGAAGTACAGATAAGCGGTCATGGTCGCGTGCCCTCTTCAAAAAAGTCATGGTTTTGATGCGTGCATCCTTGGAAACCGGCGGATTTGCCAGGAAGCATGTTAGGTTTTGGCTTCGATCCGAAGATCATGCCCTCAATTATAGGCGCGACCGGCCGTCACGCGGGTGTCTTTTCTCTCCAACAGCGGCGTCCGGCGCGAGAAACCGCTCATTGAGCCACCTCCCGCTCCAGGGCATCGAGTGTCGTGAGCGGCGACCGGCATTCCAATCCGGTGCAGACGTAGGCGGTCACCGGCGCCGCGCTCGTCCGCCGTTCGGCCAGCAAACCAGCGGGGACGGCGGCCGTGGCGGGGATGGCCAGCGTCAGCCGACGCGGGGCGTAAGGTCGGGCGCACCGCTCCCACCATTCCGCCAACGCCTCCGGTTGGCCGCGCAGCACGATCGTTTGCGTCGGTTCGAGAAAATCTTCCAGCGCCGCCAGCATGGCGTTGCAGGCGTTGGGAACTTGTTCGAGCACCGGCCAGGCCCAATGCAAGGTCCGCTCGGCGGCTTCCAGATAATCCATCCGGCCGGTGAGACGGCCTAGCTTCAACAGCACCTGCGTGGCGATACCGTTGCCGGCCGGCAAGGCGTCGTCGTGGGCTGGCTTGGGCCGCTGGATCAAGGTCTCGTGATCGGTGGCGGTGAAGAAGAAACCGCCCGCTTCCCGGTCCTGGAACTGGTCGAGCAGCACCTCGGCCAAGGCCAGCGCGAAATCCAGATCGCCATCCCGCCAGCGGCATTGCAGCAATTCCAGAATGCCGTCGATTAGAAAGGCGTAGTCGTCTAGATAGGCGTTCAGGCGCGCCTGACCATCCTTGTAGACCGCCAGCAGTCGACCGTCCCGCCATAGTCGGGCGCGGATGAAATCCAGGGCACGCTCCGCCGAGGCCACGAACTCGGCCTGCCCGAGATGGCGGCCGGCGATAGCCATGCCGCGAATCGTCAGGCCGTTCCAGGCGGTCAGGATTTTCTCGTCGCGGCCCGGCCAGATGCGTTGCGAGCGGGCTTCGAGCAGCTTGCGCCGGGCGGCGGCCAGCCATTCATCGACCTGCTCCGGCGCGACCGCCAGGCGGCTGGCCAGTTCGGACGGCTCGGCGATCCGCCGCAGATGCCAGGTGTGATTCTCGAAATTGGGCGGTTGCTCCAAGCCATGACAGACGGCGAAGGCGACGTATTCCTCGGTGCTCAGCAGCTCGCGGACCTGGTCGGGAGTCCATAGGTAAAATTTGCCTTCCTCGCCCTCGGAGTCGGCATCGAGCGTGGCGTAGTAGCCGCCGGCCGGGTCCTGCATTTCCCGCAGCAGCCAGGTGCCGGTTTCCTCGGCGGCCGTGCGGAACAGTGGGTCCTGGGTCGCCTGCCAGGCTTGGGCGTACAGCGCCAACAACGGACCATTGTCGTACAGCATCTTCTCGAAATGGGGAATTTGCCATTCGGCATCGACCGAGTAGCGGTAGAAACCGCCGCCCAGGTGATCGTAAATACCGCCCAGCGCCATTTTTCGCAGGGTGGACAGCACGGCGGTTTCCGCCGGTCGGTCCGGTTCGCCGCCCTGGATA
>Ga0209607_1003379_pt1 | contig 12243 bp, 7 predicted proteins | sample AD_UKC117_MetaG_FD_184413 | JGI IMG/M metagenome (GOLD analysis project Ga0209607, IMG submission 184413) | Active sludge microbial communities of municipal wastewater-treating anaerobic digesters from Hong Kong - AD_UKC117_MetaG (SPAdes)... | ecosystem: Engineered > Bioreactor > Anaerobic >... | reverse complement strand
GTGCCAGTTGTCGTCCGCCACGTGCGCAGCCAGCGCATCGACCACCGGCTCCACGTCGAGCTGGCCCTGCTGGGCAATGGCCACGGCCGCCAGGTACTCCTGAAAGGTGAGATGGATGAAGCCGTACTCGCGCGCGCCGCGCTCCACGAGCAGCCCGGCATGGTCGCGCACGTCGGCGAGGAAGTGCGCGGCCGCCTTCTCCGGATCGTCGACGCCGCGCTGGGCGTAGAGCGCCTCCAGCTTGCGGCGCATCTCCTCCTGCTTGACCAGTCCGATGCCGGGGCTGACTTCGTGCATCCACAGCGCCAGCGGCGCCAGCACGCGCAGGGTCTCCACCACGTCGAGGTCGCGCGTCGGCGGGCGGCCCAGGCTGCGCGCCAGATTCCAATGCTTGAGCAGCGTATCCACATAGTTGCGATAGAGTTCGACGCGACGCTCGGGCAGCGTGACGCCCTGCCGCTTCATGAGCGCCAGGATCGTCAGCAGCAGCGGGTTCGACGCCAGCCGGCGCACCCCCGGGTTGCGATCCACCGCCTGCAACAGTTCCGTGCGCTCCCGCTCGGCCTGGTCCGCTGCCACCGGCGTGTGCCCGCGTGCGCTCTGCTCGATGGCCGCCGTCCACTTGCCCACAAAGGCCTCAATCTCCGCCTGTTCGAAATCGACCAACGTGCACTCGGCCAGCCCCTCCACCACGGGCCGCACCTCACGGTAGCCCACGATGCGGCTGGTCAGCACGAACTTGTTGCCCGGCGTGCGGCGGCTGCTAAAGAAGTGGCTCACCTGCTCGACCACCATGCGCCGCCGGCCCATCTCCTTGACCTCGTCCAGGCCATCGAGCAGCAGCAGCGCGCCGCCCCGGTTGAGCGCCTCGTCGAGAATCGGCCCGACGGCCAGCGCGCCGTCCAGCCCGCGGTAGTAGTCGTAGATATAGTCGTCGAGCGGGATGTTGTTGCCCGCCGCCCAGCCGGTTGGCATAGGCGGAGAGGGGCAGCAGGAAGGGGATGCGCTGTGCCATGCCCAGCTCGTCCTGCCGGCCCTGCGCCATGTGCAGCGCCAGATACTTGAGAAAGGTCGTCTTGCCCGCGCCGGGGTCGCCCAGCACGATGAGGCCGTCGTGCTGTTGCAGCAGTTCGATGATGGGCAGCGGTTCGCTCAGCCGCTGCCCCGTGGCGGCGATCTCCTCCTCGCTCATCTGCCGGCCGGCCAGGCGCAAATTGCGCGCCCACGTCTCGCCCCCGGGCAGCTCGATGCGCGCCTTGAGCGGCACGTAGAGATCGGTCAGCGCCAGCCGCAGCGGCGCGCGATCGGTGACGCCCATGCCGCGGAAGTCGAGATAGCGATATTGGTCGACAAGGTATCTCAGATAGGTCGTGGTCTTCTCGGCCAGGTCGGACGATGGATTCGGGAGCGCAATCGCCTGCCAGAGCAGATTCGGATCGGCGATTACCTTGTCGATGTACACCTCAGCCACAACGGAGTTTCCACGAACGTCACCACCCACAGCGAGCTTCCCGGCGGCAACCCCCTCTTCCGTCGCAACGATTGACCCGCCCGCGGCCTCCGCCGCACTGGGCACCGGCGCAGGCTGAGCTGGTGCTTGCCCGGCGCGCCGCCCCAACAGCCAGCCGATGACCACCACCGCGCCGGCCCCCATCCAGAGCAGCAGTTGCGCCAGGTCGGTCATGCCCTGGATCAGGTCCGAGTTGGCCCCCACGAAGTCCAGCAGCGGCGGCAGCCACCAGCCCGCCAGCGCGGCCAGCACCGCCAGCGTGACCGCACCGATTGCAAAGATGAGCCATCGTTTCTTGACGACCATGTGTCTATATCCGTGTGAAGGTGAAGGGATGCGAGGGGCGAGGGGCGAGGGGCGAAGCGCTGCGACCGTTACTCGCTTTGGTAGCACCAACTTTGACGAAGCTCGGCCATGCGAACGGTTCGCCTCCTCAATCCGCTCGCGCAGGTCAAAGGCGGCATCCAGCAGCCGGCGGTTGTAACTGTGGCGGTGCGCGTTGGGGAAGTGATTGGTGGCCGGCAGCAGCCACGTCAGAAAGTCAAAGGTACGTGTAAAGATCAGCATTTCGTCGGCCATCAAATTTCCCCGCAGTCATATTTCAGTTGTTCACGATTCTCGCCGTAGTAACGACTTCAGTCGTTGGTTTACTCTGGAACGGCTGAAGCCGTCACTACAAATCGTGAAGTACCAAATTTCGGCCGCCTCCGGCGGCCAGAGAGTTCAGAGCGGTGCTGCGCACCGCCCCAGAGGGTCAGCGTCCAGAGGCTCCATCGCCCAGAGGGGATGGGGACAAAACAACTCGAAAACCGACGAACCCGTTCCGGTTGAGCGGGAGGTACCAGTGGCGGGCCGCACAGCGCACGAGCCTGACATTGCCGCTGAACGAGCCGCCACGCACCACGCGGCCGGCGCTCCGCGCGATCTCGATTCGTTCCCGCCCATCAGCAGGATCGTACGGGTATCCGGCCAACTTGCTACGCGTCCATTCCCGCACATTGCCCGCCATATCCAAGCAGCCATAGGGGCTGACCCCCTCGGGGAAGATGCCGGCCGGCGTCGTATCGCCATGCCCCAATTCTTCACTGTTGCACTTCATCGCATCAAATGCATCGCCCCACGGATACTCACGCTGATCCTGGTCGCCGCGCGCCGCCTTCTCCCACTGCGCCTCGGTGGGCAGTGTGATGGTGCGGCCGCTCATGCGGCTCAACCAGGCGCAGCAGGCCATGGCATCGTCCCAGGATACATTGACGACCGGATGGCTCTCTCTGCCTTTAAGTGGCGTCTTCTCTTCCCAGCCGTCGGGCGCTCGGTGGTCGCTCTGCTGGACAATGAGCGCATACTGGGCATTTGTAACAGGAATGCGCGCAATCCAGAATTCGCCCAGCGACAGCCTGTGCAGAGGGCGCTCGCGCTCAAAGCCCTTTTCAGAGCCCATCCAGAATTCGCCGGCCGGTACGTGAACCCACTCCGGCTCGCCGAAGGGCTGCGTCCAGTAGCCGCCGCCGGCGCGCACGATCGCCTGCATCGCCTCACTGCGCCGCTCCACCCAGGATTTGCCGGCCATGCGTCCCAGCCAGCGCGCCTGCGGGCGCGGCGGGATCTCCAGTTCTTTGCGCAGGCGCTGCTGCACCTCCTGCTCAACATTGCCCTGCACCCGTCCCGAGCCGACGTCGCGCAGACAATCGGAGGCCAGCACCAGGTTGTGATAGGGCTGCGGTTCACGCGTCTGTTCGGCAATGGCCCGGATCAACCGTGCCGTGCGTTCCTTGCTCCGCATGCTCAAGTGGCCGGCCTCGAGCAGGATCACCTCGCGCCACCACGCTTCGGCCGTGTGCGCCAACGTGTAGGCCACGTAGTCATCCTGGGCGGCAATTGCCACGGCGGCCAGATATTCCTGAAAGGTGAGATGGGAGAAGGCATAGACGCCCTCACCACGCGCCACGAGCAGTCCGGTGCGCTCCTCAATCATATTCAAGAAGCGGCCGACGACCGCGTCCAGGCTGCGTGCATCGTCGACGATTTCAGTAGTTCACGATTTTGCCTCACACCAAGGCACAAAGGCACGAAGGTGAAGATGGCGCTCTTTGTGTTCTTCGTGGCTACCAAGGAAGTCGAAATTTTCAATGCCGACGCATTCGTTTCGGCCACGCAAATTGCGACTTCCTTTTGCCCAAAAGGGGAGAGACCTCTCACCCTACACACTTTGTGTAAGTGTCATGTTTTGCTGAAACACGGTTATCCGGCCTTGCCCAGCGCGGCCAGCACTAGCTCGAACAACTCGCCTGGGTCGTTCGTCGCACCAAACGCACCGCGCTGTTTGGTCTGCGCCACATGGATCGCCTTGTTCGAACTGGAATAGATGATAAACGGACCTGTGTATCCCTCGCTGCGCGCCTGGTCGAGCAGCGTGTAGCCCGCAAACTGATCCTGATCCCGTCCCATGTCCGAAATGATCACGTCGAAGTGCTGCCGCTGAAGCCGCTCCATGGCCTCCTGCGTCGAGCGCGCCGTCACAAAGCGGATGCCCAACGCCTCCAGCGCCTCGCGTTCATACCGGTTGTTATCAGGCTTATCGTCGACCCACAGCACCCGTGCATTCGCCAGCCGCCGCACCGTGCGTGGCGACACCGCCCCCGTCACCGTGGCGACCGCCGTCTGCGCCGCCTGGGCTGCGCTTGCACCGCCCGCGGGGTCGCCCCGTGCCACCGCGGCGGCCGCCATCGCCGCCGCCGCCTCGGCCACCTGTCGCTTGATCGTCACCCCATGCCCGGCGAAGGTCAGCGACAGCTCGCTCAAATTCGCAAAGAACTCTCTCAACTCGGGGCCAAAGCGAATCAGCACAAAAATCAGAATCGTGGGCCAGATCAAAACATCGATCAGCTTGACCGTACTGTCCAGCAAGGTGGCTGCATTCTCGGCACTCACGTGGGGCGCTCGCTTTCAATGGTGGTGGTGTTGCGTCCATGAATCAGGGCATGGCATGTGGGTTGGCGACGACCACACGGGCCGTGGCGTCGGGCGTCGCGGGGCAACCGCGCGGCCGGGCTGACCGCACGCGCCACCGGCTCAAACCAATCGTCATTGTAGAGGAATCGCGGCCCGCGGGCAAGCGCCGCGCACACATTGCAAGGCGATTGTAAGGCGCACGCCGGGATCGCCGAGCCCAGCTCGGCAAGGCCAGCCAGCCCGCCACCGTCTCCGGCACCGAAACCACCGATTGATGAACGTTCGAAAATTAGCCCGGCAATCGCGCCGGCGGCGCAGCCTTCGATTTAAATCGAGGCTGATAGCTCAAGTCGGCTACAAGCCGACTGGGGAGACGCTCGTCAGTTCACTTGAGTGGACTTTGGCTATCAGCCGGGAATTGATTCCCAGGCGGCACGACCTTACCGGATCAATTTCTCAACATTCATAAATCGGCGGTGCGTGAGCCGGCGGCGCGAAGCGACAATGCCCCGGATCGCCGAGCCCTACCAACACAAACCCGGAATCGATGCTGATTCCGGGTTGATTGTGCTCTCTTCACATCTTCGCCAAGGGAAAGGCAGACAGACCACCCACAGACCGCATGAATCAGCCTCAACTTGTGCTCAAAGTTGGCGATCCAAGAGCTACTGCCAGAACGCGTCCACCCAACGCGACGCATGCATCAGCGGATCGTTAGAAATGACCGGCATTCCGACCGAAACGCCGGTCGCGGCAATCAAACGGTCGTGCAGTTCAGGAATGTCGGTGATGCGCGCCGCAGCTGCGGTGATCTTGGCAGACAGGGGCATCTCACGAAAGTTCGCTTGTCCGGTTGTCAGGGCGATGGCATCGGTGAGCGAGGCGCTGATGCGGCCGCGCTCATGCAGATAGAGAATCTCGGCAAAGACCATGCCGGGCAGGTAGATCGTTGCCTGTCCCAGACTGGCCTGCTGAAAGAGGGCGCGGGCCTGTGCCGGCAGGCGCCTTTGCTCCAGCCAGAGGACGATTGCCATGGTATCAGCGATCAGGTTGGTCCCGGGGGAACTGCTGGTCATAGTCGGCGAACTCCTCTTCAAGGTGCGTCAATGAATCCTGGCGTCCACCGCGCAGCGTGTACTGAAGCATTCCGCGATGAACTTCCGCCGCGTAGACATCCGGCATGGTCACTTTGCGCCGCAGATAATAGACATAGTCGGCAATCTCTGCCAGAACCTCATCAGGCAGCCCATCCATGCCGGCCAGAATCTTCTCTTGATAGGTTTCGGCTGTCATACGGCTCATCCTTTCGTCGACGACGAACATCAACGAACCTATTCTACACCATCCCCAATCTGTACACGATCCGCCCGCCCACGACGATCCCCAATCCCTTCCTTCCGCGAATCCGCTGTCGTGCCGCTTCGCACCCCAACCCTCCGCCAAAACCCGCCACCGGCGTGCGTCGCACGGGTCAACACCCTCTTCCCGACGAGCCTCCCTGCTGACCCGTGCGACGCACGCCGGGCAACGCCAGGCCTGGCCCGGCATCCGCTCCCGGCGCCACCGCCTTCCAGCCGGTTTCGCCTGGCAGACGCCGCTTTCCAGCCGGTTTCGCCTGGCAGACGCCGCTTTCCAACCAACCGGTGGCCGGTCGTGCGATTGACCCGAATGGCAGAAGGTTTGAACACAGAGAGCGCGGAGGGGCGCAGAGGCGCGGGAGAAGGGACAGGGCGGCAGGCACTACAGCGGATTCGTGGAAACAGCGGATTTGGGATCGTCGTGGGCGGGCGGGCGCCGAGCTGGGGGTGCGGCGATCCCGCGTTTTGCTCTGCCGGCTGCACACGGCCGTCGCGCTCCCATCCAACCGGCTTCGAGCCGGTTTCTCCTGTCAGACGCCGGTTTCCAACCGGCGGTGCGTGAGCCGGCGGCGCGAAGCGGGAACGCCTTGGGATCGCCGAGCCCCAGCTCGGCAAGGCCCCGGCCAACACAAACCCGGAATCGATACAGATTCCGGGTTGCTGGTGTTCTTTGCCCGCATCGGTCGTCGTGCGCAGCCAGCGGAGCGACGGGTGCTGCCGGCAAGTTTGTTGGTCTGGCTGGCGATGCTGTCGCGGGGCGTAGTGCGTTATGCCTCGATGTCGGAGACTATCAGCACGCTGATCTCGTTCACGCGCTGTAGCCCTTCGTCATTCGTGAGAAATGCCTCACACCCAGCAGCAAGCGCCGCAGCAATTTGCAGCGCATCGGGGAGCCGGATGTTATAGCGGGCGCGCAACGCCGCTCCCGCCTGCGCAAGCTCAGCATCGATCCCCCTTGTGTCGAAATTTGCGCTGTGCAGCAACAAATCCAGGTATTGGGACTGTAGGTCGGGTCGATTCAAACGCAGTGGCATGACGGAGACTTCGGCAACCGTTACCGTCGAGGTTACAGCGCGCAGGGATCCTGTATCGATCATGGCAAAAATGGGGGCAACGGCAGCAAGGTAGAGGGGATGCTCCTCAATGTAATAGATGATCGGCGCTGTGTCGAGGCCGATCCGGCTGACATTGGCGAGGGCGGATGCCAGCGTCGTCATATGCCTCGATCCCAGTCGCTGCGTAGCTCATCTACATAGTGTTGAGCATCCACATCCTGCCAGATTTCCTTGCCCAAGCCACGCAGTTCGGTAACGCGTCGAACCGGTGTGCTTTGGGTTGACGCCAGATCGCGTGCAATCAATGCCAGCAGTTGCAGACGATCCGCTGCCGGCAACTGGCGAATTTCCTGCATGTATAGTTCTTCGATTGCCAACATCTTTTCCCCCAAATCGCGCCCGGTAGTCACAGCGCCTCACCATAGACACAGACAATTTTACCACAGTGCCGCCTGCCACCCCTACCCTCCGCCAAAGCCGCCACCGGCGTGCGTCGCACGGGTCAAAACCCTCTTCCCGACGAACATTCCCGCTGACCCGTGCGACGCACTCCGGGCAAAGCCAGGCTAGCCCCGGTATCCGCTCCCGGCGCCACCGCCTTCCAGCCGCTTTCCCCTATCAGACGCCGCTTTCCAACCGGCCGGTGGCCGGCCGTGCGATTGACGCGAAGGGAAGAAGGTTTGAACACAGAGAGCGCGGAGGGACGCAGAGGCGCGGGAGAAGGGATAGGGCGGCCGGCACTACAGCGGATTCGTGAAAACAATGGATTTGGGCACGTCGTGGGCGGGCGGGTGCCGAGCTGGGGAGCGGCGATCCCGGGTACTGCTCTGCCGGCTGCGCCCAGGTCGTCGCGCTCCCCTCCAACCGGCTTCGAGCCGGTTTCCCCTGCCAGACGCCGGTATCCAACCGGCGGTGCGGGACCGGCGGCGCATCTGTCCGCGACATCCGCCACCGTCCCCACGCCCAGGCCGTCGCACTCCTCCCCAACCGGCTTCGAGCCGGTTTCGCTTGGCAGACGCCGGTTTCAAACCGGCGGTGTGCGAAGCGGCAACGTCCCGGATCGCCGAGCCCCAGCTCGGCAAGGCGCCGCCAGCTAGCCAGCCGAAACCACCGATTGAAATCGGTGTCTGATAGGAGAAACCGGCTGGAAGCCGGTTGGGCAGCTACTGCGCTCGCCTCGTCAGTGCGCGTGCCGGCATCAGCCAACGTCCCCGGCACGCACCACACCAATCTCGCCCCGCCCGATCCGCCCGGTGCGTGCTGGGGACGTACTGCTTCACGAACAGAACAACAGTCCCGGACGCCGGTTTGCGTCCGGGACTGTTGTTCTGTTGTCCCGGCCAAATCTGCCTGCAGGCACATCGGCCGAGTTCTCTTGTCACAAAGAGCGCCTTAGCGCGCAACAGATGGAAGGTAAAGCCGCGCGTTCAGCACTGCGGCCGACTCCATGCTCACAGGGAACGGCTCGCTCTTGTTGCCAACGCTATCCATCGCCACAACCCATCCCACGCCGCGCTCGTCGAACGTCCACGCGATCGAGCTTGCCGGGGTATACTCCATCACATTCTCTGCGAGGCGCGGATCGTTGGAAAGGTACAGGATTCCCACCTCGGATTGTTCGTCCCAGAACGCCAGGTCGATCGTGCGCGTGGCGTCCGCGCCAGGCTGCGCTTCGGCGTACACGAAGGGCGCCGTGACATCTACAATGTACGATGCGCTGAATACTTCAGAGACATTGCCGACGGCATCGCGGTACTGAACGTAGATCGTCGCCTCGCCAGCCTCCGTACGCGCGAATGTCCACGAGAGCGTCTCAACATAGGGCTGCCAGACTGCGTCCCCAAAGTCTGCCTGCTCACTCACTCGCATCGCAGTGGCGCCCGTCAGGTTGTCCTCAGCCCCAAGATAGAGGGTGGTCGACCGCTGGCCGATCCCTGCTACAACATGATCGAGTGCAACACCGCCGATTGGCGGCACCGTATCGAGCAGATAGGCCGCGTCCACCGCATTGGAGACGTTGCCTGCGCCATCCCGGAACCGTGCATAGACCGTCTTCGCTCCATCTTCTCCCGCTGGCGTCCAGGACTCAAACGCAGAATACGGTTGCCAGATAGCGCCCTCAAAGGACTCCTTGTCACTCAATTGCATTTCAGCCACGACAAAGGTGTCAGTGGCCGGCATGTAGACCTCGAGCGCCGACCCTGCGCCCATGACGGCCATTGGTGAATCAAGAACAGTTCCATCCACTTGTTGAACGTATACCGTCTCGCTCGAAACATAGGGAGCATTGCTGGCCGACGCAACCTGCGCTTCGGTTGACACTGCAGCACCTGCAACGGCGATGGCGCCCGTAGGTGGCGTGGGATCAAAGATGATGTCGTCGAACATCGGGCCGTATACGTAGCCGGCAGCATCCTTGAATACCACATATACGTAGCGTGGCATGACGTATGCGCCATAGGTCGTCAACTGCCATCTTTTCGAAGTGGCGTACGGCTCCCATTGGGCGCCTGAGAAACCACCGTCGTTGCTGACCATCATCTGTACAGCGCGCGGTGCGCAGAGCTTGAGGGCTACATCAGTCTGTCCAGTGTAGATATCGCCGTCACCGATAGAGACGGTGGCAAATTCACAGGCCGGCGGTGGCTCGACCGGAGGAGGCGGACCGGGCGTTGTTGTCGGAATTGGCGTCGCGTCCGGATCGGGCGAACCGGCATTTGGATCTTCGATGGGTATCGCCTGGCTCCCGGCCTCAAAGCCGCCAGTAACCCGATAACTACTGCTTGTCATGGCCACGGAATCGATGCTTTGCCCCACACTGCTTCGGCCCCTGTAGCCAGGCGAGGCATGTGGGCCGGCGCCCGCAGCCAGTGCGTATGTGAACAGGCGGTACGACTCTGAGCTTGGTTGTTGTCGATTCACATCAAAGAGCACACTGTGCGATACGACCGATGATTGATTGCCGACGGCATCGCGCACTTGAACGTAAACTGGCCAGGTGCGCCCGCTGATCGCTGGAATCTGCCACATCCGCGTCGGATTGATCGCCTCCCAATCTGTCCACGCCTTACCATCGGACGAGAAGCGGATCGCATTGACGCCACTGCCTTCGTCTGCCGCTGTGATATCGAGCCGGACCAGGCTTTCATTGGTCAGCGTGACCCCGCCGTTGAAGGTGAAGTCGACGGTTGGCACGGCGCCATCATAGCGAAGCACAAAGACGGTTGCCCAGTTGATGGCCAGATTATCAACCCGATCGCGGCTGCGCACGCGCAGATAGCCCGTGCACGCTGCATTCGATGCGCATAGTGCAGATCCGTTGGCATACCCAGGGGTAGCGCCGATACTCCCACCCTCACCGGAAGGATTGGCGCCCCAATACACCGAGTAATCCTTGATGCCTGATCCCTGGTCGTTGGCCGCCGGCCAGGTGAAGTTGGCAACATTTGAGAGACGCTGCCAGGTGTTATTGAGCACGCCCGCCCCATGCGTCGCCGCGCCAGGATTATCCGGGGCAGTGCCGTCAAAGCGGAAGGTAAACAGTGTGTTCCAAGGCGACACATTTCCGGCCGCGTCGACACTGCGCGCAACCAGCACATATTCGCCCGTGCCCAACGCACCGGGCGAGTACTGGCGATCGGCAGCGGCGCGCGAAACTGCCTGAACGACACTGCCATCAGGATTTCGCAGCTCAAGGTCATAGCGTGTCAGACCCGCACCAACATCCGTGGCAGCCGGCCAGATGAAGGCCGGCGTATTGATGGACTTCTGCCAGACATTGTTGGCTGCGCCGTTGCTTTCGCTGCCATTGGAGGGTTGGGCCGGCGGTGTGCGATCGATACGGAAGGTATGGCGCAGGGTGGCGCTGCGATTTCCGACTCTGTCAGTCGCATAATACTCGAGGGCATGTTCGCCATCGCCGGTGACTTCCAGGGTCATCATGTCGCCGGCCCATTGCTGCCAGCCGCCGCCGTCAAGTTGATACGAGATCGAGGCAATCCCGGCGATCGCGTTGCCTGAGCCTTCATCCCGTGCGTTGATGCGCACCGTAACTGCGCTTGTGAACCAGGCTGGCAGCCCGCTCGGCGCCTTGCCATTGAACTCGCCAGAGACAGCCGGCGCGCTGCGGTCGATGCGCAATTCCAGCTTTCGGCTCTCAGCCGTCCGGCCGCGATTGTCATAGGCGACAAACCAGATTGTCTTGTTGCCACTGATCCCGGTCCGGGTGAGTGACCAGGGATTACCGCTGGTCTGCTGTGCACCGCTGCCGCAGTCGTTGTCGCTACAGCGGAACTCAATACGGTTGATACTGCCATCCGGATCGCTGGCGGTTCCGGTGAATACCCAATCAGGCGAATTGGAGATGATGAGACCGTCAGTGGACCCGTTCGCCGTTGAAAGCGCAATCACCGGCGGCTGGTTGGGCGATTCAATAGCAAATGTGCGCGTATCACTCCAGGGACTCTCCTCCGTGCCATCCTTGGCCTTGACGCGCCATTTGTAGGTGTTGTAGTTGCCGTCTAGAGTACTCGGGCGCCAACAAAGCTCGTTCTTGCTTATCCATCCGGAGTTCGCTGTACGCGGACTGTCATACACCTCCACGTAGTAGCTGATCGGATTGCCATCTGGGTCGCTCGAATTTTTCCAACAAAGCGTGGGCGCACGTCCATCTTGCGCTGTAGAACCGTTGGCTGGGCTGGAGAGATCCGGCTTGCTCGGCGGCGAATTCAGCGCGCCGCCACAGTTTCTATCTTTGTAGACCTTGAAGGAGGAGATATTGCTGCTGATCTTCTCGCCGTTGTTGAATTTGTCGCCGCTAAAGTCTTTGTCGTCGGATGTGCGGCACGCCCAGCCATCGCGAAAATCAGCGGTCTGATACAGCTTGACGGACCATCCGTCGGGCACACGGACCGATGATGCCGAATTGTTGAAACCGCCCAGACTTGCTACGTCGCCGGTTGCGTCGCGACGAACGTAGCCGCTCCCATCGCCAAATCCGTCACAACTATAGTTGGGGCGGAGATATAGAATTACGCCACCGGAGGTTGGACAAGAGTTCACTCTTGGTACATTAGTTGAGTTCAGATTCTTCCCGGGAGTGATCGCTTCCCCGTTTTTTCGGAAGGCATCGTCTGGATACTTGATCGTCCAACTATCAATTGTGTACGAATTGTTTGTGGGGATTACCCAATGGATATGTACGCTTCCTGCTCCTTGGTAGGTCGTGTATCCACACTCATCCTTCCACGTTCCTGGTCTCAATTCACCGAGAATTTTGCCCTGCAGTGCGCGATCGCCGGTCTTTACCTTCACTTTGCTTACATCGAAGTGAAAGTAGTCAAATACCACCCCGTCGTCATGGGTAACT